>Ga0136846_1236541_pt1 | contig 11065 bp, 9 predicted proteins | sample HopSoiMetagenom2_FD_96841 | JGI IMG/M metagenome (GOLD analysis project Ga0136846, IMG submission 96841) | Grasslands soil microbial communities from Hopland, California, USA - 2 Assembly 2016 (version 4) | ecosystem: Environmental > Terrestrial > Soil > Grasslands | place: USA: Hopland... | reverse complement strand
GTATTGGGCTTTGCGGCAGGTTTAAATACCTGGGCCGTTATAAGCTACCGGAAGAGGTCCTAGGTTAACAGTAAGAAAATAAAGGGCTTTCTGGCCCGATAATAGCAACCGTTTCCTTAAATTTAGAATACACAAAAACGTATTGCTATGCTCAAATTAGGAGATCTCAAACAGGGTGACATTCTTTCCGTCAATGATGACGGCGTTGAAAGGGAAGGGGTTGTTGTAAGAGTTAGCCATGAGGACCATCAGGTGCTTGTGGATAACGGAATCCAGGAGTTTTGGTATACACTGGATGAAGTAAAGCCCATTCCACTTGATGAAAGCCAGCTTATGGCGCTTGGGTTTACCAAAGAAGAGTTTGAAGGCGGCATCAAGTACAAAAAAGACTCTTTCCGACTGGTAACCCCCAACAGGGACAATTTCAGCAATATCGACATGTGGTGGCGGGAAGACCGTCGTCATTTCAACTTTCCGCTGGGTGTGCACCAGCTCCAGAACCTTCATCTGGACATGACCAAGGTGCCACTGGAAAAACCAATGGTAAAATAAGGCCTCCGGGCCATTTTTTCGTTAATGGCCATCCCTGGCCATATGGCGAATAGGGCAACCCGGAAGGCATATCTACTCATTGAAAAGGCCCTGAAATGGAATAATTTAGCCTGTTTTTGTCTCCACCTTGTCTTTTTAGAGGCGACATCTGAAAAAAAGGGCAGGTTTTTTCTTTTTTCGGGGCTATCCTCCTATCTTTGCACCCCTAAAATTTGTATGTCCAAACAACCCCTGATTAAACAAGATGGAGTAATTATAGAGGCTTTATCGAACGCTATGTTCAGAGTAAAGCTTGAAAATGGCCACGAAATACTGGCCACCATCTCTGGAAAAATGAGGATGCACTACATACGAATTTTACCAGGAGATAAAGTAGGGGTGGAGATGAGCCCTTATGATCTAAGTAGGGGAAGGATCATCTTCCGATACAAGTAATTAGGAACAGTCCCGATAGCTATCGGGATAAAAGCTTAAATAAAATGAAAGTAAGAGCATCCATTAAGAAACGTAGCGTTGATTGCAAGATCGTTCGCCGGAAAGGCAAACTGTATGTTATCAACAAAAAGAATCCCCGCTTCAAGCAAAGACAGGGATAAGCTGCTGAATGAAATGAAATATTGACGATTAAAAATTGTACGTTTTTGTTATAAAGTTTTAATCGTTATTGGAATTAAAATTTAAAATTCAAGATAACAATGGCTCGTATTGCCGGTGTTGATTTACCCAAAAATAAAAGAGGCGAAATAGGTCTTACCTATATCTACGGTATTGGACCTTCCACTGCAAAATATATTCTGGACAAGAATAGTATCAGCCGTGACAAGAAGGTACATGAGTGGAATGATGATGACCTGAATGCTATCCGTAATACCATTACGGATGAGTTCAAAGTTGAAGGTCAGCTTCGTTCAGAAGTGCAGACCAGCATCAAGCGTTTGCTTGATATCGCCTGCTATCGTGGTCTGCGTCATCGTAAGGGCTTGCCGGTTCGTGGTCAGCGTACCAAAACCAATAGCCGTACAAGAAAAGGAAAGCGTAAGACAGTTGCGGGTAAGAAGAAAGCAGTTAAGAAATAATTTGCATAATATGCTGATTGCTCTATGCGATCAGTTTTATTATAAATCGATAAAGAGCTTTGAAATTTTGGGTTTAAGTTTTTTAACACAAAACACAAAATTTCAATACACATAAGACTTACTGACAAACTGAACTAATTACGGATCGCTTGTAAGTCGCAGGAGGATTAGTTCAACTCATCGAAAGATGAGGATAACAAACTTAAAGACTACCTCAGAACACAATTATGGCAAAAGCACAACAGTCGCAGCAGGCTTCCAGCCCAAAGCAGACTAACAAGAAAAGAGTGGTGAAAGTAGATGCATACGGTGATGCACATATCTCTGCCACATTCAACAACATTATCATCAGCCTTACCAACAAGAACGGACAGTTGATTTCCTGGAGCAGTGCAGGCAAGATGGGTTTTAAGGGTTCTAAAAAGAATACTCCTTATGCAGCCCAGATGGCATCTTCTGATGCTGCCAAAACAGCACTTGATGCTGGTTTGAAAAGAGTGGATGTATATGTAAAGGGTCCGGGAGCAGGTCGTGAAAGCTCTATCCGCGCCCTGGCACAAAGCGGTATTGAAGTAGTTATGATCAAAGACGTAACTCCTCTTCCGCACAATGGTTGCCGTCCACCGAAGAAAAGAAGAGTTTAAGAAATTTTGGAAAGTGCAATTTCGAAAGTTCGAAATTGGCCTTTTCGAAATAAATACATAGTAGAGCCTCGGTTTTACATTTAACAAAGGGTGCCCGATTTATTTTTTACGATTTTTTACCGATCGTAGCACCGTTTCAAAAAAAATCGAAATGAATAAAAACTATGGCACGTTACACTGGTCCCAAGACCAAGATCTCTCGCATGTTCGGAGAGCCTATTTTAGGCAATGGTAAATGGTTAGGTAAGAACAGCAACCCTCCGGGTCAGCATGGCGCACAACGCAAGCGTAAAACACTGGGTGAATACGCACTTCAGCTTCGTGAAAAGCAAAAAGCCAAGTATACCTACGGTATATTGGAAAAACAGTTCCGCAAAACATTTGATGAGGCCGCCCGCCGCAAAGGCGTAACAGGGGAAAACCTGATCAAATTGCTGGAAGCTCGTTTGGATAACGCTATTTTCCGCATGGGCATCGCTCCTTCACGTCCTGCAGCACGCCAGTTAGTGAGCCACAAACATATTGAAGTGAACGGTGATGTGTTGAACATACCGTCCTATCAACTAAAACCCGGCGACGTTGTTACTATTAAGGAAGGTAGTAAAGGAAGAGAATCTATTACCAGCGTGGTTCGTGCCAAGAACCCAAAATTCAACTGGCTGGATTTCAACGAAACAGAATTCAAGGGTACGTTCATCACCTACCCTGAAAGAGAAAGCGTTCCTGAGAATATCAAGGAACAGCTTATTGTGGAGTTGTACAGCAAATAAAGAATTAGCATTGGAATTTTTGGATGATTGTCCAAAGGATAAAATCCAACATTTCAATTACCATTTGTCTAAAATTTAAAGGTTAAAATATGGCTATTTTAAATTTCCAAAAACCGGATAAGATCATTCTCCAGAAGGCTACAGATTTCGAAGCTCAGTTTGAGTTTCGTCCCCTGGAACCAGGATATGGTGTAACAATTGGTAATGCACTCCGCCGTGTATTGCTGAATTCACTGGAAGGGTATGCTATCGTGGGTGTAAAGATTGAAGGCGTTGAACATGAATTCGCTACCATGAAAGGTGTGAGCGAAGATGTGGTGGAAATTTTCCTGAACCTCAAACAGGTTCGTTTTAAGAAGATCGTTGATCACGAAGTAACCAACGAAAAGATCCTTTTATCTCTCAAGAATAAAACAGAATTCACAGCCGGCATGATCGGTGAAGGAACCCATTCCCTCCAGATCATGAACCCCGACCTGTTGATCTGCACACTTGATTCTTCTGCTAAAATGGATATCGAATTGACTATCGGCAAAGGCCGTGGTTACGTTCCTGCAGAAGATAACAAACCAAAGGACGCTCCTCTTGGATACATTCCTATCGATTCTATTTTCACTCCTATCAAGAATGTGAAATACACAATCGAGAATACCCGTGTTGAACAAAGAACTGACTACGAGAAGCTCATCATGGAAGTTTCTACAGATGGTACCATCCATCCTGAAGAAGCGGTTAAACAGGCTTCACGGATCCTGATCCAGCACCTGATGATCATCACTGATGAGAACATCACTTTCGACAATAAAGAAGAGAAGAAAGAAGACCTGGTAGACGAGCAGACACTGCAACTCCGCAAGGTATTGAAGACTCCTCTTGAAGATCTGGATCTTTCTGTTCGTGCTTTCAACTGTTTGAAAGCTGCCAAGATCAACTCTCTGAGTGAACTGGTACAGTATGAGCAGGAAGACCTCATGAAATTCCGCAACTTCGGTCAGAAATCTCTGGCTGAAATTGAACAGGTGCTGACTGAAAGAGGTCTTCACTTCGGAATGGATCTGCAGAAACTGGGTGTTGATGCAGATGAGCTATAACTTTTAACTTATCCCAACAGGCTATAATTCCTGACACGGTATAGCCTTATTAATAATCAGTATCGCCATTGGCGGTACATAAATTAAATGTCATGCGTCACGGAGACAAAGTCAAAAATCTGAGCAGAACAAAATCCCACAGGGATGCCCTTTTGAGCAACCTTGCTTCTCAGCTCATCAGCCACAAAAGGATCGTAACAACAATTGCAAAGGCAAAAGCCCTGCGTACTTATGTAGAGCCTCTGATCACAAAAAGTACTAAAGGACAAAGCAAAGAACAGGTTACTCACCAGTACCGCATTGTATTCAGCTACCTGCAGGATAAGGAAGCGGTAAAGGAACTGTTCACAGTTGTTGGTCCTAAAGTTGCTGGCCGTCCTGGTGGTTATACCCGCGTTATCAAATTAGGCAGAAGACCTGGTGACAATGCTGAAAAGGCATTAATTGAGCTGGTTGACTTCAACGAGATCTATGGTAAGGGTAAGGATGAAGGTAAAGCTGCTGCTGGCAAGAGAACCCGCCGTGCTGGTGGTTCCAAAAAGAAGGCAGATACATCCAAAACAGGGGAAACTGGTAAAGAAGATAAAGGAGCAGAGTAAGATTAAAAATCGAACTGTTCCAATAGAAGTTAAACCCCGGATCAAATCCGGGGTTTTTTTATGCAATCAGCGAAATGAAGTATTTTCACTTTCTAATCATTGCTTGCAATCAGCTCACAATAATCATAATCGTCACTCGCAAATTGAAAACCAATGGACCATTCGTCAAACAGGGCATTGCAGCAATTCAGGAATGAAGTAGGCATCAAATTTCAGCTCTTCAACAGCCTTTTTACTTCTCTCCCTTTTCATCGTATTGAAAAAACAGGGATACTTCTATCTCTTCTGCAAAATAATTGTGAGGAAGGATACAAGAAAAAGCTCAGCCCGGTTGAGATCCTTGAAGACTTTTTCAATCGTCATACAACCTATGTCAAGGAAAATGAACGGAATGATCTGCTCTTCCGTTTTGTCCAATATGTAGAACGGCAGGTAGTGCTTTTTGATGCCCTGGAAGATGCCGCCTTCCGTAACGTCAATGACATCAACGGGGTAGGTACACTTAAGCACCTGGAATCAGAAGTATTGCAGCAGAATATGGAGAATATGCTGGCAGACAAACTGAAGGACTTTGCTGTGAGGCTGGTATTGACCGCTCACCCCACCCAGTTTTATCCCGGTTCTGTATTGGGTATCATCAATGATCTTTCAAAAGCACTCATTGATAATAATACCAACCTGGTCAATATTTACCTGCAGCAACTGGGTAAGACTCCTTTTTTCAAAAAGAAAAAGCCTACTCCTTATGATGAGGCAGTGAGCCTGATATGGTACCTGGAGAATGTTTTCTATGCCGCTGCAGGCAGGATCATTTCTTCCCTGCGTACGCAATTCCCACATGCAGTGGATGCAACCAATTCAATTATCCGCATGGGATTCTGGCCCGGTGGAGACAGGGACGGAAATCCTTTTGTAAATGCGGATATCACACTGCAGGTAGCTGATGCATTACGCGGAGGAATTATCAAATGCTATTACCTGGATGTTCGTCGGTTGAAAAGAAGACTAACATTTGAAGGAGTAGATGTATTGCTGGCCGACCTGGAAAATAAATTATACAATAACCTTTTCATACCCGGATTCAAAACCACCCTTACAAAAGAAGAGATACTGGAACCACTTCGCCAGATCAGGCATATCGTGATCCACCAGCACAATAACCTCTTCCTGCACATGGTCAATAACCTGATCAGTAAAATTGAGGTGTTTGGCCTTCATTTCGCTTCACTGGATGTGCGCCAGGAAAGCAGTGTGCATGGCAAACTGTTGGAGGCAATTGCGGCAAAACAGAATGTATTGCCTTCGGGGTATGCAGATCTATCTGATACAGAAAAAATAAAAATACTTTCTGCAGTTACAAAGGAGGCCGATCCGGCATTGCTGGAGGATCCGGTACATGCAGATACCTTAATGACCATCCATGCCGTGAAAGCTATCCAGCGTTATAATGGCACAGATGGTTGTAACCGTTATATCATCAGCCAGTGCAATAGTGCATTGAATGCAATGGAAGTTTTTGGTCTTTTCTTGTTAGGCGGCTGGAAGAAAGCCGAATTGAATATCGATATCGTTCCTTTGTTTGAGACTATCGATGACCTGCAGCAGGCAGCTGAGGTTATGCGGACATTATATACCACGCCTGTTTATAAAGAACACCTGGCAAGAAGAAAGAACCGGCAAACCATTATGCTTGGGTTTTCTGATGGTACCAAGGATGGTGGTTACCTGATGGCAAACTGGAGCATTTATAAAGCCAAGGAAGAACTGACAAGGATATCCCGCGAATACAATATTGATGTGATCTTCTTTGATGGCAGGGGAGGCCCTCCCTCAAGAGGCGGTGGTAAAACGCATAAATTCTATGCTTCCATGGGTCATGATATCTCCAATAAAGAGATCCAGTTGACCATACAGGGACAAACAGTCAGCTCCAATTTCGGGACCGTTGATGCCGCACAATTCAATATTGAACAATTGCTGAATGCAGGTATTTCCAATGATCTGTTCTCAGAACGGGATGATACCACCTTCGATGAAAAAGAAAAAACGTTGCTGGAAGAACTTTCAGAAGCAGGATACCAATCGTATAAACAATTGAAGGACCATCCTTACCTGGCAGATTATCTCCTCCAGGTGAGTCCGTTACGCTTCTACAGTGAAACCAATATTGGGAGTCGCCCCGCCAAAAGAGGTATGTCCTCGGGGCTGTCACTGAAAGACCTCCGGGCTATTCCATTTGCCGGCTCCTGGAGCCAGTTAAAGCAAAATGTGACAGGATATTTCGGGGTGGGCTCTGCACTTCAGCAGATGGAAAAGAAGGGAAAATTCAACGAGCTGCAGCGCCTGTATAAGGAATCCTTATTCTTCAGGACCCTTGTTGATAACTGTGAAATGGCGATGATGAAATCCTTCTTCCCACTAACAGCCTTCCTGGCAAAGCACAAACAGTTTGGAGAATTATGGATGATGATCCGCGATGAATATGAACTTACGCAGCAATACCTGTTCAGGCTAACCGGTCACTCTGAGCTGATGGCAGATTATCCGGTAGAGCAGTTATCCATCCAGATGCGGGAGCGTATCGTATTACCGCTGCTGACCATACAGCAATATGCATTGACAAAGATCAGGGAGATGGATGAGCAGCTGGTACAGTCTCCCATGAAGAAAGTGTATGAGAAACTGATCATGCGCTGTTCATTTGGGATCATCAATGCAGGCAGGAACTCCGCTTAAAAAATCAGATTAGTATAAAAAGAGAAGCCGTCGCTCCAGGCAGACGGCTTTCTTTCTCTATATGTGTGTGTATTCGAGAATTAGAATTTGAACACAGCAGCAACAAGTGCTGAAAAGGTATTTTTGGAAGGATCTCCATCACTATCGGCAAAGAATTTAGCCTTTGCTGATTCATAACGAAGCTCCGGGATAATAGTAAGAGGGCCCATTTTCAAATCGAGAGATAATGTATTGGCGAAAATATTAGTTTGAAATAATACCTTCTTATTGTCATCACTGATGAATTCGCTTCTAAGTGTGAGACCTACTTTATCAGTTGGATCAAAGTTCAGATAAACTGCATTTCCGATCCAGGCTCCTTTGGGATCGCCAGATCCTTCAACGGGAGTTCTTGATTGCAGCGTTCCGTTGTATCCAATATTGAATTTGGTGCTGACTGTACCGAGCAATACGAGGTCAACCTGGTTGAGTGATTTAAGAGTGCTGGGGTTATTTCCGGTTTTTGAACCAAAGAAACCTGCATAGTTCAGGTACCATTTGAAATTGCCACTTGGAACAGCGCCGCTGAATTGTCCAATCAAACCTTTAACACCAGTTGTAGATGTAGTCTGGTCCACAAAATTGGTCACACCCACCATAAATCCAACAGGTCCTGCAGTAATATCCATCTTTAAGCCGGTATGAAAGAAAGGGCCATTGGTAAACATGTAGCTCATGCTATAATTTCTGTTAAGGGGGGCATCTAATAATTCGTAGCCAACATGAGTAGCAAACTTACCTGCGGTGAATTTTACTTTGGAAGAAGGAGCATAGGTAACATAGGCCTGTTTAATCATGGACAGGGAGATAAATCCATTTTTATTTTCCTGTTCGCCATCATTATAAGAGAATTCTTCAGCGCGGCGGCCAAATCCGAGGTCTACGGTAGCGCCAACCTTACCTGACATGGCAGTAGCGTCTGCGCGGATGGAAGCCATCCCTAACTCAAAAGAACTCTGGGAGTTGGTGAAGCTGGTGAAGTTGTTGAAATTTCTGGCGCTTCCACCCTGGCCGGCAAAATTGTACCGGTAATAAGCATCAACATTTCCTGAAATGGCTAGCGTTTTGGTCGAATCCTGGGCAGTTAAGTTTAAGAAAAATAAGGTTGCAGCAGTTGCAATTAGTAGTTTTCGTAACATTGTATTTACATTTTTAGGTGTTAAGGAAAGGGCACAGCCAGCATAAACTTTTGCGAGAAGTTTATGCTAACTACTGTGCCTTTTCTAATTTTGATATGGGGTGTTTAATAGCGTCTTAGATTTATTCTACCGCTGATTTCTCTTCTACAACACCGTTATTATGTACAAGCAAGGTACCCTGGAGGTATTTTTCGTTATGTTGTGATGCATCGAGTCCGATCTCTTCTTCTTCCTGTGTTACTCTCAATGGAAGAATGAGGTCAATGAACTTGAAGATCAGGAATGATACTGCAAAGCTATATCCCACAGCACATGCCATGGCTTTGATCTGGATCCACAGGAAGCCTGGATTTCCGTAAAATGCACCGTCAGCACCAACACTGTTTACTGCTTTCGTTGCAAATACGCCGGTAAGGATCATACCTACCATACCGCCTACACCGTGACAGGGAAATACGTCCAGTGTATCATCAAGCGAAGTCTTTTGTTTAAGGGAAACAACCACGTTAGAGATGATAGCGGCAACAACACCGATAACAATGCTCTGTGGAATGGCTACAAATCCAGCAGCAGGTGTGATGGCCACAAGACCAACAACAGCACCGATACAGAATCCGAGAACTGATGGTTTTTTACCTTTTACAACATCAAAGAACATCCAGCTAAGACCAGCGGCAGCAGCAGCTGTATTGGTAGTAGCAAATGCGGATACTGCCAGTGCGTTTGCACCCAAAGCAGAACCTGCATTGAAACCAAACCAGCCAAACCAAAGTAATCCGGTTCCAATTAATACGTAAGGAACGTTGGCTGGAGGAATTTCCCTGTGCTCTTTGTGAACCTGGCGGCGTTTCAATACCAGTACACCAGCAAGGGCTGCGCAACCAGCAGAAATATGTACTACAGTTCCACCAGCAAAGTCAAGAGCTCCCATTTTGAAGAGGAAACCATCGGGGTGCCAGCTCCAGTGTGCAAGTGGTGCATACACCAGGATCGAGAACAATACGATGAACAGAATGTAAGAGGTAAAGCGAATACGTTCTGCAACCGCACCTACTACCAGTCCGGGAGTAATGATTGCAAACATCAGCTGGAACAGGGAGAAGAGGCTCTTGGGAATCGTGGGAGCCAGGCTCCAGGGTTCTCCTGAATTAACACCTTTGAAAAACAGGTGTGTTGTTGGATCACCAATAAAACCACTGATATCTTTTCCAAAGCATAGACTATAGCCAAAAACGATCCAGATAACACTTACCACACCTGCAGCTACCACGCTTTTAATCATAGTTGAAATAACGTTTTTCCGGTGAACCATTCCACCATAGAAAAACGCAAGGCCGGGAGTCATTAAAAAAACCAGCGCTGTTGCAACGATGACCCATGCTATGTCTGCAGGAACATACTTGGATGAGTCAGCGAAGTCAACGACCGGTTTTACAAACATCGAAAGTGCTGCTACTATTAGTAGCACCAGGAAAGGCATCACTGATTTTACTGTTGTTTTACTCATAAACGTTTTTAGTTTAATACATTAAATAAAAATATAATGTCGTGTTTACTCGATTAAAGTTATGGGATTTCTCTATTCTGATTCCTAATTCTTAACATTTTATCCGAACATTTATCATTTTTCAAATTAAATGTTCATAAAGTGTTAAGTAATGATTTTTTAATATGTATATAGGACTGGGCAATAATAAAACAGCCTTTAGGGGTCTAAAGGCTGTTTAAATATTATCTAACGGGGAAAAATGGGTATCAGGCAATCACATGAATTGCAGCGTCTTTGACCTCCAGGGTAGAGGTCCCATTATTGAGAAATTCATCCACTTTTCGGGCACATTCCCGGCCCTCACTGATGGCCCAAACCACCAGGGATTGGCCACGACGAACATCGCCAGCCGCAAATATCTTGGGAAGACTTGTATGGTATTCTTTTTCTGTGGCTTTTACATTACCCCTGTCATCCTTTTCAATTTCCAGCTGGTCCAGCAGGCCAGTAGATTCAGGGTGAAGGAAACCCATCGCCAATAGCGCCAGTTCACAGGGAATTTCACGTTCACTTCCGGGTATCTCGCTAAAACCTGCAGGTCTGCCATCTGAAGATGCTTTCCATTCCAGGTTCACGATCTTCAATCCTTTCAGATTGCCTTTTCCATCACCTACAAATTCCTTGGTGGCAGTAGCCCATTGCCTTTCAACACCTTCTTCGTGAGAAGTAGGTGTCTTCAGGATCATAGGATAAGTGGGCCAGGGCATGATCGCTGAACGATCTTCGGGTGGCTTTGGCAATAACTCAAATTGAGTGACTGATTTTGCACCATGACGATTAGAGGTACCTACACAGTCAGAACCTGTATCACCACCACCAATCACTACTACATTCTTGCCGGTGGCTTTGATATCCTCAGGATATATATTG
>Ga0136846_1236058_pt1 | contig 11066 bp, 2 predicted proteins | sample HopSoiMetagenom2_FD_96841 | JGI IMG/M metagenome (GOLD analysis project Ga0136846, IMG submission 96841) | Grasslands soil microbial communities from Hopland, California, USA - 2 Assembly 2016 (version 4) | ecosystem: Environmental > Terrestrial > Soil > Grasslands | place: USA: Hopland... | reverse complement strand
CCGCAGGATTTCCTTTATTTTGATGAGACGAAACTGGGCTTTCGGTTGAGCGCTGCCGGCGAAACCATCTATTTCAAAGACCTCAATAACACTCGGGTTATTGACGCGGTCCGCTATGAAGGCCAGGAGAATGGTGTCGCTACCGGCCGTTATCCCGATGGTTCCGGAGAATTCTCGCGCCTCCAATCAGCAACACCGGGAACCAAGAACGCGCGGCGTCGAGTGGCGGACGTGGTCCTGAACGAAATCATGTACGCGCCCATGAGCGGGGATGCCGATGACCAATACGTCGAAATCTATAACCGCTCCCCTTCCGCTCTCGATCTGAGCGGCTGGCGATTGAGCGGCGGAGTGGATTACAAAATCCCCGCCGGCATCTCCCTTGCGGCGAACGGTTACCTCGTGATCGCCCGAAATGCCGCGCACCTCATGACGAATTATGGAAACCTGAGCGGCGCGAATACTCTGGGAAATTTTAGCGGCAAACTTGCGCAGGGCGGCGAACGAATCGTGCTTACGATGCCGGATGAAGTGGCGAGCACAAATGCGAGCGGTACGCTTATAACCAACATCATTCATATTGCCGTGGATGAAGTCACTTACGGCACTGGCGGGCGCTGGGGTAAATGGTCGCACGGCGGCGGCAGCAGTCTTGAATCGATCGACCCGCGCAGCGACCACCGCCTGGCTCCGAACTGGGCGGACAGCGACGAAATCGCCAAAAGTCCGTGGACCAATATTGAATTCACCGGAGTGCTCGATAACGGCGGCGACGCTCCCGATTCGCTGCAAATCATCCTGCTCGGTCCCGGCGAATGTCTCGTGGATAACGTCGAGGTTTTCCGCTCTGGCGGCCCCAATCTGATTTCCAACCCCGATTTTGAAAGTGGCCTGACCGGCTGGACTGCCCAGGGCAATCACGAAGATACGAGCCTCGAAGCGACTGAAGGCTACAACAGCTCTCGCTCGCTTCATCTTCGGGCCGTCGATCGCGGCGATACCGGCGCGAACCGTATTCGCACGAGACTGACCTCTGCTCTCGCCTCGGGCCAGACTGCAACGCTTCGCGCGAAGGTCCGCTGGCTCAAAGGCAATCCGGAAATTCTGTTGCGCTCGAAAGGCAATTGGCTTGAAGCGACGGGCAGAATCATCGCGGCGCGAAACCTCGGAACACCGGGCGCGCCCAACACCGCTCTGCGCGCGAACGGAGGTCCCGCCATCACCGGCGTGCGGCATTCACCCCTGCTGCCACCAGCCAATCAGCCGGTCACCGTCGTCGCGCATGTGGATGATCCAGATGGCCTAGCCTCGCTCGTGTTGAAATATCGCATTGATCCTTCGACCAATCTCACGGCGATCAGCATGGCCAATAATGGCGCCGGAATTTTCAGCGCTGTCATTCCGGCGCAAACAACAGGCGCTCTGGCCGCCTTTCAGATACAGGCATTGGATAACTTTTCGCCCGCCGCGACGACCTCCTTTCCAAATGATGCCCCCGCCCGCGAATGTCTGATCCGTTGGGGCGATCCTACTCAAGGCGGCAATTTCGGCACGTACCGTCTCTGGATGACCCAAGCGACTCTGACCCGCTGGTCGCAGCGCGAACATCTCAGCAACAAGCCGCTTGATTGTACCTTCGTTTACGGGAACAGCCGTGTCATCTACAACATGGGCGGCGAATATTCCGGCAGTCCGTATCACGCGCCCGGATTCAATTCTCCCACCGGGAACGTCTGCGACTATGTCGTCGTTTTTCCAGATGACGATCCGCTCCTGGGCGAAACCGATGCCACCTTGCAATGGCCTGGCAACGGCGGCGGCGATAACTCCTACCAGCGCGAGCAAACCGCCTATTGGATCGCGAATGAGCTCGGCCTGCCTTACTGCTATCGACGCCATATCAATCTTTTCGTCAACGGTGTCCGCCGCGCCCAGATGTTCGAAGACGTTCAGCAGCCCAATGGCGATATGACCGATGAATTCTATCCTGACGGCGCCAATGGCGATCTCCACAAGGTCCAGCTTTGGTTTGAGTTCGACGACAATCTGACCAGTTTCAATCCGAATGGCGCCACACTTCAACAGTTCACCACGACGGGCGGCCAGAAGAAGCTCGCCCGTTATCGTTGGACTTTTGCCAAACGCGCCGTCCAGGATTCCGCCAGCAACTTCACCAATCTCTTTTCGCTTGTTGATACTGTGAACGTCAGCGGGCTCGGCGCGAATTATCGCCGCCAGCTCGAATCCACCGTCGATGTGGACAACTGGCTGAAGACTTACGCGGTTGAGCACGTGGTCGGGAACAACGACAGCTTTGCTTTCGGCGGCGGTCAGAACATGTACACCTACAAACCGGTTGGAGACACCTGGAAAATGATGATCTGGGACATTGATTTCGCCTTCGCCTCCCTCGGTCCGACCGGCGATGACATGTTCCAGGGAATCGGCCGCAGCAACGGCATTGATCTCGGAGAACCGGCCTACCGCCGTCGCTACTGGCAGATCCTGCAGGACATCGCCAACGGTCCACTCGTTTCGACGAAAGTGAATCCGCTGCTGACCGCAAAGTATAACGCCATGGTCTCCAACGGACGAACTATTGACAGCCCTTCCGCAATTCAATCATACCTCAGCCAGCGCCGCACCTACCTGCTGAATCTAATTACCACCAATGCCACTTCCAATTTCGCGCTTACGATCAACAGCGGCGCCGACTTCAGCACGAATAAAAATCTCATCACCATTACCGGCAAAGCCCCCATCGCGGTTCGCGCCATCACTATCAACGGCGTCACCTTTCCCGTCACGTGGACTTCCATCTTTAATTGGACCGCGCAAATCGTTCTCGCAACTGGCGCGAATGCGCTCTCTATCCAGGGCCTGGATTCACAAGGAAACCTTGTCACCGGCGCGAGTGCGGCAATCAATATCGATTACACTGGAACCGTTGAACTTCCCGAAGACAAACTCGTCATCAACGAGATCATGTACCACCCCGTGGTGCCGAACGCCTCCTTCGTCGAAATCTACAACACTTCTACTGCGAGCGGCTTCGACCTTTCCGGCTGGCGGTTGAGCGGCGCGGATTTCACCTTTCCTCAAGGCACGGTCATCCCCGCGGCCGGCTTTCTTGTCATTGCGGAGAACCGAGGCGCCTTCGCTACGGCCTACGGCAAAACCATTCCCGTCATTGGCGAGTTCAACGGACAGTTGCAGAACGACGGCGAGACTTTGCGCTTGATCAAACCAGGAGCGACTCCCGACCAGGATCTAATCGTTGACGAAGTTCGCTATGATAGCGCCCCACCCTGGCCCGCCGCCGCCAATGGAAGTGGTTCATCCCTCCAGTTGATCGATGCCACTCAGGACAACACTCGGGTCGCCAACTGGAGCGCTGTTGATCCCCTCTCCGGGGGCATTCCCCAATGGAAATATTTCACTGTTTCCGGCACCGCATCCAGTTCTGTTCTTTATGTTTATCTCCAATCCGCCGGATCGGTTTACATCGATGACTTGAAGCTGGTTCCGGGCGCCGTTCCTGAAATTGGAACCAGCTCGATTCAAAACGGCGACTTTGAAAGCGCCTTTCCCGGTCCGTGGACGGTTTCCGCCAATCTTTCCGGTTCCGCTCTTAGCACTTCCATCAGGCACTTGGGCGCGAACAGTCTTCACGTCGTCGCCTCCTCCGGTGGCACCACTCAGGCTTCATCCATCTCGCAAGCTCTTTCCCCGGCTCTGGTTAATGGACAACCGTACACTCTCAGCTTCTGGTATCTGGAAAATCCCAACGGCGGCACTCTCACTATCCGGCTCTCAGGCAGCGGCATCGTCGCCAATGTCAATCTTGCTCCCGGCACGGTCGTCGCCGGGGCGGCTTCAACACCCGGCGCGCCCAATTCCGTTCGAGCCAGCCTCGCTCCTTTTCCGCAGGTCTGGCTCAACGAAGTTCTTCCCAACAACCTCGCCGGAGCAAAGGACCGCTTCGGGCATCTCCATCCCTGGGCGGAACTTTACAACGGCGGCTTGATCGCTCTCGACCTTGGCGGCTTTTATCTGGCCAACAACTATTCGAATCTCACGCAATGGCCCTTCCCCGCCGGCACAACTGTCGGTCCGGGACAATTCCTCCAGGTCTGGCTTGATGGCAACTTGAACGAATCTATCCCCGGAGAATTGCACACCAGTTTCACCGTACCGCCCGTCGCCGGTTCTCTCGCGCTGGTCACGACCGCTGGCAAGAACAGTATTCTCGATTTTCTTAACTATTCCGTTCTCGAAGCCGATCGCTCCTACGGCTCATATCCGGACGGCCATATCCCCGGCCGCCGCACTTTCTATTACACAACACCGAAAGGCCCCAACAATCCCGCGCCGCCGCCGCTGAACGTTTTCATCAACGAATGGATGGCCGACAATGCCACCACGCTCGCGGATCCGGCTGACAACGACTTTGAAGATTGGTTCGAGCTCTACAATCCCGGCGATAGCCCCGCTGATCTCTCCGGCTTTTTCTTCGGAACGAGTCTCACGAATAAGAACCAATTTCGCATTCCCGATGGCTATACCGTCCCGCCGCATGGATTCCTTCTTGTCTGGGCCGACAACGAAGTTTCCCAGAACAGCACCAATCGCATTGATCTCCATGCCAATTTTAAACTCTCCAAAGCCGGCGACGCCATCGGCGTCTTTGCCGCCGATGGTACGGTCACAGACTTCGTTTCGTTCGGGCCGCAAACCACCGACAAAAGCGAAGGGAGTTATCCGGACGGATCCGCCGATTCATTCACGCTCGCCGCCCCAACGCCCCGCGGCGCCAACATCCTCGACAGTTCAAACACGCCACCCACAGTTTCGCCCATTCCTGACCAGGTTGTTATCGAAAGCCAACTCCTCTTGCTGAATGCAAGTGCCACCGGCGCACCCACCGAAACATTGCGCTTCAGCCTGGATCCCGGCGCGCCATCAGGTGCCACTATCGATTCTGTCAGCGGCCTTTTCTCCTGGCGCCCTGCCTCGTCCCAATCTCCCGGCACCAATCGCATCACGGTGCGCGTCACGGATGATGGCATTCCCGCCATGAGCGCCACCGCTTCGTTCATCGTTCGCGTCGCCCCGCGGCCTCAGGTTAACGCCATCACCGCAACGGCTACCGGCTTTGCCATCAACTTCGTCACCGTTCCGGGCAAGAGCTATCGGGTCGAATTCAAAAATTCCTTGAGCGACAATCTCTGGTCCCCCCTCGACATCGACGTCACTGCCGACGACAACACCCTCACCGTTGATGACAACTCCGGCGGAAATCAGCGCTTCTATCGCATCACCGCGCTAAACTAAGCCGCTCTCCACCTATCGGAGCCCGGATACCTCCGCCAGAAGCACGCATCGCCAAAGAAGAATTTATTGTCTTTTTTTCCCAATAAATTACGATTTTCTCAAGTTGGCCTTCGGAGGCTGGCGAGACTGAAAAGCAGTTCGATCTCAGTGCGCAGTTGTTGGTTCTGCACTCTGAATTCTGACTTCAATTTTCCCCGAAGGTCACCGGGAAAAACTATGAAAACGCAGGTTGCACCCGGGCGCCTTCCTGCAATATTATCTATCTGCCAATGATAAGGTTCGGAACAGCAGTTTTGGTTTTGATCGCTGCCCTCCGGTGGTCGTCCGCGGCAGACCAGCCGGTGAACTTCAGCCGGCAGATTAGCCCGATTTTTTCAGAGAATTGTTTTGCCTGCCACGGCCCGGATGAAGGGCAGCGCAAAGCCAAATTGCGCCTGGATACCCAAGAGGGCGCCTTCGCGGTCAATAAAGAGGGCAAATCCATCATCAAAAGTGGCGAAAGCAAAAACAGCGAGCTTTACAAACATATCAGTTCCGAAGATCCGGATGAGATCATGCCGCCGGCCAAATCCGGCAAGAAACTCACTTCAGCCCAGGTGGACCTGATCAAGCGGTGGATCGATGAAGGCGCGAAATGGGAAACTCATCGGGCCTTCCAAAAACCGGTCCGGCCCCAGCTTCCGACTGTGAAGGATTCCTCTTGGCCCAAAAATGAGATTGACCGCTTCGTGCTGAAAAAACTCGAGGACGAAAATCTCTCGCCAAGCCCCGAAGCGGACAAAGCAACCCTGGTTCGCCGAGCGACTCTGGATTTAACCGGATTGCCACCCACCATTGACGAGGTGGATGCCTTCCTCGCGGACAACAGCACGGGTGCTTACGAGAAGCTGGTCGACCGTCTGATGGATTCGACACGTTATGGCGAGCAGATGGCTCGCTATTGGCTGGATCATGCCCGCTATGCTGATTCGCACGGATATCACATCGATGCGCCCCGAATGGTCTGGAAGTACCGCGAGTGGGTCATCGATGCCTACAACAAGAACAAACCGTTCGATCAGTTCACCATTGAGCAAATCGCCGGGGACATGCTCCCGGACGCGACGCTCAGCCAGAAGATCGCGAGCGGATTTAACCGTTGCAACATGTCAACCGGCGAAGGTGGCGCGATCGAAGACGAGTACCGCGTGAAGTATGCGGCGGATCGAGTCGAAACGGTCGGGACGGTCTGGCTCGGCTTGACCGTGGGTTGCGCCCAGTGTCATTCGCACAAGTACGATCCCATTGCGCAAAAGGAATTCTATCAGCTCTCCGCCTTTTTTAACAGCATCGCCGAGCCGGCTCTGGATGGAAATGTTCCCGCGCCGGAACCGAAGATCAAAGTCCCTTCGAAAGAACAAGCCGCCGAAGAGGAGAAGTTCAATCAGAAAATAGCGGCTTTAAAGGAGAAGCTAGAGGGGCCCAATACAGACCTGGATCGAGCGCAACAGGAATGGGAAAAGAAATGGGCGGAAAAGCTGCACACGGATTTTTTCGTGGCCAGCCCGGTCGAGGTCAAATCGATTGGTGGCGCGACCCTGAAGAATCTTGATGATTCATCGATCCTGGCCGAAGGGACCAACCCCGATAAAGACACTTATGAGGTGCTGCTTCGCCATCCTCCGGGGAAGATCGGGGCGATCCGGCTGGAGGCATTGCTTGATGATTCTCTGCCGAATAAGAGCGCCGCTCGGAGTGAGAACGGAAATTTTGTTTTGACCGAACTCGAAGTCGAAACGGCGCCCATTGCTGAACCGAAGCGCCGTGAGCGGGTCCGGTTCGTCTCCGCGACAGCGGATTATGCGCAGGAAGGATTTCCGGTCACAAACGCGATCGATGGCAAGTCCGATACCGGCTGGGCCGCGGAGGGCCATAAACGAAAAGAGAACCGCACCGCGACTTTCATTCCGGAGAAGCCTTTTGGCTACAGCGGAGGAACAGAGATTCGGGTTCGACTCCGCTTTGATTCACAATTTCCCAAACACGCGATTGGCCGCTTCAGACTGGCTCTTGCGCCTGTGAGTGAAGGCTTGCGCCTGTTAACGCCGCTTCAATTCAGTTCATGGCAAATGGCTGGACCATTCGCGGCGGAAAGCGGACAGGCCGCTTTCGAAACGGAATACGGTCCGGAAAAGAAAATCGATCTGACCGAGACCTTTAATGAGGGAAAAGTGAAATGGGTTGCGAAACCGGAATTCACGGACGGAAAAGCAAACGAGTTGTCAGGAGAGAATTCCGCGACTTATTTGTATCGGACGGTACGAACGCCCTTCGCGCAGAAAGCGACGTTCTCGCTGGGCAGCGATGATGCGATCAAGGTTTGGGTCAACGGCAAACTTGTTTTGGACAAAAATGTTCAACGCGGCATTGCTCCAGACCAGGACAAGATCAGCGTTGAACTGAATGAAGGCGAAAACCAGCTTCTCTTAAAAGTCGTAAATTATTCCTCAGGGTACGCTTTTTATTTTAATCCTTCCCGCGAAGAGAGCGACAGCCTGACACCTGAGATCGCCCAGATCCTTGCGTTCTCAGGAAAAGAGCTTTCCGAACAGCACAAAACCGCCCTGCGCAAATTTTATCGGCAAAACTTTTCACCGGGATGGAAAGAACTGTCCGCTGAACTGGCGCAAACGCAGGACGAAATGAAGAAGCTCGATGCGCAAATTCCGGTGACGATGGTTTCAAAAGAACTCGAAACGCCGCGCGATACATACCTTCTCGTGCGCGGGCAGTACGATGCGCACGGAGAAAAGGTATTTCCGAATGTGCCCAGCGTGCTTCCTCCCCTGCCCCACTCCGATAAAACGAATCGCCTGGCTTTGGCGAAATGGCTTGTCGACAAGGAAAACCCGTTGACCGCGCGCGTGACGGTGAACCGTTACTGGCAACGATACTTCGGAACTGGATTGGTCAAAACAGCGGAAGATTTTGGATCGCAAGGCGAAGCACCGTCGCACCCGGAACTGTTGGATTGGCTCGCTACTGAATTTATGAACAGCGGGTGGGACATCAAGCATATGCAGAAGCTCATTTTGACTTCCGCCACTTACAAACAGTCCTCCCGTGTCACCCCTGAACTCCTGCACAGCGATCCGCAGAATCGTCTGCTTGCGCGCGGGCCGCGTTTCCGCATGGATGCCGAGATGATTCGCGACACCGCGCTTGCTCTGGGCGGACTGCTGGCGGAAAAAATTGGGGGACCCAGTGTCAAACCGTACCAGCCGCCGGGCCTTTGGACCGAAGTTTCATACGGCTTCAAGGAAGATTATGTCCCCGACAAGGGCGAAGGCCTGTACCGGCGCAGCATGTACACATACTGGAAGCGCCAAAGTCCCCCGCCCGGAATGACGACCTTCGATGCGCCCTCGCGCGAAGTCTGCTCGGTCCGGCGCCAGCGGACAAATACCCCTTTGCAGGCGCTGGAACTCATGAACGATCCGCAATACGTGGAAGCAGCTCGGGGCCTGGCTCGGCGCATGATGACCGAGTGTGGAAGCAATCCGGAGAAGTGCATTGAGTTCGCTTATCGCCTGGCCACATCGCGGAAACCGTCGCAGAACGAAATCAATGTCTTGAAAGAGATTTTTGAGAAGCAATTCGCCGATTATCAAACGAACCGCGAAGCGGCCCTGAAATTATTGAGTGTCGGAGAATCGAAACAAGCCGATGGATTGAATCCGAGCGAATGGGCCGCCTGGACAACCGTTGCGAGCGTCATTCTCAACATGGATGCCACTGTTACAAAAAGCTAAGTCATGAATCCTCTACAAGAACGCAGCCTCTTACTGACCCGCCGACAGTTCTTTGGCCGATCCGCCGCGGGTATTGGCACTGCCGCTCTCGCCTCTTTGCTTAACCCGTCGCTCTTTGCCGGCATGACCCGCAGCGCACTGGAAAAGCCGCACTTCGCTCCCAAAGCGAAACGGGTGATTTATTTGTTCATGTCGGGCGGGCCTTCGCAGCTCGATCTTTTTGATTATAAACCCAATCTCCAGAAGCTGCATAAGACCGAGTTGCCCAGCTCCGTTCGAGGAATGCAACGATTGACCGGAATGACATCGGGCCAGGGCACATTCCCGATTGCCGCCTCGCTTTTTAAATTCAATCAGCACGGAAAATCAGGCGCCTGGATCAGCGAATTGATTCCTCATTCTGCTGAAATCGTGGACGACATCGCGATCGTGAAAACGATCAACACGGAAGCAATCAATCATGATCCGGCGGTCACTTTTATTCAAACCGGCGCGCAGCAACCAGGGCGGCCGAGTGTCGGGGCGTGGCTCAATTATGGACTCGGAAGCATGAACAGCGATCTGCCCGCATTCGTCGTGATGATTTCACGCGGCAGCGCCGCACGCGACGCACAACCGCTTTATTCGCGGCTGTGGGGTTCGGGCTTTTTGCCTTCCGAGTACCAGGGCGTGAATTTTCGCGGCAGCGGTGATCCGGTCCTGTTTCTTTCCAACCCTCCGGGGCTGGACGGCACTATGCGCAAACGCTTCATTGATGGCGTTAACAAACTGAATCAATCTGAATACGAAAGCTTCGGCGATCCGGAAATCGCCGCGCGGATTTCGCAGTACGAGATGGCTTACCGCATGCAGAGTTCGGTGCCCGAGCTGGCGGATATCAGCAGCGAGCCGGAACACATTTTGGATATGTACGGGCCGGATGTGCGAAAGCCCGGTTCGTTCGCGGCAAACTGTCTTCTGGCGCGCCGCCTGGCCGAGCGCAATGTCCGCTTTATCCAACTTTATCATCGCGGCTGGGATCAGCACGGCGACCTGCCGAAAGATATCGCCTCCCAATGCAAGGACGTGGACCAGCCAAGCGCCGCATTGGTAAAAGACTTAAAACAGCGCGGCCTCCTCGAAGATACGGTCGTCATCTGGGGTGGCGAGTTTGGCCGCACGACCTACAGCCAGGGCCAGATCACCGCGACGAGTTACGGCCGGGATCATCATGGCCGCTGCTTCTCCATCTGGATGGCCGGTGGCGGCATCAAGCCCGGCATCAGCTACGGCCAGACGGATGATTTCTGTTACAACGTCGCGGAAAACCCCGTTCACATTCACGATTTCAACGCCACGGTTTTGCGCTGCCTCGGGATCAATCACGAGAAATTAACCTACCGGTTCCAGGGACGTGATTTCCGTCTCACCGATGTGCACGGAAATATCGTGAACGAGATCCTCGCGTAAGACGGGACAAGACGGCGCTTTACCGGCTCGCAGACTGCCGCACTGGAGGCCGCCAACCCTTGGCCTGGGCAATGGTATTTGCGATGGCAGCCGCGGTTTCGGTGCTCATGTCATCAATGCCTTTAGTCGCGCCCGCAATCCCCGCCCAGCCCCAGAATTTGTCGAATGGCGCTGTCAGGAGAACATGGCCATCACGCGCATCTGTTACCGTCACGTCACCTTCAAAGCTCGCCGAAGCGGGAGGACCAAAGATAGCGCGCGCGACTTTATTGCCTGCCCGGTATTTATGAATCGTGCCGCTGACGAGTACTTCGTCTTCAGCCCCGAGGGGCGCGGAAGCTCTGCGAACTTCGCGAAAGAGCGGGCCGAAATCGCTGCTCAATCGGAGCGCAACATCTTCAGATAGTTTCGTACCGACCGAAGGATCGACGTTGGGAGCCACTACTGTGAATGGCACAACCGTCGCCACCTGGTATCGACCCAGATTGACTG
>Ga0136846_1216061_pt1 | contig 11068 bp, 9 predicted proteins | sample HopSoiMetagenom2_FD_96841 | JGI IMG/M metagenome (GOLD analysis project Ga0136846, IMG submission 96841) | Grasslands soil microbial communities from Hopland, California, USA - 2 Assembly 2016 (version 4) | ecosystem: Environmental > Terrestrial > Soil > Grasslands | place: USA: Hopland... | reverse complement strand
CACGTGGGCCTGACGCTGATCGAGCGCGCGACCGGCACCGGGCTCGGCGCGCTGATCTTGGGCGGCGCGATCGCCGACCGGCTCAGCCTTCGCCTGTCGTCGCAGCCGGTCGCCGTCGGCGTCGTCGCGGCGGTCGCCGTCGCCGGATGCCTCGCGGCGATCGCCTCATCCCGCATGCGCTCCAAGCCCGCGAAACGCCCGACGGGTGCCACCACCACGGCGGCCACGCGCGGCAGCCTCCCTTCCTCGATCGCGCCGTCGCTGCCATGATGCGCCCGTGAGCGCACAGCCTGGTCTCGCAGGACCCATCGAGCGGGTCATGGTCGGCACCGACCTGTCCCAAACCGCCTCGCGCGCGGTCGGCTGGGCCAACGACTTCGCCGAGCGGTTCGGCGCGGAGCTGCACCTGGTGCAGGTGATCATCCCGGGCAATCCGTCCGACACCGAGTTCGGCGCGGCCGAGCGGACCCGCGCGGCGGCAGCGGCCGAAGCGCTCCAGGCCGAGGCCGAGCGTCTCGCCGGCACGCGGGGCCGCGCGCACGTCGTGGTCGACGAGGACCCGGCGATGGCGATCGTCGGCGCAGCCGACAACGCGGCGATCGATGTTCTGGTGGTCGGCAACGCAGGCATGGCAGGCCGCAAGGAGTTCCTGCTCGGCAACGTGCCGAACCGGATCAGCCACAACGCGCGCTGCACCGTGATCATCGTCAACACGACCGACGGCGTCACGAGCGCGATGCCCGCCGCGCCCGGGGGGACCGTGCTCCGCGCAGGGGCGGCGCCGCCCGAGACCCAGCCACACCTCATCGCGCGCGGCTCGAAGATCGCGACCGTCTTCGCCAAGCACGGCCTCCGGGAGCTGTTCGGCAGGCCGGATGAGGAAGGAACCATGGGTCGGGCGCGGAGCGCCAAGCGGCTCCGCGAAGCGCTCGAGGAACTCGGCCCGACGTTCTGCAAGCTCGGCCAGATCCTGTCGACGCGCCCCGATCTGTTGCCGCCCGAGTTCATCACCGAGCTCGCGCAGCTCCAAGACCATGTGCCGCCGTTGTCCGAGGAACAGGTCGTCCAGGTGATGGAGCAAGAGCTCGGCGTGCCGTGGGAGGACGTGTTCGAACACGTCGATCCTGAGCCGCTCGCCGCCGGCACGATCGCGCAGGTGCATCGATCGGTCATGGCCGACGGCGCCAAGACGGTGATCAAGGTGCAGCGGCCCGACGCCCGCGAGGTGATCGAGCAAGACCTTGCGTTGCTCGAGGTGTTCGCCGACAAGGCCGGCGACCGGCCGGGCCTCAAACAGGTCATCGACCTCAAGGCCGTGTTCGAGCACCTCTCGACCTCGCTGCACCGCGAGCTCGACTTCCGCAACGAAGCGCGCAACGTCGAGCGGATGCGCGAGGTGATCGCCCCGTTCGACCGGCTGGCCGTGCCGTTGATCCACACCGAGTACTCGACGGGACGCCAGCTCGTGATGGCCGACGTCGGCGGCGGGCCGATCACGATCGCGCCCGAGGGCCCCATCCGGACGGAGGCGGCCAAGCAGCTGCTCGAATCGTTCTACAAGCAGGTCATGGTCGACGGCTTCTTCCACGCCGACCCGCACCCCGGGAACCTGATGTGGCAGCCCGAGGAGAACAAGCTCTACTTCCTCGACCTCGGCATGGCGGGTGAGGTCGGCTCGGAGCTCCGCGAGTCGATGATGTTGCTGCTGATGGCCTTCTGGCAGGACGACGTCGGCTTCCTCACCGACGTGACGCTGATGATGGCCGGAGCGATCGATCGCAGCGACCTGGACGTCGAGGCCTTCCAGGAGGAGATCGGAACGCTCGTCGCGAAGTACCAGGGCGCCTCGATCCAGGACATCCAGCTCGGGCCGGTGCTGCAGGAGATGACCGAGATCTCGCTGCGCTACGGCGTGCCGCTGCCGGCGTCCCTCACGCTGACGGCGAAGGCGCTCGCGCAGATGCAGCTCGCGGCCTCCCAGCTCGACCCGACGGTCGACCCCTTCGACGTCGCGGGCAAGTTCCTGATGCGAAGCGTGATGACGGGTATGGGGTCGAAGCTCGACCCGAAGACGATCTTCTATCAGGTGCAGCGGCTGCGGATCCGCGCCATGCGCGTGGTCGAGGCGGTCGAGCGGCTGATCGGCGCGCGGCCCGGGCAGAAGCTCGAGGTCAACTTCCGCGCGGCATCGCTCGAACGGACGGTGCGCCGCGCCGGCCGTCGGCTGGCGATCGGCCTGGTGGCGGCTTCGGCGCTCCTCGGCACGGCGATCACGGCGACGTCGAGCCGGGTGGACGCGTGGGTGCCCCTGACGCTCGGCGCGGTCGGCTTGCTGTTCGTGATCGGCCTGCTGATGGACCTGGTTCGCGACCGACGCGACCGGATCCTTTAGAAGCCCTTCCCGAAGTGCAGGTCGTCCAGATCGACGTCGCCGCCCTTGGACGTGAGCGTCGACGCGGTCGGCTCGGTGACGGGGTGCTTCTTCTTGACCGAACGCAAGACGATCCGCTCGAGCACGAACGCGACGATGCCCATCATCAGGCCGACGAACCACCGCTCGAGGCGCCGGATGCCCTTGGGTGGCGCCGCGCGCGGACGCGTGCTCATGTCGCCGCCTCGGTCTCTGCCCGGCGGTTGACCTCCGCGACCACGATGTAGACCAGTCCCACGAAGAACACCAGCACGCCCCACAGCGTCCCGATCGAGCTCGGATACCGCACCGCGTCACTGAAGATGATCCCGGCGAGCCCGAAGAGCATCGTCGCGAACCCGACCACCCACGTCCACAAGCGGTCCCCCGGGGAACGGAACGACACGACGATCGCCGCCAGGACGACGCCGAGGGCCGACCCGGCGACGCCGCTCCAGTGGTGATACTTCCAATGGCCGCTCAGGTCGGTCATGGGGTCACCCTGCAGCATGATCCGCGCGTTGTCCCACGCGAACACGATCGCCGGGATCGCCGCGACGATCGACAGGCTGAGCATCGCGACGTTCGGCGATCCGAATCGGAGGAGCTCCGTGCGCGCCGGCGCGAGGATGGTCAGCACGGCCACCCCGACGAGCGAGACGTAGTACGACCCCGAGATGAAGTCGTGTCCGATCAGCCCCGCGATCACTGTCCCGAGCACGACCGCCCACGCGACGCGAAGGGCGACGACGTCGTCGGCCCGCAGCATCATCACGATCAACGCGACGCCGAGCAGGATCATGAACGCCGGCATCGACGCAAGGTCGTGGAACGAGTGGACCTTGTCCGTCGCGTCGAAGAACTGCGGGACAGAGAACGCGAGGTTCGAGATGATCACGAACACCCCGAGGATGCCGGCGATGATCCGGTAGGCGAGCACCCGCCCTCGCGACGCCGTCCGTGTGGTCTGGACGTCCATGGGACCCCCTCTCGTCACGGGCGCGCCGCGCCCATCGGCTCAGTGGGGACTGCGGGCAACGCCTCGTCGGGGCTCACCTTGGCATCGGCCGGCAGCGCGGGCAAGGACCCGGTGATCGCGGTGCCGTTGCCGGGCGCCGACGAGACGGCGAGCGTGCCCCCGAGCGCCGCGAGCCGGTCGGCGATCCCCTGCAGGCCGGTGCCGTAGGACGTCGCGCCGGCATCGAACCCGACGCCGTCGTCGTGGACGCGGAACTCGAGGCGGCCGGGCGCTTCGCGCAACGAGACCGTCGCCGCGCTCGCCGCGGCGTACTTCGCAACGTTCTGCATCGCCTCGAGGCACGAGAAGTAGACGGCCGCCTCGACCTCCGGCGCGTAGCGGCCGACGCCGTCCGCCTCGACGATCACCGGCACCGGCGAGCGGCGGGCCTGGGCGTCGAGCGCGGCGCCGAGGCCCTTGTCGGCGAGCAGGGGTGGGTAGATCCCGCGAGCGAGATCGCGCAGATCCTCGAGCGCCCGCTGCGTCTCGCCCGCAAGCTGCTCGAGCATGCCGTCGACGCGCGCCGGGTCTTTCTCGAGCACCGAGCGCGCGAGGCGGAGCTTCACCGTCAGCGCCACGAGCTGCTGCTGCGCACCGTCGTGGATGTTGCGTTCGAGCTTGCGCCGCTCGACGTCCTGCGCAGCGACCAGACGCCGCCGCGACTCTCGCAGGTCCGCGACCAGGCCCACGTTGCGAAGGACCAGTCCCGCCTGCGCCGCGAGGCCGGAGACGAGCTCCGTCCGCGGCTCGTCGATCTGGTCGTTGGCCGGCATCGTCACCGACAGGGCGCCGAGCACCTCGCCCTGATGGCGGACGGGCTCGATCAGGTCGTCGTCACCGGCGGCGTCCTCAGGCCAGGCGGCGACGACGCGCCTCGTGCCGTCGGTGCCGAGCCAGACGCGGGCGCGCTCGGCGCCGACGCCCTCGCCGAGCACGCGCGCGAGCCGGTCCAACACGTCGTCGGCACCGTAGGTCTCGGCGAGGTTCTCGCCGAACTCGGTGAGGACCTCGTACGGCGTCGCGCGCTTGCCGTAGACGACGCGGTCGGCCGTCCGTTGCGCCCACCCGCGCACGGGTTGGATCGCGAGCGCGACCACCGCCGCGGCGATCGCCGACGCGACCGTGCTGGACAGGGTGCTGACGAACACGCTGATCCCCGCGACGATCCCGACATAGACCACCGCGATGAACACGGCCAGGACCGCGAACACGACGGTCTTGCGGATCACAACGTCGATGTCGTAGAGCCGGTACCGCAAGATCGCGATGCCGATCGTGATCGGGATCAGGACGAACGACGCCACCGCGAGCGTGGCGAAGACATCGTTCCAGTTCGACTGCTCCGATCCGAAGATCAGCTCGGGGATGAAGGCGAAGACGTACGCACCCGCGATCAGCACCGCCGCCCACGCCAGCCACCGCAGCTGCTGGCGTTCGACCGGATCGGTTGCGCGGCGCAGACGACGGAACACCGCGACCGCGCCACCCACGACGACGAGCGGCGCGACGATCGTCGTGACGTAGATCCACCCGCCGAGGAGGTCCAGGACGTGAAGCCCCCACGGGTTCTGGATCTCGGGGTGTCCGATATCGCCGAATGTGCCCGATCCGAACAGCACGACGAGCGAGAGCACCACAAGGCCGATGCCGCACAGCCACCCGAACCATCGCCAGCGAGGCGTCGGCAGGTGCCCGTCGGGGAACAGCAGCAACAGGAAGCCCGAGATCCCGATGAACGGCACCCAGGTTGGCTCGGACAGCGCCAGACCGACCGACGCACCGGGCAGTCCCTTCACCAACGCATACTCGGCATAGTCCTGGAACGGCAGCGCGGCGGGGAGTCCCATCGCAAGCATCAGCCAGCCGAGCGTGTTGCGCGGCCGTTTCTGCAACACGACGAACCCGACCACCGGAAACGCGAGAACGATGACCGCGAAGAAGTAGTCGCCCTTGTAGTGCGCGGCGCGGTCGAGCGAGATGCCGACGGCCGCGCCGAGCACGTACACGCCGGCGATCGCCCACGTCAGACGCCGCAGCCCTGCGTCGGAGATGCTCATCCACCCACCGCCATGATCCGGAAGACCTCGACGGGCTCCTCCCGTCCCTTGACCGACCTGGCGCCGATCAACTCGGCCTCCTCGACCGACGCGGCCGCGACGGTGCTCGCGGCGGCGACGATCTCGCCGCCCAGCGCCTCGGACTGCAGACGCTGCGCGATGTTGACCGCGTCGCCGATCACGGTGTACTCGAGGCGGCCGCCGCCGCCGATCGCCCCTGCCATGACGATGCCGGTGTTCAGCCCGATGCCGACGTCGAGCCGCTCGACCTCCTCGATCCCCCAGCCCTCGGCGTTCAGCTCGCGCTGGCGCGCCTGCATCTCGAGCGCGCACACGACAGCCGATCTCGCGTGATCTGCCATCGGCACCGGCGCGCCGAACACCGCCATCACCGCGTCGCCCTGGAACTTGTCGATCGTGCCGCCATGGGCGGCGACGACCTCGGCCATCGCCTGCAGGTGGCGGCCGATGACCTCGGCGATCTCGCGGGCCGCGAGCCGTTCGGACAGCGTCGAGAAGCCGCGGATATCGCTGAACAGCACGGTGACCTCGAGCTCTCGCTGCTCGGCGAGACTCGCGTCCTCAGCGAGCCCGTCGACCACCTGTTGCGGGACGTAGGACCGAAGGGTCTCGACGCGCATCGAGCTCTGGACGACCGCTGCGTGCAGCCGCTTGAGGTCGTCGACGTTTCCCGTCTCGCCCCCGCCGGCCAACCGACGGAAGAGGTCGGTGACCCGACGGTCGACCGCCTCCTGCGTGGTGCCGAGCGCGGCCGCCATCTCCTGATAGCCGAGGCCTTGGGCCATCATGTCCAGCACCTTGCGGTCCTGTTCGTCCGCGTGCTGGCTGCCGGTGAGCCGCTCCGCGATCGTCGGGTCGACGACGCTGCCGCCCTTGTGCACCTCGTGGATCGCGCGGACCAACTCGTCGCCTTGCGCGATCCGGTCCTTGAGCAGATACGCGAGCCCGCTGTGTCCCTCCCCGAGCAGGGCGACGGCGTACTCCGCATCGTCGTGCGCGGAGAGCACCACGACGCCGGTATCGGGGTGCTGCTCACGGATCGCGTGCGCGCAGTCGATCCCCTCGAGTTGGAACGACGGCGGCATCTTGATGTCGGTGACGACGACGTCGGGCACGTGCTCGGCCGCGGCGGTCATCAGCGTCGGAGCATCGGACGCGACACCGACCACCTCGACGTCCTCGTAGGAATCCAGGAGCGCGCGGACACCCTCGCGGACCAGCACGTTGTCCTCGCCGAGCACCACCCGGATCGTCATGTCGCCCGTAGCTCCTTGTGTACGATGCGGCCGTGCTGCGCATCGTGTTCGCCGAGGATAACTACCTTGTGCGGGAGGGCACCGCGGCACTGCTGCACGAGGCCGACGACGTCGACATCGTCGGCACGGCGGCGTCCTACGACGAACTGATCGCGGCCGTCGCCGAACAGACGCCCAACGCCGTGCTGACCGACATCCGGATGCCGCCGACGGGCACCGACGAAGGCATCCGCGCCGCGCGGCAGATCCGCGCCGAACACCCCGACACCGGCGTCGTCGTGCTCTCGCAGTTCGCCGACGAGGCGTACGTCTACGACCTGCTGAAGGACGGCGCAGCGGGGTTGGGCTACCTGCTCAAGGAGCGTGTGGCCGACCTCGACGAAGTCGTTCGCGCGCTGCACGAGGTTTCGCGCGGCGGCAGTGTCCTCGATCCCAAGGTCGTCGAGTCGCTCGTCGCCGCCAAGGACCGGCTCGCGCATTCCCCTCTCGGGCAGCTGACCGACCGGGAGCGCGAGGTGCTGTCGTTGATGGCGCAGGGGATGAATAACGCGTCGATCGCCAAGGCGCTGTTCTTGACCGATCGCGCCGTCGAGAAGCACATCAACTCGATGTTCCACAAGCTCGGCCTCACCGAGGAACCCGACGTCCACCGCCGCGTGATGGCGGTGCTCGCGTTCCTGCGGGAGACCGAGCTCGCGTGAGGTGGTCACCACGTTCCTCCGGTCCTCACTGGGCACGCCGCGTGTCGACGATGTAGACGCTGCACGGCGCGTGCCGGAGCACGAGGTTCGGGACGCTGTCCTTGACCTTCCACCATGAACCCTTCGTCCCGCGGTTGCCGACGACGATGGTCTCGGCCTTGAGCTCGTCCGCCACCTCGCAGATCCGCTCGGCCGCGTCCCCGTGCTCGATCCGCGTCGTCACGCTGACATCCGGGAACCGGCGGATCAGCCCCGCGAGATGCCGGTGCGGATCGGCCGCCTTCGCCGGGTCGACGACGGCCCGAAGGTCGCCATCTGGTCTGACCAGGAGCACCACGAGTTCCGCGCCGTTAGCCCTGGCGAGCCGCCCGGCCTCGTCCACCGCGAGATCGGCCGCCGCCGAGGTGTCGGTTCCTACCACGATCGTTGTCATCTTTCGTTCGCCTCCTGTCACTGGGACAACGGTAGGCTCGGTGACCTGCGTGAACGACCCAGCGAGCACCACGGTCCGCGGGTAGTGCCAGCACCCGTCGAACGGTGACGACCTCCCCATTGGTGACGGGCCGCGACGCTGCGACCATCGCCCTGTATGCAACAGCAGGTCACGGTCGGGGGGCGTAGATGAGGCGGGCGGCGTTCTGGATCGCGCTGGTGGTTGCGGCCGCGCTGGTGGTCGTCGCCCTGTGGCTCGGCACCCTGAACGGGACGTTCTCGGGCGACCCGTTCACGCTCCTGATCGTCCTGTCGGTCGCCACCTACACGATCACGGGAGCCGTCCTGGCGCGCCGGGTTCCGCACAACCCGATCGGCTGGCTGTTCCTCGTGGTCGGCCTGGGCCTGCTGTTCGGCGGCGCGACCGCGGAGTACGCGACCTACACGATCACGACGAACCCGGGCGCGCTGCCGGCGGGCGACTGGGCCGCGTGGGTCAACAACTGGACGTTCGTGATCGCCGGTCTGATCCCCATCGTCCTGATCTTGTTCCCGACCGGACGCGTGCCGTCGCCCCGGTGGCGATGGCTGGTGTGGACGATCGTCGCGACGCTTGTGTGTTTGGTCCTCGGCGCGATGTTCCGCCCGACGCCGATCGAGCTGAACCAAGGGCTCACCGTTGCGAACCCCACCGGCATCGAGAGCCTGCGAACGGTCCTCAGCGCCGGCGCGTGGATCTTCGGGATCCTGCTGGCCGCCGAGTCGATCGCCGCCGTCGCGGCGCTCGTCGTTCGGTATCGGCGCGCCGGCGAGGAGGAGCGCCAACAGGTTCGATGGATCGCGGTGTCGGCGGCGCTCGCCGGTGTGTTCCTGATCCTGGTGCTGATCACGAGCATCGGCCTACAGCCCGGCCAGAGCCGGTTCGTGAACGACCTGGCGTTCCTGCTGTTCTTCCTCTGCCTGTCCATCGGCATCCCGGGCGCCGTCGCGGTCGCGCTGCTCAAGTACCACCTGTTCGACCTCGACCTGGTGGTGAAGAAGACGGTCCTGTACGTCACGGTCGCCGGGATGCTGCTGGTCGCGTTCGTCGCCGCCGCAGTGCTCGTCGGCGGCGTGTTCGGACGGAGCCAACGGGCGGCGGTCATCGCGGCGGCGGCGATCGGCATCGCGTTCTGGCCGGCGCTGCGCATCGCGCGTCGCATCGCGGACACGATCGTCTACGGCGGGCGTGCGACGCCCTACGAGGTGCTCACCACGTTCGGCCGCCGGATGTCGGAGACCTACGCAACCGACGACGTCGTCGACAGAGCAGCCCAACTCCTCGCGTCCGCGACCGGCGCGTCGGCCGCCACGGTGTGGATCCGGGTCGGGCGCGAGATCCGTCCGGCAGGGACATGGCCACCGGATCGTGCTGCTGGTTCGGCCCTGCCACTGGACGACGACGACCTGCCGATGCTGCCGGCCGACTGGGCCGAGCCGGTGCGCGACCGCGGCGAGCTTCTCGGCGCCCTCGCGGTGACGATGCCGGCGAACGACCCCATCGGACCGGGCCGCCAGCGCCTGATACGCGACCTGGCCGATCAGGCGGGACTCGCGTTGCGGAACGTCCGCTTGATCGAAGAGCTCCGCGCCTCGCGCCAGCGGCTCGTCGCGGCGCAGGACGAGGGCCGTCGGCGGCTCGAACGCAACATCCACGATGGCGTGCAGCAACAGCTCGTCGCGTTGGCCGTCAAGCTACGGCTGGCCGACGGCATGCTCGAGCGCGATCCCGTGCGTGCGCACGTCGCCATCACCGCCTTGCAAGACGACGCCAACGCCGCGCTCGAAGACCTGCGCGATCTGGCCCGGGGCATCTATCCGCCGTTGCTCGCCGACCAAGGGCTCCGGGCGGCGCTGGAGGCGCAGGCACGGAAGGCGACCACACCCGTGAGCGTCGACGCCTCGACCATCGGCCGGTACCCGCGCGACATCGAGTCCACGGTCTACTTCTGCGCGCTCGAGGCGATGAACAACATCGCGAAGTACGCCGCGGCGCGGAGCGCGTCCGTGTCGGTCGAGCAGACGGACGGGCTCCTGCGCTTCACGGTTCACGACGACGGTCGTGGCTTCGATCCCCGCGCCGTGATCGCAGGCACCGGTCTGCAAGGCATGAGCGACCGCCTCGAGGCCGTGGGAGGAACGCTCCGGATCGAGTCGGCGATCGGCGTGGGCACAACCGTGATCGGCACGGTGCCCGTTGGTTCGGATCAGGCCGAGGCCGCCTCCCAGGCAGCCTCCAGCCGGTCCGGTCCGAACGACGACTTGGGGATGTAAGCGGATGCGCCGCACTCGGCGGCGCGCGGCGCGTACTCGGCTTCCTCGTAGGTCGACAGCAACAGCACGACGACGGTGTCGGACGAACCGAGGATCTGCCGGGTCGCGTCGAGCCCATTGATGCCCGGGAGGTTCACATCCATCAGGACGAGATCCGGCTGGAGGTCCTGCGCCATCGTGACCGAGTCTTCGCCGGTCTCGGCCTCGCCCACGACTTCGAACCCGTCCGTAAGGTCCACCACCATGCGGGCGGCCTGCCGGAAGGGCTCCTGGTCATCGACGATCAAGACGCGGACGGTCATCGCGGTTGCTCCTGCAGTCCAGGCTGGCAGACGCGATGCAGGACGACAGTGGTGCAGGCACTACTGTTCAGACGTCATGTCCCGGAAGGATTCGCGCTGGTCCTGGCGCTCTTTGGACCCCGGCTTCTTGAGCGCGGCGGTCCGAGCGAGGCGGGCTCGAAGATCGCTGGGATCGTCGACGGGCGCCGGATGCGCGTCGGCGTCGGGGACCAGCCGGTGCAAGACGTCCGCCCCGGGCTCCGGCTCGGCGGCCTTCGCCGGCGGCGGGCCCTTCGCCGGCGCGGGAGCTGGAGCCTTCGCCGGCGGCGCTGCGGTCTTTGCCGGCACGGCGGTCTTCGGCGGCGCGACGGTCGCGGCCTGCGTCGGCGCCACCGCGCTCGCCGCGGCGACCGATGCGGGCTTGTCGGCGGGCAGGATGACGACCTCCGGCGCGTCGGCGGGCTTCGCGGCCGAAGCTGCGGCCGGCTGCGCGGTGACCGTCATGTCGTCCGCCGACACCGTCACGCGCTCGGGCGTTGCGGGGGCCGGCTCGGGCGTTGCCGGGGCCGGCTGGGGCGT
>Ga0136846_1228174_pt1 | contig 11069 bp, 7 predicted proteins | sample HopSoiMetagenom2_FD_96841 | JGI IMG/M metagenome (GOLD analysis project Ga0136846, IMG submission 96841) | Grasslands soil microbial communities from Hopland, California, USA - 2 Assembly 2016 (version 4) | ecosystem: Environmental > Terrestrial > Soil > Grasslands | place: USA: Hopland... | reverse complement strand
TGCTCGGGATGCAGGCGCGCGCGCTGCTCGCCTCGCTGCCGGCCGGCACGACGCCGAAGCTCGTGCGCGACGGCGTGGTGATCAGCGTGGTGGCGATCGTCCTGCGGATGGTGTGGGTGCCGATCGCGGCGTGGCTGCCGCGCCTCTTGAGCCGACGGGTGCGACGGCACGAGCCGCGGCCGACGCGGCGCGGGATCTTCCTGATCGCGTGGACGAGCATGCGCGGCATCGTGTCGCTGGCGACGGCGCTGGCGCTGCCGCACGCGATCGCCGCCGGCGCGCCATTCCCGTTTCGCAGCGAGATCGTCGTGATCACGATCTGCGTGATCGGGGTGACGCTGGTGGTGCAGGGGCTGACGCTGGCGCCGATCATCCGGGCGTTCGGATTCGAGCCCGAGAAGACGCATCACGCCGAGGCGCGTATCGCCCGACTGGAGGCGACGCGGCGCGGTGCGGAGGTGCTGGACGATCTCTCGCGCGAGCAGTGGGTGGACGCGCGCGACGTGGAGTGGCTGCGCTCCGAGCTGCGCGATCGCATCCGTCTGCTCGAGTTCAACGCGGGAGAACCGGAGGCGCGTCGCCGTCTCCGGAGCGAGATGCTGCGCGCGGAGCGGCGGATGCTGGTGCGGCTGCGGAACGAAGGGGCGATCTCGGACGACGTGCTGCGCGAGCTGGAGCAGGAGCTCGATCTGGAGTCGGTGCGCGTTGGGGCGGGGGAGGAGCGGTAGTCAGCCGGGGAGCTTCTGGTCGCGCGCGACGGCCATTGCCGGGGCGGCGGCTTCCTGCGGGGCGGGGACGCTCGTGGTGCCGGGCTCGAGGCGCTCCAGGCGATCCAGCCGCTCGACGTCGATCGCGAGCACGTCCTCGGCGGAGCTGGCGAAGATGCTGGCGAACTTGGCGTCCCAGCGGATCTCGTCCCACCAGTACGAGGCGCGCGCGGTGACGCGGGTGGAGAAGGTCTCCTCATGTGCGTTCACGAGGATGAGCAGCTCCGCCTGGGCCTCGCGCAGACTGTCCGGCGTCGCCCCGTGGAGCGGGCTGTCGGCGGTGATGGGGTGAACGATGGTCCAGTGCAGGGTGAAGAGATCGACGGAGCTGCGCTCGAGGGCGAGCGGGTAGAAGTTGCGCTCGCGCTTTCCGTTGGCCTCCTCGAACAACGTGATGCTCACGCGCACCTGCACGTCGGTGAGCTCCGCGGGCTGCACGTTGACCATGCGGAACATGAGTCCGCGCCCTTCCTCGTACGGCGCGACGACGGCGGATTCGCTGAACCGGAGGCGCATGCGCGGGCGCGTGAGCCGCGCGATGAGCAGGCCGGCCGTGATGACGAGGACGAAGGGGCCGAAGAAGGATTCGAAGACGACGAGCCAGTGCGCCGTGGACCCGAAGGCGTACATCGGCGCGGTGCTGGTCGTCGTGAAGGTGCCGACGCTGAAGTCGAAGGCGCGCAGGAAGGGATCGCTGACGCCGATCGACTCCGCGCCGTGGATGGCGCCGTTGCCGAGCGCGAGGTAGGCGAGGGTGAAGAACCCGTTGAGCAGGAGGAGCGCGCCGAGGCTCCACGCGAGGAAGACGGGAAGGGGCGCGGCGAGCGCGCGCAGGTAGAACCGCTCGATGCGCTGCGCGCCGAGCCCGTACTTCCGGCTGGTGGGCTCGCCGTCGTGGGTGAGGAAGCGGCCGCGCACCGACTGCGCGACGACCTTGCCGAAGCCAAGGTCGGTGTAGCTGCGGATGGACGTCCGCGACACGTACATCGGGGCGTTCTCGTCGCGGTCGTCGATGTTGGGCTGGGTCACGGACGGATGATCGATAGACGGTGTAGTGAATGCAAGCAGTGAGTCGGTGAGTTGGCCGAAGCCATCAGCCGGTTCACTCCCGACCGACCAACTCATCCGCCCCACAATTCGTGCACGACGCCCATCAGCGTGGCGACGGCAGGCAGCAGCTCGCCCGCGCGATGCACGACGGCGAGGCGGGTGACGGGCGCCGGCGGCGCGACCATGCGGCAGACGACGCCCGGGCGCGCGAGCATGAGCAGCCCTTCCGGCACCGGCGCGACGCCGATCCCCGCGGCGACGAAGCTCACGACCGTCGCCGACTCCATCGCCTCCTGGGCGACGTTCGGCTCGAACCCCGCCTCGCGACAGGCAGTGACGACGGTGTCGACCCAGCTCGGCCGAGGCGCGGCGGGAAAGACGATGAGCCGCTCGTGGGCCAGCGCACGCAGCGGGATCTCGCGCATCGCGCCGAGGGGATGCGACTCGGGGAGCATGAGGGCCATGCGGTCCTCCCGCACGACGTGCGCGACGAGCTCGTCGACGTCGGCGGGGAGGCGCAGGAACCCGACGTCGATCTCACCGCTGCGCAGCGCCTGCACCTGCGCCGGCGTGGACATCTCGCGCAGGATCACCTCGACGTCGGGCAAGCGCTTGCGGTGCTCGCGGAGCAGGCGAGGGATGATGTCGTAGGTCGCCGAGCCGATCGCGGCGACGGTGACGCGCCCCACCTGACCGAGCCCCGCGCGGCGCACCTGATCGGCGGTGCGCTCGGCCAGCGCGAGGAGGCGGCGCCCTTCATTGAGGAGCAGCGTGCCGGCCGGGGTCAGCCGCACCTGCCGGCTGGTGCGGTCGAGGAGCCGGACGCCGAGCTGCTGCTCCAGCGACCTGATCTGCTGGCTCAGGCCCGGCTGGGCCATGTGGAGCCGGCGCGCGGCGCGGCCGAAGTGAAGCTCCTCGGCGACGGCGACGAAGTAGCGGACCAGCCGGAGCTCGGGGACACTCATAAGCCACGCTTATCGATCGTTAACAACAATCTATTTGCGCGATCGGTGCCCGGGGGAGATCGTTTCCACCTCGTGCTCGCTCTCCTCGGTCTGGCCACGCTCGTCGTTCTGCTCGCCGCGATCATGAGCGGGCGCGTCTCGCCGCTCGTGGCGCTGATCGTCGTGCCGACGGTGGCGGCTTTCGTCGGCGGATTCGGCGCGCAGACCGGCAAATTCATCACGACCGGCGTGCAGAACCTCGCGCCGGTCGTCGGCATGTTCGTCTTCGCGATCCTTTTCTTCGGCATCGACACCGACGCCGGGATGTTCGATCCGGCGATCGACGCGATCCTGCGCGCTGTCGGCACGCATCCGACGTGGATCGTGATGGGGACGTTCGTGCTCGCGGCGCTGGTGCACCTGGAGGGCTCGGGAGCAGTGACCTTTCTCGTCACCGTGCCGGCGATGCTGCCGTTGTACGACCGGCTCGGGATGGACCGGCGGGTGCTCGCCGCGGCGGTGGCGCTCGGCGCGGGGGTGATGGTGATGCCATGGAGCGGACCGACGCTGCGTGCCGCGGGCGCGCTCAAGGTGCCCGTCGCCACGCTCTACCGGCCGCTGCTGCCGGCGGTGCTGTGCGGGATCGTCTTCGCGCTCGGGCTCTGCTGGTGGCTGGGACGGCGCGAGACGCGACGACTCATCGAGCGCGGCGGGACGGCGGGGCGCGACGTCGTCGTCATGCGAACGCTCACGGAAGGAGAGCTGGCACTGCGACGGCCCAAGCGGCTCTGGATCAACGTCGCGCTCACCGTCACGGTGCTCGGCCTGATGATCGCGAGCGTGCTGCCGCCGGTGGCGATGTTCATGCTCGGCACCGCCGCGGCGCTGCTGCTCAACTATCCGTCGGTGAAGATGCAGCGCGAGCGGGTAGACGCGCATGCGCGCGGCGCGCTCATGATGGCGAGCATCCTCCTCGCGGCGGGGGCGTTCACCGGCATCATGCAGGGGTCGGGGATGATCACCGCGATGGCGTCGCACGCGGTGGCCTACGTGCCGCGCGGTGCGGCGTCGCACGTGCCGTTCGCGCTCGGCGTCGTCTCGATGCCGCTCAGCCTCCTGTTCGATCCGGACTCGTTCTACTTCGGTGTGCTCCCCGTGGTCGTCGAGACGACGAAGATGCTCGGCGTGGCGCCGGCGTCGGTGGCGCATGGCGCGCTGCTCGGACAGATGACGGTCGGATTCCCGGTGAGCCCGCTCACGCCGGCCACGTTCCTGCTCGTCGGATTGAGCGGGGTGGAGCTCGGCGCGCACCAGCGGTTCACCATCCCGCTGCTGTGGGCCACGTCGTTGGCGATGGTGCTCGCCGCGGCGCTCTTCGGAGTGCTCGTGCCGTGAGCAGCATCTCGTTGTCGCGCGCGGTGCGCATCGGAGCAGGGGCAGGCTACTCGGGCGACCGCATCGAGCCCGCGATCGAGCTGGCCGAGCGGGCGCACATCGACTACCTCGTGTTCGAGTGCCTGGCCGAGCGGACGATCGCGCTCGCGCAGCAGGAGCGGCGACGCGATCCAGCGCGGGGCTACGATCCCTTCCTCGAGGCGCGGATGCGCGCCGTGCTGCCGGCCTGCAGGCGCCGCGGCATTCGCGTCATCACGAACGCAGGAGCGGCGAATCCCGCCGCGGCGGCGCGTACGGTGGCGGAGATCGCGCGTGGGCTCGGGCTGCAGGGGCTTCGCGTCGCCGCCGTGCTGGGCGACGACGTGCTCGCGCTGGTGCAGCGCCGAGCGGCGGAAGACGAGCTGCGCGACGAGTGCGGCGACGCCTTGCCGGCGGAGATGCTCTCGGCGAACGCGTATCTCGGTGTGGAGCCCATCGTTGACGCACTGGCGCAGGGGGCGGACGTCGTGATCACCGGGCGCGTCGCCGACTCGTCGCTCTTCCTCGCCCCGCTCGTGCACGAACATCGGTGGTCGGCGGACGACTGGATGCGGCGCGCGCGCGGTGCAGTGGCAGGACATCTGTTGGAGTGCGCAGGCCAGATCACGGGTGGGTACTTCGTCGACCCGACGTTCAAGGACGTGCCACACCTCGCGCGACTCGGCTTCCCGATCGGCGAGGTGGATGCGGAGGGCGCGATCACCGTGACGAAGCTCGGCGACACGGGCGGGTGCGTCACCGTGCGCACCTGTACGGAGCAGCTGCTGTACGAGGTCCACGATCCGCGCGCCTACCTGACGCCGGACGTCTGCGTGGACATCTCGGAGGCGACGGTCACCGAGCTCGCGCCGGACCGCGTGCGCGTGGAGGGCGTTTCTGGACGCGAGCGACCGGAGCGGCTGAAGGTGTCGGTCGGGTTCGCGCACGGATTCGTCGGCGAGGGGCAGATCTCGTACGCCGGCCCGGGCGCGGCGGCACGCGGGCGGCTCGCGCTGGACGTCGTGGCGGAGCGGCTGCGGATGACGGGCGTACACCACGACGAGCTGCGGCTCGATCTCATCGGGGTGAACGCCCTGCACGGCGACGCATTGTCGAGCGGCGCGGGAGAACCGTACGAGGTGCGGGCGCGCGTGGCGGCGCGGTGCGCGAATCAGTGCGACGCGCGCCGCATCGGCGAGGAGGTGGAGATGCTGTACACCAACGGCCCGGCGGGCGGTGGCGGCGTCGTCAAGGCGACGCGCGAGCTCGTCGGGGTGACGTCCTGCTTCGTGCCGCGCGACGAGGTTCGGGCGACGATCGAGTGGGAGGTCGCCTGATGCGCACGCTGCGCGAGCTCGCCCATTCCCGCACGGGCGACAAGGGGGACACGTCGAACATCTCGCTCATCGCGTACGACGCGGCGGACTATCCACTGCTCCTGCGCTGGGTGACGGCGGCGCGAGTGAAGGAGCACCTGGGCGAGCTCGTGAAGGGGGATGTCATGCGCTACGAGCTGCCGCGGCTCGGCGCGCTGAACTTCGTGCTCGAGCACGCGCTGAGCGGCGGCGTGACGCGATCACTCGCGCTCGACGCACATGGCAAGTCGCTCAGCTCGGCGCTGCTGAGCATGGCGATACCCGACGGCGGGGAGGAGACGGGCGATGATTGACCGACTGATGCGCGCCGCTCTCATCGGCGCGGTGCTGCTGCTCGCGACGGCGCGCGAGGCGAGCGCGAAGATCGTGCGGATCGAGATCGTGTCGCGGCAGACCGCGTTCGGCGGCCGCCGGTTCGGCGCGGTCGGTCAGTACGAGAAGATCATCGGGCGCGCGTACGGCGAGGTGGATCCCGCCGATCGTCGCAACGCGTTGATCCAGGACATTCTGCTCGCGCCGAAGAATGCGCGCGGCATGGTGGAGTACGTCGCCACGTTCACCCTCCTGCGGCCGCTCGATCCGACGAAGGGGAATGGCGTGCTGCTGCACGACATGGTGAACCGCGGGAGCAAGCTGATGCTGCCGACCTTCGACCGCACGTGCGCGATGGGTGAGGCGACGTGCGACCTTGAGGATGCCGGAGACGGCTTCCTGTTCCGGCAAGGCTACACGATCCTCTGGAGCGGTTGGCAGGGCGACGTCGCCGAGATCGTCGGTGCCACGGATCGGAACGTGCGCGAGACGGTGCGCGTGCCCGTCGTGCGCAACGCCGACGGCTCGCCGGTTACCGGGCCGGTCGTCGTGCGCTGGAGCGACCTGCCGAGGGGAACGCAGACGCTCGCGCTGAGCCAGGCGGGCTACTACTCGGTGGGTGCGGTCGCGCTGGGCGCCTATCTCCCCGCCACGCTCGAGACGCGCGCGGCGCGGCTCGAGACGCACGCGAGCGAGACGACCACCGGCGACGTTCGCGGCGTGACGCCGGTCGTGGGCGAGCAGGATTGGGTGTGGGGCGACTGCTCCCGCACGCCATTCCCCGGCACGCCCGACTCGACGAAGATCTGCCTGCGGCGCGGCTTCGATCCGGCGCTGCTCTACCAGCTAGTGTACACCGCGAAGGATCCGCTCGTGCTGTTGCTCGGCTTCGCGGCGATCCGCGACGTCGGCTCCTTCTTCCGCTACGAGGCGAAGGATGCGGCGGGCACGCCGAACCCGATCGCCGGAACGATCCGCGCCGTGATCGCGACGGGGCAGTCGCAATCGGGGAACACCCAGCGGACGTTCATCCACTACGGCTTCAACGAGGACGACTCGGGAACGCGTGGCCGCATCGTGTGGGACGGCTCGAACCCGCACATCGCGGCGCGGCAGAATCCGGTGAATCTCCGCTTCGCGCGGCCGGGTGGTGCAGCCGGGTTGTACGATCCGGGGAGCGACGCCGTGATATGGTGGGAGCATCGCGCCGACACGGCGCGTCATCGCGTCGCAGCGGGGATGCTCGACCGCTGCCGAGCGACGAACAGCTGTCCGAAGATCTTCGAGACGCTCGGCTCGGCGGAGTTCTGGGGGCTGCGCGCGTCGCCCGACTTCGTCGGCACCGATGCGCGCCGCGACATCCCGCTGCCGGCGAACGTGCGGCGCTACTACTTCCCGTCGACGACGCACGGCGGCGGCAACGGCGCGTTCACGCGTGCGCCGGCGAAGAGCCGCGCCGTCTGTGCACTGCCGGACAATCCGGCGCCGGAAGCCGACCACGAGCGTGCGCTGCTCGTCGCGCTGACCGCCTGGGTGACGCGTGGCGTGGAGCCGCCGCCGAGTCGGTATCCGCGCCTCGCGGACCGGACGCTGACGTCGCCCGAGGACGTGGCGGCGCGCTTCCCGCGCATCCCGAACGCGCCGACGCCGGAGGGGATGATCACGCCCTTCCTGGATTACGACTTCGGTCCGCGCTTCGAGCCGAACGACATGAAGGGCGCGCTCGATTCGATTCCGCCGCGCATCCGGCGCGTGCTCCCGTCGCGCGTGCCGCAGATCGATCGCGACGGCAACGAGCTCGCCGGTGTGAAGTCGCCACTCGTCGCGAATCCGCTCGGCACGTACACGGGGTGGAACCGGACGGCGAGCGGCTTCGCGGCGGGGCAGCCGTGCGGGTTCTCCGGTGGCTTCATTCCATTCGCCGAGACGCGCACGGAGCGCATTGCGAGCGGGGATCCGCGTCCGTCGCTGGAGGAGCGCTACGGTTCCCACGATGCGTACGTGCGCCGCGTGCGCGAGACGGCGAATCGCCTGGTGCGCGAGCGGCTGCTGCTCGCGGAGGATGCCGAGCGGATCGTGGCGAATGCGGAGAAGAGCGACGTGCTGCGCGGTCGCGTCGCGCCGTCCACCGCGACGGAGAAGGTGCGGTGAGAAGAGCGTTTCGCGCCGCGATGCATGGCATCCTCGTCGGATGGCTGTGCGTCGTCGGTGTAAGTGCAGGTCCCTCGACTGCGCTCGGGATGACAGCGATTGTGGCATCCCGAGCGAGCGCAGCGAGTCGAGGGATCCGCACTTCGCGCGCGCACGCCGTCCCGTGTGATTCAGCGTCGCTCGCGGCGCTCCAGCTCGGGCACGCGCAGGTCACGGGCGCGACGCACATCGCCGCAGGCCCGTTCACGATCCCAGGGACCCAGCTCTCGACCGCCCCGCTTCCCGCGTTCTGTCGGGTGCGCGGTGAGGCGTCGAGCGGGGCTGGCTCCCTGATCCGCTTCGAGCTCTGGTTTCCCGATGGCGACGCGTGGAATGCGAAGCTGCTCGTCACGGGGAACGCGGGCTACAGTCCGATGCTCGCGTACGGCGACATGGCGATGGCGCTGCGGCGCGGGTACGCCGTGATGGGCGGCGATACGGGGCATCAGACGGAGAATCCCGATGACCTGAGCTTCGTCGTCGGGCACCACGAGCGGATGCTCGACTGGGGCGCACGCTCCATCCATGTGATCACTGCCGCCGGCAAGACGATCGGGGCCGCGCTCGGCGCGAAGCCCGTGCGTCGCAGCTACTTCTTCGGCTGCTCGACCGGAGGACACCAGGGCGTCGCGGAGCTGGAGGCGTATCCCGACGACTTCGACGGCGTGATCGCCGGCGCGCCGGGAAACAACCGCGTCCGGCTCAACGCGGGGTTCCTCTGGCAGTACCGGGCGAATCACGCCGCGCACGATGACACGATGCCGATCCTCACGCCGGCGTCGCTCGCGCTCGTGGGGCGCGCGGTCGTTGCGGCGTGTGACGCGAACGACGGTGTGCGCGACGGCGTGATCGACGACCCGCGCGATTGTGCCTGGACGCCCGATGCGCTGCGCTGCGCCGATGACCGAGCGTCGCCGGCGTGCCTGAGTCCGGTGCAGATCGCAGCGTTGAAGGCGATGTATGGCGGCGCACGGAACCCGCGCACCGGTGCACAGATCTATCCCGGGTGGCCGAAGGGAAGTGAGGCGCCGATCCTCGCTCCGGACGGCTCGGTGCTCGGCGGTTGGAACCGGTACTGGGGCACGAACGCGCCGGCGCGCGCGGACTTCTGGCGGTACTGGGTGTTCGACGATCCCAAGTGGGACTGGTGGTCGTTCGACTTCGACCGCGATCTCGCCGTCGCCGACGCGAAGGCCGGTAGTGCGATCGATCACACGTCGGCGGACCTCAGTGCCTTCCGGCGGCGCGGGGGGAAGGCCATCCTCTATCAGGGGTGGGCCGATCCCGTGGTCAGCGCTTACGACGCGATCGCGTACTACGAGAAGGTGCGTGCCGCACAGGGTTCGCAGTCGGCGACCGATGGATTCCTCCGGCTGTTCATGGTTCCCGGCATGGCGCACTGCGCGCGCGGTCCGGGCGCGACGAATTTCGGCAACCAGGGTGGCGATGCACCGGTGTGCGATGCGGAGCACGACCTCATCGAAGCGTTGGATGCCTGGGTCGAGCGCGGGACGGCTCCCGATCGCATCATCGCGTCGCGCGTGGAGAACGGCGCCGTGACGCGCACTCGTACACTCTGCCCCTATCCCCGCCGCGCGCGCTACGCAGGGCGCGGCAATCCCGACGACGCGACGAGCTTCACCTGCCGATGATGCGCTCTCACACTCCGACCCCGAACCGATCGATGCAGATCCGCCACCGTGGCTCGCAGCTTCTGGTTGGTGGCGCGACGGCGCTCGCCCTCCTTGTCGCCTTGCCCGCGATCGGCGCCGCACATTGGGGTCTGACCCCACCAGGTCTGACCCCGGCTGGGCCGGTGGTGCACACGAAGTTGGGCGACGTCAGCGGCACCGCGGGGAAGCTGCCGAGCGTGACGGCGTACCTCGGCATTCCATTCGCTGCGCCGCCCGTGGGCGGCCTGCGCTGGCGCGCGCCGCAGCCCGCCGCGGCGTGGAAGGGGACGCGCGCCGCCGATCACTTCTCCCCGTCGTGCATTCAGGGGCCGAACACGCCCTTCGGCCCGTGGACCTCGGAGTTCCTCCTGCTCGGCCCCACGAGCGAGGACTGCCTCTACCTCAATGTGTGGACCGCCGCCAAGGGGAACGCGCGCAAGCCCGTGCTGGTCTACATCTACGGCGGCGGCTTCTCGAGCGGATCGGGGGACGTGCCCGTGTACGACGGCTCGCATCTCGCCGCCGACGAGGGACTCGTCGTCGTCAACATGAATTACCGCGTCGGCGCGCTCGGCTTCCTCGCGCATCCGGAGCTCACGAAGGAAGCGGGTGCGTCGGGAAACTACGGGCTGATGGACCAGGTGGCCGCGCTGAAGTGGGTGCGCGACAACATCGCCGCGTTCGGCGGCGATCCGCGTCGCGTCATGATCGCCGGCCAGTCGGCGGGGGCGATGTCGGTCTATCTGCTCACGGCGTCGCCGACGGCGAAGGGACTCTTCCAGCGCGCGGCGATCGAGAGCGGGCCGGGTGGTCTCGCGGCGATGGGGATCTCGACGGGCGCGGGGGTGACGCGCCCGCGCGCCGACGCCGAGCAGGCAGGCGTCGCCTACGCGACGAAGCTGGGCGCGAGCACGCTGGCCGAGCTGCGCGCGCTTCCCGCGGCGAAGTTCGTCGGCGGCGGACGGTTCGGGCCCGTCGTCGACGGCAAGTTCCTCGTCGAGGAGACACCGGAGACTTTCGCCGCGGGCCGGCAGAACGACGTTCCGACGCTCACGGGGCTGAACGCCGATGAGGGGAGCGCCGGCCCGGGCTACGGCAAGGCGACGGCGGACGCATTCAGGAAGCAGGTGGAGCAGCGCTACGGCGAGCGCGCGTCGCGCATCCTCGCGACCTATCCCGCGGGCACGGACGACGAAGCCCGCGCCGCGGCGATCCAGAGCGCGCGCGATGCCGGCGTCGCCGGTGTCGAGCGGCTGCTCACCGAGCGCGCGAAGTCGGCGCACACGCCGGCGTTCGCGTACTACTTCGACCGGGCGATCCCGTGGCCCGAGCACCCGGAGTTCG
>Ga0136846_1220738_pt1 | contig 11070 bp, 6 predicted proteins | sample HopSoiMetagenom2_FD_96841 | JGI IMG/M metagenome (GOLD analysis project Ga0136846, IMG submission 96841) | Grasslands soil microbial communities from Hopland, California, USA - 2 Assembly 2016 (version 4) | ecosystem: Environmental > Terrestrial > Soil > Grasslands | place: USA: Hopland... | reverse complement strand
TGCAGCTGGGAAGGCGGGCCGGCATCGGGCTGCAGTTTAATTATGAAACCACCAGTGTACAGGGGCTGGGAACGACCGGTAACATCAGCTTTGACGGTGGAATGCTCTGGCATATCAGTGAGCAATGGCATGGCGGCCTTCATGTGTATAAACCTGCAGACGCGCCTGTTCTATATAGCGGTGGCCTCGGTTTTGAAGCATCGCGCGATTTCCTGTTAACCGGTGAAGTGGTTTCTATGGGGGCATTTACTGCTGTCAAGGCATCGGCTTATTACCGGGTTATCCGGCAGCTTGCGCTGGAAATGGGTATTGCATCCGGTCAGGCTTATAACAGTGCGGCAGTGATATTATTCCTGCGATCCCTGCGTATAGATATAGCTGCGGGGTTTCATCCGCAATTGGGTATTACGCCCGTTACCTCGTTGATATGGCAGCTTTCTCCACCACCGGTGATGGAGTGATGCGTATGAGTTTATGGACTTGTTAACCAGATGTGGCCTTTGGTTTTACCGGAGAGCACGCAGGGAAATTAAACTTTCAATGTTATGGATATGGCAACTATCCGCTCGGCGATTTGCGGCGTCACCGGTTGTTTGTTATTGCTGCTGGGCGGGCGGAAAGTGTGGGCCCGTCAGCAGGAAGAGACGTTGCCGCAGGCAATGGAAAATAACCTGGAGAACGAAGCGGCTGGAACGGAAACAGTATCAGAAGATGATGCGCAATGGCAAACTTTAAATGCATTGGCCCGGCATAAGATACAATTGAATACAGCAGATGAAGCGACGTTGCAGTCAATAGGGCTGCTCACGCCTTTACAGATCAGCCAGTTTTTGCGGTACCGCACACTGCTGGGAGATCTGCTCAGTATTTATGAACTGCAGGCGGTGCCGGGTTTTGAACCGGATGTTATCCGGCGCGTATTGCCTTACGTAACGGTAGGCGATGACCTGGCGCCACATTATACTTTACGGGATTATACGCAGAAGGGTGATCATTCGTTCCTGCTGCGTTATGCCCGCGCAGCGGAGAAAGCAAAGGGATATCTGCACACCGATAGTACCTTACCTGCCTACAGGGGAAGCCCGGAAAAAGTGTTTATGCGTTACCGTTATAGCTTTCCCCGGTATATGAGCTGGGGGATCGTGATGGAGAAAGATGCCGGGGAAGCTTTTTTTAAAGGCGCGCAAAAGCAGGGATTTGATTTTTACAGTGCACATATTTTTATCCGGAACTACCGGAAAATAAAAGCCCTGGCATTGGGCGATTACACGGTGAATATGGGACAGGGCCTGCTGAACTGGCAGGGCCAGGCTTATGGTAAAGGAGCATCGGTGATGCAGGTAAAACGGGAAGGAGAAGTGTTGCGGCCCTACACCTCGCCAGGAGAGTTTTATTTCTTCAGGGGAGCTGCTGTTACGTTACAACAAAAACGTTGGGAGTTGACCGCCTTTGCCTCTTTCCGTAAACAGGACGCCAGCACAGACACACTGATGGACGAAGTAACGGCGGCCAGTATTATCAGCAGTGGTTACCACCGCACGGTCACAGAAGCAGCCAAACGCGGGCAGGTACAACAGGTGAGCGTTGGTGGAAATATCCGTTATCAAGCTGCCCGGTGGCAGGTAGGGGGAAACGTAACCAGCCATCATTTAACGCCGGTACTTCAAAAGGAAACCGCGCCCTATAATCAATTCGACTTTAATGGTAACCAGCTGACGGCTGCCAGTATTGATTATTCGGGCAACTGGAAAAATGTGCACTTATTCGGAGAGGCGGCGTTGAGCAGTAACGGTAAACCTGCTATAGTTCAGGGATTGCTGACCAGCGTAGCGCCTGCGGTGGATGTAGCCATTGCGTACCGGTATTATGATAAAGGCTATCAGTCGCTGTATGCCAAAGGATTCGGGGATGGCTACCGGACCGTTAATGAGCAGGGAATATACACGGCAGTTACCCTGAAAATAACAACCCGTTTAAAGGCGGATGCCTATGCAGATGTGTTTCATTTCCCCTGGTTGAAGTACCGGAGTAATGCACCTTCTTATGGCAAGGACTTTTTTGTGCAGGGAAGCTATGTTCCCGGGAAAACAATGATCCTGTTACTTCGTTACAACTACCGGCAGGGAGCAGAGAACGTGTTGCTGCCGGAGAACCCGGTCAAAGTACCGGCAGAGGTAACGTCCAGGCACATACGTTTTCAGTGGAGTATAAAAGTAAATAAGCAATTGGACGTTAAAACCAGGATAGAATACAGCAGTTATGAAGCTGCAGGGGAGATGCAGCAGGGATGGATGATTTACCAGGATGCCAGTTACCGTTTTATACATTTGCCTGTATCAATCGGCGGCAGGTTATCCAGGTTTCAGACCAGCAGTTACGACAGCAGGATATATGCAACAGAGAGCAGTGTGTTATACGAAAACGCGGTATCGCAGCTGTATGGCGAGGGCTGGCAATATTATCTCAACATAAAATGGAAAGTAAGCCGGCGGTTAGCATGCTGGGCACGTTGCCACCAAAGCCGGTATCCGGGCCAAACCCGTATTGGTAGCGGAAATGACGTTGTTGCAGGAGATAAGAAAACATTGCTTCAATTTCAGCTGCAATATTTAATAGCAGGAAAATGAAATTTTTTCAGCTGGTTATAAATTGATTATCAGTTCGTTATGACGATGAAATTATCTGCTGTTAAAATAATGTTAAGTAGATGTATCACGATTTACTTTTTTTTTCTAACTTGTGGATATCAACCAAAATCTAAATCTGATTTGCTTTATGAGAAAGACCTTTCTGCAAGAAAAAAAGCTTGTGATAATGGCTGTAAACCCGCAGCAGGATACTTGTCATGATTCAAATCAATAAGACACAACGAGAGACTTAGTAAGGCTTTTACCGATTTAAACTATAACAGGCACGTAACCATTCCTGAAATTGAGATCATTAGCTGTTTGTCAACAGCGAGCGAATACAACAATTTACCGACGAGAGAACACATGTTGATCTATTAAAGACTTGTACAACCAAAATCAGAACTGTTTATGAAGAAAAACACTTCTCCTTTTACATAGCCGGTCGCCAATATACCTGACCGTATGTTGCGATGATTGTTTGCTGTAACTGCAGAACCGAATGGTATTCTGTATGGTTAGTCATGCTTACAAAGACATGATATGGATTTTTTATGCTATTATTTTAATGTACTAATATGATACAACAATAAATAAAACAACTTATCCGGAAGCCGCTACCGGCAATTGTTTGCCGGGTAAGCATTTATAAGACCCGATGCATTTCTTCTTCAACCAAAATCTGAAACTTTTATGAAAAAGGGGTTCCTCCTTTTTGCCATGGTTATGGCAATCATCCACCTGGCCTACTCGCAGCAGCGACCGGTTACAGGTACCGTTAAGGGCAACGATGGCAATCCGGTTCCGTTTGCCACCATCCAGATTAAAGGCAGCACCACAGGTACCACCGCCAATGACAATGGCATATTCAACCTGAGTGTGCCCGGTGCCGCTACCGTGCTCGTAATAAGAAGCGTTGGATATAAAGCCCAGGAAATAACCGTGGGAGAAAGTTCAAATCTCCAGGTAACACTCATTGCAGATAACAAAAACCTGCAGGAAGTAGTGGTAACTGGTTTGGGACTGGTGCGTGAAAAGAAAACCGTTGGTTACGCCACCAGTAATTTTGCTACAGAACAAATTAACAGGGTAGCGCCTGTAAGTATGATGGATGGTTTATCCGGAAAAATTGCCGGTGCTGAAATATCCACCACCAGCGGCGCTCCGGGCGCATCCAATAAAGTAATCCTCCGTGGTTATTCATCCCTGCAGGGTAACAACCAGCCACTGTATGTAGTAGATGGGGTGCCATTGAACAACGACCGTCCCGGTTCCAGCGTTGATAAAAAAGGAGTCAACAACGGTGGTTACGACTTTGGTAATAATGCCAATGACATCAATCCAAATGATATTGAAGCAATCAGCATTTTGAAAGGCGCCGCTGCCACCGCTATCTACGGTTCCAGGGCCGCCAGTGGTGTGGTATTGATCACTACCAAAAAAGGTAAGAGCGGAAAACTGAAAGTAGATGTGGCCTCCGCTGCCACATTTTCTAATGTAGGCATGTTGCCAACCATGCAGGAAAAGTTTGGCCAGGGATGGGGCGGTACTTTCATTCTCTCAGAAAATGGTAGCTGGGGCCCACGGTTGACCGGTGAAAACCGCGAATGGGGCGCACCTGTGGACGGCGTGTCATTAACAAAACCATTTTCTTTTGTAGATGATAACGTACGCAATTATTTCACTACCGGTAAAGAACTGAATAACACCATTTCTATCAGCGGAGGAAATGAAACATCCACATTCTTCCTGTCTTATGGAAATATATACAGCGATGGTATCCTGCCCACTGATGCAGATTCTTATAAAAGAAATACTTTCTCTGCAAGAGCCTCTACAAAATACGGCAGGTTCTCTGCTTCTGCCTCCTTTAACTACGTAAATAAAAATGCAAAAGCAGTATCTACCCGCAGTGAATCCGGACTCGGTTCTTCCTTGTTTGAAGATATTATCCAGATCCCGGTAGATATCAACATCTCCCAGTTTAAGGATTATAAAAACAAGTATTACAACGTAGATAACTATTTCACGCCTTACGCAGAGAACCCTTATTATTCCCTGTATGAAAATGGGAATAACCTGAAAAGCAACAGAATCTTCGGAAACATCGACCTTAAATATGGTATCAATGATTGGTTAAGTGTACAATGGCGCCTTGGTGCAGATATCACCAACAGCCAGTCTAAAACCTATAAGGCGAAAAACAGGCCATCACTCGACAGCTGGAATGATGGTAATAATGTGGAAGGATCACAACGACAAGAGGACGTTGGTTATGTAAGGGAAAACAGCGATTACAGGGGTGAGTTCAACTCCGATCTCCTGCTCACTGCCAATAAAAAACTGAGCTCAGATTTTACTATCGATGGATTGGTAGGCTTTAACGTTAACCAGCGGGAGGGAAAAATATTCACTTCGGCTGTGAAAGGCCTCGCCATTCCGGGTTTCTATGTGATCTCCAACTCACCCAATACACCGGTGTCACAAACACAGGAATTCAGGCGCAGAATTTATGGCCTTTACGGACAGGCTACCTTGGGCTTCCGTGAATACCTGTTCCTCACGGTGAATGCCCGTAACGACTGGTCGTCTACATTACCGGAAAAGAACAACAGCTATTTCTATCCTGCGGTGAATGCTGCTTTCATTTTATCAGAAGCGCTGAAGCTGGATGACCGCGGTGTTTCTTTTGCGAAACTGCGCGCCAGCTGGGGTAAAACAGGTAATGATGCCGGTCCTTATCTCACTAAAACCACCTTATCTACCGGACAGATCATAGATCTTCCATTTGGTACACTGGATTTTCCTTTTAATGGTATCCCCGGTTACACAGTAGGTGACAACATCGGTAATCCCGATCTTGCTCCTGAGTTAAGTAATGAGTATGAATTAGGTGGGGAAGTAAAATTCCTGCGGAACAGGTTGGGTTTTGACATTGCCTACTATAACAAACTCACCAAAGGGCAGATCCTCGCGGTGCCTACCACGCCGAGTTCCGGCTATGCCAGTATTACGCAGAACTTTGGTAAAGTGAGGAATAAGGGTATAGAATTATCTGTTAACATCATACCGGTAGAAACAAAAGATTTTACCTGGACACTGAACTACACGTACGCACGTAACCGCAATACAGTAGAGGAGCTTCCTGCAGGTTTGGACCAGGTAGTGCTTAATTTCGCTTACGATGCAAAATTTGTTGCGCGTAAGGGAGATCCACTGGGTGTATTTTATGCGCCGGTACCTGCTACCACACCGGATGGAAAAATAATTGTGGATGCTACCGGCTTGCCTAAGGCGGCAGATACCGACGGTTATTATGGTACCTCTCAGCGCGACTTTACCATGGGGCTGATAAACACACTCCGTTATAAAGATTTTACACTGGGCTTCTCTTTCGACTGGAGAAAAGGCGGTGTGTTCTACTCCGGTACAGCTGATCTGACTTACTTCGTAGGTAACGCCTTGTTAACTACTTATAACGACAGACGTGCCTTTGTGGTGCCTAACTCTGTAATGCAGGTAGGTACGGATGCACAGGCCAAACCGGTATATGGTGAAAATACCATTCCGCTCACAGATTATAATTATGACGCTTATTGGTATCATACTACCAATAAAGGCGGTGCTTATTCACAGCGTATTATTGATAAAACCTTTTTGAAACTGCGTGATATCACGCTCTCTTACAGTCTGCCTTCATCAGCCGCCAGAAAAATTGCTGCCAGCAACCTCATGCTGACTGTTTTTGCGCGCAACCTGTTTGTGTGGACGCCGGAAGGAAATACATTCATTGATCCCGAAGTATCCAACTATGGTAATGACCTGAACAGTGAGTTTGGTGAATTCAGATCCATGCCTACTACCAGGTCTTATGGTGTTTCACTGAAGGTATCCTTCTAATCTTTTAAATTCTGATATCATGAAAACGTACAATCAATATATTCTCCTCCTACTTTCAGCAGTGCTATTGTTAGGCGCTTCCTGCAAGAAGAACCTGGATATCAACAACGATCCGAATAATCCGCCGTTAGAGAAGGCTACACCTTATGTGTTGTTCCCGCCGGCGGTAATGTCTACCGTATCGTGCGCCGGCACCGATGGCGCTGTTATCGGTGGTATCTGGGCGCAATACTGGACGCAAAGCAACGCCTCCAACCAGTACAAAACAATTGATGCGTATAATATCCAGCGGACGGACTACAATGCGTTGTACACGCAGATGTTTTCCGGCGCACTGCAGGATTACAGCCTGATGCTCAAATTATGCGACAGCCTGCACGATTATAACTTTGGTTTGATGGGAACCGTGATGAAGGCATATTCTTACCAGATACTGGTAGACTTGTACGACCAGGTGCCTTACCAGGAAGCATTCGGCGGGTTAAACCAACTGCAGCCGAAGTTTGACCGCGGAGATAGCATTTACTCCTGGTTGCTGAGAGACCTGGATATTGCCTTATCAAAAGACCTGACCGTTACTATCCTTGATGAGAATGCAGCACAGGATATTATCTATAAGGGAGATATGGATAAATGGGTAAAGTTTGCGAATACGCTGAAACTGAAAATGTACCTGCGTATGGTGAATGTAAATCCATCACTGGCAAGAACAAAGATCATGGAGCTGATCAACAGCGGCGCTGAGTTCCTTACAGATGTAGATGCTTCTTACAGTACTTTTAAAGATGCACCGGGCCAGGACAATCCATTATACGAATCAAACATCCGCAGTCTGAATACAACTACCAATATCCGGGCGAGTTACACCATGTTATCGTGGTTACAGAAAAATAAAGATTCGCGGATAAGCAAAATTTTCCGTGCGCCGGGCGCGGCAAGCGGTGTTTATTATGGCATTAACCAGGGCGATTTCACCAGTTTGTCCCCCATTTACAATAAATCTGCTATCTACAGGCAAACAGCTATCGACACTGCATACCTGATTTCCAGGGCTGAAACCAACCTGATGCTGGCAGAGGCAGATGAGCGTTATTTCGGTGGCACTAAAGCAAAAGCCTATTATGATGCAGGTGTGCAGGCCGCATTTCAGCAACTTAAATTAAGTGCTGATACTTTCCTTCTGCCCGGAAAGGTATATGCTTACCCAACCGGAGCGACTTTTGATAAGAAGCTCGAAGCCATCATTGTACAGAAATGGGCTTCTTTTCCCGGCACACATGCGCTGGAAGGCTTCCTGGAACAAAACAGAACAGGTTATCCTAAATACAGCCCGGTATATTCCACTGATCCGTCCTACATCCCCGGCCAGCTGGTATATTCCCGTAACGGTGTTACAGGTGCTGGTAAATTCCCTAAACGCCTGGTATTCCCGGATGTGGAAAGGAGCCGGAATAGTAATACACCAGCGGAAGTACCTATTTATCAAAAGGTTTGGTGGGCTTTATAATGTTAACGGTTTAAAATAATTACCATGAGAACAATAATGAATAAACAATATATCATAGGATTACTGCTGGTGGCTACTGTTCTTTTTTCTTCCTGTGAAAAGGATTTGCCGGAGGTAAAGAATACGCAGGTAGTGAAAATGGCCGGTACCTGGTGGGTAACCATGTCGCTCAACGGCGCCCCGCAGATCGACGGGGACCATGTGCAGATCAATACTTTTAACACCACTGCCGATGATGGCAAGCAAATGTGGGTACAGGATGCAGGACTGGGATTCGACTTCCAGTCGAAGGTAGACGTGAATTTGTCTGATCTTACCTTCAATGCTACCAATGCCAAGGACGAAAACAGTGACGCCACCGTTACCATCACTGCCGGAAAAGTTTTCCCCAACGGCGGAAAATCGAAGGGCGGGCACATAACGGACAGTATTTACATGGAATTGCAAATATCTTCCGATCCCGGCAAGAAGTACGTAGTGGCGGGTATCCTGCGTACCAAGTTCGACGAAGACGACTATTAATCCCGGTCAATCCGCTGTTTATAAAAAAAGAGGGCTCATTTGAGTCCTCTTTTTCTATTTTTGTACGGCTAAATCATACAACATGGAAAATCAGCATGAAGAACAGAATCAGCTTAACATAGAGTTGAATGAAGAAATCGCCGAGGGACAATACGCAAATCTCGCCATCATCACTCATTCCAATGCCGAATTTGTGGTAGACTTTGTGAACGTGATGCCCGGTCTGCCAAAGGCTAAGGTGAAATCCCGTATCATACTCACGCCGCAGCATGCCAAGCGTTTTATGAAAGCCATGCTTGATAATATTAAGAAATACGAATCTGTACACGGCCCCATTCAGGATCAGGAGCAGGTATCTGTACCATTGAATTTTGGCGGACCTACCGCTCAGGCCTAACTTGTTGACAGATGGAACATATTTTTTCTTATCATCATTTGAGAGAATTCACCAGGGAAGTATTTATCCACATGGGGTGCAGCCTGGAACATGCAGCCCTGGCCAGTGAAGTGCTAGTATCGGCAGATTTGAGAGGTATCGATTCTCATGGAATAGCCCGCTTATCGGGCTATGTTCGTTTATGGGAGGCTAAGCGGATCAACGCTACACCCCATATCCGGATAGTACATGAAACGCCCAGTACGGCGGTTATTGACGGAGATGCAGGCCTGGGCCTGGTAGTAGCGCCATATGCGATGGAAATAGCCATGCAGAAGGCAGCTGCCGTAGGTACCGGCTGGGTAAGTGTGAAAAACTCCAACCACTTCGGTATTGCAGGTTATCATGCTATGAAGGCACTGGACCAGGATATGATTGGCATGGCCATGACCAATGCCAGTCCGCTGGTAGCACCTACCTTTTCTACTGAGCGTATGCTGGGCACTAATCCCATTGCAGTGGCTATTCCTGCAAAGGAGCAGCCGGCGTTTGTGGCGGATTTTGCCACCACCACTGCGGCCAACGGGAAACTGGAGATCCTGCAGCGTAAAAATGAAGAAGCTCCTTACGGATGGATCCAGGATAAAGAAGGAAACCCGAGTAACAATCCTCATGAACTCAAGAGTGGCGGGGCTTTGCTGCCTTTGGGCGGCGATCGTGAGCACGGAAGCCATAAAGGGTATTGTTTGGGAGCAATTGTTGATATATTTTCGGCCGTTCTTTCAGGCGCCAATTATGGTCCGTGGGCGCCGCCTTTTGTGAGCTTTCTCCCATTGGCGCCGGATCCGGTAGGAGAGGGCCTGGGACATTTCTTTGGCGCTATGCGTGTAGATGCATTCCGGCCGGCAGATGAGTTCAAAGCCAATATGGATACCTGGATCAACCGCTTCCGTGCAGCAGAGCCGGTAGCCGGAAAGAAAGTATTGATCCCCGGAGATCCTGAAAGAGAGATGCAACACGAGCGGCTGGAAAAGGGTATCCCGGTAATAGCGGCTGTGGTAAAGGATATGCAGGAAGTTGCCGCTAAGTTTAATTTGAATTTTTAATTTACAATCGTTCATAAAAAAACGCCCGGAATGAGGCTGATGCAGCGTTTCAGGTAGCTAAAGCAAAATATACATTCAGATGAAAGTGTTAAAATTTGGTGGAACCTCCGTGGGAAAACCAGAGCGTATGCAGTCGGTATCGCAACTGATCACAGCAGATAATGATCAGAAAATTGTGGTCCTGCCTGCACTGTCAGGCACCACAAATTCCCTCGTGGAAATCAGTCAGTCGCTGTCAGAAGGTAAGAAGGAACAGGCGAAGCAGCAGATAGACAAGCTGGAAAGCCACTACCGGAACTTTTGCAACGACCTGGTGAAGAAGGAAGCCGGCCGCGCAAATGCCAAGGCTATTGTTGATGAACACTTCGAATTTCTGAACATCATCCTGAAGATATCTTTCAATGAAGCACTGAATAAAGATATTCTTGCACAGGGAGAATTATTGTCTACACGTCTTTTCGGCGTATATATCGAAGAAGCCGGAATTCCTGCGGTACTGTTACCAGCGCTGGATTTCATGAGCATCGACGAATACGAAGAGCCGGAAATTCCAAAGATTAAAATTAAACTGGCTAACCTGATCAGTCAGCATAAAGGCCAGCGTATTTTTATCACCCAGGGATATATTTGCCGCAATGCCAGAGGCGAAGTGGATAACCTGAAACGTGGTGGCAGTGATTACTCCGCATCCCTGATCGGCGCGGCTATCCAGGCAGATGAAGTCCAGATCTGGACAGATATCGACGGTATGCACAACAACGATCCGCGGGTGGTGAACAAAACCTTCCCGATCGAGCAGCTGTCATTTGATGAAGCAGCAGAACTGGCCTACTTCGGCGCCAAGATCCTTCACCCTGCTTCTATCTGGCCTGCACAGCATTTCAATATCCCTGTGAAACTGCTGAATACCATGCAGCCCGAAGCAAAAGGTACCATCATTACCGAAATGCCTAACGGCAACGGTGTGAAGGCCATCGCGGCAAAAGACGGCATCATTGCTATTAAGATCAAGTCGAGCCGCATGTTGCTGGC
>Ga0136846_1243226_pt1 | contig 11071 bp, 9 predicted proteins | sample HopSoiMetagenom2_FD_96841 | JGI IMG/M metagenome (GOLD analysis project Ga0136846, IMG submission 96841) | Grasslands soil microbial communities from Hopland, California, USA - 2 Assembly 2016 (version 4) | ecosystem: Environmental > Terrestrial > Soil > Grasslands | place: USA: Hopland... | reverse complement strand
GCCGCACACCACGAGGCCGAACTCGTCGCCGCCGAGCCGGGCGAACTCCACCCGCTGCGGACCAAAGCCCTCGCAGACCTCGCGGACGCGCCGGCCCGCCTCGATCAGGACGCGGTCGCCGACCGAGTGACCGTAATTGTCGTTGATCGGCTTGAAGCCGTCGAGGTCGATGATCCCGACGGCCACGCGAACGTTCCTGCGCTCGGCGTCGGCATAGGCGCTCGACAGCTCGGCGAAGAACCGGCGACGGTTCGGCAGCTCGGTGAGGGAATCGAGATTGGCGAGACGGAAGTTCTCGTCCGAGAGCGCTTGGGTGGCCGCCTGCTGCGCGAGCAGCGACTTGCGGCTTGACACGAGATCGGCGAAATCGCGGTAGTAGATGAACAGCACCGTCACCATCGCGCCGGAGACGAGCAGGTCGTTGACCGCGATCGCCTTCAAGGTCGGTTCGCCCGTGGCGAAGAAGAACAGCACGTAGGGAATGTCGACCACCAGCGTTACGATCAGTGCCGCCGAGCGCAGATGCATCAGCGAGAAGATGCAGCCGATCACGGTCACCGCCATGTAGAAGGCGACCTGGCTCTTGGCGAAGGGATCGCCGTACGGATAGAGGGCGAACGACCAAATGGTGAAGCCGGCGCCGATCGGCAATGTCATCCAGTTGGTGGCGCGCAGATTGCGCAGGATGTCGGCGTCACTGCGCACGAGATGACGCTGGCGCAGCCACCAGAACGTCCGGAGCGCGGCGAGCACGGTCAGCACGCTCGGCACGATCAGTGTCAGCCAGTCCGGCGCCACGTTCACATAGGTATAGGCAACCGCGATCGAGTTGCTCATGAGGAGAAAATAGAGCAACGGAACTTGCTTGGAGAAGGCGCCGAACTGCGCGCGCATCAGATCCGGATCGTCGGCCGGCACGCGAAACAGCCGCATCGCGGCGGCAAAGTGTGATTTCAAATCGGCAACAGGCATTGCAATACGCGCCCCGGATCCCTTCAAAACGCGGGGATCTTGCACGGCGGGGGTAAAGGGCAGGTTAGACCGGGTTCCGCGGTTAAGCCCGCGCAGGTTGCGCGCTACCGCAGATTTTTCCGACCACGTGCATTGGTGAGGCGGCGTTAAGGATATCCAGTAGTGGAGGCGGGCGGCTCGGAGACAACTCGCCGGCAATCGCCACAGCTACGACCTGCTACCACGCGCGTCCGTGACGGCGCGGCGCAGCGCCGCGGCCGGCCGTGTGATTCACCTCTCCCCGCGCGGGAGGAGAGGTGCGAGAGCGTAAGACTGCCGCTATTTCTTCTCCAGCGCCGCGGTCTGCTTGGCGAGCTGCTTGTCGAACTCCTCCGACAAGCCGGTCGCGTAGGTCGCGAGCTCGCCCGGCTTGACGAACGGGTTCGGTGCGCCGTCCTTCATCGCTGCGCGCTTGGCCTGCATGCCATAGACTTCCGGATGCGGTCCGAGCAGCACATCGATCTTCTTCGCCTTGGTCTTGGCAAAGGTCGCGCGGTAGTCGTCGATGATGCCGGCATAGGTCGGCTGGCCGACCAGCCGGTTCAACGCCACCGTGCCGCTGCAGAAGAACAGCACCTCGCGGTCCTGATTGCCGTCCTTAACGGTCATCTCCCAACTCGTGCAGCCCGGCGAATGGCCGGGGGTGGCGTGAGCTGTCAATGTGGTGTCGCCGAGCGTCACCTTGTCGCCGTCCTTCACGGCGCGATCGACCTTCACCGCCGGGAAGGCGAGGTCCTCGTTCTTCTCGTCGCCGGGATAATAGCCGCCTTCGAGCAGCGGCTTGTCGCGCTCGCCGGCCACGAGCTGCGCGCCGGTCTCCTTCTTGATCTCGGCGAAGCCGCCGGTGTGGTCGAAATGCGCGTGCGTGTTGAGGATGATCTTGATGTCGGAGACCTTGAAGCCGAGCTTTGTGATGTTGTCCTTGATCATGCCGGTGGATTCCGGAAGCGCCGTATCCATCAGGATCAGGCCTTGCGAGGTCTTGATCACGTAGACGGCGATGCCGTCGGTGCCGACATAGTAAATGTTGCCGATGAGCTGGAACGGATCGAACGGCGTGGTCCATTTCTTGGTGACCACTGCCAGAAAATCCTTGACGGTCTGCGCCTGCGCGCTGGTTGCCAACAGTGTCAGCGCGCACAGCGCGGCCGAGAACTTTCTCATAGTCTGCCTCCCAAATTGTTCTTGTCGTTTCGATCGGGTGCAACCTTTGGTCGACCGGTGCGCAAGCTACGTCCTGCGAGCGGCGGCAGCAACGGCTTCGTATCGGTATATTTCATGGAGCGCGCGGGAATAATGGCGCGCCTGCGATCGCGCCGCTGGGCGTCGGCGTCTCACCGCCCGATCGTCACGCCGGCGGTCGAGCGCATGCCGTCGCGGAGACTGGTCGCGTTCATGTCGTCGAGGACTTGCCGCGTCAGTACCGTGGTCTGACCCGGCGTGTCGAGGATCGTCTCGCCGCGCGAGGAAGAGAGCCGGTCGGCCTTGTAGGGCGCCGCCGGATCGGTGGCGGGCACATGGCGGAGCCGCTTGCTGGAAGCGGCAAAGGCTCCCTGCGAGACGCAGAGGGCGACGATCACAATCAATCGCAACGATTTCGTGGGCATGCGCTCTCCCATGTCCAGGACATCAGCCTAGCATATGGCGAGCATCGTCATTGAGAAAGGTCAGGCCAGGGCCGCCTGACGTTCCCATGCCGGTACGCGGGCCGGGTCCGGCTTCGCTGGTTCGGCGAGCCGGGTAAAACTGCGATGGCCTGCTTGCGCAGGCGCCTCGACGATGACGCCCTCGCAGACGATCTGTCCGCCCAGCATCCTGAACTCGAGTTTGTCGTAGCGCGGCATGGTTTCGCCGGGCGCGGGCGGCAGCAGCTCGATCCGCCCTTGGATGTTCAGCGTGGCATCGCCAGTGCCGTGAAGCCGCGGATTCCACATCCTGATCCCGGTCTCGGCCCAGCGCTGCCGGATCAGCGCGGCGCGATCGGCCGGTTCCACAACTCTGCTGCGCGCCTTCGGTGCGCTGCGGCTCCCTGGAGCGGCGGACGCAAGGATCGGTTCCGGCGTGATATCTGTGACGACGTCGGGGATGTCGGCGGGAGAGCTCTCCGTGGCGACGGCTGTGGCCGCGACTTCGATGCCGGCGAAAGCGACAGACGCGTCGTCCACAATCGCCGGCTCGACATCCGAGAGAACGCCGGAGGACGGCTCGGGGCTGATGATGAGATCGACTGCATCAACCGGAGCGGTCTCAGCGGCGATGGATGAGGCCGACGTGTGCTCCGCGACGGCGGGCTCAACGCCGGTCGAGAGTTCGCCAGATGGGCTGACGCTGAGGACAGGCTCGGGAATGTCGACCGGCTCGTGATCGACGTCGACAGGCTGGACCGAAGCCTCTTCCGTGTCGACGGACGCGACGTTCGCGGGGAGTTCCGCGACCGGGGCGTTGTTGACGGGGAGTTCGGGAACTTCAACGGGCCCGGTCTCCAGGTCGACAGACCGGACCGAAGCCTCCTCCATGACGGCCGGTTTGGTTTCCGCCTGCGTCTCTGGAGATGAATCGTCGCTGATGCCGATCTCAGTCTGCGCTGCCGGCGGGCTCTCCGCGATGACAGAGATCGCAACGTCGTCTTCGGCGACCGGAGCCGCGACCGTTGCGCGGTCGAGCTGTGGATCGGCGTTGATGCTGATGTCAGGAGCAGGCGCGGCTTCCGCAACATCGACGACGATGGCAGGCGAATCGTTCGCGGTGATCGGTGGGACGTCAAGGCTGCCGCTGTGCGGCAACGGCCGAAGCCTCGCGAACGCCCATTTCACCGCAGGAATGCGGCGCAGCAACGATATCAGTCTCGACAGCACTGGGAGTTGTCCAAGAGGTACTCGGCGTGAGGCAATCGCTGATTCGTCAGCAATATGAAAAACTGCCCCGGCCGTCACACCGATGTCAATCTGGCTGGGACCAATTGCAGAACATCCGTGCACCATCGCGCGCGAGAGGCAGCCAGCGTCGTGACGTCACGCCGTTGCGTAGAAGGTTGGGCTTTCCTGCGTCATCCATCCTGGCGTAATTTGAAGCCGTTCTAGGAGTGAGGACGACGTAATGAGGAAGCTTGCCGCCATCGCAGCGGTGCTGATCTGGTCAACATGCGCATCCGCGCAGGATCGCACCATCACAGTTGCCTCGACCACCTCGACGGAGCAGTCGGGCCTGTTCGGTTATTTGCTGCCGTTATTCTCCAAGGCCGAGGGTATCGAGGTGAAGGTCGTTGCCGTCGGCACCGGCCAGGCACTCGATATCGGACGGCGGGGCGATGCCGACGTCGTGTTCGTCCATGACAAACCCGCCGAGGACAAGTTCATGTCCGAAGGGCAGGGCGTGAAGCGCTTCGACGTCATGTACAACGACTTCGTCATCGTCGGCCCGAAGAGCGATCCCGCGAAGATCGCGGGCGGCAAGGATGTTGCCGAGGCGCTGCGCAAGATCGCGGCAGCCAAGGCGCCGTTCATCTCGCGCGGCGACAAGTCCGGCACCCACGCAGCCGAGCTCAGGTTGTGGAAGGAGGCCGGCGTCGACGTCGCTGCTGGCAAGGACGGCTGGTATCGCGAGATCGGCCAGGGCATGGGTCCGGCGCTGAACATGGCCTCCTCCTCGAACGCCTATCTTCTATCGGATCGTGGTACCTGGCTGTCGTTCAGGAATCGCGGCGAACTCGCGATCCTGACCGAGGGCGACAAGCGGCTGTTCAACCAGTATGGCGTCATGCTTGTGAATCCGGCCAAGCATTCGAATGTGAAGGCGCAGGACGGGCAGGCGTTCATCGACTGGCTGGTCTCACCGAAGGGACAGCAGGCGATTGCCGGCTACAAGGTCGGCGGTGAGCAGCTATTTTTCCCCAACGCGGCCAACTAACAAGAAAGCGACGGTCGACACCACCACACTGAGCGCGAGCAGGATCAGTCCGAGCCCGAGCGCCAGCGGCAGGTCGCCCTTGCTGGTTTCCAGCGCGATCGCCGTCGTCATCGTGCGGGTGAAGCCGCGGATGTTGCCACCGACGATGAGGATGGCGCCTACTTCCGCGATGGCGCGCCCGAAGGCTGCGAGAAAGGCCGTCAGCAGCGAGGTCCGGCCCAGTGCGAACAGCAAGCCGATGCTGCGCAGCTTTGACAATCCGTCGATCCGCGCCAAATCGCCATACTCTGCCCACAGCAGGCTCGCCGGCCGGTGCACCAGCGCAACCACGATCGGCGTCGCAAGCAGCGTCTGTGCGATCACCATGGCCGCCGGCGTAAACAGCAGGCCTGCTGCCCCGAACGGACCCGACCGCGACAGCATGAGATAGAGCGCGAGCCCGACCACGACCGGAGGCAGTCCGAGCAGCGCATTGGTCAGCACGATAATGACCTGCCGGCCGCGGAAGCGGGTGATGGCAAGCAGGGCGCCAAACGGCGCGCCGATCAGGAGCGCGACCATGCTGGCGGTCAGGCTGACGCGGACCGACAATGCGACGATGCCCAGAAGCTCGGAATCGGCCTCGCCGATCAGCGTGAATGCGGCACCAAAGGATCGCGCGAAGTCGTTCATCCGTGCCTGAGCTTCGGCGCCCGCCACAATGTCTTGGGTGCGTCGATTTCGGGGGCGCGGAAGTGTTTCACGTCTATTTTCCCTGCGGAGCGGTTTGGTAGCCCGAATCTGATCGGAAATCAAAGTCGCGGGCGGCATGGTGCGAGGTCCGCGTTCGGCCTTGCCGCCAGCCGATGCCGAGACCGTCGGGGGCTCAGATCAATCCGCGCAGCACTTCAATGAGCCGGCCGCATTCCTGCTCCGTTCCAACCGTGATGCGCAGAAAGTCCTCGATGCGAGGCTTTCTGAAATGCCGGACCAGAACGCCGCGCGCGCGAAGCGCGGTCGCGAGATCGGCTCCGCTCCGGCTTCGATGACGCGCGAACACGAAGTTCGCGAGCGACGGCAACACCTCGAAGCCGAGTTGTCCGAGATCGCGGGTCAAGCCTTCGCGGCCCGCGATGATACGGTCGCGGGTCTGTTGGAACCACCCGTCGTCCTCGATGGCGGCGACGGCGCCGGCGATGGCGAGGCAATCGACGGGATAGGAGTTGAAGCTATCCTTCACCCGTTCCAGCGCCTCGATCAGCGGCGGTTGGCCGATGGCAAAGCCGATCCTCAGGCCGGCGAGCGAGCGCGATTTCGAGAAGGTCTGGATGACGAGCAGATTGTCGTGGCGCGCGACGAGCGGCACGGCGCTTTCGGCACCGAAATCGACATAGGCCTCGTCCACCACCACCAGCCGGCCCGGATTTTCGGCGAGCAGTGCCGCAATCGCGTCGCGCGGAAGCGCGATGCCGGTAGGCGCGTTCGGGTTGCAGAGAAGGATGGCGCTCGACGGCCGCCTGTAGTCCGCGATGTCGATCCTCATCGCGGCATCGAGCGGCACTTCCTCGTGGGCCACGCCATAGAGGCCGCAATAGACGGGGTAGAAGCTGTAGGTGACGTCGGGAAACAGAACCGGTTTGTCGTGCTTCAGAAGGGCCGGGAAGGTATGGGCCAGAACCTCGTCGGAGCCGTTGCCGGCGAACACCTGCTCGGGCGCGACATCGCAATGGGCCGCGATCGCCTCGCGCAGGCGTGTGGCGCGGGGGTCGGGATAGAGGCGCAGTCGCTCCGCAGCCGATGCGATCGCCGCCAGCACGCGCGGCGAGGGCGGATAGGGATTCTCGTTGGTATTGAGCTTGACGATACCATCCTGCTTCGGCTGCTCGCCCGGGACGTAGGGCGAAAGCGTGTGGACGATAGGACTCCAGAAGCGGCTCATGATCTCCAATCCAGGTTGATTGCGGCACAGTAGGGCACGCCGGGCCTCGGCGGAAGAGCGCTTCCCGTTCGACGGTCGAGGCCAGTCTGCACAGTCCTCACCGCCGGCGCCGCTCCCGCAAACGCTCCCTTCGTGCTAGGCTCTTTGCGCAAACGTCCAGGACTGAAAACAAGAACGAAGGCCGGCGCGCCGAAAGCCTGCGCCCAAGAGCCGCAAAGCGAGGAATACATGCCGGGAGCAGCCCTTCTCGACGTTCCCTCAATTCCGACCGCGCCCGTGACGCCAGCCATTCTCGACCGCTTGCGGGCCATCGTGGGCGACAAGGGCCTTGTCCTGGACGAGCAGGACAAGCGTCCATTTGTGACCGATTGGCGCGGCGAGCTGGCGGGGCAGGCGGCGGCGGTTGTGCGTCCGGCCAGCACTGCGGAAGTCTCTGCCGTCGTCAAGCTCTGCCACGACAACGGCATTGCCATCGTGCCGCAAGGCGGCAACACCGGGTTGATGGGCGGGGCCACGCCGTGGCCCGCGCACTGCGGCATCGTGCTGTCGCTCGGTCGCATGAACCACGTGCTGAATGTCGATCCCGTCGGCTATTCCATGACGGTGGAGGCGGGCTGTATTCTCCAGACGCTTCAGGACACCGCCGCGCGCCATGATCGCGTCTTTCCGCTCAGCCTCGGTGCCCAGGGCTCGTGCATGATCGGCGGCAATCTCTCCACCAATGCCGGCGGTGTGCAGGTGCTGCGTTACGGCAATGCGCGAAACCTGGTGCTGGGTCTCGAGGTCGTGCTGGCCAGTGGCGAGGTCTGGAACGGGCTCCGCGCGCTCAAGAAGGACAACACCGGCTATGATCTCAAGCATCTTTTCATGGGTGCCGAAGGGACGCTCGGCATCATCACCAAGGCCGTGCTGAAGCTCTGGCCGGCGCCCAAGGACGTGTGCACCGCGTGGCTCGCGATCCGCGATCCCAGCGCTGCGATCGAGATTCTTTCGGAGGCGCATGCCGTGTCCGACGACAATGTCGGCTCCTGCGAGCTCATGAGCCGCGCCTGCACCGACATGGTGCTGCGCCACATCCCCGGTACCCAGGACCCTCTCAAGGCCGCGACCGAATGGTACCTCCTTCTCGAATGGTCGTCGGCCCGGCCACGGCAGGACGGCGATACGGGCATGTCGAACAGGATGGAGCAGTTCCTGGCCGATCAGCTCGAGACGGGCCGGGTGCTCGATGCGGTGATCGCGCAAACCGAAGCGCAATCGCGCAACATGTGGCGCATTCGCGAGAGCGTGGCCGAGGCATCGCGCACCGAGGGGCCGGGGCTGAGCTATGACGTGTCGGTCGCAATCTCCAGCATTCCCGAGTTCGTCGACAGGGGCCTCAAAGCCGTGCTCGAGATCCTGCCGACGATCCGCCCCTATCCGCTTGGTCACATCGGCGACGGTAATTTGCACTTCTCCTTCATGGGTCCGAAGGGCATGGACCGTGCCACGCTCACCCAGTACTCCGCGGCGATCACGCGGGTCGTCAACGACCTCATCACCTCCATGGAAGGCTCGATCTCGGCTGAACACGGCATCGGCATCGAGAAGCTCGACGAACTCCAACACTACCGCTCCAGGACCGAGCTCGACATCATGCGCACGATCAAGCGGGCCCTCGACCCCAAGAACATCATGAACCCGGGCAAGGTGCTCCGCCTGACCTGAAGCGAGAACCGGCGCAAAAGGCCGGCTTCCTCGGGCGGGATGCTGCACAAAGCCCGGGCGAAATAGGCTACATCCGCGCCAAATCATGCCGTTTCGCCGCGGACGAGCGGCTTTATTCCCGCCATGGATGCTTTAAGGAAGGGGCAGGATCAGGTCGCACCCGCCGGGAGGCAGTGCTAGACCCTGATGCAGCAACAATGGGATTGGGCCGCGACCGGCACGCCCGCAAGGATGAAGGGTATCAAGCAATGATCCATACCGTTGGCATCATCGGGGCAGGGACCATGGGGAACGGCATCGCACAGATTTGCGCCGCTGCCGGCCTCCCGGTCGTGATGGTCGACATATCCGATGCGGCGGTGAACCGCGGCCTTTCAACCGTCGGCGGCAGCCTCGAGCGCCTGGTCAAGAAGGAGAAGATGTCGGCGACGGATCGCGATGCAACGCTGAAGCGCATCACCGGCACGACGGACCGGGCGAAGCTTGCCGATTGCGACCTGGTGATCGAAGCCGCCACCGAGAACGAGGAGCTCAAGGTCAAGATCCTGAAGGACCTCTGCGCCACGCTGTCGCCGCGCACGCTGCTCGCGACTAACACCTCGTCGATCTCGATCACGAAGCTTGCCGCCGCAACCGATCGCCCCGACCGCTTCATCGGCATGCACTTCTTCAATCCCGTGCCCGTGATGGCGCTGCTGGAACTCATCCGCGGCTTGCAGACCTCCGACGACACCCACGCCAAGGCGCTCGATTTCGCCCAGCGTATCGGCAAGGTGGCGATCACGGCCAAGAACAGCCCGGGCTTTGCCGTCAACCGCATCCTGTGCCCGATGATCAATGAGGCGATCTTCGCGCTTCAGGAGGGGATCGCGACGGCAGAAGAGATCGACGCCGGCATGAAGCTCGGTTGCAATCATCCGATCGGGCCGCTGGCGCTCGCGGACCTCGTCGGGCTCGACACCATGCTGTCGGTGATGGAGGTCTTTTACAAAGGCTTCAACGACCCTAAATACCGTCCGGCGCCCCTGCTCAAGGAAATGGTCGATGCCGGCCATCTCGGCCGCAAAACCGGGCAGGGCTTCTACACCTACAGCGCCTGACCATGGCGCAGGCGGCGGGCGTTTGTTACCCGCCGCTGGACCCCGCAATTTGCGCTGCGACAAAGACGCCGCGCGCAATTGGCCCGACAATGTCGAACGGGCGGCCTGCGGGAACAACGGAGCGGATAGTAAAGGACATGTCGGATCGACTGAAGGCCGAGCGCGAGGCTGCGACCGCGCGGCGGAACCTGCTGACCCAGGATGCGATCGAACGCACCGGGATTACCGAAGAGATGATCGGGGAACTGGTGACCCGCTTCTACGGCCGCGTGCGCGAGGACGCGTTGCTCGGGCCGGTGTTCGCGGTCGTACAGAACTGGGACGAGCATCTTACCAAGCTCACGAATTTCTGGTCATCGGTCGTGCTGATGAGCGGTCGCTATCATGGCTCGCCGATGCGGGCACATGTTCCGCTCAACCTGATCGGTGATCATTTCGACCGCTGGCTCGATCTGTTCGAACAGACCGCGCGCGAGGTCTGCCCGCCGCAGGCGGCCGCGCTGTTCATCGACAGGGCGCGGCGCATCGCCGACAGTTTTGAAATGGCGTCGGCCACCGTTGCGGGCCGCATTGCTTCGCCGCGACACATGCTCAGGTCGTGACATACAAGATGCCTGCTTGAGATACGCGAGAGCTTGCGCCGCGCGTGGCGCGGCACCAATTCCAACATCATTGGTCTGGTCTGCAAAATCATCATGCCGTTCGCGCTGTGCGACGTAGAACGGTGAAAATGCGTTTGAACACATTCACTCTCGTTCAATCAAAGCGAGCAGAGCCATATTGATGCGCTGCGGCGCCAATTCTTCGCCTTTTTTTCGGCAGAGTTCCAGCGCCTGCTAGCGGGCATGTCGCGCGCATCGTTCAACGGCAATTCTTTCTCCTCCGAGAACACTGCGGAACCTGACGTTGACGCGGGTTGCGAGCAGACGCGGCGAACGCTGCTGCTGGGTGCGCTCGCCACCACCGCCTGCCTCGGTTGTTCCACACAGGCGCACGCGGGCGAGGATGCGCCCGGCTCCGACGAACGCCCCCAGAAGGGAGACGTGCTCGTCTTCTCCGAAGGGGACAACGAGGGAAAGCCCGTCACCGCGGCCGATCTGCCGGCCGGCGGGCCGCCGGTGCATGCATGGCCGAAGGATCCCAAGACCTCGGTGGTGCGCAGCGGCTCGCGCCTCAACGAGATCCTGATCATCCGGCTCGATCCCGCCGAGCTCGACGAGCAGACCCGTGCGCGCGCCGTCGACGGCATCATCGCCTATTCGGCGATCTGCTCGCATGCCGGCTGTCCCGTCACCGCTTGGGTGAAGAGCGATGTCGGCGACAAGGACGTGTTCAAGTGCATGTGCCACAACTCCGAATACGATCCCCGCGCAGGCGCGCAGGTCGTGTTCGGGCCGGCGCCGCGACGGCTCGCCGCGCTGCCGCTGGC
>Ga0136846_1220545_pt1 | contig 11072 bp, 6 predicted proteins | sample HopSoiMetagenom2_FD_96841 | JGI IMG/M metagenome (GOLD analysis project Ga0136846, IMG submission 96841) | Grasslands soil microbial communities from Hopland, California, USA - 2 Assembly 2016 (version 4) | ecosystem: Environmental > Terrestrial > Soil > Grasslands | place: USA: Hopland... | reverse complement strand
GATTGTGCCAAAATAAAGAATGCAGCAACTCGTCTCTCCGCCTCAAGTGGATCAATTTCATCCGGCTCGTTATCGCCTTGCCATACATCCCGTTCAGTCATCGCTACACCTCCGTCTACTTTTTTGAAGTATGACAACCAGATACATCATTTGCAAGCATGAGCATTTTATGTGTATATAAAAAATAACCCCTCCGAAGTGGAGAGGCTATTTGCTATTTGCTGAGGACTAGCCGCGAGCAAAGTGTGCGAAGGCACGGTTGGCTTCTGCCATTTTGTGTGTGTCTTCTTTTTTCTTGTAAGCGCTACCTGCTTCGTTGTACGCATCGACAATCTCTAGCGCAAGACGCTGAGAGTATGGAAGGCCTTTACGAGCACGTGCAGCCTGTACAAGCCAGCTAAACGAGTAGTGAAGCTGACGGTGACCTGAAACCGGGAAAGGAATCTGGTAGTTTGCGCCACCAACACGACGAGATTTTACTTCGAAGTTTGGTGAAACATTCTTTAAAGCCCGTTCGAATACTTCAAGTGGATCTTCGCTTTCAAGTTTTTTAGCCGCTTGTTCTAGCGCACCGTAGACGGCACGTTCAGCAACAAGCTTTTTACCATCTAGCATAGACTTGTTGATCAAACGCTGTACAAGAACGCTTTGGTACTTGCGGTCTGGCTTTAGTTCACGCTGAAGCTTTTTGGTTACTTTACGAGGCATGACTACTTGTCCTCCTTCTTAGCACCGTACTTTGAACGGCCTTGTTTGCGCTTTGCGACACCCTGAAGGTCAAGTGCACCACGAACGATGTGGTAACGAACACCTGGAAGATCTGGAACACGTCCACCACGAACAAGCACAACGGCGTGTTCCTGAAGGTTGTGACCTTCACCACCAATGTATGCCCATACTTCTTGTCCGTTAGTAAGACGAACACGAGCAACCTTACGAAGAGCCGAGTTCGGCTTCTTTGGGGTTTTAGTTGTTACTTTAATACAAACGCCACGCTTCAAAGGACCATCTTGGTCGTAGTAGCGAGTTTTAAGCGCGTTATGAATGCGGCCAAGCGCTGGAGACTTGCTTTTTTTAATAGCAGTCTTACGAGGCTTGCGCACCAATTGGTTGATAGTTGGCATGAAAACTCCTGTTATTCACCTTTGTTATAAGAGCAAGGGTGCTCCTCATTTGTATGGATTGGACTCAGCATGTCCGTACCATGTCATTCTCTTTAGCGTCCAGTTGGCGTGTACACATTCAATTCGCCGCTTGGTCTAAAAAGAGGAAACTCATCTAGTAATATACCAGATGAGCCGTAAAAATTCAAGTGTAGGGTCCGTGCCCGGAGGGGCGGATGCGCGGCGGCTCAGTGAGAGCCTTCCGCGATCCGCCCCAGCCGGGGTTGGACGTTCAGGGGATCAAGCGGCGTGCGACACCGGTCCGTTCGTGTTGAAGAGGTCGAGGGCCATGACGGCGTGGCCGAGCGTGTCGGCGAACGCGGTGAGGTCGGCGACCTCGTCCTTGTCCAGCTCCTCCACCTTCTCAGGGGTGGTCAGCTCCGTGTGAGCGAAGTTGTACTGTCGCCGGAGGACGATGAAGGCGCCGTTGAGGTTGCCGTCGTCGTGCAGTCGCTTGGCCTTGGGGACCAGCTCCAGCGCGGGCGCGATACGCTCCTCGATCGAGGTACGCATAGCGTTGTCGATTCCGTTCATAACAATGGTCATTTCGACCATCCCTTTCCTGAGCGTCCTGTCAGACACACATTGTGTGTAGTGCCTGATTTCTTTTATCATACTACTTTACACCTATAATGTCAATGTTAGCCATGAGCAATAAAAAATACCCTGCCACAATGACGGGGTATTTTTTATTGCCTCTACAGATTATTCGGCGAGGTCAAGATCTTCAGCGATTTCGCTAGTTAGATCTTCCTCTACGAGATCACGAGCACCGGTTCCTACAGGAATCTTGCGTCCAATGATAACGTTTTCCTTTAGTCCGTTAAGACGGTCGGCACGTCCACTTACTGCGGCATTAATAAGCACGCGGGTTGTGTCTTGGAATGATGCAGCTGATAGCCAGCTGTCGCTCCAAATCGAAACCTTTGTAATACCAAGGAGCAGTTGGGTGTAGCTGACAAGGTCGCGGCCTTCAGCAGCAAGTTCTGCATTCGCTTCCACAACAGCTGCCTTAGAGACAATGTCGCCAGTAACGAATGAACTGTCACCTGGATCTTCAACCTGAACACGGCTAAACATCTGGCGCACAATGATCTCAAGGTGCTTGTCAGCAACGTCCTGACCCTGAGCGGCATAGATACGAAGCACTTCGTTGATAATGTAACGCTGAGTTGCTTCGGTACCCTTAAGACGCATGAGGTCGTGAAGGTTAAGCGATCCGATAGTAAGACGATCACCAGCCTGTACGACATCGCCGCTACGAACTACTAGCTGAGTTGAGCCAGGAATTTCGTAGCGAACTGGTGCACCGGCGTTTGCAGCTAGTACGAGTGTGTCTTCGGCTACTTCTACGACACCGTCAAATGGTGCAGTAAGAGGCTTCGCTTCGCCTTCGGTAGTGGCAAGTACGTCACCAACTTTTACGTTGCTGCCGGCTTTAACGGCAATAGTACGGCCTTCAAGCGCAATTCGCTCAACATGACCAGCTTCTGGGGTTACCTGGACGATATACTTCTTGCCATCTTCCCAAGTATCTACAAGTCCTGTTACCTCAGTAACAAATGCCTGTCCCTTTGGCGTTCGAGCTTCGAAGAGCTCTTCAACACGAGGAAGACCCTGGGTAATGTCACCACCGGCTACACCACCGGCGTGGAAGGTACGAAGCGTTAGCTGTGTACCAGGCTCACCAACAGATTGAGCGGCGATAACACCAACTGGCTGCGCACGGGCAACAAGGCTACCTGTTGCCATGTCGATACCGTAGCTCTTTTGTGGAATACCACGGAGATTCTTCGTTGAAAGAACACTCTGGATCTTCACACTCGTAACGTCACTATCGGCTTCGATGCTGTCAGCAACTTCACGGGTAATGAGCTCGTTCGCACCAACGTGGCCAGGAACTTCTTCAGCAGTAAAGCGACCGAAGAGACGGTTGCCGAAGTCGATCATCGTTAGTTCAGATTCAGCGCGGAAGATAGCGAAACCTTCATCGTCGCCAGCATCATCTTCAACGGTGAAGACATCTTGCGATACATCTACCAAACGACGAGTCAGGTATCCTGAGTCGGCGGTCTTAAGCGCGGTGTCAATAAGACCCTTACGTGCACCACGAGTAGCCACAAATGACTCAAGTGACGAAAGACCCTTCTTGTAGCTTGAACGGATTGGCAGCTCGATTTCACGGTTTGCTGCGTCCACCATCATACCCACCATGGCGCTTGCAAGCTTCACGTTTGAAATATCACCACGGGCACCTGAGTTCACCATCACACTAATGCTTGTGTCCATGTCCTTCAGTTTGTTCTGGAGGAATTCAGTCACCTGGGCGTTAATTGTGCGCCAGTTGCTTAGGGTAAGGTTGTAGCGCTCTTCTTCGGTAATCAAACCTTGGTCGAACTGTTCAGAGATAAGTGTCGTCTTCGCGTCACCTTCAGCTGTAAAGTCAGCGATCTCGCTAAATTCAACGTAGTCGTCTTTACCTGTTGATACGGCGGCGACAGTTGCAAAACGGAATGCAAGACCTTTCATTCGGTCAGCAGTCTTTGCCGTTTCTTCAGCACCGTAGATGTTAAAGATCTTTGCAAGAACTTTCTTTAGTTGCTTTTTGCTTTGTACAGAGTTGTCGTAAGGAAAATCTGCTGGCAGAATTTCGTTAAAGAAGACACGCCCAAGTGTTGTACTACGAATTTCGCCCTTCGCGTGTACACGAATTGGGGTCTGTAGTTGCAACGCCTTGTTGTCGTAAGCCATTTCAGCTTCGTAGACAGAGCTGTAAACCTTTACGTTCTCTGTTTGAGCGCTTGGTTTTTCGTATGTAAGGTAGTAGTTACCAAGCACAACGTCCTGACCGATGTTAAGTACTGGTGCACCATCGGCTGGTTTTAGAAGGTTGTTTGTTGCGCTCATAAGCTCACGAGCTTCACGCTGCGCTTCCTTCGAAAGTGGAAGGTGTACAGCCATCTGGTCACCGTCGTAGTCGGCGTTGAAACCGTTTGCAACGAGTGGGTGAAGCTGAATCGCCTTACCTTCAACGAGCTTTGGCATAAATGCCTGAATTGAAAGACGGTGAAGTGATGGAGCACGGTTCAAAAGAACGTACTTGCCTTCGATTACTGCGTCGAGCGCGTCCCATACCAATGTGTCACCAGCCTCGATCAAACGAGTTGCTGAACGGATGTTGTGAGCGTGTTCGCCGCGGATAAGCCAGCTAATAACGAATGGTTTGAACAATTCGAGTGCCATTTGCTTAGGAAGACCACACTGGTGAATCTTAAGCTTTGGACCAACCACAATAACTGAACGTCCAGAGTAGTCAACACGCTTACCAAGAAGGTTCTGACGGAAACGACCCTGCTTACCCTTTAGCATGTCGCTAATACTCTTGAGGCGGCGGCGACCACCTGTTGCGTTAACGGCACGACCACCACGGGCAGCGCTGTTATCAACAAGTGCGTCAACTGCTTCTTGAAGCATGCGCATTTCGTTGCGGCGAATCACTTCAGGAGCGTTAAGGTCGATCAGTTTCTTCAGACGGTTGTTACGGTTGATAACACGACGATAAAGGTCGTTTAGGTCGCTCGTTGCGAAACGGCCACCAGTAAGCTGCACCATTGGACGTAGGTCCGGTGGAATCACAGGAAGAACGGTTAGTGTAAGGCTGCTTGGTTTGATACCAGCGGCATACATACCTTCAAGTACCTTAAGGCGCTTAAGAAGTTTCTTCTCGCGCTGACCTTTAGCACCTTCAACTTCTTCTGAAAGCTGTGCAATAAGAACTTCAAGATCGATTTCGTCAAGAAGCGCCTTCATTGCTGTTCCACCCATACCAACGGTAGCAAGCTCTTCGTATTCTTCAGGGAGGTTACGGAAATCAGTTTCGCTAATAAGCGCGCCCTTTACGAGGCTATCAAGCTGTGCTTTTTTCACTGTGTACATGTCGTTAAGTTCTTCAACTTCACGTGATTGTTGTTCAGCAAGACTCTTTACATCGGCGTCTTCAGCACCCGCTTCGCGTTCGTAGCGAATTTTAATCGCTGCACGGCCGGCTTCTGTTTCAGCTTCAAGGTCTGCAAGGTATTGATCGCGCTTCTCAACATCTACATTCAACACAACGTAAGTTGCGAAGTAAGCGATGCGCTCGAGGTTACGAACCGTAATACCAAGAAGAAGGCTCATTGCACTTGGTGTACCACGCATAAACCAGATGTGTGCAACAGGTGCAGCAAGCTGAATGTGACCCATTCGTTCACGACGAACGATAGATTTCGTTACAAGCTCACCGTTCTTATCAACAGCAGCTTCGCGTGAACGAACACCCTTTAGCTTGCTGTCATGCGGGTTGATGTCTTTTACTGGACCGAAAATACGCTCACAGAACAATCCATCACGCTCTGGCTTTTGGGTACGGTAGTTGATAGTTTCTGGCTTGGTGACTTCACCGTAGCTCCATTTGAGCATGTCTTCTGGGCTGGCGACAGCCAGACGAACTGCGTCAAAGTCTGCAATTCCATTCGATGCAACTATGCGACTCATGTTACGCCTCCTTCCTTTCTTCGATTTCATCAATGTCCTGAATGCTCATGCCGTCTTCGTCGTTAATTTCGCCGAGGTCGTCTGCTTCATCGAGAACTGTTTCTGCGTCTTCATCATCAGCTGGTAGCGCTGGAACAGTTTTATCTGTTGGGCCAGCGTTAGCAATAACCTGTTCAGCATCAATAACTGCGTCTTCTGATTCATCAAGAAGGTCAACACGAAGGCCGAGTCCTTGAAGTTCTTTCACAAGCACGTTAAAGCTTTCCGGAAGTTTAGGACCAACAATTGCCTCGTCCTTAATAATAGACTCGTAGGCTTTCGCGCGTCCGTACACGTCGTCAGACTTAATAGTAAGCATTTCTTGAAGTGTTGTGGCTGCACCATATGCTTCAAGTGCCCATACTTCCATCTCTCCAAATCGCTGACCACCGTTTTGCGCCTTACCACCAAGTGGCTGTTGAGTCACCATTGTGTATGGACCAGTTGAACGAGCGTGAATCTTGTCGCTTACCATGTGGTGAAGCTTAATGATGTGCATTACACCAACAGTTGTTCGCTCTTCGAATGGTTCACCGGTACGACCGTCGAAAAGTTGGCTCTTACCGTCACTTGCGTAACCAGCTTTTTCAAGTTCTGCGCTAATGACTGCGTCGGTAACACCGTTAAATGGTGGCGTTGCAACCTTGTATCCAAGAGCGCGAGCAGCCATACCAAGGTGTGTTTCAAATAGCTGACCAATGTTCATACGAGAAGGCACACCGAGTGGGTTCAAAACCACGTCTACAGGAGTACCGTCGTCCATGAATGGCATATCTTCTACAGGAAGAATACGAGCAACAACACCCTTGTTACCGTGACGTCCAGCAAGCTTGTCACCTACTGAAATCTTGCGAAGCTGCGCAACGAAAATCTGGATTTGCATTAGCACACCAGCTTTTAGTTCGTGGCCGTTCTCGCGTGAGAAAATCTTCACGCCGACAACTTTACCACCGCCCGCGTTGTTCATACGCTGTGATGTATCACGTACATCTTTGGCTTTTTCACCGAAGATTGCACGAAGAAGGCGCTCTTCACTGCTTAGTTCTTGCTCACCCTTTGGAGTAATCTTACCAACGAGTACATCGCCGGCCTTAACTTCAGAGCCAACCTGAACGATACCGTTTTCGTCGAGGTGACGAAGCGATTCTTCGCTCACGTTTGGAATGTCGCGGGTCACAATTTCAGGGCCTAGCTTTGTTTCACGAACTTCAACAGTGTAATCCTTGATGTTGATGCTCGTAAGCGCATCTTCTTTCACAATGCGATCAGAAAGTACGATCGCGTCGTCCATGTTGTAACCACCCCAAGGCATGAAGGCAACCGTAAGGTCGCGGCCAAGAGCAAGTTCACCATCAGCAATCGATGCACCTTCAATAAGAACATCGCCAGCTTTTACTTTGTCGCCACGAAGAACGCGGGTTTTTTGGTTAATTGAACGGTCGTCGTTAGATTTTGCGAAGTGAATCAATTCGTAAATCTTCGTACCGTCTTTGTACTTAACATGAATTTCGTCACCGTCGGCACGAATAACTTCACCATCACCTTCAGCAACAATCAGTTGGCTGGTGTTTTTGGCAAGTTCAGCCTCAATACCAGTACCTACTGTTGGTGCTTCTGGAGTAAGAAGTGGAACAGCCTGTTTCTGCATGTTTGAACCGGTAAGTGAACGGTCAACACGGTTTTTCTCGATAAATGGCACGAGTGATGCGGTTGAACCAAGAATCTGCTTGTGGGCAGCGTCCATGTAAGTTACTTCTGAAACGTCAACCTGTTCAGGGTTAAGGTTGTTACGAGCACTCACACGCTGGTCAACAAAAGTACCATCTTCGTTAAGAAGCGCACCTGCGTCGGCAATAACTTCACCAAGTTCCTGGGAAGCGTCAAGGTAGACAACTTCTTCAGTTACTTTACCGTTAACTACCTTTAGGTAAGGAGTTTCAATGAAACCGTACTCGTTTACGCGGGCGTAAGTGGCAAGGTTAAGTACAAGTCCAATGTTTCCACCTTCAGGGGTTTCTACAGAACAAAGGCGTCCGTAGTGAGTTGGGTGAGCGTCACGAACGTCAAAACCTGCACGTTCGCGTGAAAGTCCACCAGGACCCATAGAACTTAGGCGGCGCTTGTGTGAAAGCTCGGCAAGCGGGTTAACTTCGTCCATAAGCTGTGAAAGCTGTGAGCTTGCGAAAAATTCGCGAACAGCAGCAACAACTGGGCGAGCATTAATAAGTTGGCCAGGAGTAACGGCTTCGATGTCAGACATCGACATGCGATCCATAGCATTACGCTGCATGCGAAGCATACCAACGCGGAACTGACGAGCAACAAGTTCGCCAACTAATTTAACACGACGGTTAGAAAGTGCGTCGATGTCATCGGCAGCTTCCTGCGTGTTGTTAAGACGAATGATTTCCTTGATGATAGCAACGAGGTCGCTCATCTGGAAAACACGGTTTTCAGTAGTGTTTGACACTTCAAGACCAAGGCGCTGGTTAAGCTTGTAGCGGCCAACACGTGAATAGTCGAAACGCTTGAAGTCGAAGAACATTCGTTCAATCATGCTGCGTGCGTTGTCAACCGTGGCAAGGTCACCTGGACGCAAACGGCGGTACACTTCAATTAATGCTTCGTTAGAACCACGAGATGGATCCTTTTCTAGAGTGGCGTCGATGTATTTTACATCACCAGTATCAACATCTTCGAACAAGCTCTTGATTTCGCTTGTCTTGTTGTAGCCAAGTGCACGAAGAAGCGTTGTTACCGGAAGTTTGCGGCGGCGGTCGATCTTTACATAAAGAGTACCGTTACTTGCGGTCTCAAACTCAAGCCATGCACCACGGCCTGGAATAAGTTTTGCTCCGAAGTACTTGCGACCACCCGTAACGTCAGCAGTAAAGAATACACCGGCAGAACGGATAAGCTGTGAAACAACGACACGTTCTGTACCGTTGATAACAAATGTACCGCGGTTGGTCATCCATGGATAATCACCAAGATAAATCTCTTGTTCCTTAACTTCACCTGTTACCTTGTTGGTAAGCTCGACAGTTGCATGTAGTGGCGCGTCGAAGGTAAGGTTGTTTTCTTTAGCGTCTTGTTCGCTCGTTTTAGGATCTTGGAACTCGTACCCCTTGAAACGTAGTTCAAGTTTCTGACCGGTGTAATCTTCGATCGGGTTAAGTTCTGCAAATATTTCGCTCAGTCCAGTCTCGACAAATTCTTGCCAAGAGTCTTTCTGGTGAGCGATGAGATTTGGCAGCGGCAAAGCGGTATCGTCTTTAGTAAAAAAGACACGCTTTGTGCTACTAGGCTTGGTTTTTGCCATGGACACACTCCTCGCTAGGGTTAAATTGTTTAGTGGGTTGATAGAATCGGCGCCGAAGATTCCCTTAACTGTAGTCGCCTCTCTGTTTGTTGCCACTCGGCAGAAAGACATAAATAACCACAGCTACACTACTTCTTAGTACGTATTGTGAAGCTATATTGACAAATAGTCAATAGAGAAAGTAAAGTTTTTGATCTGTTTTTATGCTTTCGTAATCACTTCGTCGATAATTCCGTATTTCACCGCTTCGTCGCTGCTCATCCAGAAGTCGCGCTCCATGTCTTTTTCAATTTTCGAAACCTTCTGACCAGTATTTTTTGCTAGTAATTCATTGAGGCGCTGCTTGATAAACAGGCTTTCACGAAGCGTAATTTCTTGGTCAGTTACCTTACCCTGCGTACCGCTTGAAGGCTGATGAATCATAATGCGGCTGTTAGGCAATGCAAAACGCTTGCCTTTAGTACCGCTAGAAAGCAGGAATGAACCCATACTTGCCTGAAGGCCAATACCAATCGTCATGACATCTGGCTGAATGTACTGAATAGTATCGTAAATAGCCAAGCCGTCATATACAGCACCGCCGGGACTATTAATGTACAGCTTAATATCCTTTTTCGGATCTTCATACGCAAGATGAATAAGTTGCGCCACTACGAGTCCTGCGGTTTGCTCGTTTACTTCTTCACCGAGGAAAATAATACGCTCATTGAGCAGACGGCTATAGATATCGAAAGCGCGCTCTCCCTCGTGCGTTTTCTCGACAACCGTTGGTACAAGATAATTTGTTGGCTTAGTCATACAACCAGTATACACGCTTTTTGGCACTCGTTGCAAGAGAGTGCCAAAATATCACCACAAATGAAAAAGCACCGCGGGCAGCGGGCTTTTTCATTTACTAAAAAATATTGGTTTTACTTCTTAGTATTAAGCTCGACAAGACGTTCAACCGTCTTTTCAGTAAGAAGGCGGTTCGCTACATCGCGGCGCGCTTCTGGCTGATCGAACTGAGCAACCATTTGTGGGTTTTTGGCGTACTGCTGCTTATACATAGCAACATGGTCGTCAAGTTCTTGGTTGGTCGCCTCAATCTTTTCAACCTTACTTAGTTCGGCAAGTACCAAACCGGCCTGAACACGCTTTTCGGCCGCTTCTTTAACTTCAGTCTCAAGCCACTTTTCCTTGTTTTCAAAGCCTTTATTTTCAAGGTATTGATCAAGGGTAAGGCCTTGGTACATGAGGTTCTGCGTCATGTCGCGTTCAATTGATTCAGCTTGGTCTTTTACCAAAATTTCAGGTACCGGCACCGTGCTTACTTCAACCAATTGTTTTACAAGGTCATCTTTAAGGTTTTCGTTTGCTTCACGCTCTTTTTGAGCAGTCAGTTCACGCTTAATGTCGGCTTTTAGTTCTTCAACTGTCTTGAATGGACCTGCTTTTGCCGCAAAGTCGTCATCAATCTTAGGAAGAACAATTTCTTTAATGGCCTTTAAAGTAGTCGTGAATACAACTTTAGCACCCTTTAGATCGGCAACGTGGTAATCTTTAGGAAATTCAAGAGGAAGATCGAATGTCTCACCGATTTTCTTTCCAACAATTCCCTCTTCGAAGCCTGGAATAAACGAATTACTCCCAAGTGTTAGGTTGTAGTCAGTTGCGGTACCGCCGTCAAAAGCAATATCGTCTTTCTTACCAACAAAGTCGATAGTTACTTCGTCGCCGTTCTTAGCAGCGCGTTCAACTTCCTTCTTTTCGGCAAAGCCGCTACGCATACGTTCGATGATTTCATCGATATCTTTTGCAGTAACCGCTACTTTCTTAGACTGCACCTTCAGCTTTTTGTAATCACCTAGAGTAATTTTTGGTAGGATTTCTGCTTCGGCGGTAAACTCAAGCTCGCTTCCAGGCACATACTTCTTTACCTCAACCGCAGGACGGTCAAGCGCTTGGATTTCTTCTTTCAAATAAGCCTCGGCAACGGCTTTTGATAACGCGTCTTCAAGGGTTTGCTCGGCGAG
>Ga0136846_1215018_pt1 | contig 11072 bp, 6 predicted proteins | sample HopSoiMetagenom2_FD_96841 | JGI IMG/M metagenome (GOLD analysis project Ga0136846, IMG submission 96841) | Grasslands soil microbial communities from Hopland, California, USA - 2 Assembly 2016 (version 4) | ecosystem: Environmental > Terrestrial > Soil > Grasslands | place: USA: Hopland... | reverse complement strand
TACCGGCTGGGGTTGAGGAGCTGGGGTTGGGTCCGCAACAGGCGGTGCAGGTACCGGCGTTGGCTCAGGAGGGGGGCTAGGAGCTGCTGCGCGCACATACTTAACCGCTTTATAGATAATGGCTGCTGCATGTACTGGAGGGCTCCAGCGCGCGCCATACGCGTTTACACCTTTGCGTATCGCATCCCATGAATCATCAACGATGATATTGTCTCCGCCATCCCAGCCTACGGTGCGCATGAAATGGGTCTGCATGCCAGCTGCTGGGCTGTCGTCGATCATGAGGACTATCTCTGTGTCCAGGTCGTTACGAATATCGAAATAATGTAGATCAGCGAGTGCATCGCCCCAGTCACGCATTTCTACGTACTGAAGCACGTCTGGGAATAGCACAGATAGCCAATCGAAGCGTACTACATCGCCATTTGAGTCGATGAGCCCCTGTGCTGTCGCAAGTCTATTCAAATCCCCTGGATTGATGTCGTGACCAAAGGCACGGAGTACGTCAGCGCCTGCTGTTACGAAGCAACCTGCTGAGCCTACTGTCCAATAGTTTGATGTTCCCAGCCAGTCGCGCGACCATGCCGGGTCATTTTGTGAATATCCTGCCATATTTTCTCCTTGTCGTTAATGTTTGGGGCTATTCAAGTCGTACAGCAATCCACGCTGGAGCAATTGAATTGGCACTTAATTGCTTCTGAATCGCTGACGATTGGATGATAGATGCGTTATACGTCTGCGCACCGGATGAGCCTGGTGGCGAGTAGCCAGAAGGGCCTACAGTTGGGGTGTCTATATTGTTCGCAGCTAGATAGAACGGGGAGGCATTTATCTGTGTGCCGCTACCAACGGTGCCCTGCCATAAGTGAAGGCTCCCGATATTAGGAGCACCGGATGCCATCTGGACAGCGGCCATGTATGTCAACACTACCGCCCTTCTACCCGAGGGGATGATAACTGGGCAAGACAAACCGGCGATCTGTGTGTCGGCACCATTAGCAGAGGTTTGGAAATTAGCGGTTATTTGCCGGTATCCGAGGAGCCGTCGGTTAGGATCGCGAGGAGCTATGAGGTTTCCCAGGGAGTCGGTAACCGTATATGGGATGCTGGAGGCTATTGGTAGTACTCTGTCTGTCTGCCCTTGGTTAATTGAAGCGGCAGCTGCAATATTTGCGCCAGTGACGACAATGCCGTTACGAACCGAGCTGGCAGCTAGAGCGGGTGAGACCGCATTAGTCGTATTGTCAGAGTAGACATGCACCGCAGTACCATCGCCGTTATCATGGAGGTCATCGTAGACGTCCTTAGAGGCGGTGAATGCTCGAGCGGTGACTGCCGTCACTGTTAGGCGCTTACCATTTATATAGACAATCCCCGAGGTACATGATGCGTTAAGGGTAGAACCTAAGCTGTCGCCGGTCCATACACATCCTGACGCTATGTGGTCGAAGGTGTTCTCGTTCATTAAGGTTACAGGCTTGACGGCCGTAGCCATCTCGGCGTCGCCCAAAATACCATCCGTCACCTGGGATGCAGAGGTAATGACATTATTGACCAGGGTGCCATCTTGGTTGTGAGAAACTAATAGTCCTGTTATGAGGTCATCGGCTTCGGCGCTCGTGAATTGAAGCTGTACGACCGAGCCTACGGGGTATACATCATCGTTGCCGGATTTAAGCGTCAGGCTGGAAACGGTCGTGCCGCTAAGGATGCCTTTCCAAACGGTTACGGTGCCTACGACGAGAGCATTATTAGCATCGACTTTATAGAGTACGAAATTAACCGGGGTACTCGTATCCCAGCCAGTTGCTAGTGAAAGAGCAAGGCTGCTGGCCCCCACTATCTTTTGAGACGACAATGTAGCTGGTATAGGAGCTGTCCCATTACTTGCTTTACTGAAGTAGTCGTTAATTGTTACTGGCATATTCTTCCTTTTCTTTTAGCTTTAGGCATCCAACACACCGATATCGACGTAGCGCACAATAACGTCGGCTAGCTGGTAGTCGACTCCTGCTGTGGCCGAGCTCACGTCCCACGTTAGCCACTTGAGCTCCTCGCCAATATCAATGACGACCTCTTCTCGGGCTGAAGCGAACGTCGTCGGTACGATTACTACTGCGTCCCACGGGTATCGAGGATCGTTCCAACCCGCCTCGTTCCAACCAACTACGGTTGTCTTACCAACGAATGACGAGGAACCAACAGAGGTGAGCGGCTTATCTTGTGTTTTCCCTACGACGTTTAGAACTATCGTCCCCTGGGGGCGCTCGAATACGAAGGTAACGTCGACGACGCTGCCCCATTCCATGCCGTCCGGAGAGAACTTGACGAGGCCAGAACCTATTTCGGTATTGAAGGCTGTTTGGTTATCTTTGGTGAGCTGAGCATAGGTGAACTCGTACTGCTGATTACCGGATAGTGCCATAAAATGTGTCATGCCGGTGTTGTCGTCGTACAGCCACATCCAGTCGACATCCACATACCAAGGGTTCGACCATATAGCTCCACGGTTGAGGTCGCATACCCAAATCTGATTGTTCTTGCTAGAGCCCACAGGCAATGACCAGTAGAGACGGCCTTCAAACTCAAGACCGACACAAGACGCCATTTGTTGTACGTTCAGAGCCTTTACATCTGGGATTACTTGAGAGGAGAAGTTATCTGTTGAAAGGATATTTTGAATCTGGGCTTTGGTGCCCGTGGTTTTAAAAGCATCACGTGAGGGGTACCATAATGAATCCTGAGCGTAGATAACACCATCCGGGCTGTCGGTGCCATCCTGTCCATTCGCCTCAGAAATAGCGGCGTAAGTAATGACAGTGTCGCCGAGAGTAGTAGAGGTCATGGCAACGTGCACTAACTTTCCCCGGCCTGAGGTGCCCTTCATGAACACCGTAGCTACGGCATTGCCGTGGCCATCACGAAAACCCTTAGCAATTACTGGCAGTTCACGACCGCCCTTATCTATCTCTACCCAGCCACCTCCATCGAAGGCACTGAAGTCTAGAGCTGCCGGGCCGGTACCACCAAACCATACCCGGTCTTGATTGTCGGCATCGCCGAGCATGAATAGTTGACCGAGTATGTTGGTACACCGTGTAACGCGAGGCCCTGCTGTACTGTCTCCGTTAGGGGCCAATCGATTCGTATTGAGAGCTACTGAACTATCATCAACGTAGACCATGTTGGTCCCAGATCCGGGGTCTGCAACGGTATCAAGGTAGTATTCAAAGCCGGCCGTATCGCCCACATAGAGGGTGTAGCGAGTGGCGCCGGCAACTCGCGGCCATGTGACCGTAACATATTCACTTGTGCCGCCGGTCCATTGATCGCGAGTTAGATTCACCTGCACGGTTACCGCGACGCTGCCAGCTGTCTCACCTTGGTTAGAAGCGCTGACCCTGTACCGATATGTAAAATTAGTACCTGTAAGCCCTGTTTGTACTACGCTTGTAATCGAGGGCGTTGATAGTGACGAAAAGGGAATAATCGTTGAGCTTGGTATATCTAGGTAGCTGAGCGTATCTATACCATTGCTAACGACGATTGCTGAATAGATCTGCTCGAAATGACAAGGAGCGCTCGTATCGTATGTCTTGCCTGTGCAGATCGTCCATGTGCCGCCATCTTTGCGTATGTATACCGACGCGGTGCCCGATACGTTCTGAACTGATATCTCCCAGTTCTCTCTCGTTGTCGGATTTACGAATGGGAATACCTGGCCCAGGATCGTGCCCAGGGGTTGTTTGCCGTATAGCACCATCGAAGGTCTGGGGCGTACGGTGCCGTTCTGGTCGATAACAACATTAGCTGATACTTTTAAGCCGCCTGCGTCTTTACGGTCGTCATCGAAGGAGCTCTGGTACCCCTTCAGCCAATCCGACATCGCAATGCGCTGTATCTTCGGCTTCGGTAGAGTTTTAGGTGGAGCTATCATGTTAGTACCACGCCACCGATGTACCCGTGTTCGGGTCTATGTCGAAAAAGTCCATATCGATCGGTACCTCTTGGAGCTGATCCTCGTTGTTGTCCTTCATCGTCTGCATGAGCTCGTTGCCACGGGCTAGAAGGTTGCCGTATTGATTCTGTCGGACAAGGTCAGTACGTACGTATTCAGCGGCCATCATGTAGCAGAGCCAGTTCGGGTCATCTACTTGCACGGTTTGTTTGCCTGACGTCACGTCGTCTACGAAGCCAAAATAAGGGATCGTTATACTAGCCCCGATTCGCGCATCGTTTGCTGGAAAGATCGGGCTTGTTGGACCACTGGCGAACTTAAACGACCCTTGGTATTGAGCTACCGCTTGTCTGTCTCGATACTGTGTCAGTTTGTCCGGCGTAATGATGTCGTAAAACCATTCATTACCGTTTACAGCCGTCAGAATAACTGAGTCGTTTTCGCGTGCAGAAACCTTTCGAATCGACGAATCCGAGTCGTAGGTATCGTTCCCTTGGGTAACCTTACCTATGTTTACGACGTTGTAGAGACTCATCCAATCGGTACCTGGTTCGTTCTGCCAGTCCTTCTGAAGAACATCAGCTAGAGCATAGAGACGATCGTAGCTCGTGTTTCCTGTCGATATGGAGGCAGTCTTACCGGTGCCTAGTAGGTACGCTTTTGCAATTGCTTGATCTATGGTCATACGAGTAATCCCTTCTTACTTACGTGTGGAGCTTTTATAACGGCAGTTCGTACCGCTTTTACCTTGAGTCGAGGAACCTTCGCCACTTTTGGCGCCTTGAATGATGTTGCCTTGAAAAGGCTGCGTAATGCGGGCGCCTTGGGTACCCTGTAGGAGCTCTTGACCGCAGCGCTCAGACCTTTTACACGGCTACTGCCCGATGCAGATGTGGGCTTATTCGACGGACCAAGGGTGTAGCTACCATCGATGTTTTGATGTATGTCATGCGAGAGACCAGAGATGCTCTTAAGCTCTTTGGGAGTGGTGTCTGGCTGTCCTTGCATCTGGCTTATAGAGGCTTGTTTGTCGATGTTGTATAGGTCGGTCGAGTTAAAGTAGGACGTCATAGCCTGGTATGCCTGAGGGTTCGAGTTACGGATGCCCGTACGAGTACTCTTGTCTGCGGATAGGTATTGATTTATGAAGCTGCTGAGCTGGGGGGAGGCTTGGGGGTAGAGCTTCTGGGCTGAATAGCCTTGGGCTGTACGCAGGGCGTTGTAGTAGTTGTCCTGGGCATTGAATTGATCTTGCAGACCAGGATTCGCATTTATAAAGGCGGCTTTAGAGGCGCTATCTGGGAGGGCAAAGTAAGTCTTTTGGAGTTGGGTGGTCATGGGGCTGGCTTGCGGATACTCGATGGGGGCTTTGGGCTTATTCGGATCACCGGCAGGCAACGAATTGAAGAATGAGTTGCGCAGGGTCTGAAGGGGCGAGTACCATGCGTTATTTATCCGCCAGGCCTGTTGATCTGCTCCGTTAGGCGGCATAGCCTGGTATTGCAAGTACTTAACGATCTGGTCCTTAGATAGGTTCCATAAGGGATCAACACTTTGGCCTTGGCTCTTGAGCTTTTGGTTCATAGCGATAAGATTGTCGATAGCTTGGGGGTTCTGCAGAAGAGTCGTGGCCTTAGCTCTCTGGTCGTTTACGCTTGGCATGATGTCGTACTGACCGGTAACAGGGTTTTTCTTGCTGCCCGAATAAAGATCGATGGCATCTTGCGCCTGGCGGTTTAATCCTTGTTTGGCAGTTGCTAGGGCGCTGTAATACTGCGTTGTCTGCAAACCTTTGCCGACAGTGTTATCTGTGCGTGGGGTGAGACCGAATGAGCTACCGATAGACTTCAGTAGCGGATTGGCGCCAGGACTGTTAGCGCTTATGACTTGTTGGATCGGGCCGGGAAGATGACTCTTAATCGCGCTGTTCTGGGCTATTCCTTGCAATCCTATGGGGAGTGAGCCCGTAGCAAGTGTTGTCGCGGCTTGCTCTGCTTTGATGCCTGCTGGCGCGTTAGGGTCGTAGAGTGGTTTGCCGGCGAAATTAGTGTTGGTCATGAGCTTTACTACTGCCGAGGGGATTGATGCTAGGCGGGCACGACCATAGTTCTCGAGGTTTCCGGGTATGTTTTGAGGGTTGGCAGTAATCCCGAGATGACCAGCATTGTTGCGGCTAAGATTTGAACCGAGGCCCAGTATTTCGGATAGGTAGGTGCTCGGAAGGCCGAGCTCGACCGTATTCCCTTTGCTATCCTTGAGAGGAGTAGCAACCGACGGATGGATTATGTTGCGTATGATCGTATCTTTAGCGTTGTCTGACTGCTGGTGGAGTAGTAGGCCGAGTCCAATAGAGACGGCTGTGACCGCCGCGGTGTTGCCTACGACGGCGCGGCGGGCGTACTTACCAGCTAAGCCTCCTTTAGTAAGGGCGTCCTTTACCAGGCTCCACTTCGCTCGAGTGAATTGAGGAGCCAACGCTAGATCACTCAGTACTCTCTGCGTACGCGGGTCAAAATTACTGACTTCTCTGTTAACGAAGCCCATGGTTTTATTGATGACCAGACCAAGCTGCCTTGCTTCAGGACTATCTAGAGAGATACCACGGCGCTGCAAGTCTTTAACGGCGCCCTGTACCATGCGTATGTGCATTGCTGGCATAGCCTTCTCGAAGATTGTCTTTTCGCCGAGGCCTGATTTACCGAGGTTCAGTTTGCCCTCTGCGCTATAGTCAGTGCCTGACTTGATCGGCGTACCGATACGCGCCGCGGCTTCGACAGTACCGTCCTTGAGTGCTGATTGCTGCAACTTATCCGAGTAACCATTACCCAGCTGAGCTCGGAAGGTACCATATACGCCCTTAGCTGCGAGTATGGGGTGACCGGCTAATGCCTCTGCAGGTCCTGCCTTTAGGGCACTAATGTTAATGGGGTGGAACTCGGACGCGCTGAGTAAGGTTTGTTTTACGCCTTTGTTGACTGCCCTATATCCTCTGAGTGGGGCTCGGGCATTGCCGCCAGGTTCAAAGGATCGTATCTCATGGGCTCCCTTTTCGGATAATGGTAATGTTTGGCCGTTACGAAAATCGTACGAGCGGTTCTTGAGCTCCTGGTTCATGTCCGCTTCAGTGAAGCCCTTGGTAAGAGCCTGCTGTTTGAGGGCGTATGCAGAGCTCTTGCCGTAGTCTTGTATATCTTTGGCTGGGTTACCTTGGTTCTTGAGCTTGAAGCCAGCGGCTTCGCCCTCTTTTATCGAATTGAATACACGAGGTTGTGTGTTGAGCCCTGAGAAGTTGTACGGGTCTACTGCCGCACCACCGCGTTGGGCGACAAGCTCTTGGAAACGTGTAGCATCTTCTGGCTTGGAGAGATCCCAGTTATGGCGGGCGTAGTTCTGGACGTACTTAGTATTGCCACCTAGAGCTTGCGAAGTCGCATGTACACGATTAGAAAGATCGTTCCATCTCGCTACCGCCTTCTGTAATGCTGGAGTAGTTTGAAGGGATGGGTCTTCTACTGCCTTCCAAAAGACTTGTTTCTCGGATGGGTTGAGCCCATGTGTAGCTTTTGCCGCTTGTCCGGTAGAGAACTCGATTGGGTTGGAGACTAATTGTGTGTTGCTGCGAGCCTTGGCGTAGTCACCAGGAGTTACTTCGGGGATGTTCACCTTCGTTGGGTTTGCAGCCGTATTATCTGCAGCGTTGCCCCGTCTCTCCTGAGCCGTTGGCATATTAAGCTGCTTGGCTTGGTCTGCCTGCAAGGGCGTAACTTTGGGCGTAGATTTGTATTGCTGTTCTGCGGCTAGAGAATCAATCTTTGCGTTAAGGCTTGCTATATCCTCCGGGCTGAAGGCGGTTACGCTCTGCTTAGCAAGGGTGGCCTTATATTGATCCAGAGGGACGCCAGACTTTTGAGCGTTTTCGGTAACCTGCTGATCGTACGGTTTCGTGGGAGTGCTTGGGGTAAAGTTCTTAGGTTCGGGTGGAGTCTTACCTGTAGCCGATTTGGCCTCGCCATCTTGAATGGGGTTCTTTATATATCCGCCCTGAGAGACAGTCTCCTTAGCGCCGAGGAACTTGGTGCGCTGAGATAGATAATTGTATATACGATCCGTGACTGCCTGAGGGGAGCCGCTGGTGATGTCGATGCCGGCCGTCTGGGCTGCGTTACGGGCCTGCATATGTAGCTGGGTTGCATCACTGCCTGCGGGGGCGTAACCACCTGTTTTCATGTCTGCGAAATCGCGCAGTGTGCCGGCTTCATTCTCGTTGACTATGTTCGACTTAGAGAGACCGCTAGATGCTTCTGCTGAGGCATTTGCAGGGGCAGGGATGGCGTCCTTGACTGCGGTAGTGGCTGCCTTTACCGTAGGCGCTGCGCCTTTTACGCCAGCTTCGATGCCGGTCTTTAAGGCCACCGTACCAGCAGCGCCCAGAGCTGGGTTGGCAATGTACTTCTGGGCGGCGGTAGCTTTGGTGTTGTAGCCTGCAGCTTCAGATGCCGCAGCGGCAGTTGGGATGGTGGCATTTATTGCATTCTCGGCGGGGCTAATCATTTGTCCGGCGGTAGTCTTATTGAGCGCCGTAAGCCCCTTGTTTAGCGACTTCTGCTGAGAAGCTGTAGGCGCAGTCCCACCGCCTTTGAATGGGTTACCACCCCGGATATCTGCTGCTACTGCTTGGGGAGTATTCGCTAGCGTGGTTGCAGCGTTGGAGAGATTAGATGCGAAGAAACCGGGTATCGACTGGTTCTCAAGCGCGCGTGCGTGAGCTAGGGCAGGAGCGTTATTGGTGGCGTTAGCTAGTGCAGCACGGCCCATGTTAATCGGGAGGGTAGCTGTTGACGCCAAGGGCTTGACCGCAAAGTTACCGAGTGTATTCGTAACGGCGTTATGGGTCAGCTGGTGGAGAAAGGAGTCGTTGGCCTGGGGCGTGGGGTTACTAAAGGTGCGCCCTGAGTCGAAAGGATTGATCTGGTTGATTACCCTTGCGGCTAGTGGGGGCTGTGCTGGTCGTCCTGGGGATGCAGGGGCAGGCTGCCCACCACCAAAAACGGCATGTTCTGTATTAACTGCCGCGTTTGCAACATTCCCTGGGATTCTCGAGAGGAAGCCCAATAAGCTCATGTTGCTCTCCTACCCGAGAATCGGGTTACCGTTTTTGTCTTTAGTGCCGAGAAGTTGGGCGAGATATGGGGTTGAAGATACATTAGTGCCTGCTGGCAAACTCGCGGATGGAGCGCCGGTACTGCCGACATCGTATGAACTCAGATTGGGGGCAGTGAACGCCGTAGGCGTGGTGTTGTATACCGGGTTTGTAGCCTTAGCTCCTGTAGCCGCGTTGCTCTTGATGATGTTGCTGATCTGGTCGAGAAGGGGTTGTTCTGCGGCTACAATGTCTGTAGGTGTCTTACCAGCCGCCTGAGCCTGTTGCCCCGTGAGGCTAGCAAGCGAAGACAGCAAACTAGACCGGGTAGTATTTATGCCGGTCTGTAAGTCTTGTAGGTTGTTCTGTTCCTGAGTAGATAGGTCACCTAGGTTCTGCTGGTGCTTTTGTTGGGTGTCGCCGTAGTTTGTATCGAGGGCTTGCTGGTTCTGGCCAAAGCTTGTTTGTACACCTTGACGTTGGACATCACCAGCACGAGAAGCAGCATACGGAGCAAGGACTTCTGAGGCAGATGAATTCCCGCTGCCGGCTAGACCTAATAGCCGCTGCAAAGCGTTGGTGTTTTGCCTGACGCCAGAGTCTATATTGTTCTTGGCAGTGAGTGCGCCCTGAGTACTTGTCTGTTTGGCTGTATTGTAGTCACGGGTTGCCTGATCGTTTGCTAGATTCTCGTTGTAGAGGGCTTGGTTATAGCCACCTTGGATATTCTGTTTACCGGCTTGTAGCTGAGGATCGAGGGCACCTATCTGATTATTGACATCTGCTATTTTGCTGCTGTATAGGGCCGCCACTGTTGGATCTACGTAGCTACTAGATGAGGGGCTAGGGGCTGTGGTGCTGGCTCCAAGAACTCCAGGCGAGCTAGCAGCAGTACCCACAGCACTAACGGGTCGGGGTGAAGCTGGGGTGGCTGCAGGGTTCGGTTGCCCATATATGTTAACAGCAGGATTAGTAGCATTGTGAGCTACCTGAAAGGCAGCATCACGGAAGCCTTGTAATGGGCCGACGGCAGGGGTGGCTGCACCGATACCTTCAGCAAATGCAGAGCCAACATTGCGAGCACCAGGGATGTTCGCTAAAGCACTTAAAAACGACATACGATCTCCACGAGTAAAAAAGTTGTTACTTTCTTCGTGGTGACGTGTGTCGTCTGCCTAGCTTGCCGTTTGTCGGCTCAGTCCGAATTACCTATATTATACCACTATGTGGGGTGAGGATCTAACGCTCTATGAAATGTTGAACGATTATGTACTGGGGCCCACGATTGATGTAGGCGGTACTATGACAAACTGCGAAACCTACGCCTACGTAGTGTTTATCTAAGATGTTATCTCTGTGTTCGGTGCTATTCATCCACGCTAGCATAATCGCTGAGTCGGTAGAATTGCTATACTCTAGGTTCTCGCCCTCATGAACGTAGATTGGGATATACTTCTGGATAAATACCCAAGGCGTCGTACCATCTGGGGCGTTGTGAGCCCAATAGTTCTTAGCCACCATGTCAGCACATTTATCTGCTGCTGATTTATTAAGGGAATCGTCTAGCACGAGTTCAGGAAGGCCAGCCTTAACACGTTCTTGGTTAGTGAGAGTGAATAGCCCGTATACGTCTGGCGATTGCGTAGGGGCGACGGTATGGACAGGCGCAGTAGGTAGCTTGACGGTAGGATGCTTAGGGTGAAAATAAGCGAAAGCGATAACTGCAACAACAAATATCGCAAATAGGATAAACAGGCGTGACACAATGTCGACTGCCTTACGCCCCACATTTGGCTTAGACTTCATACAACAATTATACCATAACTTCAAACAATCGTGCAGCATCTGGCACTACCATATTTGTCATTTTAGTTGTATAGTTACACTTGTCTAAGTTAACAGCTATTTTGAGCCACGATCTATCGTGCGTTTGCGCTATAAAGGGCACTCGTACGAAAACCGGTAGGCGCAAAC
>Ga0136846_1220796_pt1 | contig 11073 bp, 9 predicted proteins | sample HopSoiMetagenom2_FD_96841 | JGI IMG/M metagenome (GOLD analysis project Ga0136846, IMG submission 96841) | Grasslands soil microbial communities from Hopland, California, USA - 2 Assembly 2016 (version 4) | ecosystem: Environmental > Terrestrial > Soil > Grasslands | place: USA: Hopland... | reverse complement strand
GTATCATCATCCCATTTAATACTTTCTGAACCACTGGCATGCACACCGGCAATAGAAGTCGTTTCATACTTTTGCTTACCGGCAACACCAAATGCAAAATAAGGACCTACACCTGCAAAGAGACTGGAACTTTCACCTATTGGCAACTTCGCCACGAAGTTCAGCGGAATCTCAATGTAAGATGGGTTGATGGTATACTTTGCATAAGGATTAGTGGTGGGATTATTCTTATCTCCTGTTTCCAGCTTGGTACCCTTGGTGGTATAAAATACACCGGGCTGAAATGATAAAATCTTTGGAACTAACGGTAAATCTGCAATGGCTCCCACATTAAAACCGGATAATGAACGACTATCATCTGTATTTCCGGAGTTATCATAAGTAATGTTGGAGAGATTCCAGCCAGCCTTAATCCCAACTCTCGCCTGAGACATCGCTGCTACTGAAATCGTTAACGCTGCGAGTGATAATAACATCTTCTTCATAATCTTTGGTTTTATGGTCTGCAACCACAGAGCCAAAGACTATGCCAAAGGAATGTTAAAAGTTATCAACTATTTGGTTTTCAATGCGTATAGAGGCATATATTCTACGTTCTACACTCCTGTTTCTACAGTTTTGTGGCAGTATCTTTCGGGGCAACCCTGTCCAGGAACTCCTGCAATTGCTCCACACCTAGTCTTTTTGCCACAATTTTCTTCTTTTCATCCAGTAAGTATACCATTGGTGTGCTGTACACATCATAGAGCCTGCGGTAATTCGTTTCTCCCTGCGGATCTGAACCATGTATCCAGCCATTAAGATGATGCTCATGGATAAACTGTAGCCATTCCTCACGGGTACCTTCCGTTTTAACGCCGATCATGGCCACTCCTTTGCTCTTCCAGCTTGCATTCCAGGCAGAATCCAAACGGGGAATCTCTGTTTTGCAATGTCCGCAGGTGGGATCCCAGAAAACAAGGACCGTAAACTTCGCGGGGGTCTTATACAGGGAAAGCGGCCTGGCAGCAGTATCTTTATATTGCAGCGGGGCGGCCTGGCGGCCAATCAGGTTTGGCGCCATTGTATATGCCCTGTCCACAATTTTATTGAGTTGCTCATCCGTCAGCCAGAACGCTTCCCCAGGAACGTAATATTTTTCCACAAGGTGTACAAAAACCGCGTCCATACCCATATAAGGCGAGCTCTCGTAATTGTAAGTAAGCCACCACAACACAAACTTAAAAACCTCTTTGCTTTTGCGGGTACGGGCAATCATGGCATCACAGTCTACAATGATAGAATCCGGATGTACCGGTACCAGCTGGGTGAAATATTTTTTCAGCTTTCCTTCCAGGATGGGCGTTCTCACCAGGCGGTCGCTTTCCAGGTCCACCTCATCCCAGTAATGATTTTTAAAATAATGATAGGCAAATAAAGAATCCGCTCCGGCTGGTGCCGGCGGAACCACCGGTTCTTTCATGGCCAGGAAAATGGTGCTGAGGATATTGCCGGGATGTTGGGCAATAAAGCTGGTCCTGAATTCCTGGATCTTCTTTCCCAGTTCCTGCTGCAATGGCTGCACCTTGGCAGAATCTGCGGCCGTGCGGGCAGTTTGCAGCTGTTGCTGGATGTTGCGGCTCAGCGTTTCCTGCTGGAAAAGAAATTTATTGTAGGCCAGGAACCCCTCGTTATCGGGGCTGCCCTTGTATACTGTTTTATTAACAAGATCGCTGGTGTCGATGGCTACGCTGAAAACCTGCTGCTTATCTATCAGGGTTTCTACATACTGCTGTTTACCGGGCAGTACCAGCAGATAAATGCCTGGCAGCAGTTTCTCCTTGCCTTTCAGCACAACTTCTCCCACAGGACTTACTGCTGCAGAGTCGGCCAGGTAGGTAGATCTGCCCATGTAATGTGCCAGGAAAAACTTCCCGCCGGTAAAGTTTTTCAGCTTCACAGTAATCTGGTAACCCTGCGCCTGCAGGCTATATTGCGCTAAAAGGGCTGCTATCAGCAGTAGAAATAGTTTACGCATAATATTTGAAAGCAATATGTAAATGTAAGCGGAAAAAAGTAAAAAAGGAAAGCGGTGTGCTGAGTGGTAATTCGTATGAATTACGATGCAGGATTCAGCATTTCAATTACCTTTGCAGCCGTGAGGAAAAAAAACGTTGTTTTAGAAAATGTACCGGTTACTGCTTATGCGGCAGAAGGTAAAGCCCTGGCCCGTCATGACGGGAAAGTGATATTTATTGAAGGCGGGGTAGTGCCCGGCGATGTGGTGGATGTTCGTCTTGGTAAAAACAAAAAAGACTGGGCAGAAGGGAAAGTAGTTCACTTTCACAGCTATTCGGATAAAAGAGTTACTCCTTTTTGCCAGCATTTTGGTACCTGCGGAGGATGTAAATGGCAAATGCTGCCTTATTCCCTCCAACTGGAGTACAAACAACAACAGGTGGCAGACCACCTGCAACGCATCGGGAAATTGGCCCTGCCGCCAATGGACCCTATCCTGGGCAGCGCCCATACCGAACATTACCGCAATAAGCTGGAGTTTACCTTCAGCAACAAAGCATATCTTACCAGCGAAGAAATCAGGGCCAACGACGGCGAAATACCTGTAAGGCCCGCACTGGGCTTTCATGTACCTAAGCTCTTCGATAAAGTACTGAATATAGATACCTGCTACCTGATGCAGGAGCCGGTAAACCTGATCCGCAACACCGTCCGTGAATATGCGGTTTCCCACGACCTTACGTTTTATGACATCCGTGCCCAACAGGGATGGCTGCGTAACCTGGTGATCCGCCTTTGCACTACCGGTGAAATCATGGTGAACCTCGTGATCCATCATGAAGACAAGCCCAACAGGATTGCCCTGCTGGACCATTTGCTGAAAACAGTACCGGCCATTACTACCCTGCTTTATACTATTAATCCGAAAGGAAACGATACCATCTTCGACCTGGAACCAAAAGTCTATTTTGGTAAAGGATATGCAGAAGAGAAACTGGAAGATTTTGTATTCAAGATAGGTCCTAAATCTTTTTTCCAGACCAACACTTACCAGGGAGAGGTGTTATACAAGGTAACAAGGGATTTTGCAGGCTTAACCGGATCCGAGATCGTATATGACCTATATTGCGGTACCGGAAGCATCGGCATCTTTGTATCGCGCAATGCCCGCAAAGTGGTGGGTATTGAGCTGATAAAGGAAGCCATAGACGACGCAAAGGAAAACGCCGCCCGTAATAATGTGGATAATGCCACCTTTTTTGCAGGCGATGTAGTGGATATTTGTAATAACGAGTTTTTTGCACAACATGGCCAGCCGGATGTGATCATTACCGATCCCCCACGGGCAGGCATGCACGAAAAACTGGTCAATAAACTGCTGGAGATCGGTGCTCCTAAAATTGTATATGTTAGCTGTAACCCCGCTACACAAGCCAGGGATCTGGCGTTGCTGGATTCCCTCTATACAGTGGAAAAGGTACAACCGGTAGATATGTTCCCGCACACCCATCACATCGAAAATGTGGTGTTGTTGAAAAAAAGAGATAATAACTAGCAACAATGAACGAGTACAGGCCCGGAAAATTTCAGTACCTGCCGATGGTGATCAAAAATCTGATGATCATTAATGGTTTGGTTTGGTTAGTGCAGATTACGCTGCTGAGCAAATTCGATTATGATCTGAGTCGTTTGTTTGCCCTTCACTACTGGGGCTCCGAACTATTCAAACCACACCAGTTCATTACCCATCTGTTCCTGCATGATCCGAAGAACATTACGCATGTGCTCTTCAACATGTTTACGCTGTGGATGTTTGGCGCCACCCTGGAAAACCTGTGGGGACCCAAGCGTTTCCTGGTTTTCTATCTGATATGCGGACTGGGCGCTGCACTGTGCCACATGGGCGTACTCACTTATGAGAACCTCAGCCTGAACAGGTATGCAGCGCAGTTCCTGAATGATCCCAGTTTCTCGAATTTTGTGTTGCTGGATAATAAGTTCGATATCGGCAACCTCGCCAACTTCGACATGGCCAGTCTGAAAAATGCATTGGCCGCCCGCGACCCGGCAGCCATAGAAATGGCCAGTCTGTATGTCAAAAATTATGTAAGCTATTACCGCAATGGCGCCACACTGGGCGCATCCGGGGCGGTGTACGGTATCCTGTTCGCATTCGGATACCTGTTCCCTAACCGGTACCTCTATTTCTTTGCAATGATCCCTATCAGGGCCAAGTTTGTGGTTGGCTTCATGATCCTGGGTGAACTGTACTCGGGTATCCAGAACTCAGCAGGAGATAATGTGGCTCACTTTGCCCACCTCGGTGGCGCACTCTTTGCTTACCTGCTGCTAAGGAACTGGAGTAAGAAGAGAACAGATTTTTATTAAGACAACTGTATTATTGACGTATTTTTGTATTGAAAAATATTTGTACCATGCATGCGTTGGAAAAAGAGAAATTGCCCCGCCTCTCTTTAGGAGAAGGAAGAAATATGGTGACACACCTGATGGTCGTTAATCTTACGATTTTCGTTTTCCTGTTTTTTACGCTTGTAATATACCAGATGGAACAAGTGGGCGAGCCCCGGTTTCACCAGGATAATATGACCTGGCTGAGGCTTCCGGCAGATCCATCCAAATTACTGACCCGTCCGTGGACGCTGGTCACCTCCTTATTTACACACATCAGCTTCTGGCAGATCTTTTCCAATATGGTGTGGCTGTGGTGCTTTGGCACCTTCATGCAGCACCTGGCTGGCTACCAGCGGATTTTACCGTTATATCTCTTCGGAGGTCTCTGCGGTAACCTCTTTTATGTGGCCGGCATGCAGCTGATCCCATCCTTTCATGCACTCGCAGGCAATGAATACACCCTGGGCGCCGCCGGAAGTATTATGGCGATCGCTGTAGGCGTTACCGCTATTGCTCCGCGTTACCGCATATTCCCTTTACTGGCAGGAGGTATTTCCCTCTGGATCATTACCCTGGTTTTCGTTGTGCTTTCTGTTGGCGCATTAATGGCGTCTTCCAGCTATGGATACACCTATATCCCGGTACTCGCCGGCGGCGGACTGGCAGGCTGGTTATATATGTACCAGTGGAAAAAAGGCAGGGACTTGGGCGCAGGATTTAACAAACTGGCCTTTAAACTGACCCACGTATTTCACCCCGCATCACAACGCATTAACCCGGACGATTTTAAAAGAAAGAATTCCCCCACAGATGCTGATCAGCAACCGTACCGGCGCATTGGCAAAGTACCAGAACAGAAACTGAACGAAATACTCGATAAGATCAATGAAAACGGATTATCGTCGCTTTCAGCAGAAGAACGGGATACTTTATTACGGGCAAGCAAAACTGAATAAAAGTATGACGGATTAAAATACCTTGAAATTGCTTGTTCCCCTATGCTGAAAATCATTGTACGCCGTACCTTGCTCTGGAGTAACATTTGTAGCATAGCTGCCCTGCTCCTCAGCGTTTTCCTTCCCTGTGTAAACCCGGGCCAATGGTGGCCCGCGGGCTTCTCCGGATTCTTTTTTCCGTTTCTCTTCCTGCTCTGCCTTTTATATACCGCCATATGGGCCTGGCGTAAAAACCGGAAATACGGGTGGATGAATATAATCGCTATACTCTGTGCCATGCCCGCAGCATTAACTACCTGGGGCGTTCATATCTTCCGGGAAAATATTACCAGCAAACAAACCAACAGCGGGCAGTTCACATTGATGACCTATAATACCAGCAGTATGGGTTTAGAGAGATATGTAACGAATAAAGACAAAGAAGCGGCGATCTATAACACCATTGCCTCCGGCAGCCCGGACATTCTTTGTATGCAGGAATTTTACACCAATGATAAACCGGGGAACGAACAGCATCTGCAACGCATTACATCCGCCGGGAACTATCCATATCATTATTTCACCCGCGATAAAACCCACTGGGAAAGCTGGCATTACGGCATTGTATTATTTTCCCGGTATCCCATTATTACTGCTTCGGCCATCCCCTCAGTGAAAAGCAGCACTGGCAGTGGCAGCACCTTCCTCCAGGCGGATATTGCCATAAACGGCGATACAATCCGGGTATTCAATGTTCACCTCATTTCGTATATGTTTAAGGGTGAGGATTATGAAAATATGAAAGCCCCGAAAGGTACAGGCCTGGTTTATAAAATGCGGCGTACTTTCCCGGCAAGATCGTCACAGGCGCTCCAGCTGGCAGCACTGGTTGCCGCAAGCCCCTATCCTGTTATTGTTTGCGGCGATTTCAACGACACGCCCGTTTCGTTCACCTATAAAACCATCAGCCGCAATTTGCAGGACGCCTTCCTCAAAACCGGCGCCGGCTGGGGACGCACACTCTCCTACCTGTCGCCTTCCCTGCGGATCGACTACATCCTGGCACAGCCTGCGGTAAACATCCACGGAAGTAAGGTTTTCCATAACCGGCCATCAGAGCATTTCCCGGTTATGGCCTGTCTTTCATTGAAAAAAAACTAACTTTAGTACTTCAACAAAGTATGACGCGGTGCGCTTTTTAAGACTATTTACGAAAGGATTTTTTCTGATCATCAATTTCGCCGTGGTATTACTTTTCCTGGCAGCCTGTATGGCGCCGTATATATCCCCGGCCTGGTTCTGGCCCATCAGTTTTATTACGCTGGCCTTCCCGTTCCTGTTGGGGCTATTGGTGATATTCCTGATCGGGTGGCTGTTTTTTAATTATCGTTATACGTTATTGTCACTGATCGCTCTGTTGCTTGGCTGGAAATCTATCAGCGCCTTTGTGGCCTTTAAAATGCCCGCCGGGAATAAGGTAGCCACCAATGGCAATACCCTTACCGTAATGAGCTATAATGTAAGCCAGTTTGGCCTGTACCGCGAAAGGGACAGTAAATACAACCGGCAGGCCATGTTTGCCATGATCAAAAAACAAGAGCTGGATGTTGCCTGCTTCCAGGATTTTTATACCTCCGAAAAGAAAAACGACTTTAATAACCGCGAGGATATTTCCCGGGAAATGGAACTCCCATACCGCTACTTTTCCAGCGATTTTAACCGCGATGGCATGCAACACTGGGGATCTATCATCTATTCCCGCTTTCCTATTATAGCATCCGATAAAATGAAAATGAGCGATGGCCCGAGAAGCGAAAGCCTTATCTATGCTGATATTGTAAAAGATAAGGATACCCTGCGGATCATTAATATGCACCTGGAATCCTATCGCTTCAACGAAAAAGATTATTCTGCCATCAGGAAAATCAAAAACCAGGAAGACACGGGACTAAAGGCTACCAAAAGCATTATCCAGAAAATGCGGGAAGCGTATATCCGCCGCAGTCAACAAGCCGATATTGTAGGTAACTTTATCCGGCAAAGCCCATATCCTGTAATCGTTTGCGGCGACTTTAACGACACCCCCGCGTCGTATACCTACTTTACCATTAAAGGCGATCTCCAGGACGCTTTTCTGCAAAAAGGTTTCGGAATTGGCCGTACTTTTACAGGGCTGGCGCCTACCTTACGTATTGACTATGTGTTTGTCAGTAACCATTTTAAGGTAAACAGCTTCCGGAAAATAAACTCAGACCTGTCTGACCATTATCCTGTAATTGCCAATCTTAGCCTGATAGGTAGCGGAAAAACAGCAGTAGAAGTAAATAAATAACTGTAACCGATTATGAAAATGTATAATATTTTTAGGGCTGACCGATGTTGTTGCCTGCTTGTACCAGGAAAACAATTTTTATCTTTGCCATCCATCAACAAAAAATAAGATGTCAGCTATATGGCATCTGTCATTTACAGCATATGTCAGAACTAAGGATATATAATTCATTACACCGTCAGAAAGAAGTATTTACACCTTTACACCCGGGCCACGTTGGTATGTATGTGTGCGGTCCTACCGTGTCCGGCGAATCACACCTCGGCCATGCCCGCCCCTATATTACGTTTGATGTAGTATTCCGCTATTTACAATACCTGGGATATAAAGTACGCTATGTGCGCAATATTACCGACGCCGGCCATTTTGAAGAAGAAGGCCGCGCAGCGGAAGATAAAATTTCCAAATTTGCCATACTGGAAAAGCTGGAACCTATGGAACTGGTACAGAAATACACCAACCTGTACCACTGGGCCATGCTGCAGTTTGGCAACCTTGAACCCAGCATTGAACCTACCGCCACCGGGCATATCATTGAACAGATTGAAATGATCAAAACGATCATAGAAAAAGGCTATGCGTATGAAGTAGACGGCAGCGTGTACTTCGATGTTAAAAAATACGCCGCCAACTACGATTATGGTATCCTCAGCGGCCGCGTACTGGAAGACATGCTGGAAACCACCAGGGAACTGGAAGGCCAGGATGATAAACATAACAAAGCAGATTTTGCACTCTGGAAAAAAGCGCCGCCGGAACATCTCATGCGCTGGCCAAGCCCCTGGGGCGAAGGCTTCCCCGGATGGCACATTGAGTGCTCTGCCATGAGCGCCAAATACCTGGGCGCCCAGTTCGACATTCACGGCGGCGGTATGGACCTCCAGTTTCCGCACCACGAATGCGAAATTGCGCAAAGTGAAATTGCACACGGCAATATGATGGCCCGCTACTGGATGCACAATAACATGATCACCATCAACGGCCGTAAAATGGGTAAGGCTTATGGCAACACCATAAAGCTCACCGAAATGTTCACCGGTGAAAGCCCCCAGCTGGAAAAGCCATACAGCCCCATGACCATCCGCTTCTTTGTGCTGCAAACACATTACCGCGGTACCCTGGATTTCTCTAACGAGGCCCTGCAGGCCGCCGAAAAAGGACTTCAGCGTTTATGGGCTGCTTATGAAACCCTGCAGAAACTGACGTATGCCCCTGCCAACGGCCAGACCATTAATGAAGAACTGGATAAACAGGTACGTCAGTGGTGCCTGGAATGCCCGGATTTCATGAACGATGATTTCAATACCGCCAAAGTGCTGGCCAACCTGTTTGAGCTCACACCAGTGATCAACTCCCTGAAAGGCGGACAAATAAAAATGCATGAAATCAGCGAAGATACTTTCCGGTTGCTGCAGCAAACCTGGAAAACTTATCTCGTGGATATCCTCGGTATACAACAGGAAGCCATCACCGGGGAAGATAATAAACTGGACGGCGTATTAAAAATGCTGATTGAAATGCGGAAGGAAGCTAAAAGCCGCAAGGATTACGCTACCTCCGATAAAATCCGTAACGAATTATTGTCTGTAGGCATTCAGCTGAAAGATGAAAAAGACGGCACCGTATCTTACAGTCTTCAATAAAATAAATATTCCGGAAGATAATGCGTAAAGCTCTTATTGCACTGACAGCGCTGGCCTTACTGGCCGGCGCCTGCCAGCAGAATAGTCAGACAACCGATAACACCACCGACAGTACCGGCGGAAGCAAAGTAGCGAAAGTGGATGTACCGGTACCCGTTTTCCAGGCAGATTCTGCATATGCGTACACCGCACAGCAGGTAAGTTTCGGCCCCAGGATACCCAATACGCCCGCGCAGGAGAAATGTGCCAGCTGGCTGATCAGCAGCCTACGCAATTGGGCGGATTCTGTGTACGTGCAGCGCACTACCGTTACCGGTCCCAAAAACGAAAAACTGCCCTGCATCAATATCATCGCCAGCTTCAACCCCGCCGCCAAGCAGCGTGTTTTACTGCTGGCCCACTGGGATACCCGTCCCTGGGCAGACGAAGACGCCTTTGATAAAACCAAGAAGCTGGACGGTGCAGATGATGGCGCCAGTGGCGTTGCCGTACTAATGGAGGCCGCCCGGCAATTCCGCAAACAAAAACCGGAAGCCGGCGTGGATATCCTGCTGGTAGACGTGGAAGATTACGGCGCTAAAAATGACGAAAACTCATTTTGCTTAGGTACCCAGTACTGGGCTAAAAACCCGCATATCCCTGGCTATAAAGCAAACTACGGTATCCTGCTGGATATGGTAGGTGGCCGTGGCACCCAGTTCTATATGGAAGGCTCCTCCAAACAATATGCAGGCGCCCAGATGAAAATGTTCTGGGATGTAGCCAATAAACTCGGCTATTCTGATATATTCCGCTATGAAAATAATGGCGCATTTATCACGGACGACCATATCGCGGTAAATACCATCGCTAATATCCCAACATTCGATATCATTGCGTTACAGTCGAACAACGACTTTGCCCCACACTGGCATACACAAAACGACAATATGGATGTGATTGACAAGAAAACGCTGCAGGCAGTCGGACAAACACTGTTGCAGGTAATCTATACACAGCCGTTTAGTTATTAATAACCGGAAGGTCCGGGGTGGAGAGTGATGTGACGTATTAACGCTAAAAATAGTTTTATGCCCAGGTCCAAAAGCACCCCGGACGCCGTTCCGGTGCATTACGTAGCCCATCTCAGCAAAGATAAAAAGCTGCAGAAAATTATCAATGGCCCTTTAACGGAGCTGACTATACGAAAAAACATCTGCCTGAAACTGATTGGCTCTATTATGAGCCAGCAGCTGTCCACTAAAGTAGCAGACGTCATCTATTCCCGGTTCCTCGACCTCTACGGCCGCCGGGAGCCAACAGCACAGCAGATACTGGATACCCCGCCATTAACCCTTCGTGGTATCGGTTTATCCAATGCCAAGGTAACCTACGTGCAAAATGTGGCAGCGTTTATCATCGCCGAAAAACTAACCGACGGCAAGCTTAAAAAGATGGGGAACGACGAAGTGATCGCCTATCTCACACAAATCAAAGGCGTTGGCCGTTGGACAGTAGAAATGTTGCTGATGTTTTACCTGGGTCGCGAAGACGTATTTGCCATGGACGACTGGGGTTTACAGCAGGCGATGATTAAAATCTACAAGCTGGACCGGGAAGACAAAAAAGCATTCCGGGAGAAGCTGGTCAAAATCTCTGAAAAATGGTCGCCTTACCGTACACATGCCTGTCGCTACCTTTGGGCATGGAAAGATAATACGCCCGATAAATAACTAGACATATACAGTGCGTAGCACGGTTGTAAATTTGTGTT
>Ga0136846_1215666_pt1 | contig 11073 bp, 12 predicted proteins | sample HopSoiMetagenom2_FD_96841 | JGI IMG/M metagenome (GOLD analysis project Ga0136846, IMG submission 96841) | Grasslands soil microbial communities from Hopland, California, USA - 2 Assembly 2016 (version 4) | ecosystem: Environmental > Terrestrial > Soil > Grasslands | place: USA: Hopland... | reverse complement strand
GGTCGTTCCGATACCGCACGATCGCGGGAGCCGAAGCGCCCGCACGGGACGGCGTGGTGCACGGCGATATCTGGCTGATCGGCGGTGGCGACCCTACGCTCACAGCATCGGATGTCGCCGCGCTCGCGCAGCGACTGCGCGCCTCGGGCCTGCGACGCGTGACCGGCGACGTGGTCGGCGACACCCACGCGTTCGACCGAGTTTGGTGGGCGCCGGGCTGGCTTCCGAAGATCTCCCGCCGATACGTCACCCGGCCCACCGCACTCAGGCTCGTCGGCAGCGGCAGCAAGCCGGAGCCTGAGGCGGCGGCCGTGCTCACGAACGCCTTGCGTGCGGCCGGCATCGAGGTCGACGGGCAGACGTCCGTCGGCGACGCACCCAACCGGGTACACACGCTCGCCTCGGTCGCGTCGCCGCCGTTCGCCGAGTTGCTGGTCGAACAGAACCACGAGTCCGACAACCTCTACGCGGAGCTCTCGACCAAGTTCCTCGGCAGCCGGTTGGGCGAGCGCGCGTCGACGGCTTCAGGCGCGCACGTGATCCAACACTGGGCACGAAGTGCCGGGTCGAAGTCGACCGTGCGCGACGGGAGCGGGCTGTCCGATCAAGACCGCACGTCTTCGGACGGGATGGTCACGATGTTGCTCACCGCTCGTCACGAACCGTGGTTCCAGGCGCTCTTTCGATCGCTCCCCGCAGGTGGCGAAGGCACGCTCGGCTCGCGACTCGCGGGTGTCCCGGTTCGTGCCAAGACCGGGACGTTGTTCATCCGGCCCGCATCGACGCTGTCGGGGTATGTACGCACGCAAGCAGGGACGCTCGTGGCGTTCTCCGTCCTGACGCACGATCTACCCGAGTGGACGGCGCTGGCGATCGAGGACGGCATCGTGCGCACACTGGCGGCGTCCTCGATCAGATAGCCGGAGGCTGCTGGCGAACCCCGTTGTGCGGTGCAACGATGCACGGGCACGCTCACCGATGGGAGGACCCGATGAGCACCGATGGGACGTTCGCCGCGATCGTCGCCGCCTCGTTCCTGCTCTTCTTGAGCGGGATCGTCGCGTTCTTCGGCACCAGGCTGTTCTGGATCATCTTGCCCATCTGGGGCTTCTTCTTCGGGCTCGCGATCGGCGGGCAGGGCGTCCAGGCGCTGTTCGGTGACGGGTTCCTGTCGACGGCGTTCAGCTGGATCGTCGCGTTCTTCCTCGGATTGCTATTCGCGCTGCTCTCCTACCTCTTCTGGTACGTGGCCGTGGCGCTGGTGGGGGGCTATCTCGGCTACGGGATCGTGGTCGGGTTCTTCGGACTGATCGGCGTCGACCTCGGTTCGCTCGTCTGGATCCTCGGTGTTGCCGTCGGGATCGCGTTCGCGGTGCTCACGATGGTGTTGAACATCCAGAAGTGGGTGGTCCTGATCGGCACGAGCCTGCTTGGGGCGGCAGGCGTCGTCGGGACGTTCCTTGTCCTGTTCAACCAGCTCACACCGCAGCAGCTCGCCGACCACCCGGTCAAGGTTGTGACCGACGCCGGCTTCGGATGGGCGGTGCTCATCGTCGTGATCGCCGTGCTGGCGACGGCGTTCCAGAGCATGACAACTCAGGCGTGGCAGGTCGCTCGCTACAACCGCTGGACCGAGTACACGACCCCCTCGACGGACGCGAGCTAGAAGCCTGCCTGCCGGACAACCCCGGTCGGCCCGTGCCGAACCGTCGTGATCGTCCGGCCGCCCGGTGGGCTGAGTTGGACCACGTCCGTGATCGGTGAGGCACCCGGGCACAGGCCCGGGCTGTCGGGCACCTCGGCCTCGACCGATAGCGTCTCGACGTCGCCGGTCCCGCCGGCGTTGTACTGGGCGAGCGTGCCGCACGCCGGGAGCGTGTAGGTGATCTGGATCGTCCCGCCCGTGACGTCGCCGTTCGCCGTCCAGGGAACCGATTCGATGTATGTCGCGGGTCGAACCGTCGGCCCGGTGACGCTGCCGCACGTGTCCGACTTCGACTCGTAGGAGATGGCCCCTCCGCCCGCGCCCTCGATCAGCGCGACCGCGACGTAGCCGCTGCTCGGCAGAAGCGCCGGCGACGGCGGAGCGGTGATGTCCGGACAGTTCGCGACGCCTCCCCAGCCGAATGCGATCCATGCCGGGTCCGCCTTGTAGGTCGGGATGCCGTACTGGCTCACCTTCGAGGTGACCAGGCCGAACCCGACGACGCCGTCGGGCGTTCCCTGGAACTCGGGGCTCGCCAAGAGGCTCTTTTCGGCCTCTGCCTTGGGGACGACCGGGACCGTGCCGACGGGCGCCGGCTGCACCGAGAACGCGCCGTCGTCGAGGACCACGTCGGACACGAACCGTCCGTCGACGACCGCGTCCTGCGTCGGCAGCCCCGGCGCCCCGCTCGGGCTCGGGAGCGTCCCCGCCTCGTCCCCGAACGCGAGGCTCGCGATCGTGGCGCGCAGGGCGTCCACGTCGGCGTCCGAAGCGTCGGACCCGACCTGCGTCGTGGCGGAGAACAGCTGGCGCGGGCCTTCGAAGCTGAGCGCACCGACGGTCGCGTTCCCGGTGGATGCCGCTTGTTCGAAGTCGGCGTACGCGAGCGGCAAGGGGACCGGCTGCACACTTCGGCCCGTCGCCCCCGGCACATCGCCCACTATGAGGGCGACCGCATCGGACGGGAAGGCGTCGCTCGCGATCACCGCGATGGCGAACTCGTTCAATTCCGGGGCGCCGACCGGTCGGCTCGAGATGACCGTCCCCTGCATCGCTCCCCCGGGCTGGCCGATGGAGAATGCTTTCGTCGTCCAACCGGGGGGCGCCGTCACCGTCCATCCCTGGGGCGACACGAACTGGTTCGGTTGCGGTGACGTGGACGACTCCGGCTGCCGACCGGTCTCGCCCAGCGGCGAGAGCCAGACGATCGCGGCGATCGCGAGCACGGCCACGACGCCCGCCACGACCCCCGCGCCGAGACGCGAACGGTGTGGCTCCGGCAGCGGGCCGACGGACCGGCGCTGGATCGAGTCCCACCGGTCGGGCATCGGCCGGTCGCCGAGCGGTTCCAGCAGATCCTTCAGGTCACGCATCGTCGTCCTCCAGCAGCTCGCGGAGCCGCCGCCTGCCTTTGCTCAGGTGCACGTGGACCGTGGCTCGGCTCGCGCCGATCGTGGCCGCCACCTCGGCGACGGGCCGGTCGGCGTAGTCGTGCAGCACCACGGCCAGACGCTGGTTCGGCGAGAGCTGCCCGAGGGCCACGATCACGTGCGCGATCGGGTCCGGGTGCTCGTAGCCCGGCTCGACGTCGAGCGGCTCGAACGTTCGCCGGCGCTTGAGCTCGCCCGCCGCCACGCGGAACGCGACCCGCCACACCCAGCGCGCCGGCTCACGCAGGTCGTCGCCGCGGGCGAGCGCCTGCGCGAACGCTTCGGACATCGCGTCCTCCGCGACCGCAGGGTCGCCGGTGAACGCCAAGAGCGCCCGCCAGATCGCGGGTCCGTCCTGTCGGTAGACGGCCGCGAGCCGGGTCTGCTCGCTCACGTGGGTGGTCGCCACATCGTGCTAGGCATCATCTTCGCCTCGAACCTGTAGTCCGCTCGCCAAGAACACCGGACCTATACTCGCTGCGGACACCGGGGAGCTCGGGCAACCGGGCTGAGAGGCCGGATACCGCGCCGGCGACCCGCGAACCTGACCCAGGTAATGCTGGCGGAGGGAGCCATGACCCGAACCGCGATCGTCGTCTGTGCCGGAGGCCCCGCGCGCGCCGCGCTGCCCGACGTGCCCGACGATGCGCTGGTGATCGCGGCCGACGCCGGCATCCTCGAGGCCGAACGGCTGGGCTTGCACGTCGACCTCCTCATCGGCGACCTCGACTCCGCGCCGGCCGACGCCGTCGCGCGAGCCGTGCGCGTCGAACGGCATCCCGTCGACAAGGATGCGTCCGACCTCGAGCTCGCGGTGGCTGCCGCCGTCGCCGCCGACGCGCGTCGGATCGTGGTGGTCGGCGGCGACGGCGGCAGGCTCGACCACCTGCTGGGGAACGCCTTCCTGCTCGCCTCGGATCGATGGGCCGATGTGGAGATCGATGCCGTGCTCGGCGATGCGCGGATCTGGATCGTGCGCGACGAGCGAACGATCGACGGCAAGGTCGGAGAGCTGGTCAGTCTGTATGCGGTCGGCGGTCCGGCAACCGGCGTCACGACCGAGGGATTGCGCTGGGCGCTGACCGACGGCGAGCTGGTGCCCGGCTCTTCGCTTGGGTTGTCGAACGAGCTCGTCGCGCCGAGCGCGACCGTCCGTGTTCGAGGCGGCGTCGTCCTCGCGATCCGCCCCGGGCTGGACACGTGAACCGCTGTCAGACGAGCGGGAAGGCGATGTGCGCCGCGAACGCGACGGCGACCAGCAGCGTGATCACCTCGCCGGTCTGCTCGATCGTGCCGAGGACGTCGCCGCTCACTCCGCCGAGCGTCCGCTCGGCCCACCGCGCCTCGAGCAACGCGGCAAGCGCCGCGACCGCGAGGGCCACCGGCGCAGCGACCCCGATGCAGATCGCGGCGATGACGACGCCGACGATCACCGCCACGACACCCCGCCACTTCGGTGCGAGGGCGGCATAGCTCGAGCCGAGTCCGGCGCCGGCGCTCGGCGCGCTCACGACGCTTGCGGCACTGACCCCGCGCGCCAACGCATGGGCCGCGACCAGGGCGACGGCGCCCGCCCGCGGAGCGACGGACGCGACCAACGCGACGCGCAGCCCGATCACGAGCACGAGCGCCACTACGCCGAACGTCCCCATCCGCGGATCCTTCAGGACGGGTTGCGGGTCGCGACCGGTCGACGAAGCACCGAACGCATCGGCGGTGTCGCCGAGTCCGTCTTCATGGAAGGCGCCGGTGACGGCGATGCTCGCGCCGACCGCGAGGATGGATGCGACCAGCGAAGGCCACGCCTTCGACGCGAGCAGATACACCGCCGCGCTGAACAGGCCGACGACCGCGCCGACCACCGGGAACCATGCGACCGACGCCGCGATGTCACGCTCGCCGACGCCGGCGCCGACCGGGATCCGGGTGAGGAACGAGATGCCGGCGACGAAGCCGCGAGCGCGGCGCGGCGCCTCGGCGCTCACGCCAGGCCCCACTCCTGGAACGTCGCCACGTCGACGACCGACACCGCGGCCAGCCTCACCAGCGGAACGGCGAGGAGCGCACCGCTTCCTTCCCCGAGCCGGAGGTCGAGCTCGACCAGCGGGCTCAGCCCGAGCCGCTCCAGGAGCCGCCGGTGTCCGGGCTCGGCGCTCCGGTGACCCGCGAGCACGTGGTCGAGTGCACCGGGTCGCGCGGCGGCGAGCGGCGCGATCGCAGCGGTGACGACGTAGCCGTCCAGCAACACGGGGATCGACCGGCGGCGCGCCTCGGCGACCGCGCCGGCGATCGCGGCAAGTTCGGCGCCGCCGGCGTGCCGAAGGATCTCGATGGGATCGCCGGTGACCGCGCGCACGCGCGCACGGCACGCGTTGACGGCCTCGATCTTCCGCGTGACGCCGTCGTCGTCGAGGCCGGTTCCCCGCCCGCACCATTCGGCCGCCGGCTCGTCGTAGAGCGTCGCGGCGACCGCGGCCGCAGCCGTCGTGTTCCCGATCCCCATCTCGCCGAACACCAGCAGGTCTGTTCCGGCAGCCCGTTCAACCGCGTCGACGCCGGCCTGCACCGCTTCGTCGAAGCGCTCCTCGCCCATCGCCGGCTCCACGCGCAGGTCACCGGTCGGTCTGGAGACGCCCACGTCGACCACGTCGAGCGGCATGCCGAGCGCCTTCGTCATCGCCGCCGCCGTCGCTGCGCCCTTCTCCAGCGCGTCGAGCATCGCGACGGTCACCTCCGTCGGATACGCGCTCACGCCGGCGGCGGCCGCGACGCCGTGATCCGCAGCGAACACGACGGCATGTGGCGCGTCGACGGCCGGGCGCTCCGTCCGCTGCCACGCTGCCAGCCACGCAGCCACCTCGTCGAGCCTCGCGAGGGCGCCGGTGGGCCGAAGCACCGACGAGGCTCGAGCCGCGACGGCGTTGCGAGCCTCGAGGTCCGGCTCCGGCAGAGCGGTCAACAGCGACGACAGCAGACTCATGACTCTTCCAGATCAGTCAACATAGTTGACAATCGCACGGCGCGGCCCGCGACCATGAGCGCGACGACGTCCGCCTCGTCCGCGAACATCGAGTTCACCCGGCCCAAGACGTCGCGATACCGGCGAGCGAGCGGGTTCATCGGCACGATCCCTGAGCCGACCTCGTTCGAGACGATGATCGTCGGCTCCAAGCGCGCCGCGCACGCCTTCGAGGCGGCGGCCGCCCGCTCGAAGATGTCCTCCTCGCCGAGCTCGTATCCGAGCAGGTTCGAGACCCACAGCGTCAGGCAGTCGACGATCGCGACCCCGCGCGCCCGTTCGACCGCGCTGGTCAGATCGAGCGGCTCCTCGACCACGGCCCAGTCGGCGGGCCGCTCGCGCCGGTGTCGCGCGACCCGGACCACCATCTCCTCATCCAGCGCTTCGGCGGTCGCGATCACCGTGACGGGGAGAGCCGTGCGAGCGGCGAGCGCGGCGGCGGTGCGCGACTTCCCGCTGGCGGCGCCGCCCAGGAGCAGGGTCGTCGCCATCTAGAAGTCGATGCCCTTCAGCGCCGCGACCCCATCGTCGAACGCATGCTTCACATTGGTGGACTCGCTGACCGTATCGGCAAGCGCGCGAACCTCCGCCGGCGCGTCGCGACCGGTCAAGACGATCGATGTGTGAGCGGGACGGTCCGCGATCGCTGACACGACGTCGCCGGTCGGCACCCATCCCCATGTCAGCGGGTACGTGATCTCGTCCAGGACGACGACGTCGTAGGCACCGCCGGCGATACGGGTCGCGGCCTCGGCCCACGCCTCGCGTGCGATGTCGGCCGCGCGGTCGAGGTCCTCGCTGTCCCATGTGAAGCCGTCGCCGATCACCGACCAGTCGACGCCGAGCCGCTCGGCCGCGAGGCGCTCCCCCGACTTCCACTGGCCCGACTTGATGAATTGGACGACGGCCACGCGCTCCCCGTGACCGGCGGCGCGCATCGCGATCCCCATCGCCGCCGTGGTCTTGCCCTTGCCGTCGCCGGTATGAAGCACGACGAGCGAAGGCGCACGGCGTTGGGCGCGAGCCGGCGCCTCGACTGGCGGCTCCGCACTCACGCGCGCGCCTCCTCCTGTGCGGCGGGAACGACGATCAGCTCGCCTCGTGGGCCGCGCAGGACATGCACCGGCACGCCGTAGTGCCGTTCGAGCATGTCGGCGCGGAGCACGATCTCGGGTGCTCCCTCGGCGACCAGCTCGCCCTCGACCAGCAGCGCAACCCGGTCGGAGTACCGCGCCGCCAGCGTCAGATCGTGCATCGCGGACACGACCGTGATGCCCTCGCTCCGACGCAGCGTATCGACGAGTTCCAGGACCTGGACCTGATGACCGAGGTCGAGTCCGCTGGTCGGTTCGTCCAGCAACAGGACCCGCGCTTCCTGGGCGAGCGCACGTCCGACGACGGCCCGGTGGAACTCCCCGCCGGACAGTGTCGACACCAGGCGGTCCGAGGCCCACGCGAGGTCCACCTTCCCGAGGACGGTGTCCGCAAGCGCGTGGTCGCTCCGCGCCTCCGAGCCGAACATCGACAGGTGCGGCGTTCGGCCGAGCAGCACGTATTCCGCCACCGTGAGCGCGTCCGGCATGACGGGCTGCTGCGGCACGAGCGCGATCAAGCGCGCCCGCTCCCGCGCCGAACGTTCGCGGAGGGTTCGGCCGTCGAGCGTCACGTCGCCATCCGACGGCAGCAGCCCGGCGAGCGCCAAGAGGAACGACGACTTGCCGGCTCCGTTCGGCCCCACGACCGACACCCACGAACCGGCGCTGACCTGCAGCGACACGCCGTGCACCACCTCGCGGCGGCCTCGCGACACCCGCACTTCGCGTGCGTCGATCACCGAGCGCCTCCGGAGCGCCGGAGCACGAGTGCGAAGAACGGTGCACCGATCAACGCGGTGATCACGCCGATCGGCAGCTCACCCGGCGCGACGACCGTGCGTGCGAGGACGTCGCACAAGATCAGGAACGCGGCGCCGAATAGGATCGACAGGCCGACGACGAGCCGGTTGCTCGCCCCAGTCGCCATCCGCACGGCGTGGGGCACGATGAGCCCGACGAACCCGATGAGGCCGGCGACGGCGACGGCCGCAGCGGTGGCGAGCGACGCGGCGATCACGACGATCGCGCGGTCGCGGGCGACGTGCGCGCCGAGGCTCGCGGCCTCGAGGTCGCCGAGCGACAGCACCTCCAGCAGCCGCCGTGACGCGAGCAGCACCGCACACGCGAGCGCCACCCACGGCAGCGCGAGCCAGACCTCATGCCAGCCGCTCGTCCCGAGGCGCCCGAGGATGAACGCGTACACCGCACGGAGATCGTCAGTGTTCCGCTGCTGGACGTAGGTCTGCAACGCCGTGAGGAACGATGCCACGGCCACACCGCCGAGCAGCAGCGACGTCGACGTCCGGCCCGCGGCCTTGGTCGATGCCATCGCGTACGCCAGTCCGACGCCGCCCAGCGCGCCGAGGAACGCGGCGGCCGGCAGCGCGAGCGGGGCGTCCGCCACGCCGAGCACGATCACGATCGTCGCGCCGAGCCCGGCGCCCGCGGCGGAGCCCAACAGGTACGGGTCGGCGAGTGGGTTCCGGAACGCCGCCTGATACGCGCACCCCGAGACCGAGAGCGCGGCGCCCACCAGACCGGCGAGCAGAACCCTGGGCAACCGCAACTCCGCAACGATCGCCTTCTGCTGCTCGGTGAGCGAGCCGCCCCCGAGCATCCAGCCGATGATCCCGAGCGGTGAGATCCGGACCGCTCCGGCGAACAACCCGATCACCACCGCGACGAAAAGGGTCACCAGACCGATCAGCGTCCAACGGGCGGCGCGGCGGCGGGCCCGCGCGGCCGAAGGCCGCGAGGGCCCGCCAACCAGGTGGGTTCCCTCCAGCCGCGAGGCGTGCTTCATCCGGATGACGGGGCTTGGGCCTGCACCGCGTCGCCGACCTGCTGCAGCAGGTCGGCGATCCTCGGTCCCCACCGGGACGCGACGTCGTCGTCGAGCTCGACGACGCCACCGTTCTTGACCGCGGACAGGTCGGACCACCCGGGACGCTTCGCGACCTTCTCGGCGTCCTGACCGCAGCACTTCGTGTCGGCGAGCAGGATCAGATCGGGATCGGCCTGCACGATGTACTCGGCCGACAGCTGCGGGTAGCCGGAGCTCGCGCCCTTCGCCTGATCGGCGATGTTCTTCAGGCCGAGCTCGCCGAGCACCGCGCCGATGAACGTGTCGGACGTCACGGAGTAATAGGTGTCGTCGAGCTCGTAGTAGTAGGTCGTGCCCTTGCCGGCGTCGCCGACCTCGTCGACGACGCTCTGCACCTTCGACTCGAGCGCCGACACCTGCGCCGCCGCCTCATCGGAGTGACCGGTGACCTCACCGAGCTGCTCGATCTGCGTGTAGACGTCGTCCAGCGTCGTCGCGGCGGGCTCGGAGATCGCCGGGATCTTCAGCTTGTCGAGCGACGACTGCAGGTCGCCGGGATCGCTCGCGTAGACGACGAGGTCGGGCTGGTAGTTGGCGATCGCCTCGGCGTTGGGTTCGTACGCCGAGAGTTTCGTCGTCGGGGCGTCGGCCGGGTAGTCGGAGTAGCTATCGGCTGCGACCACCTGGTCGCCGGCGCCGATCGCGAAGAGCATCTCCGTCGCGGTCGGCGACATCGACACGATGTGTGTCGGCATCGCGACGAGCGTCACCTTGCCGTTGGCGGCGTCGACCGTCATCGGGTAGGCGGCCGCCGTGGTCGGCGTCCCACCGCCGGCAGACACGGTCGACGTTGAACTGGATGCGCACGCGACGGCGAACGCCGCGAAGAAGGCGACAGCGAGGAGCGATCCCCTCAGGGGACGGAACCGGTGCATCTGGACTCCTTCCCGACCGAACGCGCGGTCGTCGGATCAGAGCCCCGGGGCAGGTTTCCTGACTCCCGGATCGACGCTCCCCCGGCCTTCCCAGGATCGCCGCCGCAAGCAGCCGCAAGGGCGGCTCGCGACGCACGGATCCCAGTGGTCGTGTCGGGGTTCGCTCCCCGGTCACAGTGGCGCGACCGTGCCGGATTCACACCGGCTTCCCTTGCGGACCCGTACCGACGGGCCCGCCCGGAGGGCCATCGGGCCATCCGGTCACCACGGGGCTACGGCTTCCTAGCCCGCGCATCGTGGCACACCGGCCGCGGCGCCGCCAAACCGAGCACGTGACGCTCGGGCACGACCCGGACGGCTCACAGCCGGTTCCCAGGTTCGGGTGCTCGACTTGCGCTGCACGGTCGGCAAAGGCCCGGTCGAGGAGGTCACCGATGAACCCGAACGCGCCGTTCTCGCCAGGCCAGGGCACCCCGGGACGGGGTGCCTGCATGCAACACGACGCCCGGTGGAGGGCGGCGGTGCCGCCGGCCGGTCCTCGGACCCACGATCCAGCGACGCACGAGCTGCCGGTCCGATACGCTCGCGGTGCGCCCGACCGGAGCGATCTCCTCGAGCGGAGCGCGGACCTGGGCGGGCCGCCGACCCCGGATGGAACCCTTCCCGGGCAGCCGCCCGCAGCGGAGCAGGGGTGAGCATGACCGGAACCACCGCCGCTACGGAGCCGGGCGCGCCCGCGCCCGGCGCCGCCGTTGCACGCGTGCTGGTCGTCGACGACGAACCGGCGATCGCCGATCTCGTCTCGACCACCCTGCGATACGAAGGCTTCGAGACTGCCACCGCCGGCGACGGACGGGCAGCGCTGGAGTCGGTCGAGGCGTTCCGGCCCGACCTCCTCGTGCTCGACGTGATGCTGCCCGATCTCGACGGGTTCGAGGTGCAGCGCAAGCTGATCGATCGGGGGCTGCGCGTGCCGGTGCTGTTCCTGACCGCGCGAGACGCCACCGAAGACAAGGTGCGCGGCCTGCGCGTCGGCGCCGACGACTACGTGACCAAGCCGTTCAG
>Ga0136846_1237439_pt1 | contig 11075 bp, 11 predicted proteins | sample HopSoiMetagenom2_FD_96841 | JGI IMG/M metagenome (GOLD analysis project Ga0136846, IMG submission 96841) | Grasslands soil microbial communities from Hopland, California, USA - 2 Assembly 2016 (version 4) | ecosystem: Environmental > Terrestrial > Soil > Grasslands | place: USA: Hopland... | reverse complement strand
GGTCGAAGGCAAATCGTTCAGCGGGAGCGCGCCATGACCGACGCAGCCATCGTCTCCACCGCCCGCACCGGCCTGGCCAAATCGTGGCGCGGGGACCTCAACATGACCCATGGCGCGACGCTGGGCGGGCACGTGGTCGAGGCGGCCGTCTCGCGCGCGAAGGTGGATCCCGCCGAGGTCGAAGACGTGATCATGGGCTGCGCACTCCCCGAGGGCACCACGGGGGGCAACGTGGCCCGGCAGATCGCGCTGCGCGCAGGCCTTCCCGTGACGACTGCCGGGACCACCGTGAACCGCTTCTGCTCGTCCGGCCTGCAGGCCATCGCCATCGCGGCGCAGCGAGTGATCGTCGATCGCGTGCCGGTGATGGTGGCGGGAGGAATCGAATCGATCTCCTGCGTTCAACAGGAATTGAACCGCCACATGTTCCAGGACCCGTGGCTCGTGGAACACAAGCCTGCCGTCTACATGAGCATGCTGGAGACGGCCGAGAACGTGGCCCGGCGCTACCACATTCCGCGCGAAAAGCAGGACGAGTATGGCGCGCGCAGCCAGCAGCGCGCGGCGGCCGCGCAGGCGGCGGGCAGGTTCGCCGACGAGATCGTGCCGTTCACCACCGTGATGGGCGCCGCCGACAAGGACTCCGGCCGGCTCTCCACCCGCGAGGTGACGCTCTCGGCGGACGAGGGCATCCGCCCGGACACCACGGTGGAGGCGATCGCGAAGATCAAGCCCGCGCTCCCGGGCGGCGTGGTGGCGGCCGGCAACGCCAGCCAGTTCTCCGACGGCGCCTCGGCCTGCGTGGTGATGGACGCGAAGCTGGCCGAGAAGCGCGGGCTGCGGCCGCTGGGCATCTTCCGCGGCTTCGCGGTGGCGGGCTGCGAGCCCGACGAGATGGGCATCGGCCCGGTCTTCGCCGTGCCGCGGCTGCTGGAGCGGGCGGGGCTCAAGGTCGCCGACATCGGGCTGTGGGAGCTGAACGAGGCGTTCGCGGTGCAGGTGCTCTACTGCCGCGACCGGCTGGGCATCCCCGACGAGCTGCTCAACGTCGACGGCGGCGCCATCGCCATCGGCCATCCCTACGGCGTTTCGGGCGCGCGCCTGGTGGGACACGCGCTGATCGAGGGCCGGCGGCGCCGCGCGAAATACGTGGTGGTCACCATGTGCGTCGGCGGCGGAATGGGCGCGGCCGGCCTCTTCGAAGTCGGCTAGCGCTGGCCTAATTCGGGGACACGATACGTCGAATTACGTATCGTGTCCCCGAATTTCCAACTTAGGGTACCACCACTACTTTTCCCTTCACGTTGCGTTGCAAGAGTCGCCTCATCGCGGCGGGCGCCTCCTCCAGCGTCACGCGTTCGGTGACGGCCGGCTTGACCTTCCCTTCCGTGAACCATCGCGCCAGCAACTCCACGTTGCGGCGTTGACCTGCCGGGTCTCGCTGCGTCCAGTCGCCCCAGTAGACGCCGACGAGCGAGCGCTCCTTGAGCAGCGCGAGGTTCAGTTTGGGCTGCGGAATCAGGCCGGAGGCAAAGCCGATGATCAGCAGCCGGCCGCGCCAGGCCATCGCGCGCAGCGCCGCCTCCGTGTGCGGGCCGCCCACCGGATCGTAGACGACGTCGGCCCCCTTCGCGGCGGTGAGATCGAGGATCCGCTGGCGCAGATCCGACGACGAATAGTCGATGGTCTCGTCGGCGCCGAGCTTTCTGCAGAACTCGAGCTTCTCCGCGCTCGAGGCCGCCGCGATCACCCGCGCGCCCATCACCTTGCCGACCTCGATGGCAGAGCTGCCCACGCCCCCCGACGCGCCCAGGACGACCAGGGTCTCGCCGGCCTGCAGCCGGCCGCAATCCGCCAGCGCATGCAGCGAGGTGCAGTAGGTGAGCACGAAGGCGGAGCCGGTCTCGAAGTCCATTCCCGCGGGCAGCGGCGAGACGCGATCCGCGGCCACCACGCACTCCTGCGCGAATCCTCCGCGGCCCGGAGAGGCGATCACGCGCTCTCCCTGGTGCACGCCCTGGACGTCTTCGCCGACCTCCTTCACGATTCCCGCCAGCTCCATCCCGGGCGAGAAGGGCAGCGGCGGCTTCACCTGGTACAGCCCCTGCACCATCAGCGCGTCGGGAAAGTTGAGCGCACTGGCCTTCACCTCGATGACCACGTCGCCGTGCCCGGGGCGCGGCGAGGGAACATCCTCGACGGCGAGGCGCTCGACGGGGCCGTACTCGCGGCAGAGCAGCGCCTTCATGTCTCACTTCTCCTTGGCGCGATCGCGCAGGAGCCGCTTCAGCACCTTGCCGCTGGCGGTCCTGGGCAGCGCCTCGATGAACCAGACGTGCCTCGGCGCCTTGTAGACCGCCATCTCCTTGCGGCACCACTCGACGATCTCTTCGGCGCTGACGTTCTGGCCTGGCTTCAGTACCACGAAAGCGACCGGGTCCTCGCCGCGATACGGATCGGGCACGCCCACCACTCCCACTTCGGCGATGGCCGGATGCCGGTACATGATCGCCTCCACCTCGGCGGGAAAGACGCTGTACCCGGACACCTTGAGCATGTCCTTCTTGCGCTCCTCGATGGTGAAGTACCCTTCCTCGTCGATGTGGCCGATGTCGCCGGTGAGGAACCAGCCGTCGCGGAAGGCGCGGCGGGTGGCGTCGGGATTGCGCCAGTAGCCCTTCATGACTTGTGGTCCGCGCACGGCGATCTCCCCGGACTGCCCGACCCCCAGCTCCTTCGCGCTGTCGTTCTGATCCACGATGCGCGCCTCGGTCAGCGGAATGGGCACGCCCACGGTGCCGTACTTGGGCCGGTGCGGCGGGTTGATGTGCGTGGGCGCGGTGGTCTCGCTCAGGCCGTAGCCCTCGATCAGCTTGTGGCCGGTGATCGCCTCCCAGCGCTGGGCGATGGCCGGCGGCACCGGCGCGCCGCCCGAGAAGCAGCGGCGGAGCGAGGAGAGATCGAACTCCTTGGTGCGGGGAAAGTTCACCACCGCCACGTTGACGGTGGCGATGAATGTGGTCAGCGTGCAGCGGTAGAGTTCGACGGCTCGCAGCACGGTGACCAGGTCGAAGCGGCCGATGGCCACCACCGTGGCGCCCACGTACGCCATCATGTTCATCTGGCATTCCATGCCGGTGATGTGGAACCAGGGCAGGACCCCGAGCGCCACGTCGCTGTCGCCCGAGCCGGTGTAGACGTGCTGCATCTCGCAGTTCGAGACCAGGTTGGCGTGGGTGATCTCCGCCGCCTTGGCGGTGCCGGTGGTTCCGGAGGTGTACTGAAGCAAAGCGGTGTCGGAGAGCGCGCGCGGGACCTGCGTCTTCAGCTCCGGCGCCGTGCGCAGCACGTCCAGCAGCGCGTCGGTTCCCTCTGGCCGCCCGTCCCTGGTCTCGAGGAACGAGGGCGGCGGGGGCAGCGTCGGGTTCTCGGGCAGGAAGTCGCGGTACGACGTGATCACCACCACCTCGAGCCTGGTCTGCGCGCGGATGGGCTCGACCACCTCGTACGACTGGTCGGAGGTGACCAGCGCGCGCACCCCCGAATCTTCGAACTCGTGCAGCAGCTCCACCGCCTTGTGCATCGGGTTCAGGCAGACCGCGATGCCTCCGGCACGCAGCGCGCCGTAGTAGGCGATGGCGAACTGCGGCGAGTTCTCCAGGAAGATGGCGACGCGGTCGCCGGCCTGGAGGCCGCGCGCCTGGAGGAAGCCGGCAAAGCGGCCCACCGCCGAATCCAGCTCGGCGAAGGTGACCGCGCGCCCGTAGAACTGGATGGCGGCGCGGTCGGGCACGCGTTTGGCCTGCCGCGCGAGGATGGCCGGCAGGACCTCGTCCGGCAGGCGGATCGACTTCTCGTCCACGGAGGCGGGCCAATGCTTCTTCCAGATGGGTTCCATGGGTCCTCGGTGTCAGCCGGCCTGCTTCAAGAGCCACGCCACGGCGTCCTCGCGCGCGTTGAAGCCGTGCAGGCGGCCGCCGGTCAACAGATTGTTCGCCCGGAAGACGATCAGTCCGATCCCGCGCAAGCCGAAGACGGCGACCGCGCGCTCCCAGGGCTCGTCGTGGCGGGTGAGCTCCTGGAAGGCCTTCAGCACGTCGTTGTCGTAGCGCATCCTGCTCACGTCCACGAGCGTGAGGATCTCCTTGCGGCGGGGCAGCTTCTCGAAGAACTGGCGCGCCGCCTCGATCTCGACCAGCGTGGCGGCCGGATCTTTCAGCTTCGAGAAGTCGAGCAGGAGCAGGCGACGCCCCTGTTCTTCGATGAACCCGACCGGCATGACCGGATTGTCCCTGCGCGCCCGCGGGGGTCAAGCTGCGCGGCGGCGGCATTCCGCGAGGCGAAACCTTTCCGCGGCGCGCGGTGACGCGCCGGGCTTTTTCTGCTTTCCTTGAAATCATGGACCCGACCCTCGAGCGCTACCTGGCGAAGCCGTGGGTGAAGTTCTACCAAGAGGGCGTGCCGAGCTCGGTCGCCTTCGAGGCGAGGCCGGTCTTCAAGCTCTTCGACGACGCGGCCGACCGCTGGCCCCGCCGCACCGCGCTGGTCTTCTACGGAAGGAACATCACCTACGGCGAGCTGCGCGACGCCGCCGATCGGCTCGCCTGCGCGCTGGCGGACCTGGGCGTGAAGAAGGGCGACCGGGTGGCGCTCTACCTGGTCAACAGCCCGCAGTTCGTCATCGCTTACTTTGCGGCCCTCAAGTGCGGCGCGGCGGTCACCAGCATCAGCCCGCTCTACACCAGCCACGAAGTCCGCTACCAGCTGGAGGACAGCGGCGCGCGCGTGGTGGTGTGCCAGGATCTGCTCTACGAAAAGGTGGAGAAGTGCGGCGCGCCTCTCGACGCGGTGGTGGTGACCAGCGTGGGCGAGTACCTGCCTCCGCTCAAGCGGCTCCTCGGCAAGACCGCGCTGGCGCGCCTCTTTCCGGAGGTGAACCTGGGGACGCCGCGCATCGCGCCCGCCGCGAATGTGCACCAGTTGCGGGATCTCCTCAAGAAGTACCCGCCGAAGCCGCCGGCGGTGGTCATCGATCCCGCCACCGATCTGGCGGCGCTGCCCTACACCGGCGGCACCACCGGCCATCCCAAGGGCGTGATGCTCACCCACGCCAACATGCTGGCGGCGCAGGCCCTCGCAGCCGCGACCTTTCCCGGCTTCGTCCCCGGGAAGGAGGTGGTGATCGCGTTCTTGCCCTTCTTCCACATCTACGGGCAGGTGGTGATCATGCTCAACGGGCTGACCCAGGGCCATCTGCTGGTGCTCTTCACCAGCCCGGACACAGAGGCCATCCTCGCGGCGATGGAGCGCTACCAGGCGACCGTCTTCTTCGGAGTGCCCACCCTCTACGAGTACCTCAAGGACCACAAGGACACCGGCAAGGTGGACTGGAAGCGCCTCAAGCTGGTGCTCTCCGGCGCCGACACGCTGCACGAATCGACCACCAAGGGCTGGTCGCGCCGCACCGGCTCCAGCATCATCGAGGGCTATGGCCTCTCCGAGACTTGCGCGTTGAGCCACGTCAACCCGCTCCAGCGCCCCAAGGCCGGCTCGTTCGGTTGTCCGGTGCCCGAGGTGCTGGCGGCGGTGATCGATCCCGAGACGCAGGCCTTCGTTCCGCCCGGCGAGATCGGCGAGCTGGTGCTCTCCGGCCCCAGCGTGATGATCGGCTACTGGCGCCGTCCCGAGGAGACCGCGCGCGCCTTCCTGGTGCGCGACGACCGCCGCTGGCTGCGGACCGGCGATCTGGTGCGCATGGACGAGGAGGGGTACTTCCACTTCCACGATCGCTCGAAAGACCTGATCAAGTGCAAGGGCTACTCGGTGTTCGCCAAGGACGTCGAGGAGGTGCTCTACGCGCATCCTCAAGTGAAGGCGGCGGGCGTCATCGGCGTCCCCGACCCCGCGCTCGGGCAGCGCATCAAGGCCATCGTGGTGCTGCAGGCCGACGCGCGCGGCAAGGTGGACGAGGACCAGATCAAGGCCTACTGCCGCGAGCGGCTGGCGCCCTACAAGGTTCCTCAACAGGTGGAGTTCCGGGGAGAGCTGCCGCGCACCGACGTGGGCAAGGTCTCCCGCCGCGAGCTGCGCGACGACGGTGCGGCCGTATAGTGCCGGACCCGTTCTTCCGCATCGAGCGCCTCACCCGCCGCTTCGGCGGCCTGCTCGCCGTCAACGAGGTCAGCTTCGAGCTGCGGCGCGACCAGATCGTCGGCCTGATCGGCCCCAACGGCGCGGGCAAGACTACCCTGCTGCGCCTGATCACGCGCGTGCTGCGCACGGACACCGGCAAGGTGATCTTCAACGGCCAGGACATCAGCTCGCTCAGCGTCCCGGAGGTGGTCAACCTCGGGATCGCCTGCACCTTCCAGAACACGCGGCCCTTCCGCCACCTGCCCATCATCGCCAACGTGATGGTGCCGCTGCTCGCGCCGCGCGCCCACGCCCGCGGCGACTGGGTGCGGAAGATCGACGCCAAGGCGATGGACGCGCTGGAGTTCGTGGGCATCGCCGACCAGGCGCTGGAGCCGGCCTCGGCGCTCTCGCAGGGAGATCTCAAGCGGCTGGAGGTGGCGCGCGCCATCGCCACCGAGCCGGAGCTGCTGCTGCTCGACGAGCCGCTGGGGGGCCTCAACCCGGCCGAGTCGGAGCTGTTGGCGCGCTCGATCAAGCGGCTGCACAAGGGCGGCCGCTTCGGCAGGCTGCACTCCGAAGGGCCGGCGGTGCTGATGATCGAGCACAAGCTGAAGGAGCTGATGTCCATCGCCGACCGGGTCATCGTCATGGACCACGGCGAGGTGTTGGCAGACGGAACGCCCGCCGAGATCGTGAAGAATCCGAAGGTGGTGGAAGCCTACCTGGGGTCCGCGAATGCCGCCGCTCCTTGAGGTGAAGGACCTCGCGGTCCGCTACGACAAGGCGGTCATCCTGGGCGGCGTCTCGCTCCGGGTGGAGCCGGGCGAGTTAGTGGGGCTGGTCGGGCCCAACGGCGCCGGCAAGTCCACGCTGCTGCGCGCCATCTCCGGGCTGGTCCGCTTCGAGGAGCGGATGAAGCGCGGGGTGGACGGAGAGATCGTGCTGGAGGGCGAGGTGCACTTCGCCGGCCAGCGCATCGATCGGCTGCAGGCGCACCAGATCCGCGAGCTGGGCCTGGTCCACTGTCCGGAGCGGCGGCGGCCGTTCCGCGAGCTGAGTGTGGAGGAGAATCTGCTGGCTGGAGCGTATCTCTCGCGCGACGCCGGGGAACGACGGCGCAGCCTCGATCGCTGCTACGCGCTCTTTCCCCGACTCGCCGAACGCAAGCAGCAGCTGGCCGGCCGCCTGTCCGGCGGCGAGCAGCAGATGCTCGCCACCGGGCGGGCGCTCATGTACGAGGCCAAGCTGCTGGCCATCGACGAGCCTTCGCTGGGGCTGGCGCCGCGCGTGCGCGAGGAGCTGTTCGCTGCCATCGGCAAGATCCACGCGCAGGGCACGCCGGTGCTCCTGGTCGAGCAGGAGGTCGCGCAGGTCTTCCGCATGGCCAGCCGCAACTACGTGCTCTCGCAGGGACGCATCATCGCCGAGGGCACGGCGGCGCAGATGATGGCCAACGAGACGCTTCGCGCCGGCTACCTGGGGCTCTGACGGAGCGGCTCTGCAGCAGGGTCCAGTCGGCTCCGGTCCGCGTCTGCCGCTTTGGTGGCGATTCCCCGTCGTATACTCCCGCCAGGAGGCATCTCGTGGACTTCGCCGCCGTGCTCGCGGACCTCGTGCAGTTCCTCGAGCGGCATCAATTCCGCGTCGCGCTTGCCGGGGCGCTCGCGCTCCACGCGCATGGCCTCTCGCGTGCGACGAGCGACCTCGACATGGTGGTGGAGGACAAGGCGAAGCCGTTGCTCCTCGAGCATCTCGATCAGCTCGGGTACGAGCGTCTCCACGTCTCCGAGGGCTTTTCCAACCACCTGCACAAGGACGCTCGCCTCGGGCGCGTCGATTGGCCGCTACTTCGAACGCTGCGGCCTTGGAGCGAGATTCGATGAGCTCAAACGACTACCTTGAGTTTCGCGCGGCGACGAAAGAAGAGGTGGAGGCGCTGCGTGCGTCCGCACGCGCCGCCCGCGCGATGAAAACCGAGGACTACTTCCGCTTCCTCGCCCAGTTCACCGCGCCCGTCGAAGTGCTCCGCCGGCGGCCCGTTCCTCGGCACAGCAAACCCTTCCGGCTGTAGCCGCTCAGTTCCGCTCGTCCTCGAGAGGTTGGCGCTACCCCGAGCGCTGAAGGGGGCCCCCCTGTGCGACGTGCAGCCCGGCGCCGCAGACCCGGCAGGCTCCCCGCCACGCCGGGTTCTGCTGCTTGCAGCGCGGGCAGCGCGTCTCGATGCGATCGCGGATCCACGGCGTCAGGCCGCGCGGCATGAAGAGCAGCACCAGCAGCACCACGACCGCGAAGATGAGCAGGCGCAGCTCACCGAAGGCGCTGAAGCTGCCCAGCCACTCGGTCAACGGGTAGAGGACGAAGACGGCGATCACCGGGCCGTAGATGGTGGCGAGGCCGCCGAACACGCCCCAGATCACCACCTGGAAGGAGAGCGCCGTCTCCAGTGTGGAAGGGCCAGCGCCGCGCATGAAGTGGGCGTAGAGCGCGCCGCTGATGCCCGCCGCCGCCGCGGAGATGGCGAAGACGGCCATCTTGTAGCGGGTGGTGTCGATGCCGGAGGCGCGCGCCGCCAACTCGTCGTCCCGGATGGCGTGCAGGATGAGGCCGAAGCGGGAATCCGCGAATGCCCAGGTCCCGAACACCAGCACCAGCATCGCTCCGGCGGCGACGTAGTAGTTGCCGATGCGCGAGGAGGCCAGGGACCGCAGGCCGGTCACGCCCAGCTCGCCGCCGGAGAAGTCCGGGAAGGCGAAGAGCAGGCCGATGAGGATGAGCGGGAACGCCAGCGTGGCGAGCGACAGGTACGATCCGCGCAGCCGCAAGCAGAGATATCCCACGCACAGGCCGATGGCGGTGGCGATCAGCGCCCCTGTGGCGACCGCGATCCAGGGCGGGAAGTCGAGCCGCAGCGAGAGCAGCGCGCTGCCGTAGGCGCCGGCGCCGAAGAACAGCGCGTGGCCGAAGTTCACCTGGCCCGCATATCCGGCGAGCAGATCCCAGCTCGCGGCAAAGCCCGCGAAGATGCAGGTCATGGCGGCGACCCGCAGGACATAGGGATCGGGCACCACCACCGGCAGCAGGACCACCGCGACCACCCACGCCAGCGCCAACGTGCGCGAGGGCAGCACCAGGACCTCGCCGCGCAGCTGTGCCCAGGCGCGGCGGGCGAGGAAGAGGGGCGAGGTCAGCGTTCCTCCTCGAAGGACACGCCGAAGAGACCCTCCGGCCGCACCAGCAGGACGATCACCATGATGGAGAGCGCCACCGCCCCTTTGAGGAACGCGCCCTGCGGCAGCACGAAGACGGTGATGGCCTCCACGTATCCGATCACCAGCGCCCCTACCACGCTCCCCTTGATGCTGCCGAGCCCGCCCAGCACCACCACCGAGAGCACCGTCACGAGCGGCGCCAGCCACATGAACGGATCGACCACGAACACCGGCGCCACCGACACGCCGGCGATGGCGGCCAGCCCCACCGAGATGGCAACGGTGGCCATGGCCACGCGGTTCACGTCCATCCCCATCAGGCTCGCCACCTCCAGGTCGTTGGCGGTGGCGCGGATGGCCAGGCCGAGGCGCGTGCGGTAGAGCAGGAACCAGGACAGCAGCAGCACCCCCGCCGCGACCCCGAGGATGAGGAGCCGCTGCCAGGGGATGGCGATGCCGAAGACGTTGGCGACGCCCTCGATGGCGGAGGGAATTCCCAGGTAGCTGCCGCCGAAGATGCGCAGCGCCAACTCCTGGAAGATGAGCGCCAGCGCGATGGTGGCGATGAGGACGGCGGCCTCGTGCTGGCGCACCGGCTCGATCACCAGGCGGTAACAGACCAGCGAGAGCAGCGTCACCGAGACCACCGCCAGCACGCCCGAGAGCACGACGCCCATCCCGAATTGGACCAGCGCCGCGTAGAGGAAATACGCGGCCAGCATGTAGAAGGCGGTGTGGGCGATGTTGACGATGCGGGCCACGCCGAAGATCAGCGAGAAGCCGATGGCGAGCAGCGCGTAGGCGCTGCCGTTGACCAGGCCGGTGACGAGGATGTCCTGGAACATCCCGGCGTCAGCTCTCGCCGGGCAGCCCGAACTTCTTCATCCCCTTCACCTCGGTGGGCCAGAAGGGCACCTTCTTGCCGTTCTGCCACTGCACGGCGATTCCGGTGTCCTTGCCCAGCCCCCAGATGGGGTCGTGCATCTTGTCGAACTCGAGGTCGGCGCCGGTGCCCACGTACTTCGTCTTCTCCAGGAGAGGCACCAGCTTGTTGGCGTCGATGGTGCCGGCCTGCTCGATGACGATCTTGAGCAGGTGGATGGCGTCATAGGTGCCCGCGTTGTAGGTGGGCGTCTTGTGGTAGCGCTCCTTGAACGCTTTCACGAAGGGGATCATCTTGGGCGTCATCTCCACCTCCGCGTAGGTGTCGAGGGTGGCGACGTAGTTGCCCTTGCCCGCGGTGGCTTCCCAGAAGCCGTCCTTCTGCGCCTCGACGTTGATGCCGAAGGCGACGGCGCGCATCTTGCGCTCGCCCATCTGCCGGCCCACCACCACGCCCACCGGGCCCGAGAGCGCGGTGAAGACCATGTCGGCGCCGGCGCGATCGATGGCGGCCAGCTCGGCGGTCACGTCGGTGGCGTTGGGCGAGGGCTGCCAGAGGCCCACCACCTCCATCTTCATCTTGGGCAGGTTCGCCTGCGCTGCCTTCACGATGGCCTCGGTCCACATCACCTTCTCGGCGAGGATGGCCACCTTGGGCGTGTCCTTCTTCAGATCGGTGCGGATCTGGCCGGCGATGCTCCCCAGCACCGCGAAGAGCGTCTTCCCCAGCCCCGGCGAGTTGAGCGGCGCGACGCGGAACCAGTACTTGTAGCGCTCGTAGTCCTTCTCCACGTTGGCGCCGAGCTTGGCGTCTGCCGCGCCGCAGCCGAGGAAGATCTTCTTGTTGTC
>Ga0136846_1234394_pt1 | contig 11075 bp, 7 predicted proteins | sample HopSoiMetagenom2_FD_96841 | JGI IMG/M metagenome (GOLD analysis project Ga0136846, IMG submission 96841) | Grasslands soil microbial communities from Hopland, California, USA - 2 Assembly 2016 (version 4) | ecosystem: Environmental > Terrestrial > Soil > Grasslands | place: USA: Hopland... | reverse complement strand
TCATCACGGGAAAAGAGTTCCAGCCCCAAGCTGCGAAAGGTGTGCTGCGCAGCCGAGACGATGCTCTGATTTTCCTGAAAGCGGCCCGCGACATCGAGCAATCCAAACAGCACAAGATGGGGCGCAACCCTCAGGAAATCGTAGAAGTCTCCGCCAACGCGGTCACCATGGTAAACGGCCGCCATGGTGGCCGTGGTCATGACCGGTATGGCTACGGGTGCGGGTTGCCGCGCACCAGGGGTCTTTGCTCTCTTCAGAAAAGGTAAACGCATGGCGCAGCGAACAGGAACTTACCACAACAATGAATACCTAGCGAGCGTAATTACGCTATCGGTTGTACTTGTTCTTCAAAAAGCCTCCGACCTCATTTTGTAACCGGGCATAGTCGGAGTGAACGATACCCCGCAGAGCCTGTTCGGTACTACTGCCTTCGCCGATTCGTTCCACGATCTGGCGAACTCCGCTAAGGCCATAAGTGTCCTCGATATACTGCACCGCGGCGAGCGACTCCGCGTAAGCAAGCGCCGCCTCGCCGCTGGAGAATCGTGCAAAGCTGCCTTCCAGAGCATAGAAGGGTATCTCGTGACCGTCCTGAAACAGCTGGGCAAGCCGCTGGCCGACGCCGCCCAGCGAGCGTGGTTCGACAGCCTGGGCTATACCCTCGTGCAACCATTGCGGACAGCGCCCATGCGACAGCTGGTTGATGAAGGAATGGGCTAGTTCGTGCTTCAATACACGAGCGAGGTCCGGAGTCACAGCGTCAAGTCCGCTGACGGGAATGCGTAACTTTCCATCATTCAAGGCGCCGCTCCACGCGGGTGCCTGAGTTACATCGAAGTACGCCTGTTCTGTATAAAGAACAACGGGAATGCTCTCGCGCGGTGACGCTCCAAGTTCGCGCACCAGATCGTCGTACTCGGACTCAAGTGTCATGAGGATCGACCGGCGCAGGTTGTCGGACGTCTGCTTGCCCTCATAGTGCAACGTGAAATGGCTGCTGGCGCGCTCCGAGAATGCAGACTCCGCTTTGATTTCGCGTTCAGCCTTCGCGATGTACTGTTCGACAGCTGCGTCGGGGCGCAGTTCCAGTGAGCGCTTCCAGGAACGAATCGCTTCCCGGCTGCGGTCGGAAGCAAATTGAACGACTCCGAGGACGGCGAAGCTATCGGCGGAGTTCGGAGCGAGTTGGACCGACCGCTGCGCGTAAGATAAAGCTTGCTTGAGAGAGCCCATGCGGACGAGCAGGGCTGCGTAATAGTTTAGGATTGTTGGGCTGCCCGGTTGAAGCCGCAGGGCGGAATCGAAATATCCACGGGCCTGCGGCAGATTGCCGGTTTCGAATTCATGCTTTCCGGCGACGAAATAAGCCGCTCCCGCAATCTCAGGCTTCGCGGTACGCTCCAACGATGCCAGGGCGTCGTTATCTACATGACCCTCACGAATAACCTGCGCGGGAAGGTCGCCCCCGGTCTGCAATTCGTCGTTGGGCACAAAAGAAGGGACTTCTTCTTTGGTCACACCCGAAGAAGAACGGACTTCAGGCGGAACCCCGCCTTCTTCCACGCGCTCTACCAACGATTCGGGGATGGCGTACGAATCATCACCGACATCGTATCGAAGATGAGTGCCTTCCTCGCGCACGTGATCGGCCCAGATTTTCCGGCCGTTCTTCAGATGGATAACGTCGGCGGAAGATACCGCTGCGAAAGTGGTAATCGCGAAGAGGAGAATGACACTGCGCGAACTCACAATAGCCGATTCTAAAACGTCAGAAGATGGGGTTAGTAGGTGACGGAAGTAATCGTCAAAATCAAGGGAAGTTGCCTCATTTGTGGAGTCCTGATGGGTCTGGCGGTCTTGACCCTTGGCCAACAGGAGCAGGAAGTTCCAGCTTCATCGACCAACACCACCATCTCTCGGCAAGCAACGTCAACACATGCCGCCGAGCAACTCTATTTGCAACTTCGAGGTGCCGGACTTGACGCCAGCAGGGTTTACAAAATACGAGAGGCTTCGTTTGATCGTGATCAGTTGCACATAACCCTTGAAGATGGAGTCATTGCCTTCACCTCGGACGTTTCGGGACGGGTAACAGGAGCTTTCTTCGAAGGTCAGGGGGAGGTTCTGGTCATCCCACCAAACGAAGGGGAACGCGCGTCAATGACGCTGTTTACCAAGGCTGCTGTCTTGGAAGAAATCTTCACTACTGCGTACTTCCGCTTCAACGATGACACGTTCTCCGATCTGCAACCATCTCTGCGTCCACCGGAAGACGCCAGTGAGTTCGTCAATAAATGGAGCCAGGCAGCCCGGAATCTGGCGGAATGGGATGCTCTACGCCTGTTCATGACCTTCAGTTGCTACTTGCCCTCAACCGACCCAAGCAGCCATGGATGTGCGACCGCTGCCTCCGATCGCTTTTTGCACGCCAGGGTCTATGGAACAAAGTTGGGCGCCTTTGACGTCTATTTCGACTCCACTGCTCAAGAACAGATTGTTGTTGCCCAGCAGAAACCTGAGGAAGGCACTAACTACTACAACGTGTGGACCTCTTTTTCGGCTGCTCGATCACTCGCTCACACCAGAATTCCCGAGCAACTGGACGAGGTGACCTCCCGGACCTACCAAGTCAAGGCTGAGATTCGTCCTCCGACCACGGTGAGCGCGGAGGCTCGAGTTCAGCTCGATGTCACTCGAGGTGGTGTGCGCGCGCTGCTGTTTGAGCTCTCGCGTTATCTCAAGGTCAGTAGCGTAAAAATGGGTAGCGAAACTCTGGAGTTGATTCAAAACCAGGCACTGGAAGGAACAGCGCTGGCGCGCCGGGGAAACGACATTCTGGTGGTGGTCTTCCCACGCCTGCTCAGAACGGGCGAGAAGATTGAGCTCGATTTCACGTACGGGGGAGACGTTTTGTCCGAGGCGGGCGGCGGGCTGCTTTATGTGGGTGCAAGAGGTACCTGGTATCCGAATCGCGGATTCGCCGCCGCCGACTTTGACTTGCAATTTCGCTACCCGCAGGATTGGACACTGCTGGCCACCGGCAGACGAGTTGACGTTGCGGCCGAAGCAGCAACTGGCCCGCAACAATTGCAGGTGAGTCGCTGGAAGAGTGATCATGCAATACCGGTGGCCGGCTTCAATCTCGGCAAATATGTCAAGGCTTCGGCGAAGGCCGCGAATGCGATTGTGGAGACATACGCAGCTGCGGGAATGGAGCGCAACTTTCCTAAGACAACCGAAACCGTTGTACTGCCGGAAGTGCCCACTGCAATTCCACGTAATCCGAAGACCGTAGTAGTGGAGCACCCACCGCCTTCTCCAGCTCGGCATGCCCAATCCGTGGCTGATGATGCGGCTCGCGCTCTGGAATTCTATTCTGCGAATTTCGGGGACTTCCCTTACGGCACTCTGAAGTTAACCCAAATGCCGGGAGAGTTGAGCCAAGGCTGGCCCGGACTGATTTTCTTGTCCAGTTACGCTTTCTTAACGCCGGAAGAGAAGTCCCGCCTCAACCTGGATAGGGCCACAGCATTATTGGACGACTATGTGACCGCTCACGAGGTGGCACATCAGTGGTGGGGAGATCTTGTCTTCTGGAGAGGCTATCGCGATCAGTGGATATTCGAAGGCCTGGCCAGCTATTGCTCTTTGATGATGCTGGAGCGGCAGGATCCAGTCGGGTTTCGCATGGTCCTGGAAAAGTATCGCTTGGAGTTGCAGAAGAAAAATAAGTCTGGCGCAATGTTAAAGGACGCCGGTCCTGTTACTGCTGGGTTCCGCCTATCGTCATCAGAATTTCCGGAGGGGTACGAAGCTATCAGCTATGGTCGCGGCACTTGGCTCTTCCATATGTTGCGCTATCTGCTGAAGAACGGTGAACTCGCTGATGCACGCTCAACAGAAAGGCCTACTGCTTCTGCGAAGGCTGCTGAAGAACCCTTTTTGCGGGCTCTTCGTAGAGTCCGAGAACGCTATTCAGGGCGATCCATCACTACTCGCGAACTGTTGGCTGTCTTCGAAGAGGAGTTACCCTCATCCTTGCGATACGAAGGCAAGAAAAGCTTGGAGTGGTTTTATAGCGGCTGGATTAACGGAACCGCTATGCCACAACTGAACAGCAAGAACGTGAAGTTGCTGCCCAAAGGTCGCGGGCTCTTGATCACTGGAATCGTCGTGCAGAAGGACGCTCCGAAAAACCTGGTGACGGCGATTCCTTTGTACGGGTTCACAGGGAAAGGCGACAGACTTTTCCTGGGGATGGTATTTGGAGATGGCGCAGAAAATTCGTTTCGAGTCACTGCTCCTGCGGGGATCAAGCGAGTTGTGCTCGATCCCGATCAGACGCTCCTGACGCAGGTGCGCTGATGCCACAAGGATCTTCAGGCTCGCCGCTTGTAGTAGTCGGTGGCCATCAAAATCTGCTCCGGTACGCGGTGCAGGGGCACGACCCGATGCAGCACCCCCAGCTCAGCACAGGCACGGGGCATGCCATAGACGATTGAAGAAGCTTCATCCTGACCCACTGTTATTCCACCCGCCGCAAAGATTGATTTGATACCCTGCGCGCCATCGTTGCCCATTCCGGTGAGGATCACTCCCATGGCGAGAGCACCATACGCCTCCGCCACTGACAGCATGGTTACGTCGACGGAGGGAGTGTGCAGCGTGCCCAGAGGGTGCTGGGAGAGGCGAATGCGTGGAAGCGGGCCCGCCTTTCGGTCCACCGTCATGTGAAGTCCAGCCGGTGCGATATAAACCACGCCATCGGAAATGACCGTTCCATTTTGTGCTTCCTGTACCGAAATCTTGCACAAATTGTTAAGGCGGCGCGCAAAGGGCCCGGTGAACCCAACGGGCATGTGCTGTACGATGAGAACCGCAACCTTTAGGTCGGCGGGCAATAATGGAAGAATCTCCTGCAGCGCGCGCGGCCCACCGGTTGACGTTCCGATGGAAACGATAGATGCAATCAGGTTGGAGGGTCGTTGAACCGAGTGTGTACTGGACGCGAGGGACACTGGCGTGCGCTGAACCGACTTCCGCCTTCCCATAGTCGCTGCAGCTTTCACTTTCGCGACCAGATCATCGCGGATATTCACGATGTCGAGAGACACCCGCGACATCTGCTTCGGGATGTAGTCAAATGCACCGAGTCCCAGAGCCTCGAATGTGATCTCGGCGCCTTCCTGGGTAACTGAACTGATCATGATCACAGGCCGTGGGTATTCAGACATGATGCGTTTCAGTGTTTCCAAACCATTGAGGCGGGGCATCTCCACGTCAAGTGTCACTACGTCGGGCTGAATGGCTGGAATTTTCTGCAGGGCTTCACAGCCGTCCTGTGCGGTTGCGACCACCTGTAAAGACGGATCGGATTCGATCATGCGGGTCAATGCGGTCCGCATGAATGCACTGTCATCTACTACCATTACGCGGACCTGATGCGCATTCTCGCCCAGGCTCATCTCGGCGCCTTGTAAACCAGCGTAACAAGCTGCTGAACTTCTTCTACGTGAGATTCCAATTCGAAAGTGAATCGAGCCCAGTCGAATTTCTTCAGATTAGGGAACTCTGCCAGCAAGATTGCAAAAGCTGGCTGCTCGAGGAAATCGATAAGGTATTCCTCCTGATAACCGTGGCCGAGTCGACGCATGCGGCACATAAGATCGTTGAGCGCAACCAGGGCTACCAGCGCTCGATAGTCGCGAGCCGACTCGGGATGATGATGGTGCCTGATTACCTCAATCATCTCGGGAGCCAAGTTCCAGCGTTCCGCGAGCAATTCACCACTTTCACAATGAGTCAGGCCTAAGACGTCCAGTTCGGCCTCGTGCAGCGGGACATGACTGGCGTGAGCCTGATTGATGGCTGCACTGAATTCCTCGGGAAGCATCCAGAGATTGACAATGATCCCGATATCGTGGAGCAGGCCGGCCAGGTATGCCGCTTCAGGATTCGGGTAACCAATTTTTTGCGCAAACCTTTGCGCGAGGAGAGCGCAGGCAAACGAGTGTTCCCAGAAGACGGTTACGTCGACAGGGCAGTCCGCACTGGGAGACAGTTTCAGAAGGCAACATGACATTGCGATATCCTGCATTCGTCTGATCCCCAAGGAAAGTACCGCGCCGCGGACGGTCTCGACCGCTTTCATGCGTCCAAACAATGGAGAGTTCGCCATCTGCAGACACTGGGCCGCCATGGAATTATCTTGGGAGATGAGATCGATCAGACGATTCATGTCTTGCCGGTCGGGCGGTTGCTGCAGATGCTGCAGCAACGGGGTGAGAATCGCCGGAATACTGGGAAGTCTCTTGGTTGCTTCCAGACGGGCGGAAATCACCGCTATTGCGTTGATGCGCGGCTTGGGCTCGACATGCATGACTAACCTCGCATTACCGGTGTGCGCGGTGATTTGACGTACCCCGTTGCCGAAGGCATATGCACGAGCCGGAAATCTTCGCTGATTCCATAAAGAGATTCCGAGTGGCCCAGGAATAAAAATCCATGGGCCGTAAGGTTGTTGTAGAAGTGCTGAATGACCATTCGCTTTGAGCTGGTGTCGAAGTAAATCAGCACATTGCAGCAGAAGATAATGTCCATTCCTTTCATGAACACCATGCGCGAGGCATCCTGCAGGTTTAGCCGGCTGAACTTTACTTTCGACTGAAGCATTGAATTCACTTGCAGCGATTCGCCAGTGTTCAGGAAGTACTTCTGCCGGAAGTATGGAGGCAAGTTCCGCGTGCTGTATTCTCCATAAATACCCTGGCGCGCGTGCTCCAGCGAGATTTCGTTCAGGTCCGTCGCTTCGATCTCGAACCGGAAGCCCTTCAACACGCCCTGGCTTTCTTCCAGGAAAATCATGGCTAGCGTGTAAGGTTCTTCCCCGGTTGAGCAACCCGCGCTCCATAGCCGAATCTGTGGCACTGCGCTTTTCGCCTGTGCTTCCACGATTTTGGGCAACACGATCTTGCGCAACGCATCCAGCTGGGGCTGGTTACGAAAAAAGCAGGTCTCACCCACGGTTATTCTGTTCAGAAGATTAACTAGTTCCGAATTGCGGCTCGTGGCCAGCACCTCGTAATAGGTACGCAGGCTGGTTGCGCCCGCTTCCTTCATACGGGAAATACAGCGCTCCTCCAAGGTGTGGAGTTTGTTGTCGGAATAGAAGATGCCCGCCTCGCTGTAGATAAGATCACGAATTCGAACCAAGGTGGGGTTTGACGCAAAACTCGCCGTAGACCCGGAATGTGGAACTTGCGTCGATGTTCCCATAGCCACCTTAGGCGAAGGAGTACGATTTTTGCCGCTCTGGCCCGCTAATCAAGGCGGCCGGATCGAGCACCAGTCGCACTCGGCCGTCTCCGCTTATCGTGGCGCCCGCGATGCTCGCACAACCCTGGAGATAGGATCCCAATGGTTTCACTACCGTAGACTCTTGCCCCACCAATTCATCCACTAGTAAAGCGATCTTTTTGTCCCCGATACCCAGGACCACTACACGGCGCCCAGCGTCTTTTCGCGAGTCCAGCCGGGCGTCAATTATTTCGGCGAGGCGCAGCAAAGGCACAGTCTCATTCCGCAGCTGCAGCACTTCACGTCCTTCGATGGTGTGGATTTCCCCCACCTGAATGCTCGCCGTTTCCAATACGGTGCGGAGCGGCAGAGCGTAAGTCTCTTCAGCAACTCGCACCAGGAGCACGGGCAGAATAGCCAGCGTGAGAGGTAACTTGAGAAGCACGGTCGTGCCCGCGCCCAATTTGCTGTCCAAATCAATGGTGCCGTTCAGCTTCTTCAGATTCGAGCGCACCACATCCATGCCGACGCCGCGGCCTGATAGGTCACTGGTCTTCTCGGCTGTGCTGAACCCGGGGAGAAAGATGAAGTCCAGAATTTCTCTTTGCGAAAGAGAACCCACCCGCTCCGCAGAAACCAAACCCTTCTCTACTGCCTTACGTGCGACGCGCTCGGGATCGATGCCAGCGCCGTCATCGGAGACACTGATGACGATTTGGTCGCCTTCCTGACGGGCCTCCATGCGAATAGTTCCGTGACGCGGCTTTCCGGCAGCGACTCGCCGGTCCGGCAGTTCCAGGCCGTGATCCAGACAGTTACGCACCAGGTGGACAAGAGGATCTCCAATCAACTCGACCATGGTCTTGTCCAGCTCGGTGTCCTCGCCTAGCAGCACCAGCTCGACTTCCTTCTGCAAGCTTTGCGCAACGTCGCGCACCAATCGCGGAAACCGGCGAAACACGGTATCCACGGGTACCATGCGGGTCTTCAATCCTGCGACCTGCAACTCTTCCGTGATGAAGCTCAACCGAGCAGTGGATAGGCCAAGCGCCGAGTCCAATGCTTCGCCTGAGATCCTGCCGCTGACCAGGTCGCGGTTGATCTGAACCAGCCGGTTTCTTTCTAGCACCAGCTCGCCGATAAGATTGACCAGTTCATCGAGCTTGCGTACGTCAACCCGCATGCTTTGCGAGCCAGATGATTTCGCCAGCGTGTCTGCAACTCGCTGCTGGTCAGCCATGGCATTTCCCACTTCCGCGGGAGTTGCCAGACCTTTCTCCACAATCAAGTTGCCCAGCTTGGGGCTGACAGGACTGCTGGCTTGCTCGGCAAGAATCCCGGCCAGGGCGGTTGGTTCGAGTACATTTTGGTTGACCAATATCTCGCCTAATCGCAGAGGCGCCTCAGAACTGGTTTGCACCGCCTGCAATTCAGCCAGCAGGGGCTCGAGCGAGTACTCTTTCAGTCCTCCTTGCCGGATATCCTCCAGCATTTGGCCGATCTGGTCGCGAGCCGCCAGCAGCACATTGGCGACTCGGGGGCCGAGGGTTACATCGCTCCGGCGTAGCGCGTTCAGAACGTCTTCCGCTCGATGGCTTAGACGCACGACCGCCTCGTAGCCTAAGAATCCCGACGTGCCCTTGATCGTGTGCATGGCCCGAAACACGCGATTGAGCAGTTCTGGATCCTTAGGCGACGATTCGAGAGCAATCATGTCCTGATCCATCCGTTGCAGCAGCTCTTCGGATTCGATGAGGAACTCGCGAACCAGAGTCTCGTCTTGTGAAAAGTTGTCCACGATATCGTGCCCAAGACAGCCGAGCTTTCAGTTACGCCTGCCCTACGCCTGCCGCAAGCGACTCCTCGGATTCGCTCATCAAACGATCTACGTCCAGGAGAATCAGCAAGCGGTCATTAAGCTTGCCCACACCCGAGACGTATTCGCGTTCCACTTTTCCCAGCCGGGGTGGCGGTTCCACGGTGTCGGCAGGTATCCGCAAGACTTCCGATACCGAGTCCACCATGAAACCAAGCACTGTGCCTTTGACTTCTACCACCACAATGCGTGTCTGCTTATCCTGGGCCAGGATCTCCAGGCCAAAACGCTTGCGCAGGGCGATCACCGGAATGACCTTCCCGCGCAGATTGATGACTCCTTCCACGAAGTCAGGAGAGTTGGGCACTCTCGTCAGCTGCTGCACTCGGATGATTTCCTGCACCCGCAAGATATCGAGGCCGAATTCTTCACCTCCCACATGAAAGCTCACCAGCTGCAGCAGTTCGCCATGGGACTGGTGGTTCTGGTTACCTACGGTGCCGATCGCAAGATGGGTTGCGTCCACTGCTGTCTGCATATATTTCTCCTTCGCTCAGTCTCTCTGCAGCCCTACCGGCCCGCACCGGCCGCGAAGGCCTTTGGTGCACTGGTTCCAGCTTGCGCCCCGTGACTTGGACGCGAAGTCGCGAAGTGTGCGCCATCGCTACCTAGTTGGAAGCTGCCAACCATCTTTTGCAGATCGAGCGCCAACCCCGAAAGATCCTGGCAGGCCTTTGCCGACTGCTGGGCGCCCACCGCGGATTCCTTCACCAGCTGTGCAATCTGGTCCATGTTGTTGTTCACCTGCTCGGTGGCGCTCGACTGCTCGGTAGCCGCAGTCGCGATATGCGTGATCATTTCGCCCACCTGGTTCGACATGTCGATGATCTGACGGAGTGAGTCGCCAGCCGTTGCGGTGGATGTGACGCCTTCTTCCACTTGCTTCGTGCCGGCCTCCATGGCAGTCACCGCTATCTTGGTTTCGTCCTGGATGTTCTTGATCATCTGGGCAATTTCCTTGGTTGCCGTCGTGGTGCGCTCGGCCAGCTTGCGAACTTCGTCGGCTACTACCGCGAATCCGCGTCCTTGCTCACCGGCGCGCGCGGCCTCAATTGCGGCGTTGAGCGCCAACAGGTTGGTCTGATCGGCGATGTCATCGATGACGCCGATGATGCGGCCAATCTGGTCGGAACTCTTGCCCAGCTCTTCCATCTTCTTCGCCGTCCCGCCGACCGACTCCGCGATGCGGCGCATCTTGGTCAGAGTCTCTTCCACGATGCTGCCGCCGTGCTTTGCCGTGTCCGCAGCCTTGCGCGCCGCTTCCGCTGCCTTGTTGGAGTTGTCGGAAACCTGGAGAACAGTCGAAGACATCTCCTGCATCGCAGTCGCGACTTGCGAGGTCTGATCTTTCTGCGTTTCTGAGCCTTGCGCCTGCTGCGTCGCCGAAGAAGATATCTCCTCGCTGGCGCTGGCAACGTGTTCCGCGGTCGACGCGATCGACTGGATCATCTCGCGCAGACTATTTTTCATCTTGTTGAGGGCTTTACCCGCACTGCCAATCTCGTCTTCCGAGACAATCTGCATATCCTCGACGGCCAGATTGTTAGCTGCAATCTGTTGGATGAGAGTGACCATGCGGGCCATCCCGCCGGTAATGGAACGCACAATGAAGAACGCGATGAGGATACCCATTACGAAACCGCAAACCGCAAAACTGAGGATCATCATCCGAGTGCTGGACTCGATCGAGCTGCCTTGTGCCGCAGCTTCAGAGGCAAGCTTCGCAATCAATTCATGCAACTCCGTTATTGAATCCCGAATGTTGTTCCGCAACTGTGCTGTGTCTGAGCTAAACGCTAATCCTTCGGCTTCTTTGGTTTTGCCTGCGCGACGAAGTTCGACTTGCCGATTGGCAATCTCACGCCAAGCTTCGAAGGAACGAGTTATGTCCGCGAACAGCTTT
>Ga0136846_1218630_pt1 | contig 11075 bp, 5 predicted proteins | sample HopSoiMetagenom2_FD_96841 | JGI IMG/M metagenome (GOLD analysis project Ga0136846, IMG submission 96841) | Grasslands soil microbial communities from Hopland, California, USA - 2 Assembly 2016 (version 4) | ecosystem: Environmental > Terrestrial > Soil > Grasslands | place: USA: Hopland... | reverse complement strand
TCAATCCTCCTACTTACACAACATTTACACGAACTGAAGCCAAGCCGCAGAACGTGGATGTTTATTGGACGAACCTGATCGCAATGAAGGTGAATAAATATTTATTAGTAACATATAGTTTCGATCTGATCTATGACGATGATGTTCGCCAGTTCGGCCCAAATTCCAATGTGGCCGCCGCACAGCTACGGTCGATGCTTGCAATAGGATTTGCTGCGAAATTTTAGAATAAGATGACTACATTTGTGAGGTCCCAACTTAGGTTGGGACTTCTTTTATTAAAACCCTCAGCAGTGGCTTACCAGGACATTTATAAAATACATCTCCCGCAATTTGAAGGGCCTTTTGATTTGTTGTTATTCTTCATTGAGAGGGACGAAATTGATATTTATAATATTCCGATAACGAAAATTATCAACGATTTCCTGGACTACGTGCACGGGCAGGAGAATGTGGATATTGAATTGTCGAGCGAGTTTATTTTGTTTGTATCCACGCTGATGCGAATTAAGGCAAAGATGTTATTGCCGAGAAAGGAATTGGATGCGCAAGGAAATGAAATCGATCCTCGCCAGGAATTGATCGACAAAATTCTTGAGTACAAACGATTCAAGGAAGCCGCAGTGCAGATGGCCGATATGGAAGCCACAAGGATGTTGATGGTAAAGCGGGGGAACTTACAAAGGGAGCTGGCTATTATCGGTGAAGAATCAAGCGAGGGTACTGAAATACAGACCGTCACTTTATTTAAGTTGATGAAGACCTTCGACAAGGTCATGCATCGGATGGAAGAGCGGCAGAACAAGCCACAGCACGTCGTACTTCGGTATAATTATACAATGGAGCAGAGCCGCGAGTACATGCTCGACCGTGTTAAAGCGGAACACACACTCGCGTTTGATAATATTTTTGACGTCTGCGAAAATCGCATTCACGCGATTTTCCTTTTTCTCTCACTCCTGGAATTAGTACAGCAGAAATACATGACCATCCTTACTGGTGAAGGAAGGAATAATTTTCTTATAGAGTGGAATGATGAGCGGATAGAAGAGGAAGAGCAGGAAAGGCCTCTTCAATAACCTGATTTTTTGATCGCGGCAATACTTCTCCCTGCGCTAGTATAAGAATGTGTATGGTCGACGATTATTGAGACGTTACCTGAACTACAAGCGTTCCGTGGTCTAAACCTGTGTAATACCCGCCTGTGTTTAGGTCATCCCCTCCGAATCTTCTTATTTTTACGTGAGTATGATAAGTCCCCGCGGGCAGATTCTTTACATTAAATCCGACTGCCTGTACAATGCCGCCATCCCAAACATATGAGTATGATAAATCAAACTCAATATAATTATTGCTCGCATCGTATAAACCAACATACAAGGCTGCGGTACCAGTTCCGCCGAAAGTATTTCCGGTATTCTCAATAGGCACTCTCGCCTGAATCATAACATTGCTTTGCTGATTTAGGGTAATTGTTTGATTGTGCAGTCCGCCCACAACATACCAACTTGCAGGTTCTCCAGGGGAGCTGCCTGCAGCCGTCATCGGTAATTGGTAGTCGGTTTGTTTAAATGAATAAAAGGAGGGATTCACATTAACCCAGCTATTTGCTCCGCCACCGGTTGAAGCAAGCACTTGTCCGGGTTGACCGGCATTCCCATTTAATACGAATGCGCCATTCGCTTTCATTCTAAATTTTTCAGTGAAACCGGTGGTGCGATTGTCATATCCGAAAGTGATATCGGCACCTGAGTAGTCCGATGAAATCCGCAACTCATTTGAATAAACGCCTATGTGTGCATCACCAGTGGAACCCGGATAAAAAATAATTTTTTTACTCAAAGCCGCAGGGAATTTTAGCAACGCATTGTTGCTAACCGTGACGGAGTTGTCGGTTCCATTAATTTGCATTTGGTAGTTTCCATTAGAGCCAAGAGACAGCAAATTTATTCCCCCGGTTTGCATAATTCCTGCTGCCCCTGCGCCTCCGCCTCCAAGCGCCACGCCGAACTTTAGGCGATAACTCGCATTTCCTATTCTCATATCTCCTTCTGTATTTACTAAATCCCAATTGTTCAGCCCCGCAACGTCTAGCCTGTTTGCCGGTGAAGCAGTTCCAATACCCACAAAGCCATTGCCTCTTATTCGCAGGTTTTCCGTAAAAGAGGAACTGGACCCATATCCAAATACAATATCTGAACTGGATAGGTCAGAATGTATTTGAAGGCGGCCGCTTTGAATTCCAAAACCATAGTGCGATCCGCTGCTACCCCAAAGAGAAATTTTATCTCCCAGGCTAGCCGGAAAGTTCAAGGGAAATCCAGGCGTGGACATGCCGATGCCAACGAGGCCACTGCCCAGGTCATTTAAGATTACGTGCGAGGTTGCCTTACCTCCGCGTATGTACGTGTCTTCGTTTGTTCCTAAATTGAAATAACTTATGTTCACACTTCCCCAAATATTCAATGTAGGTGTATCAGCTCCGCCTTTCCTTATATCCAGCCTCGCAGCAGGTACATTGGTTCCAATGCCGACATTCTGTGCAATTGAGAATGCATAACTGTAGATGGATGCGACTAAGATGATGAGCCGTTTCATACGATTACTTTTTTAAATGTTCAAGCTTTGAAACGTGGCTGGTGATTCATTGGAAGGACCTACTAGAAGATGGCACCTAAAAATAATCAGAAAGACATTGACACGGTATCCCCTGAAAGGGGGAGAAAAACGTCCGATTGGTTGATTAGTTGACACAGGTGACGTGGTGCAACAAAAAAAATGTCAACTTCTTATTTCGACGCGCGGATGAGAACCTTCCTATTGCGAAATTACCTGAATGACAATACTATCTGACTAAGTTATTTCGTCTGAGGTGCCCAAAAGGATGAACAGGACTAATTTGGGGTGAGTACCACAAAAAGATGAATCGTACACCACATATCAAAAAGAAGCGGAGTAAAAACTGGCATTGTGCCAATCGCTGAGCACTTATCAGTTGACTTCTGTAAATTTTATTGATGGCTTCCGTTCGATTACCTACATGTAGTTTTTGATAGATCTTATGTATATGTTGTTTGACAGTATTGACTGAAATAGTGAGCTTTTCTCCAATTTCCTTATATAGAAATCCTTTTGCCAACAGGCTTAGCACTTCATTTTCTTTTGGACTAAGAAGATTCATTTCATCTGATTCCTTATTTTTTTGCTGGAATTGTTGGATCACCTTCCGGGCAATTTGTGTGCTCATCGGTGATCCACCTTCATAAAGTTCCACAATGCATTCTACAATTTTATAGAACGGCGTTTTTTTCAACATGTAACCGCTCGCGCCAGCATTCAATGCCTCAAAAACTTTTTCATCATCTTCATAAATCGTAAACATCATGAACTGGGTATTGGGGCATTCTGATTTGATGCGGCGGATGCATTCAATGCCGGTCATTCCGGGGAGGTTAATATCCATGACAGTGATATCGGGCTGCCATGCGGGCATTTCCTCGGCAGCCGTTTCTGCTGAAGTGTAGCAAGGCAATAGCTCAAATCTCTTATCGGTTTCTAATAATGAAATGAGCCCTTCCCGTATTTCTGCGAGGTCTTCTACTATGGATACTTTGATTGGAGGCATACACAAATGTACTTGTACCGCGTAGCGAAACAATAACACAAAGGGTCTATAAGTAAGAAGACACAAGGCACGAGCAACATGGAATAAGGGACAAGAAAGAAAGCATAGAAAGAAGGGAAGTTCAATTAAGGGGAACGCTGAATTGCAGGGTGACGCCATCCCCGTTTGTTAGATTCATTGATCCTCCGAGTTGCTCAATTCGCTTCTTCATATTCAGTAATCCATTCCCTCCCTGGTAGTTGGGCATCGACCTAATCCCATGACCATCATCCTTTATCCGAACTGCAAGTGAGTCGTCTACATTAAATTCAATCTCGACCTTCGTAGCCGCCGCATGTTTTACTACATTATGCAGGCTTTCTTTTACTGTTAGAAATATGTTCCGCCTGACCTCTCCGCTCACAAAAATCGAAGGAAGCAATTCCGGCAAATGAATTCGGTATTCGAGGTTGTTCTCTTCACAATATTCCACTGCATAGGAGCGGGTATAAAATAACAGGTCTTCAAGCGAGTCGTTCTTCTCATTCATTGCCCATATAATCTCGTTCATTTTTTGTACGAGCTCATTGGAATTTGTTACAATTTTATCTATGTCTGTCCTGTTAGACCCATTTGTAAAACCACGATTAATTTTTTCGCCGAGGAACCGAATTGTAGAAAGTCCGGCACCAAGATCATCATGCATATCACTTGCTATTCGCGTTCTTTCTTTTTCGATTGCCTGTTGTTTTTCCAACGCGAGGCGTTGCCTTTCCAATTTGCGATGTACATAAAAACGCATCATCATTAAGGCAGCAAGAATGATGGCGATCGCGACTGCCAGTTTAAACCACAAGGTTTGCCACCAGGGTGGTTGAATGGAAAATTGATATACGAGTTGTTGCGGATCATATTCACGAACCGGAAAAATCGCTTTTACATTCAGCTTATAATCTCCCGGAGGGAGATTGATAAAATTAAAACTTGCCTGGGTGGACGGCGCACTCCACTTGTTATTATGACTTCCTTCCAGCAAATAACTAAACCGCACTTGCTTCTCATCTATGAAGCTCGGAGCTGCTGCTTCAAAGGTTAGGTTGTTCTGCTCGTAGTTTAACACGATATGATTCGACGGCAGGAAAATACTAGTATCCGGCGTTTTGATGCTGGTGATCTGTAATACGGGTTTGTAATTGTGGCGAACATTTTGTTGTGCGTCGTTAATCATCATTGCACTGCCTGATGCGCCGCGAATCCATATTTTATGGTCCTTCGAAACAGCAATAGAATGAACAAATTCAAATACATTATTTGATCGTGTTATTCCTTCGATGTTGAATGTACCACCCGTTTGAGTAATCTTATCCAGTCCGCCCTGGGTTCCTACCCAGACTGTATTCGCTCCCGAAGTATTCAGGTAAACGATAAAATTGTCAGTCAATCCATCATGAGTCGTAAAATGCTGTTGCCATTGAAGCGCTGTGTCTTTGAATTTAAAACAATACAAGCCGTGGTAGCGTGTTCCTACCCAAACGTTATCCATTGAGTCAACTATTAAGGATCTCGGGCCCAGAGTAGGAATCACGGATTTATAATTGTGCTTAAACGTTAGAATTTGTTTTGGATTATTTCTGTTAATCGTGTAACAACTCACATCACCATTTCTTACAATCGCCCACAATTGATCATGCTTGTCAATGCACACCTCGTCGCAATAGCCAGGCAATTTCAATGAGAATTCCAGTTTTCCATCTTTTATGGCCATCAGGTAACTCCCCGGGACAAAGATGTAGCCTTCGCGATCCATAATTGCTTTTGGAAAGTTGAGCGTAAGGGTGTCCTTATAAACCAGGCTGGCCTTCAATTTAGATCTCTTATCATGATTGAATTGAGCAAGATAGATACCGTGATCATTAGATAAATAGAATCCGTTCCGGGCTGGAAAAATGTTTGACGCCATGATCGATTCGTTCACCACGTAATGAAAATTGCCGGATGGCGTAGCAATATGAACGGTATGATCCCGGAAATTGTAGAACAACGAAGTATCACTCGCCTCAGTTGCATACATAGCACTAATTCCGGAAGCTGATTTTCCAAATAGACCAGTTACAATTTCCAGGTTGTTATTCGCCAGCTTAATTAAACCACTTCCATCTGTCATGATCCATATTACCCCTTCTCTATCTACAAAGAGGCTCGTGATGTTGTTCACGTCAAGCCCACTCGTTTTGTCCAGGAGAAATTGATTTCCCCTCGGATCGATGCGGGTGACGGAATTGAATTGAGAGCACCAAACGTTTTCATCGTTATCAATAGTGGTCTTATTGGAGAAGGAGTTTGCAAAGGACTGATAAATTGAGGCAACGGGTTGAGAAACCAAATTCCCTTTTTGAATGTCACCAAGGAGGTATGCTCTCATTTTATTGATCTCGCAACAGATCAATTGGTTTTTACCGCGGATCTGGATGATCGAATGAAAAGGTGCATTTACAAATGTGTCCAGCTTATTAGTTGCGACGTTATAGAGATAGAGGCCGCCTGGGCATCCAATATCTATCGAGCCTTTTAGAATAAGGTGACCTCCTGCCTCTTCTATGTCGTCAAATGCCACGCCTGTTTTTTTATAGGCTGTATCCCGGATTGGCAGATGTATAAAGCGCCGGTCTTGAAAATAATATAAGCCTTGATCCGTAGCCACATATAACTTTCCATTCGTGGCTCGCAGAAACTTATTGATAACCGGACAATAATTATCAGCAGTTTTTATCTCCACAATCCGGCCCCGGGCCCATGCGTTTAATTTAGACGTGTTGCTGGCTATTAATACGGAATCGGGACCTACTTCGATTGCATCATTTATGATCGGATCACTAAACCCTGTTTCAGTGGTATAATTATGGAAGCGCGCACCGTCATAGATACTCAAACCATTAGTGGTCATCAGAAATAATTTGCCTTTACTATCCTGGTAAATATTCCGGATACGACTATTTACAAGCCCGTCTTTAGGAGTGTAGTGGATGTAGGGATACTCCTGCCCGTGAGCAGTCGAAAAAAAGAGCACCAGCAAAATCAGTCCCGGCAAGAGTCTCCTAAGCAGCATGCTTAAATTTAGTAGAAAAAATGAATTGCCGTATACTACGATGCGGGTAAAATAATTTTAAGCTGGTATCTGCAGAATCAGCAAGCAGCATCTGCCTTTAAGTAAACCATAAATCAGAAAGACTTGACCTTAAACAAGCCACCCCGGAATGAGTGATCCAAACACAACAATGATTTTCCAAATTCAAGTATCAAATTGGTTCTCCGATCGCGCGGCTATTTATTTTCGGAACGGTGTTCAGATAATTTGTGGATCAGCTTTCTCATCTGCATCATTTCGGATTTCAAATCGTTGATCTCGTTCTGTTGTTCCTTTAACGCTTCAACAAGTAAAGGCGTTAGCTTTCCGTAGTCGACCGACTTGTATCCATTGTCATCTGTTGCTACAATTTCCGGAAAAAATTTTTCTACTTCCTGCGCAGAGAAACCGATTTGTCTTTTGTTACTGAATTCCATTTCTGGAAATTCCTGGCTGTTCCAATCATAACTTATACCGTGGAGTAAGACAATGGAAGTAAGTGCATTAGCCAGGGGAGCAATGTTTGTTTTATATCGAATGTCAGAGCAGGAGCCGATAGTCCCGGTGGCGCAGATATTTCCGTTCACTTGCAATCGTTGAGCAGGGGAACTAGTGCCGATTCCGAGGTTACCGTTGCCTTTAATTCGCATGGTTTCGGTGAAAGTTCCACTGGCACCATATCCAAATGCCACGTCATCTGAAATAGTTTTTGTAAACACTTGTAGCAATCCATTCTGAATGCCGAAACCATAATGCGTAGCGCTTCCATCATTCCACAAGGAGATTTTATCGCCTGCAACCCCGGGAAACGTCAATGCCACCTTTGGCGCTACCGTACCAATTCCCACTCTTCCAAGGCTATCGATGACCATTCGCGCTGTATTGTTCAACGTTCTAAACTGGAATCCTTTCGGTGTTCCCGCATTATTATAAATAATATTCCCACCTACGTTATTTGAACCCAAACCGAAAATGACTCCTGATTCATAAGTATCGCCGGTTAGAAAGGTTAAGTAATTACTGTTGTTGTTCTCGAGTACAAAGCCATCGCCATAAGGAAGGGCAGGACCAACAGGTGCAACTCTTATGTGAAGCTTTCCAAAAGGATTGACGGTACCAATGCCTACATTTCCATTTCTTAAAACGGTCATTGCATTCGATCTCGCACCGGACCCGTTTCCAATTTGAAAAATTCGATCTGAAGGGGAACTAACACCAGGTGAAGGGTTATCGGAATTGTCATTGTAGATCCCGAAAGTTGCCGCTCCAACTGCCTTTGCGTAAAGTTCATATCCAACTGCTACAGAACCGGTATTCGTTGCATACGAATCAAAGCCAGCAGAAAAAGATCCGTATCCGGTTGCCGATGTGGGGCCGAGAGCAACAGAGAACTGACCATTTGCCTGCGCACTGGACCCGAGTGCAACACTATTCTCAGCCGTGGCTTCTGAAGAATAGCCAAACGCTATCGAAAAATTTCCCTTCGCTTTTGTATTAAAGCCACCAGCAATAGAATACCCACCGATGCTGTCGTTATCCCACTGCGGCCCTGTAACTCCACCCACCCTAAATGCTGCGCGGCCGGGGTACCATATCAATCTCCGTCCAGCGGGTAATATTGGTAAATATGCGGAATGCGACTCTCCATTCGCGGAGAATATGACATTGCTATCAACGACATGCAACCTTGCCAAGGGCGTAATAGTACCTATTCCTACATTCTGAGCAAATAACCCCCATTGTACGGTTAGTAGCGATGTTATAATGAAAAACTTCTTCATCTCTAATTTTTTTGAAAATTAAAGAAGTGATGAACGCGAAGAAATAGTACAAACGTGTTAACGGAATGCCATCGGTGTAAATGAGCTTCCTCAATAGGAACGTTGATGTAGTAAATTAATTCTACACTTCTGCCGGTGATAATATAATCCGATTTGTTACCTGTTCGCCTTCGATTCAAACAATTGATGCAGTGATTGACCAGTTGAAGATTTATCTGGCCTGTCTGTTTTCTGCATGTGCAGGATGGCAATGATGAATATGATTAATAATAAAAACAGTATATCGGAATTCCCTTGCTTATGGTTGTTCATGTAAATAAAATTGAAGGCAGGCAGAATTAAACGAGGTGGGAATTCATCGGATGGGAGGCAAATATCATAATAATTATCCATTAACCCGTAGAACAAAAGTTAGCGAGCCCAGTCCGGAAGTTTTTCTAACAATATTTGATGTGTGACGAGCTCTTCCGTAGATGCTCAAATATCCAACGAATGCGCTATTATTTTTTGGTGGCGGATAACTTAGCAACTACAAATTTTAATTCTTCCACTGCTTTTTTTAGATCCTCTATTTGTTGCTGTTGTTGCTTCATTGCTTCTACTAAAACCGGGGTGAGCTTTCCATAGTCCACTGATTTATAGCCGTCGCTTCCAGTTGAAACCAGCTCCGGTAAAACTTTTTCAACCTCCTGTGCTGCAAAACCAATTTGGCGGTTATGGCTGAATTGCATCTCTGGGTAATCTTTTGTTTTCCATTCGTAGTAAACTCCTTGCAGAGAAAGAACGGTTGCAAGTGGGTTGTTAATAGGAACAAGCTTTGTTTTATAGCGGATATCAGAACATGAGGCGATTGAGCCGGTTGCGCAAATATTTCCTATCACCTGCAGTTTTTGTGTGGGCGATATGGTGCCAATGCCTACATTTCCCGTTCCTTTTATCCGCATGTTTTCAGTAAAGGAGCCGCTTGACCCATAACCAAAGGCAATGTCCGAAGCCAGTTGATCAGTATGGATCTGCATGAGAAAGCCCTGAATCCCTAATCCGTAATGCGCGCCAGCACTTCCATATAATGATATCTTATCACCCAATTTATCTGCAAAGTTCAATGGAAATCCGGGTGTGGTTGTACTGATGCCCACTTTCACATCCGAAGGTGCACCGTTCACGCCCTGGGTAGATCCCAGTACCATACAATTGCTGCAATTCACCTGGCTGAGTGCTCCAATTGATGAAGCATTTGAAAGTGTTCCATCAGGACCCAGCCCGGCGAGGTAACCTAATGCAGTATTGTAATCTCCGGTTGTATTAAAACTGTTGGTAGCTCTCCCGACAGATGTATTGTAAGAACCTGTGGTAAGACGTGAGGCAGCTTCCTCGCCCAGTGCAGTATTTTCGTGTCCAGTTGAATTTTTCCAAAGCGCATAAGCCCCCACGGCAGCATTCTGAAAACCGGATGTATTGAAATAAGCCGACTGGAATCCGAGCGCTGCATTGTAACTCCCAGTTGTATTGCTATACATCGATTTAGATCCAACACTGCTATTCTCCGTTCCTTCCGATGCACTCAATGCCGATGTGCCATTATTATACAAGGCGGAATCACCTACAGCAACCAGGTTGGAACGATCAATATTGGTGTAAAGTGCCGAGGTGCCAATGGCAACATTGCTATAACCCGCGGTGTTATTAAATAAACTCCTGTATCCGAATCCTGAATTGTTAGAACCGTTCACATTTCCACCAACTGCATTTGCACCAACTGCAGTATTATTATTGCCTGCATTATTGTTTCCTAAGGAACCATAACCGTTGGCCACGTTAGAATTGCCAGTTAGATTGCTGCTCAAGGATGCCGTTCCGGTTGCAGTATTAAACGATCCAGAGGTGTTCTGATAAAGGGAATTGAACCCTAATGCGGCATTCGATTGTCCGGCGAGGTTATAAAAAAGTGATTGACCTCCCACGGCGGTATTTGCGGCTCCTGTGGTGTTACTGATTAGTGATGATGTACCTACTGCAGTATTTGCATCGCCTCTTGTGTTGGACATTAAAGCAAAGCCTCCAAACGCTGTATTGCGTCCGGCACTGGTATCATTGGCCAGCGCGTAATAACCTACTGCGGTTGAACTTTCGCATTTTTTATTTGTGCCTAATGCCATAACGCCAACCGCAGTATTTTGAAAACCAGTGGTCAATTGATAACCGGCAAGCGAGCCGACTGCCGTGTTCATGCTTCCTGAAATAGAATTCGTGAGCGCCCAAAACCCCACTCCAGTATTATCGAAAGTTGTATTATTAAGAAGAGCTGATGAACCAACTGCAGTGTTGTGAGAACTATTGTTTGAGTACAATGCATTTGATCCAACCGCTGTGTTGTCGTTGCCAACGTGATTAGAGATCATGCTGGAGTAACCAAGCGCAGTATTGTTGGTTCCCGAATTATTTCCATATAGTGAAGTGTAGCCCAGCGCTGTGTTCCTATACCCGGTTTGATTCGCGTACATCGCTTTTGAACCAATTGCTGTATTTGCAGTGGAGTGAAAAGCAGCGGATGCTCCCAATCCAT
>Ga0136846_1239997_pt1 | contig 11079 bp, 11 predicted proteins | sample HopSoiMetagenom2_FD_96841 | JGI IMG/M metagenome (GOLD analysis project Ga0136846, IMG submission 96841) | Grasslands soil microbial communities from Hopland, California, USA - 2 Assembly 2016 (version 4) | ecosystem: Environmental > Terrestrial > Soil > Grasslands | place: USA: Hopland... | reverse complement strand
TTCGGGGATTAGTCCGCCACGGGTCCCGCACCCACGCAGCGGGACGGGCATCCGGGCCAGTCATGACCGCGATAGCGGCCGAGCAGCGTGCCGATCGCGACGACCACGCGAAACAGCACGGTTTGCACCGGCCGCGGCATGAGTAACACCGTCTGGGTGTGACGGTGCCGCAACGCCGCGTGGGCGATGTAGAAGAGCGGAGGACGTCCCTCGGGGCCAGCGTTCAGCACCTCGAAAATGGCCTGGAGATACCGATCCAGATCCACGACGGGACGGGCGTACCCTTCGAACTCGAGGAGGTCGTCGCCGTCGTTCCACCAGCGATGGGCCAACCCGCGGGCGATCGTCGCCGATTCTCCAGCGCCCGCGGTGGTTTTCCGGCCGTCGATGACATAGGAGAGAACGCCGGATTTGACATATCCGTCCTCGTCCTCGCCGAAATGAATGTGCATCGGGGGGCCCCCACGGCGCGGGGGGAGCGTGCCCTTCAATTCCAGCCACGTCTCGGCGCCGCGCTCGACGCGTCTCATGGCAAGGGTTTCACCGGTGTGTCGATTTTCAAGTGCCAGAATCGGTCCGCCGCGGTCGGCCGTCACGTGAGTCTCCCAGGTTTCCGTAGTGCAGGCCTTCAGGCCTGCTCGAGCAGGCGGACCTGACGGTCCGCACTACAGGACAACGAACAGTGCTAGCCGAAAGTCAGACCGGCCCGAAGCGCCCAGTAGTGAAGCGCTCCCCGCTCGTCCGGCCGGACGTGATCGCGAAACTCGAGGCGTAGCCCGCGATGGTGTCCCCACACAATAACCCCTCCGCCGACGTTCCACGCCGGAAATCCGCTTTCCCCCTGCATGTACGTGTAGCCGCTCGTGACGAACGGCTGCAGGCCGGCGTCGTGCGAGCGCTGGCCGACGTGCCAGCTCCCGTTCAGCGACACGACCCCGAGCGTCTTGAAGAGACCGCCCTCGCCGCCCACGCCGAGACCCCCGGCGACGAGCCACTCGCCGCCGCCACCCGCAACGATGGCGGCTCCAGCAGGCGCCCACGCGCCTGACACACCGCCCGGCCCCGCATACACGTACGCATCGCTCCGCGCCTGCGCGGAGGCGCGCGCCGGAATCGACATCAACAGCCCCACGCTGGCAGACAGAATCAGCAGACGAGCCTTCGGGATACGAAGTGTCATCGTGTTCGCTCCTCGCCCGATAATGTGAGAAACGGGATGCGAGAGGCTCACAGGAGGCGGCGCCGCCGAATCTACGCGTCTTCTGCGCCTTGCGGGTCTTCCGCCTCTTCGGCCCGCCGGCGAAAATGCTCGCGCCAGCCGTCCGGCAGGCCAGCCAGCACCGCGGCCCGCTTCAGTTCGTCCTGCTTGTCGTAGTCGTCGTACCGAAGCGAGACGATGTCGGCGACCGTCATGCTGTGCGACGCGCGTTCAACGATGCGAATCGAATCCCCGCGTGCGATCGCGCCTTCCCGCACGACGGAGACGTAGAAACCCGGCCTGCCGCTCGCGACGAACCGTTTGATGATGTCCTCGCGGCCGAATCGAATCGCCAGCTTGAAGCACGGCTGGCGTGGCTGGGTGACGCGAAATTCCGCCGTGCCGGCCTGAAACCGGTCCCCAATACAGATGTCGGTCTCGAGCAGGCCCTCCATCGTGAGGTTCTCGCCAAACACGCCCCACGGGAGGTCTGCGTCCGGCAGTTCTGCCCGCCAGTACGCGTAGTGTTCGGAGGGATAGCAATACACGGCCTTCGATGGCCCACCGTGCACGGACAGATCCGACTGCCGATCACCGTCGATATTCAAGGCGGCGACGCGCAGCCGTCCATCCTTCGGCGTCTTCCAGATCGACGTGCGAACCGTCTGTCCGTTGATCGTGATGTCCCGCGGCAGGCCGGTGTTGAGCGAAACGATGTTCATCCGTGCGACGCCACCCGCGGTGTGATGGAAGACGTCCTCACGGCATCAGCTCCTGCGCCTGCCGCCAGATTTCTGCCACGAGATCGCCTGCCGGCACCGATTTGGCCATCGCCGCCGACTGACCCGCCCAAAGCTGCATGCGATGATGGTCGCCGGCAGCAGCCCCCGCGTCCTTCATCAGCGCCGTAAGCCCGCGCTGAACCGGATACGGCGCCGGCGGCGGCGCCTCGGGCGCGGCCGCCGCCTTCACGTAGTCTGTCGCGACCGCCCGGGCGGCGCGGCCCGTGAGCGCGCGTGTCAACATCGTATCCTCCGGCTCCAGATTCGCGAGCGCGTTCGACCACGCGGGATGGGTCTTCGCTTCCGGACAACGAAGGAACGCCGTGCCCACGATGGCGGCGCTGGCGCCTAGTGTCAGCGCCGCGGCCACGCCGCGTCCGTCGCCGATGCCGCCGGCCGCGATGATCGGCAGGTCGAGCCCGTCGGCAAACCGCGGCAGGAGCGCGAACAGTCCTGTCAGCTGCCGTTCGGCCGCAGCCTGGTCGAACGAACCGCGATGGCCGCCGGCTTCGAACCCCTGGGCAATGATGGCGTCGGCACCGGCATCCCGCGCGCGTCTCGCCTCGGCAAGCGTCGTGGCGGTGGCAAACCACGGGATGCGCTTCGCCTTCAGGCGCGTCACGAACTCCGACGGAAACACCCCCATGATCGAGGACACCGCTGCCGGCGCCGCTTCCACGAAGGCGTCGCACTGTTCGCCGAGGCCCGGACGCGTCACATCGCCCGCCGCGGCGGGTACGAGAGGACCCCAGCCCGCGAGAAACGCACGCGTCCGCGCCTCCGCGTCGGCATCCCGTCGCGGGTCCGGATCGGGGATCCACGTGTTCAGCTGGAAAGGCCCGGCCGTGCCCGCGCGGACCTCACTCACCCACTTGCGAATGCCATCGGCGCTGGTGAGCAGCGCGCCCAGCGCGCCCATGCCGCCCGCATTGCCGACAGCAATCGACAGGCTCGCGGGAGACGCGCCGGCCATCGGCGCAAGGAGGATCGGACAACGGAGACCGTGTGACGCGGAGAACGCCCGCGCACGATCGCGAGGCAGCATGAATCGATTATGCCAGCTTCAGCACCTGTTCCATCGCCAGGCGGCACACACGATCCGGATCCTGCTCGATTCGGCTGGTGTCGTTGAACAACATCGTGTCGCGCGACGCTGCCGTGTAAACAGGCCATTTCGGCAGCGCGGGTGTATTGGGATTTCCCGTCCGGGCGAACGCGACCCAGGCGGCACTCACCTTGGTGGCAAGCGCCTGGGCTGCCGGCATTTTCGAAATCAGGGGGCCCGCTACCTTGATGTTGTTGAAGACGAAGGGGATCTCGACCGTGTGCGGGGATCGCATGTGGCCGCCGCCCTCAGGCGTCTCCCAATCGAACCGGTACAGGAAGGCCGGAGCGCCATTCTGCGCGGCCTTGCGTTTCGCCAGCTCACGCGAGTATGTCCCTCGCGGATGATCGGTGGCGATCAGGATCCACAGATCCCAGGGCGTCGCGTCCGGATGCCCTTTCCTGAACGCATCAATCACGCGTGAGGGGTCGCCGCCGATGCGTCTGGCGGCGCGCTGCCCGAGTCCCGCCTCGTCGAGCGCCAGGCTCTCGGGGGTAGGGCGGTCGTACAGGGTTTCCTCCGTTCTGGCATATCCGATCAACAACGGAATGTCTGCCGAGATCGTCGGGCCGGCCGGATCCCACGGGTGGGCAGGCACGGCCTTCCCGTCGACCGTCGGCGAGTTGGCCGTCTGGCCGGGTTCGCGCACCGGGAGTTTCGCGTTCACCGCGGCGTTGGCGGCGAGCAGCTGCGCCATGGGAACGCGCTGCAGCTCGCGAACCTGTCCCCTGGCCAGGCCCAGTTCGCCGAGCAGCAGGTCGGTGGTGTGGGTGGCGTCCTCGCGTGTCGTCAGCCGCAGGACCGCGCCGCTCTCGATCACCGCGCGATGAAACAATCCCCTGGCCATCGGCATCGACATCAGCGTCGCGACTTTCCTGCCGCCGCCCGATTGACCGAAGATGGTCACCAGGTTCGGGTCGCCGCCGAACCGGTCGATGTTGTCGCGCACCCATTGCAGGGCCGAGACGATGTCGAGCATGCCTGCGCCGCCGGAGAGAGCGAACTCCGGACCCGCCACATCGCCGAGGTAGGTGAAGCCGAAGACGTTCAGGCGATGATTGATCGTCACCACCACGACGTCGCTCGTGCGCGCGAGGCTGGTGCCATCGAGGATCGGCCCGGAGCCCGAGCCGGACGAAAAGCCGCCACCGTGCAGCCACACCATCACGGGCCGCCCGCGTCCGTTCCCCAGTGCCGGTGTGAACACATTCAACACGAGGCAGTCTTCGCTTTCGGGCAGGGCGCCGGCGCGTGCCGCGCCCGTGGTTTGCGGCGCGGTCGGGCCGTAAGCGAGCGCGTCGCGAACGCCCGTCCACGCCAGGGGCCTGGTGGGTGGCATGAACCGGTTGCTGCCGGCTGTCGTCCCGCCGTACGGAATCCCCTTGAAGACGTTGATGCCGTCAATCGACGTCCCACGGACGCTACCCGCGGACGTTGCCGCGGTCACGCTGACACCATCGGCTGCGGCGAGTCTCGTCCAATGGGATGAAGCGGCCTGCGCTCCCGCGATCAGCAGGGCCTGCTTGACGAATGTTCTTCGGTTTGACGAGCCGGTCATGCGGTCCTCCTATCGAGACGCCGTTTCGGGATCTGCCGCGAAGTATCGCATGTCACGCTGCTTACGGGCCGGTGACTGTGAAACCGGTTTCCGATGGATATCCGGCCACGAGCGCCAGCGCCACGATCCGCTCGATGAAGTCAGATTTCGCTCGAGCGTAGTTTTCGCGCGACCCGGCATCGCTCCCGCCGTTCAGCGCCGCAAGCCGCCGCTTCAGACCCTCATATTCACGCGCCTCGCCGGGATTGTCACGCAGATAGTCGCGAAACGCGAGGGTGCGCCGTTCTTCGAGTCCGCCACGCTCGACCAGGTGGACGTGATGGCTGTGAGGCCACTGCGCCGGCCGATGAAAGAACGGAGTGACCACATCGTCCGCACTCGGCACGTGCACGTATCCGATAGTGGCCAGACGGGCGCCATACGCCTGCAGCGGGTGGAGCGTCGCGACCGATACCTGGACATCCACGATCGGCTTTGCCGCAAGACCTGAGATCGACGTCGAACCGTGATGATCGATGCGCAGTGCCAGCGCGCCCAGGGCGGCGCGAAGGCGGACGGCTTCGCGCTCGAACGCGGCCGGCCAGCGCGGATCGTACGCCACGATGTCGATCATCCCGGCGAACCAGTATTCCCGGCGTCCAGCGTCGCGTCCTTCAGCAGGGGACAGAACATCGTCGTTCCCGTGTCATCGATCGAGAACCGGCAGGTATGCGCGCCATGGGCCGACCGTCTCGCGGTATTGCTTGGCCATGACCCGCGCGGTTTGCGCGACGTGGCCGAGATCGTGGGCCACCCACGTCGCCAGCAGCTGGCCCAGGGTGACAGGACCGAACGCCGGATGCTCGCCTTCCAGGGCGAATTCACGATCGGACAATGTCCAGCCGCGGAGCGTCGCCAGATTGTTCGCCCGCAACTCGGCGAATTCGTCGAGGAGATCGTCGAGACGCTTGCCCTGGCTCTCGCTGATCTGCGCGAAACGATCGTACGGTTCGAATCGTCTATCGGCCGCTTGCGCCAGGATAATCCGCGCGCGGGGGATCCAACCCGTCCGTTCACCGTGAATGAGATGGCCGAGATTGTCGAATGGACTGAAGGTGTCGGGGCCTTCGTTGCCGGCAATCCATCGGTCGGGCAGACCGCTGAGCAGGGCGCGAAACGCCGCCGGCGTACGTTCGAGGACGGCGATTCCGTCCGACAATTGAAAGATCATCAGTGCCTGCCTCGAAAGTCATTCTACCTACTCGCGCACCAGCGTGAGGACCGTCACGGCAGGGGCATGCGTCGGTGTCGCGCGCTCCACAATCATGCCTTTCGCGTCGAATCATCGTTCATCTTCTCCCTGATCTCTCGAATGCAGATGTCGCAAATCCGCACTCCGCCGCGCCCGGCCACGATCTTTTCCACCTGATCGGGCCGCCGCTGACAGAAGCTGCACTCCTTACCCTTCCACAGGGCGTTCAGGAACGCCTCCGCCTGACGCTTCGTGACGCGCATGCGTTGCCACTTGCGGGAGATGCCGGGGTACGAACGCTCCGCCGACTGCTCTGCCTCGCTCGCGCTGGCAAATGCGGCGGTGCCGAGCACTTTCCACGTCGGGCTGCAGTGCAGAAGCAGCACGTCAGCGGCCGACCGTGCGATTGCCAGCCGGGAGACGCGGCCGAGCCTTTTCCCGTTGACGAGCAGGCTTCCGCGGCCGGAGTGAGGGACGGATGCGTCCAGAATCGCGTACGCAACGACCATCGCACCAGAGAGAACTGCCGGCGGCTGCTTCACGCGTCGGGTATGGTACCGCGCGCCGACGCTTCGATGCCGGCGACTGCGGCCGACGGGCTGCCCGCCTCTGCGAATCGAACGGCGGCCATCGACAGCCCGCTCAGGACCGCGAACCCTGCCACGAGCGGCAGGACGGTGTTGTCGTAACTCTGCCCGATGAGAGTACCCAGCGCGAGCGAGATCAGCGTCGATGATCCGCCGACTACGGCCGCGCCGATGCCTGCGATGTGCCCGAGCGGCTGCATCGCGAGCGCGTTCAGGTTGCCGAACAGCAGTCCGATGCCGAAAAACGACGCGAGCAGGTATGCCATCAGCGTCCAGAGCGGAGGTTGTCCCGATTGCGACGCGGCGATCACCAGGAAGACCACAGACACGACGCAGACCAGCCTGAGCGCGCGGCGCGCCAGCGGGCGCATGCCGTGGCGGCCGACCAGCCGTGCGTTGCACAGCGACGCTCCGCCGAGGGCGATCGCCAGCGTCGAGAAGTACACCGGAAACCGCGGTCCGAGCGCGTACTGTTCCTGCAGGATCTGCTGAACCGACGACAGGTAACCGATGAAGGCGCCGTAGACCAGCCCCGCCGCCACCGTGTAGCCGAATGCCAGCCGGTTCGTGAACACCTCGCGGGCGCCGCGGACGATATTTCCCGCCGACAGCGGGATGCGCCGCTCCGGCGCGAGCGTTTCTTCCTGGCGCCACCCGAACCACACCCACACTACGACGGCCAGGGTCAGGTACAGGCCGAAGATTGCCCGCCAGCCCGCAACTCCGAGGACCGCCTGGCCGATTGACGGCGCGATCACGGGAACGAGGATGAAGACGGCCATCACCAGCGACATCACACGCGCCATCGCGCGGCCTTCGAACTTGTCGCGGACGAGCGCTATCGTCATGGCGCGGGGGCCGCCGACGCCGACGCCCTGCAACACCCGTCCCAGGAGCATCAGGGAAAAACTTCGGGCGAGCAACGCGAGCAGGCAACCCGCCGAAAACAACGCCAGGCCGATATAAACCGCCGGCTTCCGCCCGACGTTTTCCGACACGGGTCCGTAGAAAAACTGGCCGAGTCCGAAGCCGAGAAACAGCAGCGACACGATCAGCTGGCTGTCGTTCGCCCGCTGCACGCCCAGCGCGGCTCCGATGGAAGGCAGCGCCGGCAGAATCATGTCGATCGACAGCGCGACGAGCGCGGTCATCGTCGCCATCAGCGCGACGAACTCACCGAAGGAGATCGTGGCCGGCCGCCGGTCGGTCATGGCGGGCAATGGCTAGGCATCCCGGCGGATTTCCGCCGCGCGCGCCTTCGCCAGTCGTTTGACGAGGCCGACCGGAACCGGCGTGTCGAGCGGGAATCGGACGGTGCCCTTCGACATCGCGAATTTCGCAAGCCGGGGCGCGAGGCTCTTCTTGATGCCGGCCGTCATCGGGTAGAGGCTGACATGCTCCGTCCAGCCGGCGTACCAGAGCAGCGGCCGTCGGTCCAGCCGGAAGCCGGGGATGCCGTACGTGAACACCTCCACTGATTGCGGAACGGCTTCCCTGATCGCGCCGCGAATAGTCTTCAACAGCGCGCGGACCCGGGCGGGCCGGGCCGCGAGATAACGTCGACGCTGGTCTGCAATCTTCCGGACATCGGCTGGAGACAGCGCTGCCGCCACCTGCACCTCCTGCTGAGAGCGTGCGCATCATCCTATAGCGTTTCTGATGTTCGTGTAGTGCAGGCCTTCAAGCCTGCCTGGGAGCGGCTCTGAGTGTCAGGCACGCGGCAGCGCGACGGCCTGCGCTGCGTGGAAGACAGCGGGTGGTCACGCTGCGCCTTTCGCGAGCCTGCGGTATACCTCGTCTTCAGACAAGCCCAGGATCTCGACGACCTTGCGAGGGGACGTCCTGCCATGGATCACGCGAGCAGACGCGATGGAAATACCGAGCGCCTCGGCGATCGTTGCCTCCACTGCGGCGTTGGCCTTCCCGCGCTCAGGCTGCGCGGTGACCCGCACCTTGAGAGTGTCGCCCAGCCAGCCGGAAAGGCAATTTCGCGAAGACGCCGGGACGACTTTGATCCGCAGCTGAACTGTCGTGCCTCCATCGTCTATTCGGCGTTTGACCAGTTTTACGCTCTCCGGAATACCGTGAGCACATCTTGATCGTTTGCGGTGCCCATTGCCCACTTTCCTCGTCGAACGTCGTGGATCCCAAGGCCCGCGCGTTCGTGAATCCCTCGCACGAATCCTTCATCCAGGGCGACGGCGGCTTCCGGCACGGACTCGTCATGTAGACGAGCCAATCCGGAATTGTGGATCACGCCGAACGACTTAAAACTCTGGCGCGCCGCAACGAGCGAACTCGTCTCTGGATTGAGAAGAAAGTAGCTGGCGATGCAGACTCCAGATGGGGCGAGAACCCTGGCGATTTCATCGACGTACTGTTGAACGTCGGCGGGCATCATGTGTGTGAAGACCGAACCGAGGTAGACGAACTCAAAGGCACTGTCTGGAAATGGAAACCGGAATGTTGTGCCTGATACGCGCCCAGCGGGGTTGTACGCTTGGCTGACGACATCCGCGCGATGAAATCGCAGATGGGGATGCCGCCGCGTGATCGCCGCCTGGCACCACGCCACCGCTTCGGGATTGATCTCCAGACCGTCGTATCCGCACGTCAGGTAATCGGCGGCGAGCCCAATCGCGAGATTGCCGATGCCCGATCCGATGTCCAAGAGCCGATCAGTCGGTTTCAACCCACGGGACGTCAGTTCTAGGCGAGCATTCGCGCACTGGAGCGCGAACGCGTCTGGGCGGCCAGTGCCGTAGTAGTACATCCGTAGGTGAAGCGGCGGCAGGATGCCGCCGTCATGACGGCGCCAGAGCGGTTCGAGTCGAGACGTGAGCCGGTAGCCACCGAAGCGAACACGGCTTGCGAAGCGCCGCCACGCGGGGCGTCTGATCCCGGTCACGTGGGGTTCGCCTGCACGCCGAAAAGGTACCACATACCAAACGCGCGGCAATGCGTGGACGAGACGTGCGGCAGGCCTGGCGCGCGATCCCTCCAGAACGGCGCGACGGCAACACGACCGAAATAGAAAAGGCGGCGAGCTTTCGCCCGCCGCCCCTCTGAATCGAACGTCCGGCCGCGCCGGACGCTGCGAGTGGACTGGTTACGGCTCGACTTCGCCGGTTCGCGGCGCAAGCGCCTCGTCCGGTTCCACGAAGTACTCGAGGTCCCGCTCCAGTTCCAGCTCGTCGTCTGTCGGCTGGACCGGCGGCGGCGGCGGCGGCGGCTCGTCCGCCGGGATCCGCACGTGCCGGTAGTACTCGAAGCCGGTGCCGGCCGGAATCAGGCGGCCCATCGTGACGTTCTCCTTCAGGCCGCGCAGATGATCGACCTTGCCGGAGATGGACGCCTCGGTGAGGACGCGCGTGGTTTCCTGGAACGACGCCGCCGAAATGAACGAGTCGGTCGAGAGCGACGCCTTGGTGATCCCGAGCAGCAGCGGCCGGCCCTGCGCCGGACGTCCGCCTTCGGCAATCACGCGCTCGTTCTCCTCGAGGAACCGGAACTTGTCGGTCTGCTCGTCCACGAGGAATTCGGTGTCGCCGACGTCCTCGATCTTCACCCACCGCATCATCTGACGCGCGATCGTCTCGATGTGCTTGTCGTTGATGTTGACACCCTGCAGCCGGTAGACCTCCTGGATTTCGTTCACCAGGTACGCCTGCAGCGCTTTCTCGCCGAGGACGTTCAGGATGTCGTGCGGGTTGCTCGGACCATCCATCAACGGCTCGCCGGCGTGCACGCGCTCGCCTTCCTGCACGTTGACGTGGACGCCGCGCGGCAGCGCGTACTCGCGCGGCTCCGCGCCTGGCTCGTCCGGCACGATGATGATCTTCCGCTGGCCCTTGACGATGCCGCCGTGCTTGACGATGCCGTCGATTTCGGAGATGACCGCCGTCTCGCGCGGCTTTCTCGCTTCGAACAGCTCCACCACGCGCGGCAGGCCGCCCGTGATGTCTTTCGTCTTCGTCGTCTCGCGCGGGATCTTCGCGAGCACGTCGCCGGCCGACACCATCTCGCCGTCCTGCACCATCATGTGCGCGTGGACCGGCATGTGGTACTTGCGGTTGACCTTGCCGTCCTTGCTCTTGATCTCGACGGCAGGCTGCTTCTTCTCGTCGGGCGAGTCCACGATGATGTAGCGCGAGAGCCCCGTAACCTCGTCCACTTCCTCGTGCACCGTGATGCCTTCGAGAATGTCCTTGAAGCGAATCTGGCCGGGGTCCTCGGTGAGAATCGAGAACGTATAAGGATCCCACTCGACCAGCACCTGCCCCTGCTCGATCTGCTGGCCTTCCTTCACCTTCAGCCGCGCGCCATAGACGATCGGATGCCGCTCGCGGTCGCGGCCCTTGGCGTCCTGGATGACCAGCGAGCCGCTGCGGTTCATGACGACGAGATTGCCGTCCTTGGCCGTCACGACTTGCAGCCCCTGGAACCGCACGGTGCCCGCGCTGCGCGCCTCGAGCGTCGACTGCTCGGACACCCTCGACGCCGTGCCGCCGATGTGGAACGTGCGCATCGTCAGCTGCGTGCCGGGCTCGCCGATCGACTGCGCGGCGATGACGCCGACCGCCTGGCCGAGCTCGACGAGCCGGCCGGTGGCGAGGTC
>Ga0136846_1215581_pt1 | contig 11079 bp, 13 predicted proteins | sample HopSoiMetagenom2_FD_96841 | JGI IMG/M metagenome (GOLD analysis project Ga0136846, IMG submission 96841) | Grasslands soil microbial communities from Hopland, California, USA - 2 Assembly 2016 (version 4) | ecosystem: Environmental > Terrestrial > Soil > Grasslands | place: USA: Hopland... | reverse complement strand
TGATCGACGGGTTCTCGGACTTGCGCGCGATCTTGTCGATCTCGTCGATGTAGATGATCCCGGTCTCGGCCTTCTTCACGTCGTAGTCGGCGGCCTGGATCAACTTGAGCAGGATGTTCTCGACGTCTTCGCCGACGTAGCCGGCCTCGGTGAGCGCGGTGGCGTCGGCGATCGCGAACGGAACGTTCAACATGCGCGCGAGCGTCTGCGCGAGGTAGGTCTTCCCGCAGCCGGTCGGGCCGAGGATCATGATGTTCGACTTCTGCAGCTCGACCTCTTGATCCTTCTGGCCGACCTGGATCCGCTTGTAGTGGTTGTAGACCGCGACCGACAGGACCTTCTTGGCCTGGTCCTGTCCGACGACGTACTCGTCGAGGAACTGGAAGATCTCCGCGGGCTTGGGGAGCTCGTCGAGCTTGAGCTCGGCGGTGTCGGCGAGCTCCTCTTCGATGATCTCGTTGCAGAGGTCGATGCATTCGTCGCAGATGTACACGCCGGGGCCGGCGATCAGCTTCTTCACCTGCTTCTGGCTCTTCCCGCAGAAGGAGCACTTCAGCAGGTCCGATTCGCCGAACTTCGCCATTCTTCCGTTGCCCTTTCGTGCCCTACGACCGGCGGCCGCGTCGGGCGATTATCACGCGCCGTTGGAGCTGACGCCAGCTACCTGCGCAGCGAGTCCGCGCCGGCTGAGGATCTCGTCGACGATGCCGTAGTCCTTCGCCTCCTGCGCCGTCAAGATGAAGTCGCGGTCGGTGTCCTTCGTGACCTTCTCGAGCGGCTGGCCGGTGTGTCCGGAGATGATCTGCTCGAGCAGCGCGCGCAGGCGCATGATCTCCTTGGCCTGGATCTCGATGTCGACCGCCTGGCCCTGCGCGCCGCCGTGCGGCTGGTGCAGCAAGACGCGCGCGTTGGGCAGCGCGAACCGCTTGCCGTCCGCGCCGGCGAGCAGCAGCACCGCGGCCGCCGACGCCGCGAGCCCCATCACGATGGTCGACACGTCGCACTTGATGTACTGCATCGTGTCGTAGATCGCGAGCAACGCGCTCACGTCGCCGCCCGGCGAGTTGATGTACAGGTTCACGTCCTTGTCGGGGTCCTCGGACTCCAGGTGCAGGAGCTGCGCCATGATCAGGTTGCCGACCGCGTCGTCGATCGGGGTTCCCAGGAACACGATGCGGTCCTTCAGGAGTCGCGAATAGATGTCGTAGCCACGCTCGCCGCGGCTCGTCTGCTCGACGACCGTGGGGACGAGGTAGTCGTACACGGGCTGGATGGTCATGCCTGCTCCTCCGTTCCGTCGGCCTGCTGCTCGGTCTCGGCGGCGGCCTCGGGGCTCTCCTGTGAGATATCGGCGCGCTCCACGAGGATGTCGAGCGCCTTCGAACGGATGATATCCCCGGCCAGCGTTATGACCTGCCCCGAACGGTCCAGCTGTTTGGCTAATTCCTTGGGATCGCGGTCATAGGCCTCGGCCATCTTGCCGATCTCGACGCCGAGCTCCTCGGCCGTCACGTCCAAGGATTCCGCCCTCGCAACGGCTTCGAGCACGAGGTCCGACTTGATCGCCCGCAGCGCGTGGTCGCGGCTGTCCTGTTGGAGGCGGTCGCGATCCCAGCCCTGGATCTCCAACATCTGGTCGAGCGTGAGGCCGTATCGGGCGGCCTGTTGCTCGGCATGACGGACCCGGTGCTCCGTCTCGCCGTCGATCAACGACTCGGGCAGATCGACGTCGACGTCGTCGACCATCGCCTGCAGCACCCGGTCGCGCACGACGCCCTCGGCCTCGCGATCCTTGACCTCCTGGAGCTTCTCGCGGAGGTCCTCGCGGAGCTCCGCGACCGTGTCGAACTCCGAGGCCGTCGCGGCGAACGCATCGTCGGGCTCGGGAAGCCGCAGCGCCTTCACGTCCTTGACGAGCGCCTTGAACGTCACGGGGCCGGCGAGCTCCTCCCCGAAGCGCTCGGCGGGCAGGTCCTCGTCGAACTCGATGATGTCGCCCGGCTTCGCGCCGAGGATCTTGGCGTCGAGCGTCTCGCCGAACTCCCCCGACCCGACCGAATACAGGTAGCCCTCACGCGTCAGCTCGTCGACGGGCTCGCCGTTCCGCATCGCGCTCAGGCTGAGCGTGACGAGATCGGACTCCTGCGCCGGGCGCTCGACGGGCTCGAGCTCCGCGAACTGGCGCTGGAGCCGTTCGATCCAGGAATCGATCTCCTCCTCGGTCGGCTCCGTGCTCGGTCGCGTCACCTTCACGCCGGTGTACCGCGCCTCACTCAGCTCAAGGCGCGGGCGGACCTCCACCGTCGCAGTGAAGATGAACGACTTGCCCGGCTCGAGCTGCTCGACGTCGACATCCGGGTCGCCGATCGGCGCGAGGTCTTCGTCCGTGACGGCCTCGCGGAAGTAGTCGGGCACCAGCTGGTTGACGAATTCCTCGAGCACGACGTCGCGCCCGACCTGTGCGTCGATGATCGGCTTCGGCGCCTTGCCGGGCCGGAAGCCCGGGATCTTGATCTCGCGCGCGATCGCGCGGTACGTCCGGTCCAGATCCTTGTCAACCTGGTCCGATGGGACCTCGATCGTCAGCTTGACGGTGTGCTTCTCGGTCGTCTCGACGGTGGTCTGCATGTGCGACCCAGGCTACCGGAGAACGTTGCGCCCGTGCCGCGAACCCGCAGCCAGAAGCGTAGGTAACCTGCACGCCATGTACGACGACGAGCTCGCGTTCGCGCACGGGCTCGCCGATGCGGCAGCCCGCATCGCGCTGGATCTGTTCGCCGACGACGGGCTCGAGATCAGGCACAAGGCCGACAAGACATTGGTCACCGCCGCCGACACCGGCATCGAGCGTATGGTGCGCGACCGGCTGGCGACGATGTTCCCCGGCGACCGGATCATGGGCGAGGAAGAGGGCGGCACCTGGGACGGCGCCGGACGCGTCTGGATCCTCGACCCGATCGACGGCACCGCCAACTTCGCGCGGGCGATCCCGGTCTGGGCGACCTTGATCGCCCTGCAGGTCGACGGCGTGATCGTCCTGGGCCTCGCCAACGCGCCGGCGATCGGCGAGCGCTACGCGGCGGTCCGCGGCGGCGGGGCGACGATGAACGGCAAGCGGATCCACGTGAGCCAGATCGGCCGGATGGGCGACGCGCAGTTCCTCTATTCACAGCTCGACACGCTGCTCGCAAGCACCCGGAACCAGGCGGTGGTCGGGCTGGTGGTCGAGAGCGCGCGGGAGCGCGGCTTCGGCGACTACTGGGGCCACCTGCTCGTCGCGCGCGGGGCGGCCGAGATCTGCGTGGAGCCCTCCCTTTCGGTCTGGGATTACGCGGCGCTCGTGCCGATCGTCGAGGAGGCCGGCGGCCGCGTTACCGACTTCGAGGGCGGGCCGCCATCGCATAAGGGTCCCGTGCTCACCACGAACGGTCTGCTGCACGACGAGGTGCTCCGCCGCCTGGGCGACGGCTCGATCAAACGCTGAGCAGCTCACCGGCGTCCCCGGCGTTGGCGAGCACGGCGTTGGCCGCGGCGACATCCTGCACGCCGACCCCCGTGAGATCGCAGACCGTGAGCTGCGTTGAGGACGTGCGGCCCGGCACCCTGCCGGCGCAGATCGTCCCGATCTCGACCGCGCGCTCGGCGACGTCGAGGGCGTGCTGCAGCTCACCGAGCCGCCGGCATTGGTCCAGCGAGTCCACCGCGAGCACGTCGGCCTGGCGGAGCAGTTCCGGATCGAGCTCGTGCTTTCCGAGCCCATCGGAGCCGACGGCGGTGATGTGGGTGCCGGGCGCGATCCACTCCGCCCGCACGAGCGGCTCGGTCGAGGCGGTGCACGTGATCACGACGTCCGCCGCGTCAACGGCGGCTTCAACCGTCGGCGCGGCGGTGCCCCCCACGTCGGAGGCCGCGGCTGCGGCCCGATCGGCATCGCGGCCCCACACGCGCACCTCGGTCACGTCGCGGACGCACCGCAACGCTTCGACCTGCCGGCGCGCCTGGATGCCGGTGCCGATCACGGCGACCACCGCCACGTGCTCGGGCGCGAGCCGACGCGCGGCGACGCCGCCGGCCGCGCCGGTCCGGGTGTCGGTGACGTAGCCCCCGTCCAACAGGAAGGCGACGGGCGCGCCGGTCGCTGCGTCGAACACGAGCACGAGGCCGTCGATCGCCGGCGGGTCCGCCGCGTAGAACCCGCTCGCGACCTTGACGGCGTAGGCCGGCGCGCCGCGGATATGCCCGGCCTTGACGTGGATCTCGCCGCGCGCTTCCGGGACGTCGAGGTGGATCACCGCCGGCAGCTCCGCCTCGCCGCCGCTGTACGCGACGAACGCCGCCTCGACCGCGTCGATGCACGCCGACATCGGAAGCGCAGCGCGGACGTCGGCCTCGCGCAATATCCGTACCGTGGCCACGCGCGAAGCCTGCCGTTCGCGTGGCCGCCGGTCAACCGCGCGGGCTTGAGCACGGGGACGCCCGGGCACTAGCGTGGCGCCGTGACGATCGAGCGGTTCGAGATGGAGCGATACCAGTCCCTGTACTGGCACCTCGTCGACTACGACCTGTCGGAGTCGGGCGTGACGCCGCTGACCATCGCCGAGCTTCTCGGGCCGGACGCCGACGGGTTCGTCGAGACACCGCTCGGTTACCCGTTGTCCGAGGGCTCGCACGAGTCGCGGGCGGCTATCGCCCAGTGGTACCCCGAGGCGACGGCCGACAACGTCACGATGATGAACGGCGGCTCCGAGGCGAACCTGCTGACGTTGTGGTCGCTACTCGAGCCGGGCGACCGCCTCGCCTTCATGGTCCCCAACTACTGCCAGGCGCTCGGGCTCGGGCCGATGTTCGCGGACAGCGTCGACACGTTCCGCCTCAGCCGACGGGGCGATCGCTGGGCGCTCGACCTCGACTCGTTGGATCGCGCCGTCGGGTCCAGCACGAAGGTCGTGATGGTCTGCAACCCGAACAACCCGACGGGAACGGTCTTGACGGACGCAGAGATGGACGCGGTTGTCGATGTCGCACGACGAGCCGGCGCGTGGATCGTCGCGGATGAGATCTATCGAGGCGCCGAGGTCGACACCGATGTGACCTCGCCGACGTTCTGGGGCCGGTACGACAAGGTCGTCGTCACGAGCGGCCTGTCCAAGGCGTTCGGGATGCCGGGCCTGCGGGTCGGATGGGCCGTCGCGCCGACCGACGTGGTCGCGCGTATCTGGGATCGCCACGACTACACGACCCTGACGCCCGGCGCGGTGAGCGACCGCCTGTCGGCGGTCGCGATGGAGCCGTCGCGACGCGAGCAGATCCTCGCGCGGACGCGCGAGATCATCCGCGCGAACCTGCCTGAGCTCGAGGGCTGGCTCCTCGATCAGCCGACACTTCGGTACGTGCGCCCGGTGGCCGGCGCGATCGCCTTCGTCGAGGTCGACCTCTCGATGCCGACGCGCGAGGTCGTCGAGCGGATCCGGCAAGAACGCAGCGTCCTCCTCGTCCCGGGCGAGATGTTCGGCATCGACAACGGGATCCGGTTCGGGTTCGGCTACGACATCCAGCACACCCTCAAGGGCCTCTCGCTCGCCGGCGAAACGCTCGCCTCGCTCGCCTGACCCCGGGTCACCATCGGGCCGGCCATGGGGCGTACGCTCCGGGCACGACCTGCGGCGATGGGAGCCGGCATGCCAACTGACCAGAAGTCACGGCGACGGAGCGCGCGCGCCGAGGCGAAGCGCGAGCTGATCGTCACCTGCGCGATGCGCCACTTCGCCGAGCATGGCTACCAGGGCGCCCGGATCGAGGACATGGCGGCGGAGCTCCAGATCGCGAAGGGCTCCGTCTTCCAGCACTACGGATCGAAGGCCGGCCTGTTCCTCGAGTGCTACAAGCGCGCCGTCGCGATGCTTCCGGCGTGGCTCGACGCCCCCGAGGAGGTCAAGGCCGATGGGTTCTTCGCCGTCGTGCGGTACTGGCTCGGCCGGACCCAGCACCTCGTCGAGGAAGACTGGGTGCCGAATCGCGTCGTGCTCGTCGGCAACTACGGCACGGATCTCGCGCTGAAGCGCGAGCTCAATCGGTTCCTCGTGAGCGAGGACCCCTACGGGACGCTGGACTTCGTCGAATGGGGCCAGCAGCGGGGCGAGGTGCGCGCCGACCTCGACCTCGAGACGATCGTGTCGCTCGTCGACTGGACGTCGTTCGCGATCCAGGACGCGCTCGTGACCGAGGAGCTCGACCCCGGGCTCTTCCATCGCTGGCGGAGCCAGCCCGAGCGCCAGCGGATGCGGCTGGACCACTTCGCGGTGCTGCTCGAAAGCGCGATCGGGTCGGACCACGAGGCGCGAGCCGCCGTCGCGGCCGCAGAGGTGGGCTAGCCCCGGCCGCTAGTTGCGGCGCCGGCGGAGCGCCTCGCAGGCGTCGTCCACGGTGACCGTCCGCTTCCGATAGTTGTAGAGCGCGAACCGGTCGCAGGCCGTCTCCGCCTGCGACTTCGTATGCCGCCGCTCCTTGAGGTACCAGTGCATCCATTCGTGCAGGTAGAGGAAGCGCAAGACCTCCCGCGGCGCCCGGAACGTGACGCCCTCGGTCAGCCAGATGAACCGCATCCCCTTGCCGGGACGGCGTTTCGCCCCGTAGGGAACGATCTCGCCGAACGGCAGGAACGGCTCGGGGATCTGGATCGTGATGCCCTTGTCGTCGAAATCCGTCCAGGCGGACAGGTGCGGCTTGTCGCCCCGGTAGCGCAGCGGGATCACCGACAGGTCATAGCCGTCGGGGTGCGGGAACCCTGCGATCGCCCGCCGAACGTCGCCCACCGGCATGGTTGGGACCTTCGACGTGACGTCCATGGCCCACAGGCTACGGGCGTTCCGTTTCATCGCCGCTGCTACCCTCCGACGCCATGACGCGCCTCCGTGACCTGGGCCTTTCCGTCGGCCAACTGCCGCCCGGCCCTCTGAACGCGATCACCGACGTGGCCGGTGTTCGCGTCGGCGTCGTCACGCTGATCGAGGGGGACGGACCGCTCGAGGTCGGCCACGGACCGGTCCGCACCGGCGTGACGGTGATCGTGCCGCACGACCAGATCGGGGTGTCGCCGGTCTTCGCCGGGACCCACACCCTCAACGGGAACGGCGAGATGACCGGACTCGAGTGGGTTCGCGAATCGGGGCAGCTCACGACGGCGATCGGCATCACCAACACGCACTCCGTCGGGACGGTGCGCGACGCGCTGGTGGCGGCGGACATGGCGGAGCGCAGCCCGCGCGGTTCGTTCTGGTCGCTCCCGGTCGTCGCCGAGACGTACGACGGCGCCTTGAACGACATCAACGGGATGCACGTCACCACCGCGCACGTCCATCAGGCGCTTGCACGCGCCGGGGACGGTCCCGTGGCTGAGGGGAACGTGGGGGGCGGCACCGGGATGATCTGCCACGAGTTCAAAGGTGGAACCGGGACCGCCTCGCGGATCGTCGGTGGCTGGCGGGTCGGCGCGTTGGTCCAAGCCAACTACGGCGATCGCGAGCGGCTCGCGATCGACGGCGTCCCGGTCGGGCTGGCGATCCCGCGCTCGTCGTTGGCGTCGGCGTGGGACGAAGAGGAGGCCGTGGCGCGCGCCGGCGCCGGTTCGATCATCGTCGTAGTGGCGACCGACGCGCCCCTCCTTCCCCACCAGCTGACACGCCTCGCACAGCGCGCCGGCCTCGGCATCGCCCGCATGGGCGGCCACGGCGGGCACTCGAGCGGCGACATCTTCCTGACCTTCTCGACGGCCAACGCCGGCGCGCTCACCAGTTACAAGGCGGAGTCGACGGGCGAGCCGCTGACGCTGTCCATGCTGCACGACGGCGAGATCTCGGGGCTGTTCTGGGGTGCGATCGAGTCGACCGAGGAAGCGATCTGCAACGCCCTCGTGGCGGCCGAGACGATGACCGGTCGCGACGGGATCACCGCCCACGCCCTGCCGCACGACGCGCTGGTGGACGTCATGACCCGGTACGGGCGCGGCCCCGCCGCGTCGTGACCCTCGAGCCTCCTCGTCCTGGCGGAACCGTCGCGCAAGACGACGATCGGGCGAGGAGATCCACACCATTGTGTCGGACCGCTCGACCGGATCGGGTGGCCGGCCGCCCCTCAGGGCTCAGCAGAAGATGCCGTTGGCGTTCGCGGTGGCCTGTGTAAGCGACGTGCCGGCGGCCTGGAGGTCGCCCGCCGCCGCGGTCGCGTTGTTGTCTTGCAGGTCCGTGATCGCCTGGTTCACCTGGTCGCCGGCCGACTGGAGCTCGTTCTTGATGTCGGGTGAGGCGTCGCCGACGAGGTCGGCAGCGCTCTGGAGGTCTTGACCCGCCTGCGTGAGCTCGTCCTTGGCCGTTCCGAAGTTGAGGGAGGAGGCCGAGGTCGCGGCGCTCGAGACGTGGTCCTTCGCCGACTGGATCGTCGCGTCGAAGTCGCTCTTGTCGACGCACGACGCCGTGGCCGAGGGCGTAGTCGTGGACGAGGCGGCCGGTGACGAAGTGCTCGAGGACGTGCTCGAGCACGCCACGAGCAGCATCACGGGAACCGCGGCCGCCACCACCCAGCGCTGCATCGCACGATTCTCCCCGCTGGGGCACACGGGAGGCAAATGGACAGGCCCGCGAGGCGGGGTTGCGTTGCGGTACATCCCTCGGCGAGAACAGCCTCAATACGACCCCTACCTCGACCGATACGGCTTGATGACATGCCGAACCTGTATCTGATCCTCAAGAGCGACAACACGCCGGACGAGGTCTCGGCCGACTTCTACGAGCGCCAGGGGGACGATTGGGTCTTCCTCCTCCGCGGCTCCGAGGTCGCCCGGCTCCAGATCGATTCGATCGTGTCGATCGCCAAAGCGCCTCGCGATTTCGGCTGACGGTTCGGACGTTTCGAACCATCCACCGTGGGCATCACCTCACAGGCCTGTGCTGCAGGTCCCCCCTCTGCATAGGCCCGTAGACCCCGTGGAGCAGCCCGCGCTCCACGGGGTCTTCTACTGCGTCGGGCGAGCCGCCTCTCGGCCGAGCTCGGTTACCCGATGGATCTTCCGCTGGACGTGCTGGACGAGGAGCAGGTCCACGAGGCGTCCCACGTCCGCCTCGGCCACCCTGCGCCGGGGGCCGCGCGGGATGACGAGGTCGACCTGGTCGGTTCCCTTGACGGGGGCGAGCACGACCTCTCCGGACCCTTCAGTAAGGATCCACAAGAGGATCTCCCGTTGTTCCCGATCGAGGTCAACCATGCGCGATGTCCCGCTGTCGGCCGCCGCTCCTCACCCATCGCGCCGCCCGCTGATCGCACCGGGCGCGGCGTGTCGCCACACCGAGCGTACGCATCCGTCACTCGATCGACGGCGCGGCGTTTGTCCGTCGGTTGGCCGTCGGCTCACTAGGGGGCTTGGGGGTTCTTCGCGCGACGCGGTAAGTTCCGTGCGTGGGACAGTACGAATTCCGGGTGAAGCGGCGGGACCGCGGGATCTCGAACGAGTACGCGATCCGGCGCGCCCGTGAGACGGCGTTCGCCAACGGCGTCGCCGTATCCGGCGATCCGATCGTCACGACGAAGCGCGTGCCCCTGCCCTGGATCGGTCCCCGGACCGAGTTCATCGTCCGGTTCCGGGACGCCACGCGCGGCCTCTGAGCCAGCCGCTGGGTCCCACTTCCTGAATCAGCTGCCAGCGATTCGAGTCGCGCGCCCCTTTCGGCGGGAGTAGCGTTGCCTCGCTATGACGGCGGAACGCGGTCGATGGACACGATCGTCGATCGCCGCCATCCTCGTTGCGGATCTGGTCATCATGTCGTTGGTCGCCTCCACACCGGCGATCGCCGCCGACTTGAGGCGTCCATCCACACCGCAGAACCTCCGCGTCACCGCCTCGTCCTCGTCGAGGATCGACATCGCGTGGGACACGTCGAGAGACAACGTTCGCGTGACCGCGTACATCGTCGTTCGCGATGGTGCGCGGCTCGCCAAGGTCAGGGCGGCGAAGACGACGTACCACGACGGATCTGTACGGGCGGACAAGACGTACACGTACCGGGTGCGCGCGCGTGACCGAGCCGGCAACCGGTCGAAGATCAGCCGGAAGCTCGTCGCGACAGCGTCGAGCGCGGTGGTCGTGGCCGCTGCCGGCGACATCGCGTGCGATCCGAGCGACCCGAACTACCACGGCGGCACGGGCACCTCGACGGCGTGTCGAGAGCTGTACACGTCGAACCTCCTGGTCAACAGCGACTTCGACGCGGTCCTCGCGCTGGGCGATCTGCAATACAACAGTGGTTCGCTCGACGACTTCAACGATGCGTACGGCCCGACATGGGGACGAGTGAAGTCGATCACGTATCCGGTGGTCGGCAACCACGAGTACGGCCAGTCGAACGCCTCCGGCTACTTCCAGTACTTCGGGAGCCGCGCCGGACCGGCCGGCAAGGGCTACTACAGCTTCGACCTCGGACGCTGGCACATCGTCGCGATCAACTCAGAGTGCGATGAGATCGGCGGGTGCGGCACGGGCTCGACCGAGGAGACATGGCTGCGCAACGATCTCGCAGCGCATCGGGGCAAGTGCACGATCGCGATGTGGCACAAGGGCCGCTACAGCTCGGGGCACGACGGCGACAACACCTTCATGCAGCCGATGTGGGCGGACCTCTACCGCGCAGGCGTCGAGATCCTGCTGAGCGGCCACAGTCACGACTACGAGCGCTTCGCACCGCAGGACGACGGCGGGCATCTCGACAACACCAACGGTGTGCGGCAGTTCATCGTCGGGACCGGCGGGGCGTTCTTTACGGGGCTCGGCACGTCGTTCGACGCGAACAGCCAGGCGCACCAGAACACGACGTACGGCGTGCTCCAGCTCACGCTGCGCTCCGGCGCATACGACTGGAAGTTCTTGCCAGAAGCCGGGAAGACGTACACCGACTCGGGCACGACGTCCTGTCATTGACTCGGTCGCGCCCGTGCGTCGGGGCGGCGGGATTCGAACCCGCGACCTCGTGCTCCCAAAGCACGCGCGCTAGCCAGGCTGCGCTACGCCCCGTGTGACCAGCCTACCTGCATAGG
>Ga0136846_1227866_pt1 | contig 11082 bp, 10 predicted proteins | sample HopSoiMetagenom2_FD_96841 | JGI IMG/M metagenome (GOLD analysis project Ga0136846, IMG submission 96841) | Grasslands soil microbial communities from Hopland, California, USA - 2 Assembly 2016 (version 4) | ecosystem: Environmental > Terrestrial > Soil > Grasslands | place: USA: Hopland... | reverse complement strand
TTTGGTGACGAAGGTCACCGGGGTGACTATGGAAGGATTCCGTGGTAGTCTCTGACTCCCTCCAACTCAATCAATATCAAGAACATGTCGTGAGCATGGGGGTTTGGCCGACTACTAAACTATTGGCTAGGGCTAGGCTAGTTATAGCTTCTATAGTGAGTGGCCCTTCCGCTTTGATCTAGTTGTAGTTTGTATTGTACTAAATTGAACACATATCAAAGAAAGGCGATCAATCAATAAGTAGTTGCCCTTCTCCGGCCTGGGGAAAGCAGCGAACTCGTTAAACTAGGGGCTTTTTGATTCATGGTCGCTACTGTTGTATTGTATATTGTCGGGGGAAGCTACTGCTTCTACGACAGCTCCGCTTCCTCGTCTTGCTTCTACTTTGCTTGTTTGCGCGAAGGCTTAGAGTCCTTTTCGCTAGGTCCAAATGCAAAGATCTGATCCAACGGAAATCCCGCATATTGAGCGCAGCTGATATGTGGCTACTAGGCGCGATCATCCCGCATGCCATAAAAAAAAGACTTCTTTTTTTTATGGCCAAAGATAGAATAGATATGGATAGAGAGACATTCTATTGATTCGCGAAATGGCTCGTCGATCCAAATGAATCATTCTTCTGGTCTCTCTCTGCCCCCCGCCCCAAAACTGACCCACGACACAGCGCCCATTCGTTTCCCGCGCGGGAAGGCAACGAAGTTCAGTTCAAAAGACCGCAGCGGAGTGGAGCAGCCGCGACACGAAGTTCCTTACCTTAGCTGGATCTCGCTGGTGCCACCTAAACGGTAGGTATAGGCGGCGGATGTCTGACGTTTGGAGTTGTCGTTCGTGCACCTGTCCCCAATAGAAGAATGAGTGATCCCTTCCCCTGCGGATCATGGCCTTACCACTAGGTCCCCGATGGCCAACGGGGGATTCGGTATATTTTCGTTCGTTTGCGCTTCGCGTTCCCGCTGGACACGTGTTAGCTGTAGGAAGTATGGTTACGAAAGTGACTTCGGTTCGCCAGTTCAGGCTCAACTCCTCGCTTTACGTTAGCGGACTTACAGGTCGGGCCGGGGCTCCACGCTCTTTCTTTCTGTGTGGGACGATGCCGGGGAATGTGTCGAGGCGGCGAACAACAACAAGACAACTAACTACATTTGCTTTTTCCCTCCATGAGATGAGCCGGTGCATTGGACCGATGGATAATAGAACTGAGCTGGCCAAACGCTTGGGCGCTCTAGATACGATGTAGACTCCATCAGATACATATCGATTTCTTTCTGATGGATCCAGAATAGATAGATATCTTGTATCATCAATAGATAGAAAGAGGTCAACCCTTATTATTGATAGAAAACCTTTCGATCTTTAAGATCAGGCCATCTATCAATCGATTTGAATCATCTCGCTTTTCGTTCATTTCAGCCACGCCATAATAGCCGCCACAATAAGAAAGAAGCAAGCGAAACAGCTAGAAGCGCTCGCTTCGCCGCGCCCAACAATTCTTATTCACGGGAAAGCCAACCGAAAGATTCGATTCGGACTTCGTAGAGCCGGTGCTGCTGCTGTCTGCGTAGGGCCGTCCCCCACTCCCGTCCCGGGGCGCTAAGGGGTTTTGTTTTAGGAACAGACGGCGGTGTTTTGCTGACGCCTCGAATCGACGCTTTTGTTGCGACATGCTAAGTTTTCTCCCCTATTGCTAGTAGGTTGATGGGTCGCACGCCCGGCACACATGTTTTGGCCTTGCTTGTGTGTCCATAACTCAAAATAGGTGACCTAACGGCCGCCGCCCGACTAAACATACCAATAGTCACCAAATTCATATGGGCTACTGAGGAGTAGGCAATGATCTTCTTAAGATCGATCTGTCTTAAAGTGGTCAAGGAAGTATATATTATAGCAATCGCGCTTAGAGTATAAATGAAAGGAGTGAAACAAAGTGTCGCTTCGGGAAACATGGGTATTGAAAATCTTAAAAACCCGTAGGTTCCCAATTTTAAAAGAATTCCAGCCAAGATGACGGATCCAGCCGTAGGTGCCTCTACATGGGCTTCGGGTAACCAAATATGAACTGGTACCATAGGCACTTTGACGGCAAAAGAGGCGAAAAAAGCAATCCATAGAAGGATTTGGCGCCGCTCACTAAATTCAGTGGTTAATAAAATTTGTAAATCGGTGGTTCCTGTTTGGAGAAGAATCAACAGAATAGCTAATAGCATAAAAACGGATCCAAGTAAAGTATATAGGAAAAACTGATATGCTGCCTTGATCTTTCTTTGTCTCGAACCCCATACCCCTATAATGATGGTAGAGTAAGGGGTGGCCCCAAAGCGGAATTGACCGGTGGTAGTTGGTCGAAGCTCCAGTGGGTAGCCACTCCCTTCTCAGGGAACCGTACGTGAGACTTCCGCATCATACGGCTCCGTCCCGAGCTTCCGTCGTCGGCCCTTGTCATTAGACCACTATGCTTGTCTTTTCCGCCTTGACTCTCTAATCTTTTGCTTCTCGGGTGGTGGCGAACAATGCTGCTTGCGTAGCGGGAGATGCCCGCCCGTCGGGCCCGGCCTGCTTCCTACCCGAAAGAAGGCTAGCCGGACTAGTGGTAGGGGACCCGACCGTAAAAAACCCTACCCTATTCTCGAACCCTCTGCCGAGCTCTACCCTGTCCGCATTTATTTGGAAGGGGGCCAAAGAAATGTCTCCACCTGCTGCCAACAGTCTTTCTTCGGAATTCTACTGAACGGGTCGATCCTCCCCTCCGTTTGTTTTAGCAACTTATCCTAAGGTCTCTTCGCCAAGAACTCTCCGGCAACGACAGAGGAACTAACCTGCCTGCAGTGGCGGGGCGGCTTTTTTTTGAAACAATAAGACCTGGACGATTATCCCTACCCTCGGTAGCTTACGAGTTTACGTCCATCCCTGGTCGGGTACAGTTTCCTTTATTTTTATCCCTTGTAGCCGTTACCCGAATTCGCGCAAGTGTGTCCACACCCCCCCCTGACTTGACGAGGAATCCATTCTCGCGAACAAACACACCCCCTACACACACCTAGGAGCACCCCTTCCTGCATATCCATACAAGACCTGAGTAGGCGGGTCGAGGTCCTACGAGGTACCCACTACTCGGAGTACCCTCCCACCAAAAAAAGATGTGTGGTTCGGTGGTTCGACCAGAAATGCTATGCTTACGCACAAGACTACCCCTCTTCCCGAAAGCTTCGCGGGGACCTTTACTACTTTACGACGACGGGGGACCGCCCGTAGGGGGTTTACTGCACAAGGCCCCTGCAGAGGAAAAGCTTGATCCCAGCGAATAGAAGATGCTCAGCTCCGCACAACATAGGGATTGGCACGCTTTCGGAAAGAACATAGAATAGTAGAGGATCCAGCATGCAGGACACGGCGATCATTAGAAATTCACGAATTAGAAATGCTGTAATATACTCTTTCCCAAAACTTCTCATACCAGACCAACCCACTGAAATGCAAATAGGGATCAGAAATGTGGTCAATATCACGAAGAATAATGAAAGACCATCTATACCCATATACAAATGGATGTTTTCATAAGGAAGCCATCGAAGGCTTTCCACAAATTGAGATTTGGCCGTAGAAGGATCGAATTGTATCCGAGGAACAGGGGGATACAAAAAAGTAATAAGAGAAACGCACAGACCAATCAATCGTATCGGTCTTATTGAAGAATTTGGAATGAAAAGAGGAGTAATGCTTCCTAGCACGGGACAGAGAATAGGACCACTTAGATCGAAATAGCATTCACAGAAATGTTCTAACATAGAGTAGAATTGCACATGGAAAAGATTAGTTGACAACAGTCAATCAAAAGATGGGGCGCCAAATTACTAAACAATAGGGGTCTTTCTGTGCAAGTCAGCTGAACACCGTAATTGATGAGTGAGTAGGTGGGTTAGGTGCACCCCTCGCCCAGTGGGAAGTCATGAGGCTAGCCCCCCCCTGAATGAAGAAGTAGTGGGGCCCCCTGCCCGCCCACGTATGCGCCTTTATTTAGATTCTAACTAAATATTATACGGAACTTTATCCGGGAATCTTTCTAAAGAATCCATCTTATTTTCTTTCAATCTAAGGTGCACCTTGCCTTTTTCAGGTAGCTTTGTTACGCCTATTCAGCTAGGTGGGGCATTGGTCATAGCCGAAGTCGAAGGGAAAAAATAAGGTAATGAGATGATGGTGCCATCAAGAAGTTTTCGACGAACGAACAATGAAACTCTTGCATGAAAGACCGGATTTGACGCAAGATGAATGGCGTTGGGGTTTTTCAAATGAAACCCGCGATCAGAAAGTCACCAACGGAGCCATACAATCTATCTAGTAGTGTGCCATGGCACGGTACTCCGCTTCGGCAGTGGAAGGAGCAACTGTCTATTGCTTTTATCTCATCCAAGATAGTGGAGAGTCTCCCCATAAAATAGATAAGCCTGTAGTTGAGCACCTATCTGAAGGCCCAATCGGCATCAGTAGTAGCACGCAACTCTAAAGAAGACGATGACGGAAAAAAGGACGGCTCGAGAAAAGGTACCTCGAATATATCTAAGAATCCGATGAACTGCTGCAAAGTGAACTGACCGGGGGGCAGCCATGAAAGGCTTACTTTCTTAGGAAAAGCCATCTGGGCAAGAGATCGTCAGATAAACCAAACTGCCGACCTACTGTCTGTACTGCGTCGGATCAGATAATGGTGAGCCATCAGTCGGACGGAGTTTAACGTAAAGCTCCAAGGGAGTGTCAACAGTCTTCTCATCATTGAGTTGAGCTCGAGTGATCAAGTCATGACGTTATTTGATCTGAGATACCAAATATCCACGAGGAGAATGTGCGACCTCCAAGCCAAGAAAAGGCTTAGGGCGCGTCAGCGCCTTCATAGCAAATAATTGATGAAGGCGACACTTGATCAGCGATATGGTAACGGAGTAATCACCAGTCAGTTTGATATCATCAACATACAACAACAGAATAGCACGTCCTCGAGGATAAACTGATACGAACATGGCCGAATCATGATCACTCCGAGCAAACCCTGCCTGGATAACCACTGTGCTGAACTTCAAAAACCGACGCTATCGGGGCTTGTTGAGACCATAGATCGCTTTGCGTAAAGGACAGTGGTCGGTGATGTTAAGAAAGTCAGTATGCTTGCTACCTAGTAGTTATGCCCGTACGAAAGAGCACTAGTGGACTTTGAAGCAGGTTTAAGCAAAGGGGCAAGGAAATCACATCTTTATAAGAGGGAAAAGAAGGAAAGAAAGTACTGATTGACGCAGTGAAATGCAAATGAGAGAGGTTGGTGAAATGCAAATAATGGATACATAGCTCCCTCAACCCCTACTAGGTTTGATTCGATTCCAACCTTACTTCGCGGGTAGCTGTGAGCCCTCACTATCTATTGGTAGATCATCAGAACAAGAAGAATCTCTATTCCTATTATCACCTCTGGCTGAATAGAATGAAACTAGAATAGCATCCCTGGCTTAACTACCCGCTGCGCTATATGCGTCATAAGCAAGGTATACGGAAATGCAAACATTCCAACTAAATCTACTAAAATAAAAGGTTCCCTAACTTAAAGGAGCATACCCACTAGATCTAGCTAAAGCAGGATGCGCACATTGAACTAACTTCAAAAAGCAAAGGAAAAGAATCCGGTCGGAATACGAAACTTGTTGGTTGGAGTAGGCGAACGCGAGGTTGTGTATGCAGGAGGTGGGCAACAGGCTGGTGAAACAGCCAACTCAATCTATGGACATCAAGACCCTTAACCTTTCTTTCTTGACTAAAGAATATGGGCCCGTACTTCATCTTTATTGGGCAGAGCCTCTCATTTCACCTATCTCTGCGAGACAAACCTACTATCCAGGTTAGGCTGGCACATTATTCGAGACTAGATGAATAATTTGATAGAGTCGGGAGTAGATGCGTAGGCGCATTCTAAAGATAAGAGATAGTAGTGATCGGCATAAGGGAAAGGAAGAACCGACATCTGCAGGAGGTGGCACGGTCACTTATGTTTTAGATAAATGTGCCAAAGAATTTCTCGAGTGAGGCAGTGATGACAGCAGCGTACCTCATAAACCATATGCCGTCTAGGATACTTGGTATGAAGTCTCCAGCCGAACTTCTCTTGGGCCAAAGGGAGTTCCAGGTGCCTCCTAAACAAAAGTGAAAGGTTGTGTGTGTGCGAGATCATCGACCTTCTGTTGGCAAGTTGGATCCGCGGGCAGTGAGGTGTATATTTCTTGATTATGCATCTAGCCAAAAGGGATATCAATGTTGGGATCTTATTGGGAGGAAATTATATGCAAGTATGGATGTAACCTTTCGGGAACATGAGCCATACTACACAACACAGGTAGAGGTGATCTTAGTCAGTTCTTGGAGGAATTCTCTGCTAGCACCGAGGGTGATAGTCGAGAGGGGTAGACTGAAGTCAAAACAAAGGACTAAGCGGGCGATGATGACACGGGAGTTATTGGAGTTCCCGCCCCCTTAAACCCTGAAAGCTTTTTCTTCTTTTCTTTCCTTAGGCAGGCGAGTAATCTCTAGCACTGAAGCGCTCCTAGAAAGGGAATTCTCTAGTCGTCATGTCAAAACAAGTAGGCCCGGCAGTAAGTAACCAATGGAAATGCCCTCGACTCTTTAGGTATGGCTTAACACCCCCAATTCTTTTTTTATCGGGTCGAGCTGGCTCAGCCAATGAAGGCAGAGGTATGACTAAGAAGAATGTCAATTTCTTTTGTCTAGTTGATTTGACGTGGTTAATAAAGATAAACGAGATGATGGTCAAGGATAAAGGGGCTATGCGCCTGGGTAAAAACCAACGAGCAAGACTCGGGGTTATGAACTCATGGATTTTCTATCGCTGGAAGGCGAAGAGACTGAGCTATTATGCCATTTTATTAACTTAGCTCGCTAGGATCATTCCAAGATCCGGATTCTATGGATATTGACCCGGGTACCGCGGCCTACCAAAGTGGTAGAGACAGGGAAGATATGGCGCGCGCAAGTGTATTCTTAAATGTTATTCACCTGACCCCCATCTTGTGACTTGCTTTCTTCAGTAGAGGTGTAGGCGCTTTCTAGAAGTAGAGTATGCAGATGTGGATTCATTAGCCGATGCGGGGCACAAGTCAGGAGACTACGTAGAACGAGAATCCGGTGATGGGTATGGAAATCCCACTTCTTAATGTTAGTCGTGCTTTTCTAAATGCTTTTGCGGGATTTCCTTAAACAAAGAGAAATGTGGTGATACATGCCTTAACAGGTGAAAATGAGTACTGGTACCCTAATTCTAGGTGTTCATGACGCTATGAATCGCATTTTTAGAAAGGCGAGGAGAGCAATTCGACCCGTAGGAGGAGGGTGAGAGGCATAAATCTCTATCTGTTTACGCTTTTGAAAGCGAAATCGGAGTTTTCTTCCTCTCGTTCTGATTGCAAAGGAGAAAGTGGATTATCAACCAGTGGTCGAGTCCCACTCGTGTTCTTTGCAGTCCACAGACTCATCGCACTCTGTTGCCCTAGCTGTTGTTTATCGCCCACCGCAGTAAGACCTTTTATTAGCAAGGTCTTTGTCATCCACCGACTGCCTTTTCTCTTTCGTTTCGAAGGAAATCCTCAATTTTATGTAGTTTACCCAGATCTGGATTGCTGAAATCCCTAACTTTCAGATGAACCAGCAGGAGAAGACATGTCAGAAAGGATAGTCAAGCCGATCAGTGCAAACTCTGATCAAGTACTTCATCGTTACCGAAGATTAGAGAATCAGAATAATGCCTATCTATTGTGAAAGACTGACTTTGCTAGGGTAGTTCATTCATACTCTTTCCTTTCCAACCAGACAATCAAACAAACTAGAGAGCTTTTCCAACCGCTGCTTAGGGGTTCCCGCGTGTAGCCCACCGGGGTTCTTACCTTCCTCGAGTCCAAGTCTCGGAAGAGAAGGCTATGAAGCGAACATCTCTTCTTTGGGAGAGAGGGGAAGATCTATGCAGGACACTTAACCCGTGCCGGAGGACTGCACACAGCTGGTACAACCTCGTGTGGTACATTTTACATGTTCTTACAAGTCCGATGGTACAGTTGACCTAGTATCGAATTATTATAGATTCCGTTGGCAGCCATTGCCGCCCTGCATGTCGTCTGACACGACCGAAACGAAACTTTTTTTCCCCCCTGTCGGCATCGAAAACGGAGGGAAGTGCGCGTGCTGATGTTTAATCATGCGATGCCTATGATGTAAGCGCGGGCCCGCAGGTGCAGACAGGTTCGTCGGGGGCAAGCTTCAGAGGTGGGAGGTACGATTGTGGAAGATCGCGTGGAGGCGGGGGTTGGAGATGTGATGCAAGGGTGCGGGGAATTGGGTGGAAGGACAGTCGTTAATGTGGAGTCAGGTTTGACGGGCGTGAGGCAAGAAGTGGAGGGAAGCACTTTCTTATCTATCTTGAATGCAATGGGCTCCTTCCATCATACTCGGTGTATACTGTCTACTTCATCTTATCATATCATAACTGCAAGCCATAACATCTAATGGATATGGGAATCGGGCATTAACATTGGATTGAATCAAACAACAGCTCTAGTACTTTCGCAAGACCCTATGCTTTCTTTTGATGACAGCCCTGGAGTGTAGGAACATGGTTCTTTGTTGATCGCCTCTCGGCTCACTCACCTTGTCTGTCTTCCTCTCTTGCTCCGAGCAAGAAAACTTTAGTGCTAGGCTGGAAAGCTATTAGCGGATATTTTGTATAGGGCAGGCAGAGCGCTCGAGAGCTAGATTGGCTAGTGAACAAAGAACCATCCTCAATAGATGAATTTGGTAATCGAGACAGGCCGACCTATTTCTGAATCGGGTCTCTCTCTAGATGTCCCCTACGCCCTGGCCGGTGCCAAATCAGGAACTTAAAAAAAAAAAATAAGAATTGGGATGGGGATCACGAAGAAAAAGAAGAAGCAATAGTCGACCTTGTCTGGTCGAGAAATGCCCAATGCAAATGCACCGATGTACCGAAGGGAAGTAGAAACTTCTCTGTAACATGGCCAGATACCGGTCCCACCAACCTTTGAGTTATTGGCTCGCGTTGGCAGCATTCATGAGTCGCTCCTTCATGCTTCTTCCTTGTGTCCCTTGAGATTCTGATTTGGAGATGGATTCGGGCTACATGGTATATGTTTTTGCCTTTGTTCAACAACCGGCTCAACCGAAACAACCGCTAGACAATATAAATCAGGTATCTCCGATACTGCATCATTCCACTACCTTCGTCTTTTTTTGTACTCGCTTTACTGTCTATAATCTCACGAACCTTTATACATCCCCGTCAGACCCTGACGATTGCTTGCTAACTGCTGATATAGCTTTTGCCCTAGAACCCCTAAAGCCAGCTCTCTCTAGACCTATCATCTGCTAGATTGACCTTGCCAACTAAAAGAGGGATTCCCAGAGCCTTCCACTGAAGAAGAATACAACTTTAGACTCTCACATAGACTACCTCTCACCCATTCCCACCTTGGAATGTAAACAAAGAGTCCTGTCTTGGGGATCATTGCCCTTGGAAATAAAAGAGCTTCAAAACTGGATTTCAAAAGTATCTTTACTGGGAATGGTCTTCCCCTGACTCGTACTATCCACTATAAGGACCATGCCTTTTGGCACTATATCCTTCCCTCAAGACTTTGACTACACTCTGAGGGGCAACTACTCTTTATGCATAGACAACTACATCCTTGGGTAAAAGGTAGACTCAAAGAGCAGCTCACTAACACAACCTCGACGATTCAATAGCCACGGTCGGACATTGACTTTTTACACTCACTTATCTACATATTGGCAAGTAGCCAGTAATATATATGCTATGCTTAGTACTCGAAAATGAGCTTAGCTTCTAAATGGAAGAGGTGTAAACGCCCAGGAAAAGATCTCTAGTTAACAAAACCAATCCTAGACCTAGCAGATAAAGCGGGTAAGAAGCATACTACGCACCCTTGATCCTTTCCCCTCGCTCTGAACCTGTGTCTGCCCTTTACCCTGCAGCCTGGAGGGGAACTTAGACTGGCACTTTAGATGGCCGGGCACTCCTTATTTTCACTCAAAAAAGCAGGAAAAAAGAGCAAATCTCGGAAACTTGTTTTTTTTTGCCCTCGAAAAGGCTGCTACTATCCCTGCTGGATTTCCAGAAAACGTAATGTACCTAGGGAACCCTATTGATCAGATCAGAGACTGAACCTAGTGATCTTTCTCCTGCTGGCAAGCATCGATACCTGTCTCCTAATGAATTGATCTTCTCTTGGGCTCTGATTCACACAATCGGAAAGCCCTTGCGATGTGGGTCACCCTTTTCCTCTATACATCTGTTCAGCAAAGGGGGCTTGCTATTCTCTGCAATTGAAGGTTGGGCCTACATATCTCTTATTTGTGTGGATCAACCTTTCTTCTTTCTTTCCATAAAAGCGTAGGTAGAATGCGTATAGTAATGGTAGAGCTGATGTAAAGCAGGGCTGATGGAGCTCTTGGAAAGAAGTCAGTATCCAGCTTATCCCTAGTCTAGCACTCTGCTGTGAAGTCAGAAACCCATTAACAAGCAAGGCTGTAGTGAACCTCTTCCTTAAGGGATTGTGGAATGCACACATCCCGGAATACAGTTGGGTGATCCATTAAGCTAAGCAAGAGCTATGAACAACCTAGTGACGCGGTGGCAAGCATCGATACGAGGAAGGTGATAGATCAGATACGATTTCCTTCATCGGATACTCTTTTTCCTTCGGATTGTGGAATGATAGGAAGGGCCTAATAGTAGTGATTTAGTGCGATGTGAGGTGCCCCGCGCGTGATACTTTCTGAGGTTAATAAAATAATAACAGGGCGGCTTTCTGCTCTATAGCACTCTTTGAGTAAGTTCGTTAACGAGGTAGCAGTTCTACACGAATGAAAACAGACCTATCTTCTCTTTCTTGGCTGTGTCCTCCTAGCTCCTTGCCTGTTATTGGAGTGGGTAAACGCCCTAGGGTGGAAAACATAGCATTTCTAAGATTCCCTTCTGCATGGACACCTATGAGTTTAGGTTTC
>Ga0136846_1210739_pt1 | contig 11083 bp, 17 predicted proteins | sample HopSoiMetagenom2_FD_96841 | JGI IMG/M metagenome (GOLD analysis project Ga0136846, IMG submission 96841) | Grasslands soil microbial communities from Hopland, California, USA - 2 Assembly 2016 (version 4) | ecosystem: Environmental > Terrestrial > Soil > Grasslands | place: USA: Hopland... | reverse complement strand
GTTCCGACGGCGACCAGCGTCTTGCCGCTCATGTCGTCGATAATCTGGCAGAGCAAATGGCGATGGCTGCGAAAAACGGCCAGCCGCGGACGCTCAGCCGAGCCGCGAATCCGCTTTCGCACGCGAAAGCGGCGACGTTGCCGCTGACCGCCGAGATATTTGTTTTTGTCCATGGTACCGTTCCTTGCTGGTTATGGTCTTCCGGGAATAGGAAGGCGACTCAGCAATGCGAATGACCAATGATCAAGCACCAAGGACCAAACAAATTCAAATGCCAAATGCTCGAATGAATCTGCGGTCGTAATTTGGTGCTTTCCTCCTTGGGAATTCGTATTTGTTTGTGATTTGATGCTTGTGATTTGGTGCTTTTATTTGGTGGCTGCTTTGCCCGGCTTGATCTTCACGTATTCGCCTTGGTAGCGCACGCCCTTGCCTTTGTAAGGCTCCGGCTTGCGAAGGGAGCGCAGCTCGGCGGCGAACTGGCCGACTTGCTGCTTGTCGGGTCCTTGAATCACGATGTGCGTGGCGTCCGGGCAGGTGACGGTCAGTCCGGCGGGAATTTCCCGCACCAGCTCATTGGCCAGGCCGACGCGGAGGCTGATCGACTTGCCCTTGATTGACGCCTGATAGCCGACGCCGACGATCTCCAGCTTTTTTTCATAGCCTTTGGCGGCGCCTTCGACCATGTTCTTCACGAGCGCCCAGGTCAGGCCATGAAAGGCGCGGGCCAGCCGCTCGTCGTTCATTCGCTCGACCACGATCTGTTTTTTGGCATCGTCGAACTTGACGGCCACTTCGCGGCGATGCTCCCACTGGAGCTTGCCCTTTGGCCCCTCGATCTGCACACTGCGGCCGTTGACCGCAACTTTGACGTTCGTGGGGACGGGAATCGGTTTTTTGCCTAGACGGGACATGGCAGCAAAAAATCAAAGAGCCAAAGAACAAAATACCAAATGGCGGAGTCATTTTGGCATCTTCTGTCCTTTGGCAAATCGATTTTCCTTTTGGTTCTTGGTTCTTGGTTCTTCGGTTCTTGGAATTTCGTTAGTAGATTTCACACAAGACTTCCCCGCCAATGTTCTTCTGGCGGGCTTCGCGGTCGCTGTAAATGCCGCTGGAGGTGCTGACGATCGTAATGCCCATGCCGCCGAGGACGGGCCTCATCTCTTTGGCCTTGCGATAGACGCGGCGGCCGGGCGTGCTGACGCGCTTAATGTGCTGGATCACGTCTTCGCCATTGGCGCCGTACTTCAGCTCGAGGCGAAGCTGGCTGACGGGGTCGCCTTCGACCTCCTGCCAGTCCCAGATGTAGCCTTCGCGCTTCAGCACTTCGGCCAGGCCGCGCTTCAGCTTGGACGCGGGAACATCGACGTTCGGCCGCTTTACCACGATGGCGTTGCGGATGCGGGTCAACATGTCGGCAATCGGATCAGTAAGCATGCGGTGCTTGTCCCTTATCAACTACCAACTGGCCTTGCGCACGCCAGGGATCAGCCCCTGGTCGGCTAACTTGCGAAAACAGATCCGGCAGATGCCGAACTTACGGTACACGGCCCGTGATCGTCCGCAGAGCTTGCAGCGGCGCTTGAGCCGCGTCGTAAACTTCGGCGTCCGCTTCATCTTGGCGAATTTGGATTTACTGGCCACGTTGTCTCTCTTATCTCAAATACTTTTGAACCGTGGATCACACGGATGGCGCGGATGATTGCGATCGAATGAGGACGCTCAAAAGCATCCGCATTCATTCGCATCATCCGCGGTTATTCCTGCTGCTTTTTCTTAGGTGTCTTAACTTCTTCTACCTGAAACGGCATGCCCATCTGCGTCAGCAGTTCACGCGATTCGTCGTCCGTGGCGTTCCTGATCACAAACGTGATGTTCATGCCTTGGACGCGCGTGAACTTGTCGGGATTCAGCTCCGGAAATACAAGCTGCTCCGACAGGCCCAGGCTGTAGCTGCCGTTGCCGTCAAAGGCCTTGCGGCTGACGCCCCGGAAGTCGCGGACGCGCGGCAAGGCCAGTGAGATCAGCCGGTCGAGAAATTCGTACATCTTGCGGCCGCGGAGCGTGACCTTGCAGCCGATCTGCATCCCTTCGCGAAGACGGAAGGCCGAAATGGCCTTGCGGGCGATGGTAATGATCGGCTTCTGGCCGGTAATCAGGCTCATCGCCTCGGCAGCCGTCTCCAGGTGCTTCTTTTCCTGCGTTGCGGCTCCCACACCCATGTTGACCACGATCTTTTCCAATCGGGGCAACGAGAGGGTGTTTTTGCGGCCGAACTTTTCGGCCAGCGTCGGAATCACTTGCTGGAAATAGCGCTCCTGCAGGCGCGGGGTGGGAATCGGGCCGGCGGGCTCTTCGGCTTCCGCCTTGCCCTTCTTGCCTTTCTCACCCTTTTCGCCTTTGGCCGGCTTTTCTCCCTTGGGCGGCTTCTCGCCCTTGGCGGGCTTCTCGCCTTTGGGCGCGCCATCGCCTTTCTCCGCCTTTGGCGGCTTGGCGGGCTTGTCGCCTTCGGGCTTAGCTGCCTTGGGCGGCTTTTCGGGTTTTTCTTCTTTTGGATCTTTGGCCATGGCTGTCTAAGTCTCAAGCACCAAGCATCAAATTACAAACAAATACAAATGGCCCAACGATCGAATGACAGTGCCTCGATTTGGTCATTGGGAATTTTTGCTTTTGGATTTGTTTGAGATTTGTTGCTTCTGATTTGGTGCTTCGTTCGGTTATTTTTCCTTGGGAGGTGAAATCGTTCCTAGCGCGGTGCCGCACTTCTTGCAGAACCGCTCTTTGCTGCCGTCTTTCGCGAGGCGCGAGCCGGTGCGAACGCCTTTGCCGCAGCGACTGCAGAGCAAAAGCACATTGCTGACCTGCAGCGGCATCTCTTTCGAGAGGCGGCCGCCTTGCGGATTTTTCTGGCTGCGGCGGACGTGCTTATAGACGCGATTGACGCCTTCGACGACGAGGCGGCCGATGCGGCGATCGATCGACAGCACCTTGCCGCGCTGACCTTTGTCGTCGCCGGTGATGACTTCGACGGTGTCGTTGGTTTTGATGTGCATGGTTATCAGTTGTCAGTGATCAGTAGCCCGCTTTAGGAGTTAAACGACCTCGCTGGCCAGGCTGACGATCTTCATGAAATTGCGTTCACGCAGCTCGCGGGCGACGGCGCCAAAGATGCGCGTGCCGCGGGGATTGTTTTCGGCGTCAATCAGCACCACGGCGTTGGCGTCGAACTTGACGTAGGAGCCGTCCTTGCGGCGCGTCGGGCTTTTGGTGCGGACGACGACCGCCCGCACCACGGCCTTCTTTTTCAATTCACTGCCGGCGATGACCGATTTGACGCTGCAGATGATGATGTCGCCCAGGCCGGCCGTGCGGCGCTTGCTGCCGCCGAGGACCTTGATGCACATCACTTCGCGAGCGCCCGTGTTATCGGCGACCGCCATGCGGGTTTCTTGTTGGATCATGTTGCACCGTCATTCTTTGGTCGGTTGTGCAGACGCTACCTCAACCTCAGCAATCTCCGGCCCGGTCTGTTTGGCTTTCGTGACCACGCGCTTCAGCACCCAGCGCTTGAGCTTGGAGCGTGGCGGAGATTCCTCGATCTCGACCGTGTCGCCGTTGTGCGAAACATTCTCCTCATCGTGGGCATAGCACACGGTGCGGCGATGCAGGATCTTGCTATAGGTGGCATGGCGCACGAGGCGCGGAACTTCCACGCGGCGAGTTTTCGTCGCTTTGTCGCGCGTCACAACGCCGGTCAGGATTCGCTTGGGCATGGATAGTGAGTAGGGGCTAGTGCGTGGGGCTAGTGCGTGGGGCTGGTGCCGGCCGTAGCCTTCGCTTTTTGGGTTTGAATCGTTTTGATCTGCGCGATCAGCCGGCGATGCCGCCGCAGCTCGCTGGGCGCATCCAGGCGCTCGGTCTGCGCCTGCATCCGCAGGCGAAACAGGTTGTGTTCGGTTTCTTTGAGCGTGAGATCAAGTTGCTCATCGCTCATCTCGCGTAGTTCAGCAGTCTTCATATCCAGTGACCTTCGACTTTCGACCTTCGACCTTGGACCTGCTTATGCCGGTCGTCGCTTCACCATTCGCACTCGCACGGGCATCTTGTGTGCCAGGCGGGCAAAGCACATTTTGGCCTGTTGCTCGGTAACGCCGCCCAGCTCGAACAGCATCGTGCCCTCCTTCACCACGGCGACCCAGTGGTCGGGCTCGCCTTTGCCGGTGCCCATGCGCGTCTCGAGCGGACGGGCGGTGACCGACTTGTGCGGGAAGACGCGGATATACAGCCGACCTTCGCCGCGGACGTATTGCTGTGCAGCAATGCGTCCCGACTCAATGGTCGTCGCTGCGATCCACCCGCCTTGGGTGGCCTGAAGTCCAAAATCGCCGAAGACAACGCGGTTGCCCCTCTGGGCCTTACCTTTTATACGTCCTCTTTGGCTTTTTCGGTGCTTCACTCGCTTGGGCATCAGCGCCATCGCCCGGTTCTCCCGTGTGCATGCCTTGATTGATCCAAACCTGAACTCCAATGTTGCCTTGAGCCGTCCAGGCCTCGGCAAATCCGTAATCGATCTTCGCCCGCAGCGTGCTCAGCGGCAGCGAGCCAGCCGTCGCCTTTTCGCAGCGGGCCATTTCCGAGCCGCCGAGGCGGCCGGCGAGCTGAATCTTGATTCCCTTCGCGCCCGAATCCATCGTCGTCTCAATCGCCCGCTTCATCGTGCGGCGAAAACTGGCCCGCTTCGATAGTTGCTGGCCGATGTCTTCCGCAACGAGCTGAGCGTAAATCTCCGGGCGGCCGATTTCCTCGATCTTCAAATTCACGCGGCGGCCGGTGAGGTTCTGCAGCTCTTCCTGCAGAATCTCGACGTCCTGGCCCTTCTTACCGATGATCAGGCCAGGGCGCGCGACGTAAAGAACGATCTTCACCTCGTCTCGCGTCCGCTCGATCTCGATCCGATCGATTCCCGCCTGCGCGTAGTTCTTCTTCGGATGCTTCTTGATGAAGTTCCGAATTTTGAAGTCCTCCAGCAAGAGCGCCGAGAACTCCTTTTTTGAGGCGTACCAGCGGCTCTTGTGCGGAATCATGATCGCCGTACGAAAACCGACAGGATGTACTTTTTGACCCATGACGAATTACAACTCCGCGAAATCTTCTAGGATCACGCTGATGTGCGCCATCCGCCGTTTGATGCCGTAAGCCATGCCGCGCGAGACGGGCCGAATCCGCTTGAACATCGGCCCGCCATCGATCCGCGCGTCGATCACCACGAGCTGCTCGACGCGAACCGTCTTGCCCTTCTGCTGATCCGGATCCTGCGCATTGCCCAGGGCGCTCTGCAGCACCTTTTCGAGCATCCGGGCTCCGCGCTCCGGCTGATACTTCAAAATGTCGAGCGCTTCGTCGGCAAATTTGCCGCGAATCATATCGGCCAGCGGCCGCACCTTGCGGGCACTGATGCGAGCGAAGCGATGCGTGGCTTTGTATGGCATAAGACACCAACACTATTTCTCGTTATTTCGCCGGTGGAGCTGCCGCTGGAGCGGAGCCGGCAGCGGCCGCGGCGGCCTCCGCCTTCTTCGCCTTGCCGCCGTGACCTTTGAACGTTCGCGTTGGAGCGAACTCGCCCAGCCGATGGCCCACCATGTCCTCTGTCACGAACACCTTCAGGTGCGTCTTGCCGTTGTGGACCATGAACGTCAGGCCCACAAACTCGGGCACGATCGTACAGGCGCGAGCCCACGTCTTGATCGGCTCTTTCGAGCCGCTCTGCTGGGAGGCCTGCACCTTCTTGTACACCTTGAAGTCCACAAAGGGACCTTTTTTCTTGGATCGGCTCATGTTTGTCTCATGTGGGGCAGGCATCTTGCCTGCCGCTGTTTCATGGCAGGCTGGAAGCCTGTCCCAGGTTGCTACACCAGTTTGATAACTCCATACCGCCGCGACTTGCGACGGCGAACGATCGCCTTATTCGATGCCTTGCCGCGGGTGCGGGTGCGGCCGCCCTTGGCCGGAACGCCGGTAGGACTGACCGGGTGCCGGCCGCCCTTGGTGCGTCCTTCACCGCCGCCATGCGGATGATCGATCGGGTTCATGGCCGTGCCGCGAACGTACGGCCGAATGCCCTTCCAGCGATTGCGGCCCGCTTTGCCAATCACGACATTCATCGCGTCGGCATTGCCTACTTGGCCGATCGTGGCGCGGCAGTCGGCCGGGATGCGGCGGATTTCGCCGCTGGGCAGCGTAATTTGCGCCCAGCCGGCTTCGCGGGCCATCAACGTCGCGGTTGATCCGGCAGAACGGCACAAGCGAGCGCCGCAGCCGGGCTGCATCTCGATGGCGTGAATGTTGACGCCCAGCGGAATCCGATTCATTGGCAAGCAATTGCCCACGTTCGGCGGAGCGTCGGGACCGTTTTCAATGCTCTGCCCAACCTTCAAGCCATCAGGAGCCAGAATGTATCGCTTCTCGCCATCGACGAAGTGCAGCAGCGCGATGCGGGCGTTACGGCTGGGGTCATACTGAATCGACGCCACGGTGGCCGGCACGCCGTCCTTGTCGCGGATGAAATCGATGACGCGATATTGCTGCTTATGACCGCCGCCACGATGCCGCGCGGTGATACGGCCCTGATTGTTGCGGCCGCCCTTCTTGCGCAGCGGCTTGAGCAGCGATTTTTCGGGCCGAGCGCCCTTGGTCAGCTCTTTAAAATCACTGACGCTCGCCCCGCGGCGGCCAGCGGTAACCGGATTGTATTGGCGTATTCCCATAAAACTAAATTCCAAGAACCAAGAGCCAAATTCCAAGAGACCTTTGGTTCTTGGTTCTTTGGTTCTTGGATCTTCTTAGAAGAAATCGATCCTGTGTTCTTTATTGAGCGTCACAATCGCTTTCTTCCAGCCTTTGGTTTGTCCTTGCTTGAAGCGGTGCTTTCGCGGCTTGCCGCGACGGTTTTGCGTCCGAACTTTATCGACCTCGACATTGAACAGCTCTTCAACGGCGCGTCGAACATCGTCCTTCGTGGCTTTCAGATGCACTTCGAACGCGTACTGGTTGTTCCGCGTCGAGCGGTGCATCCCCTTCTCCGTCACCAGCGGACGCAGGATCACCTGATACGCCGGCAGTCGCGGTTGCTCGATGATTTCAGCTTGTTCGGCCATGATTCAAAGCCGCGACCGTTGGTCGCGGTCCGCTTCGCTATTTCGTGGTGTCTCCGCGACCGCCGGTCGCGGCTTCGGCTCGTTGTTTAATCGCATCCAGCGCCGCTTTCGTGACCAACATTTTCCGCGGCTGCAAAACCGCCAGAGCATTCAGCTCGCCAACCGGCGAGACGGTCACTCGATCGATATTGCGGGCACTGCGATAGACGTTTGGATCGAGGGCCGCCGTCGCGACGAGCGTGCTGACGCCGTTGAGCTTCAGCGCCTTCAAAATTCCGGCCATTTCTTTCGTCTTGGGCGCCTTGAACGCCAGCTCATCGATGATGATCACGTCTTCGCTCTGCAGCTTGCGGGCGATCGCCATCCGCGTCGCCGCCTGCACGGCTTTCTTGGGCAGTCGATAGCTGTAATCGCGCGGGCGAAGGGCAAATACGTGATAGCCGCCGCGGCGCTGCGGCGCTCGCCGCGAGCCGGCGCGGGCGTTGCCCGTCCCTTTTTGGCGATACATCTTCTTCGTGGTGCCGGCCACATCGCTGCGATCCTTCGTGCGGTGCGTGCCCTGCCGGGCGCTGGCCTGGTACATCACGACGACGTCGTGCAGCAATTGCTGGCTGATCTTCGGCGCAAGGGCGTCCAGGTCGATCTCGTACTTGCCGACCTCGGCGCCGCTCTTGTTGAAAACCGGAAGCTTAACCATGTTGCTCACATTTTCGATTTTGGATTTTTCGATTTTGGATTCCATGAAAATCCAAAATCGAAAATCAAAATTGCTATCCCACCTTGTTGGTCTCTTTGATCACCACGTAGCAGCCATTCGGGCCCGGCACGCAGCCGTTGATCAGCAGAATGTTGTTTTCTTTGTCGATCTTTACGAGCTTGATGTTACGGATGGTGACCCGCTCATGACCGTACTGGCCGGGCATCTTCTTGCCCTTCTTCATGCGGCCGCCACCGCGATTGGCGGCCAGAGCGCCAGTGCCGCCCATGTGGCGATGCACCTTCTTCACGCCGTGCGTGGCCCGCTGGCCCTTGAAATTGTGCCGCTTCATCACACCCGTATAGCCGCGGCCCTTCGTCAGCCCCGTGACATCGACGGCCTTCACGCCTTCCAGAGCCTCGACGGTAAGTTGACCGCCCACCTTCAGCTCGCCGGCAGGTCCGCGCAGCTCGCGGATGAATCGCTGCGGCTCACAGGCCGCTTTGTCGGCAATTTGCGTCCCTGCGGCGCTCAACTTCTTGGAGCGCTTGCTGTCGAGCTTGGCAACATGACCACGTTCGCTGCGACTGGCCAGCCGCCGCGGCTTATCGAGAAAGCCGAGCTGGACGGCATCATATCCATCGTGCTCCCTGGTGCGGATCTGGAGCACGTGACAAGGGCCGGCTTGCACGACGGTGACGGGGATGCACAACCCCGCTTCGTCATAAATCTGCGTCATCCCGACCTTGCGGCCGAGTATTCCCTTCGTCATCGCTGTTCGCCTTATGCGACTTATGGTCTAGTTGCCTCGCAGGACCGCGAGAGGATCTCTCGCATTTCCTGCGATGCTTCCAGGCAATAGGAAGCCCCGTTTCGTGTTTTCGATTCGGAATTCCGCCTTAGCGCGTCGATGCCTTGATCTTGATATCAACGCCCGCCGGCAGGCTGAGCTTGTTGAGCGCTTCGATTGTCTTGGCCGTTGCCTGCACAATGTCGATCAGGCGCTTGTGCGTTCTGATCTCGAATTGCTGTCGCGCCTTCTTGTCAATGTTCGGACCCGAGAGGACGGTGTATCGCTCGATCCGCGTCGGCAGCGGAATCGGGCCATGCACCTCGCTGTGGGTTCGCTTGGCCGTGTCCACGATCTCCTGGGCGCTCTGATCCAGGATGGCATGGTCATAGGCCTCCATGCGAATTCGAATTACCTCTTTCGTACCTGCCACGTTTGTATCTACTCCTCGCCCGATCCAATCACCGCCCAGCGCGAATGCGTCAGTGTGACGCGCTCCACCCGACTCGACAAGGGTGCCGGAGGGGCGCGAAACCTTAGCCAATCCGCGCCGCGGGTTGCTACCAATGCTACTGCTGTCAACCGCAGAGAATCTCGAATGGTAGTGAAAGCACAGAACACCGTCAACCGGCCCCCGAGTCAACGATTGCTTGTCATTTGTCAGTCCGAACGCAGATAGCAATCCTCTTCGTAAATGACCAGACTCCCAAACCGGGAAGATCCAGTTTTTTGGGAAAGACAGGCAAAAGAAGCAATCCGCGGCGACATTGCTTGCTTTGCCTTTGGTAGTGATGGCGGGCAACTTGTGCGACGAATTAAACCCTGAGGGTCTTGCCGCGCATACGCGCCGGCCCCACGGCGATTGGGAACAAAGTGGTGTCTAACATTCGACATTTCCTCCTGAGCCGACCTTGGCTGGCGATTTTGCTGGCCATGATCCTGGCATCACCGGCCGCAGCCCAAAGTACCCAGCCCGTCTGGTGGCCACCGACGAGCCTGTATGGCCGCCCCGTCTCGCAGCCGTTCTTTGAATTTCCAACCTGGGCCCGCTTTTCGTACTGTCGTCCCGCTCCGTTGGCCTGGGGATACGACCCGTTTCCGAATTACGCCCCGTGCGACGGGGCGATGGGTTATCACACGATCAACTGCCCCGGCGGCTTCGTCGCACATCGGCCCAGCGCTTGGTATGCCTGGGCTGACCTGGCGCCGACGACCGTCGATTTTGAAAACACGCGGGCTCTGGCGGCACTTGGCACGACCGGCCCCGTCGTCCTGAGCACGTCTGACCTGCAACCCAACTTTGACGCCGGCGGACGATTCACCATCGGGCACCGAATCTGGGACTGCTATCGCATCGAGGGCACCTACTGGGGATCCTTCCAGTGGAAGGACTATGCCGCGACAGCCGACGGCACGATCAACGCGGCTACCGGAGCGCCCGGCAACATTTCCACGCTGCTTTCCGGCGGGTTTGGCAACGCCGCGGTCGCCACGCTCGACAACAACAGCTTCGTCTCGGCCGCGGACCGCATCAAAATGAACAACGGCGAGCTGAACTTGCTGTACTGGCTCGACATGCCGCCCGGCGGCTTGGATGTCTCGCTGCTCGTCGGCGGACGCTATCTCGATATCCGCGATCAGTTCAACCTGCACAGCATCAACACAGTGCAAGAGAACGTGCTGCAGGTGAACACGATCAATCAGATGTGGTTCATGCAGGCCGGCATCGCTACCGACTGGCTCATTGCGCCCCGCATGTGGATCAACGCCACGCTCAAAGGCGGCATGGCCAACAACCATGCCTCATTGATCAACAACTACACGACAACCGCCGGCGGCGTCGCGACGCTGAACCTCAGCTCCGATGTCAGAAATCGCACGGCGGGCCTTCTGGACCTGAACTTCACGGCTAATCTGCAGATCACGCCCTGGCTCGTCGGCCGCATCGGCTACCAGGCTCTCTTCCTGACCGGCGTCGCGGTTGCCACCGACAACATCCAGACGAACAACGTGCTGCTCACCAGCGGCCCCGCGGTCGTCAACGCCCGCTCCAGCGGCGTCTTCCACGGCCCGCTCATCGGCATCGGGGGCAATTGGTAGCTCTCGGTCGCCGATCTCAATTCGCATGCGGCGGCCCATATCTTCATGCCATGGGTCGCTCGTCGAGGATTTGATAACTCTGTTCGTAGTCGCCGTCCGAGCGACCGTCGCCGGCATTTGTTTCTACAACCGGCTAATTGACGTGGAACTTAGTGACCTTCACTACGCCGCCGGCACAGGGGACGGGGCAAAGGTGCGCGAGCTAATCGCAAGCGGAAGCCCCGTCAATAGCTTTGAGAACGGTAGCACGCCGCTCCATCTCGCGGCCCAGAACGGACACTTAGAGGTCGTTACGTTGTTGCTTGAGATGGGTGCCGACGTGAATGCTCGCGATCC
>Ga0136846_1234968_pt1 | contig 11085 bp, 12 predicted proteins | sample HopSoiMetagenom2_FD_96841 | JGI IMG/M metagenome (GOLD analysis project Ga0136846, IMG submission 96841) | Grasslands soil microbial communities from Hopland, California, USA - 2 Assembly 2016 (version 4) | ecosystem: Environmental > Terrestrial > Soil > Grasslands | place: USA: Hopland... | reverse complement strand
GTTCACCTTGCTGCCGCGTGCAGGGGTGCTTGCAGCGACGCAAGAGCTGATCGCCTTCCTTGCGCTCCTAATGGCCGGGCTCTTGCCGGCAATGACGCTGACGGCCACAATTCTGCGCGGCGACGGAATCTCGGCTGTGCGCGTTGAGCAGTATGGCAACGCCCTAATGGCCCAAATGAGATTTTGGGCTATGTTATTCCTGCTCGCGGGGGTATCGACAGTCGGCATTGTGAGTGCCAAGGTTCTCTTCACGCAGAATGCGGAATTCCATTACTCAGTCTGGAAGCTTTCGGTAGATAGTGCCGTGCTTGGGAGTATTTCGCTGGGAGTTGCTGGCTTCGGTTTTGGAGCGGTTTTACAGCGGCTCTATCCATCATATTTGGGCTTGCGATCCCTCCTCACGATGAACGTCAACATGGCGAAGGCCCAGGCGCTCTCTAATGACCGCAGTTTGGCAGACTCGCTTGAACAGCAGGCCAGATCAGCACGCCCTCCGTCCGTATATCCGAAAGTCGAATAACTGGCCGCGCGGGCCAGCAGCTAGGCTTTCGGCCCGAGAACCTTCGCGTTTCTCGGGAATGGGGGCGGTTGATGCGATGGCCGCTGGTGATCTTCGAGCGCATGCCGCAAGTCGCCCTCAAGGGCGTGGGCGTATCTCAAGGTTGACTTGATGTCCGCATGTCCCAGGAGCTGCTGCGTCAGCTTCAGGTTCCCTGTCTTCCCCAACATCACCGTGCCGGCGTGGTGTCGAGTGCCGTGAATCACACGGCTCAGGTTGATCCCGGCCCTTTTGGCCGCCGAACGAAGGCGCGACTGAAGCCCATAATAGGTTAAGGAGACTGGCGTCACGGTCTCTCGCGTTGATGTGCCATGCGGCTGGATGACCTCTTCGAAAAATATATGACTCAATCCAGCGGCCTTCGCCCTACCCACTCGCGCTGAGACCTCCCGCCCATCGTCCTGCCGCAACGGGAGCATATGGGGTCCGCATTTGCGGTTATTGATGACAACACGAGGACCGCTGGCGTCGAAGTCGTCGGGCCTGAAAAATAGCTCCCCTAGCCGCAAGCCGTATCGCAGCAGCAGATCAAGAGCGAACCGTGTGACGGGATCGCATTCGTTGCGCCAAGCCGCTTGCTGTTCGGGTGTGTAAATTCTGATTTTCGGTTCTGGCTCAGGCAGGGTGAGCGCTCGCCAATTGATTTTCGCTAGGCCTTTCACTTCCCAAACGGTTTCAGCTCTCCGCAAAATCCTGCGAAGTGGGCTGATGATGTCGGCATTTACGGTCGCGTTTGAGACAGGATAGCGTTTAGCGGGCCTTCCTTCCCTATCGAGCCCTTTGGTGAAGGTCTGGCTGCGACGCCTCTCGATGGCCTGAGAAACAACGCGCGTGTTGATTTGGGTCAGCAGAACGTTGCGACCGATGATCGTAATAAGGGTTGTGAGCCGTCGCTCCAGGTCCGCCTTCGTGCGTAGGCGAGAACCCACCTCTTCCCACCAACGGGCGGCAGCATGATCCAACGTCAGACCCTCGTCAGGGTCGAAGGTTCCTAGGGCTACCTTCGTCCTGAGATTTCTCTCAAAGGTTTCCGCTTCACGCTTTCCCTCAACTCCCGTTGAGCCATGAAACCTTTTCCCTTTAAATTGGAAGTCATATTGGTAGAAACGGCTTTTGGTAGATTGATAGACGGACATGATGGTTCCCTATTTTGGATTTCCGCGTTTGAAATGAGATATGATTTGATCTGAAATTCAGAGAAGCGATATGAGTTGACCCCCACGCTGCTAACTTTGATGACGCCTAGCGTAACCATTACTCTTAGGGTCTTTACATCCACTCCCAGGAGTGACGCTGTCTCTTTTAGGGTTATAAGGGCGGAGTGGAGAAATCGACTCTCAATGAGCGTTTCGGTTGCATTTCCTAGGTGTGGAAGATGCTGATTCAAGTCCATTGCAATAACAACAATAAAATTCGGACATAGACCGGCCGATGCGGTTAGCGTTCCTGGTGATCGGACGTAGCCGATGCTTTAATTGACCCTGTTGAGGTCGGGCGATTTGCTCTCACCTATAAAAATTATTCAGAAAGTCCCTCAGAAGCCCCAGGAGGGCCCTGAAGGGGTTTTGGCTAGGTGGGTGCCAAAGTCACCATAACGAGACTCCAGGGCGCCTTCCTGAGTCGGGAAAGGGCATGTTCACCTAGAGGTCTCGCTAGTAGTCGATAGCAGCCAAAGAGCTATGCGCAGATGGCGCTGGCTGCATTCCAGTGGAGATATTTGAGAATGATTCTCATTTATCTAGGAATACTTATCGTGGTCGCCCTTATGGCCTCTACAATGAGAATGCGGGACAGCTTGTGTGTCTTTGTGAAGATAAGACAATACGTAAAACATCATTTCACCTAATCAATGGATCGTATCCAAATACCTTCCTATATGCCGAACTCATAACACTATATAGAAACTCTCGGTGTTTCTCAGGGGTGATATATGAATCGTGGATGGGTAGAATGGGTATGTTCGCATCTATACCTGATTTTAGAACTATAGAGGTTATCTGAGATTCCTTGTTCATTAACTCAAAGCATCTCTTCTTTAGAAAGCTATCCGAGATTGCTGTGTGTTTATCCTCCAGCATTTTCATTACCTTTCCTGGGGTGAATTCTGGAGGCAATGGGATGGAGATTGGCTCCGCCTTTCCGCTTTTATATACCCAGAGCAAGCCTCTTCGGCTGGAGCTGTTTAGGAGCTTCATAAAGAATACCTTCAAGCCATCCCTGGCTTTACCCCATGTAACCCCCGCTTTCTCAGCAGCTAAACGAAGCTCATCAATATGGTATGGATCGTCAAGATACTCCATGCCGGCTAGATGATAGAGAGCCCTCGGCATAAATCCACCGAAGTCCAACTCTATAGTCGCTTCACCATTAATGCGGATAAGGTGACGATTGTTTCCGATACGCTGCCACGCACCGCCGAAATACCGACCGCCACTCTCAAGCGAATTGTTATTAAAAACTCGATAAAGTGATTTATGGAGTATTTCAGATATGGTTCCATCTGGCCCTGGAATTTCGACTACCTGGGAGCGCATATATTCATTATATTCGCGAATATCATTTTCCATATCAATGATGGTTGAGCTACTGCTATCCAGGGCAACGAGGTTTTTCTTCTCGTCTTTGAGAATTATGAGCGGTCTATCGACGCTGGCCAATGCGGCGGATTCGGGCGTCAGCCCCGCGTTACGTATCGCATCCAGCAACATGTCGGTGGCCTGATAGGTCGATAACTCGCCGCAGTTTGGGTTGCTGGGCGAGATGGTGCCGGCGAGATAACCGGCCTCCTTCAGTCGATCCACGATCGCCAGGACCGGCGTTCGAGATAGGCCGTTGGGGATCGAGCGTTTGCGCCGGTCATACCCAGAAACTCCCCTGTGATAGGCGCAAGGCCTTCCTTGACGGTTCGCAGCCAGGGCGTTCGCGAGTACCGAACTCATGGCCTCACGGTAATTCTGCTCGTCATCTGCCCTCATGGCCCGTTCGCGCCCAGGCTTGAGCAGATGATCAACCAAATCGGCGGCTAGCCCGCTTTGCTCCGGCGGCAGCCGTAGGAAAGGATCAAAGGAGTAGTCGGGATCGCAGTATCCGTGTTTGACTTTGAACTCAAAGGAAAGTAGGCGAGATATAGCTGCATTTGGAGAGGTATTGATTTGCATGTATATTCCATAGTGGTTTTATTTTTTGAGAAGTTTGTCGAATATGCCGCCACGTCGTCCCGTAGAGGTCATGGACATATAGTTTGTAGGGATTTTGTGTGGCAACAACTATTTTAACTATAGAAATATATATTCAATTTCATTCCTATATCGCTATAATGGGCCCGCATGGCACAGATAATGCGGTGACCTAGGTGCACAGCGAAGGGTGGGTGGCATTAGGTGTACTTCTAGATAGCCAAGTTTTATTTCCAGTTTTGAGATTGGAACTCGGTATCGCTAATAGCGAAGGGGTGTCACCTTGCGGCGGCCTATAGGAGCCGAGCGCACGTCCACCGCTGGCCAATCGTTGCAATCGTTGCAATGGGCTTGGACAGGTGCGGGCACCTCGATGATCGGGAAAATCCCTCAAGCAGTCACGGTCGGGCCAGGTCACGCCATTGCTGACCCCCAAACAGGTCGCTCAACCTTGGCTCGCGCGCGCGCGTCGATCATGACTTGGCTTCGTGTTGTCGTTAGCCCTGCCGCATCGTAGGCCTTCAGCAGCGATCCGAACCGAACACGAATGTATCCCGAGTGAGGCAGGTCCAAATCCATGCTGATTAGCGAGCCGGTGATGTAGCCGTTCGCCGCATGGATGCGCCTAAGGCCCGCTAGGATGTGTTCGTTGGAAAGACCGCGTCGCGGACGCTTCTTCCATGTGAAATTCGGCTTTACGTAGCCGATCGCGTCGAAAGCATTTTTAAGACAGCCAAAGTGTTTCGTGTAGCTGACGGACGTCGGCGTGTAGGGACACTGGTCGATCAGCTTGGTCGTGAGCGGCTGACCTTCACGGACGAGCCGCTTCAAGGCCTTCAGCATATCCTTTTTATGGTAGCCGTATCCCCGGTTCGCGCCGAACGTCCTTGCCGCCGCGTGGAAAATGCGAGGCGAAACAACCGGGTCCATCACCTTTACTCTCAGCCACGCTTCGGGCGGGTTGCGGGTGGTTGGGTTCTGAAGTTTGCGCGTCGTGCGATTGTAGACGTAGTTGCCGATGAACAGCTCGTTGCCAAGGATGTAACGGACGCGGCTGTCATTCCATGGCTTGCCACGAGCCCCGATCACGCCCTCGGAATTGAGCGTCCGCGTGATGGCGGAGATGCTCCACCGCTCCGTCACGAACATGCGGAAAATACGCCGGACGACGTCAAGTTCCTCGTCGGGGCCAGGTACGTAGATTACACGATCCGTCTGGAGGCCCTTCCGTTCGCCATGATCGAGGAGGAAGCGGAGGTTGCCGTCCTTATCCACCAACATTCGGCGGACGCCGTAGGTCATGCTGCCGCCCTGCTTGAAGCCGAGGCGAGCCTGATAGAGTTGGGCGCGGTGGATGCGCTCGGAGAGTGCGGCGCTGTAGTCGGCGGCCATCACCCGTTTGATGTGCTTCATGATTGCTGACATGGGAGAGCCGTCGTTATCGAACGGCTCGAAGCAGTAGCGGACACCGACGCCTGCTGACCGACATAGAAACTCGTAGGTCGCGCTTTCATCGTGATCCTGAAAGCGGCCCCACCTGCTGACGTCGTAGACCAGCACCTCCTTAAACGAGGCGTTTCCCTGGACCGAGTCCGAGATGAGCTTCTGTAGCCCTTTCCGCTTCCTGAGCGTGAGGCCGCTCTTGGCGGGATCGAGGTAGCTCCTTACGACGATCAAGTTGCGGGCCTCGGCATACTCCTGCATGGCCGCCTTTTGATTGGCGAAAGAGTATCGTTGATGCTCGCTGGACATTCGAAGGTATTGGGCGACCGGCCTCGGCGGCTCCCCTGAGGCTGCTGATATTCGGTCGGACTCTCTCATCGGGTGGCTATAGGTCATGGTGCTCACCTCACAGATTGAACCCCGACCGAACCCACTGTATTCAGGATTTTGAAGCGCTGGCCAGTCGTGCTGAGAGACACCAATCGCGCGGCGCTGGCGTGGATCAGCTTGCTGACGTGCACGTCGATCGGATCGGGACACAACGTCCACAACGGGGTCGAGGGCAGAAATTGGCACCAGCGCTGGAGGCGGACCACCAGGCCTCATCGGTCGGTGGCGGCGTTTGAAATTCCGATAGAAAATTTTTCGCACTTAGACAATTAATAGAAAAATGGCACCCTTCTAAGATTTTTGAACTTCATCCTTATCAGGTCTTTTTTGCAGAGGCGCAATAGCGCTTAACAGTCGCTTCAGACAGCGAGAAGTGTTTAGCTGTTGCTTTAATACTGGCTTCGTTGGCGCTTCTCCACTGAACTACTTCAGCGGCATCACTGGATCTAGGCCTTCCCAAGCTCTCCTTTCCTCTATGAGTCTTCCCGGTTGCCTGAAGGGAGGTTCTAGCGGCTGCCCGCCCTGCCTCTGTCCGCTCCCGTATGCGACCGCGCTCCATGTCAGCCACTTGGGCCAGGACAGCTAGGATTAGCTCACCGACGCCACGACCGATGGCTCCCAGGCCATGTATGTTGAGGGTGACACCAGCATCTAGCAGGCGGCGAACTGTGTGCTGAACGTCCAGGGCGTCCCGCCCCAGGCGATCGACCGCGTAGACGTAGACCGTATCGCCCGCTCGCACCTGATCTAGGAGCTTGGCGAAGCCAGGCCGATCGCTGGCCATGACACCACCGCTGACACCAACGTCCTCATACTCACGATCAAAGGGGCCGCCGAGGGCTTGCTTTTTCGCGGCGACGGACTGGTCGCCCGTGGACACTCTATAATAGGCGATGCGCATGGCTGGCTAGCTCATTAGTTAGGGTGGCCGTTCACCCTAGCTCAATACCTGGCTCAAATGCCATCGTCAACTATCTTGTGAGCCATGGCGCATAACTTACACCTTTTGCGCCTTCTTGGGGCGTGTCCGGTAGGGTCGTGACTGATAATTGTGGAGCTAAATTATCGGCTCAAAGCTGCTGCGATATGTCGAAAGGATATCCCAAGATTTGTTATAGAGGCTAGCGGCAGACTCCCATGCGCGCTTGTGATCATCCTGCGGCAAAGCAGAGATGCCCAATTCCTGAAGTGCTTCTTCGAACATACCGACTACCTGACGTCCGTCCTGCATAATGCAAAACCCGTCATACTTAAATGGCGTGCCAGGAGAAGATCTATGGATTTCTTTTAGATTGGCACGCATGAGCCTGTCGAGATACATGCAACATGAGATATACCTTGTTATTGGATGAGGATGCGTAACGCCCTCAAGTTTGAAGTCTGGTCGGATGTTTGCTCCATCAAATATCATAAAGAGACAATACAATCCATAAGCTATTGAAATACCAACATTCCGCGAATCCTTCGTGAAATCACATAAATCCCAGTCTTTGCCAATAAGGTTGGCTAAGTCACTGTAAATAATTTGCACCGCAAATGTATCGGCTTCGAATTCACACGCTAGATCGTAACTGGGGTCACCGACGTTTTGAAGCTCTGGTATTTCGGCGTGAAAGGTACCGTGTTTCCCATTAAGGTGTCCAAAAACAATATGACCAAGCTCATGATATACGAGAATTCGGAGAGAAACTTCTGACGCGAATTTCGCTCCAATTTCGATATCGACGTCGTATGGCGGCAAATTCATTAGTTTTAGAATGCCGTCGTTTCGATTTTCTAGGCCGAAATTGCTTTCATCGATTGGCTCTCTTTTCTCTTTGTACAGCCCGTCGATAGCGTAAAACAATCTATTTGTCTTATTCAACTGGTGCCATAAAAATTCTATGGATTGAAGCATCATTCGAGTGATTGCAATAAAATATAGGTCGCCACTCTTTATGGAAACCGCATTAAATTCTTTAGAGTCTAGAACGCAAAAATATATCGGTGTTTTCACGTCGTGGTAGTCACGAAATCCGCTAATTGCACGCTTTATGGTGATGAAGTTGTCACAAAGAACCATGCCGGAATCTATTTCGTCTAACGGCATTATGCGACTAAAGAATTTCGCGTTACCAAGAGAAGTTTCGGCTCTACCATAGAGGTGAGCGGGGATATAACAGTCAATTATATCGTAGTTCAGGAATGTGCCAGGATCATCCGATTTGTCTGATGAAAATGTTCCGTTATTTCGTTTATGCCTATTTCCCATTTTCACCCCTCTGCGATTGCATTGTTAAATTATGCAGCGCGTTGCTGAGTTTCTGCGTAACTAGGTGAAGTTTATATATACTATCTTGTGGATGGCATTCAGTCTGCGTTGCGGAGTTTTTCACTGAGATTTTGTTGAATTTCTATACTTTTGCTGAAGTATGGATGAAAATATTTCCTTTATGAGATTCCTGACGATAATGCAATCCTCGATATGGTTGCCAATCTCCTCTATGTTGGGGACGTTGCTAAATGTGTTTCCGGATTTCGTAGTTTTTCTCCTTATGCCAGGATTTTTAGGCAATTCTGCTGTATCTGACACGATGATCACTTCCGGACCGATTATCCACCGACCGTGCACGACCTGATTTCTCAACTCGGCTAACGACTTAACTCGTTTTACGATATCTGAAGCCCATATTAACGCCTCTTTGTCTGTAGAGAGAACATGTGCTGCTGCACTATAGCAAATGGCCAGCATCTCAGGACCTATAGAGGGTACATTGAGCAATGCGTGAGCGAGTTCTATGTGTATTAGGCCGTCAAGTTGCATCAGGCAGGCGTAGTTGAACCTCAAATCGTGTGAGATTTTTTCAAATTCTACGATGAACCGCCCAATTTCAGCATAATGGTGTGTCCAATCTACGTCGCTAATTTCGTAAATAATGCCATCGTCTTGAGGTAGCAATTGCTCACTCCTTAATGGGATCAGCTACGTCGAGCGAGGCGACGCCAGTCGATTGCTATCAGACTATCTTCCAGGCGGCCAAGTCCATGCTGGCCGGCTGGTTTGCAAGCGAAGAGAAAGCTTTAATGATTTCAAAGGTCGGTAAAGCAGCTAGTGTGAAAAATATACGTGCGAAAACAATCGGATACGACCGCCTACGAATCTGAGGCACTGCACTCCTCGTTCACCAGTTCGGCTATTCGCGTACGAAGCGCACCTGCAATCCGGGCGAGGACAAGCAGGCTGGGGTTCCGCTTCCCTCGCTCGATGCCGCCTAGGTAGGTCAGGTCAATTTGCGCATCGACGGCGAGTTGTTCCTGGGTGAGGCCGCGCTCCAGCCTCAGCCGCCTCACATTTCCACCCACAATCGCGCACCAGTCCATTTACAGGACAAGCCAGGATCGGGTTTATAGTCACCAGGGATTATAGTCCCTATCGGGGGTGCTCATGCGAATTTCGGTTGGTTGGATCAGTACGGCGCTGGCGGCGACGTTGGCATGTAGCGGTTGCGATACGTCTCCCGCTCCCCCTGCAAAGCCAGTGGCCGATCCGTTCTACTCAGAAGCGGATGTTGCGGCTCACCCTTGGCTCTATATAGGTGTTCAGCCCCGCCTAACTTCCGACCAAAAATACATTCGGGCTTATGAAATAACGAACCGCAGCAACGTCTCGATGAGTAACGTTACCTATGCCTGTTATCATGTTCGCCTAGATGGCAGCGTCAGGGAAAAAACCGGAGCAACTTGGAATATTGCCTTGTCGCCGTTTAACGGCACTGTAATTGACTTGGATAGACGAGAGCCTGTGGCCGCTGAGGTTATGGTCGTAAATTGCCGAGCTACCAATGCAGTTGCCGTTCGGCCCTATGTCCCGCCAGCTAAGGATAGTTAGCTGCTATTCGATATCATTCATTGCAGGTCTTCGCTTGAGTCCTACACTCCGTCCGTGAGTCGTTTATCGAGGGTCGCAAGTGGATAACTCCAAACAGATCGAAATGACGGTCGACATCGTCTCCGCGTTTGTCGGCAACAATCCTGTGCCTGTGGCTGATCTGCCTGCGCTGATCAAAGCCACCTTCGCGGCGCTCTCCACTGTCGGCTCAGAGCCAGTGGTTGAAATTGCCAGCGTGACAAAGCCCACGGCCGCGCAAATCCGGAAAAGCATCACTCATGATGCGCTGATCTCGTTTGAAGATGGCAAGCCCTATAAGACGCTGAAGAGGCATCTCACCACCCACGGCATGACCATCGCCGATTACAAAGCGAAGTGGGGTCTCCCCGGCGACTACCCGACCACCGCCCCCGGCTATAGTGAAGCTCGTAGCGCCATGGCGAAGGCTCTGGGGCTAGGGCAGGGGGGCAGGAAGGCTAAAGCTGCACCCGCGAGCAAGGTCAGGGCTAAGAAGGCTTCCTAGGGGGCTGTGATCATTGCGGAAGGGATATGAGGGCCATGGCCAATCGGTCGTTTTTCATCGGCATCTCGACCGCTATCGCGCTGTCTGGCACGGCTATGGCGGAAACTCGCATCTCGGTGCCCACGGACGCTAAAGCCTCCTACTTCATTCTCAGCAAGGCGAAGCTGGCCAACGGCAACCTTCAGGTCGTGAGCCGTCGCGTTGGTCCCAGCGGCACTAGCTACAGCCGCCGTGAGATCAATTGTCAGAGGATGACATTCCGCTACACGGGTGAAGGCGACACTCTCCGCGAGTTGGACCAGCCCTATAACAAAGGCGCGATGGGGCCGCTCACTGAGGGCAGTATCAGCACATACATATCTATGGCCGCATGTCGGGGAAGGTAGGATATGGGCGCTGCTATCCTCACTGGTTATGGCCTCGTGCCCGTTGCAACGGTTCGCGTAGAAGCGGAACGCTTCGTCATTGAAGCTACCGATGCGTCGGCGCTTGAGATGGAGGAGAGCATCTATGCGTTCCTGATCGGCGATGAGATCGTCCGAATTGGATCTAGCAAGGGGAAGCTCAGGGGGCGGTTCGGTGCTTGGCAACGAGACGTGAGCATATCACTCGCCGGGGGACGCTCATCGACTCCACCATCAGAAGCTGAGCTATGGCGTGAAGCCCTATCGGGTGGAGCGGTGGGTCTCATCTATGCGCGCCAAGGCCATACGGTTGAGACGCCGATAGGACCCATAAATGCATACATGTCTGAAGAGAGCCATTTGATCGGCAGGCACCGGCCACGCATGAACCGGAGCATGCATCGGTAATTTTTCGACGCCGTAGATGCGACAATGCACCCGTCGTCAGGCCAACGACCAAAAAAGTTTGGGTCCACAGCCAGAACGGGAGGCGAACTTGTTCCGGGACTATTCCGGGACTTTGAGTCCCGAACCATCCTTTCAGGCCCTCTTTGTTCCTGCTCCCCATCAAAGGGAGTGCGCCAGAACCCCTTATATAACAAGGCGTCGCTGGCGACCCGAAAGGGACTCGAACCCCTGACCTTCGCTTTAGGAAAGCGCTGCTCTATCCTGCTGAGCTACCGGGCCGCTTGATGCGTGCGTCGGGTCAATAGCGCAAGTTC
>Ga0136846_1224584_pt1 | contig 11086 bp, 13 predicted proteins | sample HopSoiMetagenom2_FD_96841 | JGI IMG/M metagenome (GOLD analysis project Ga0136846, IMG submission 96841) | Grasslands soil microbial communities from Hopland, California, USA - 2 Assembly 2016 (version 4) | ecosystem: Environmental > Terrestrial > Soil > Grasslands | place: USA: Hopland... | reverse complement strand
CGCGAGGTCGAGCGCGACCCGGCCCGGCGAGAGCTCGTGATGGTGCTGCCGGCGGCGGTGCTGATCCTCGCCGGCCTCGCCGTCAGCCTCGTGCCGGGCATCGAGCCGCACGTCGAGCACGCGGCGGACATGTTCACCGACCGGCACGCGTACGCCGCGGCGGTGCTGCACGGCCACCCGGGGCACGAGTCCGTCGACTCGCTCGCAATGCTGAAGCTGACCGCCGAGAGCGTGGTCTGGAGCCTCGTCTCGATCGCCGGCTCGATCGCATTCGCGCTGTTCCTGCTCTATCGCGAGCCGCTCGTCCCCCGGAAAGCGCGCCTCCGCGCGGGCGCGCTGCTCGGCGGCGGCTTGAACGTGCTGCGCGCCGCGCACAGCGGCGTGATCGGCGACTACGTGGCGTGGTTCACGTTCGGCGTCGCCGCGCTCGGCGGGCTGCTCGCGCTGGCGCTGCGCTAGGCGACTTTGAGCGCTTCGATCTCGCGGTTGACCGCGAGCTGCTCGAGCGCACGCGCTTCGATCTGCCGGACCCGCTCGCGGGTCAGGCCGAGCTCGCGGCCGATCGCCTCGAGCGAGGCCGGGTCGTGGTCGCCGTTCAGGCCGTAGCGGCGCTTCAGCACCTCCTGCTCGCGCTCCGGCAGCTCGCCGATCGCGCGGTGCAGGACCTCCTGCTCGAGGCTGACCGTCAGCTCTTCCTCGGGCGGCGCCTGGTCGGAGGCGAGCAGGTCGCCGAATGCGGCGTCGCTGTCGGTGCCGACCGGCCGGTCGAGGCTCGTGATCGCCCGCGCCGCCTGGCGCACCTCGCGCAGCTGCTTGAGCGGCAACTTCGCCTGCTTGGCGATCTCCTCGTCGGTCGGCTGGCGGCCGAGCTTTGGCGCGAGCACGCGCTCGGCCCGCGCGATCTTCTGCTCGCGGTCGGCGATGTGCACCGGGATGCGGATCGTGCGCGACTTGTTCGCAACGCCGCGCTGGACCGCCTGGCGGATCCACCACGTCGCGTAGGTCGAGAACTTGAAGCCGCGGCGCCAGTCGAACTTCTCGACGGCGCGGATGAGCCCGATGATCCCTTCCTGGATCAGGTCGAGCAGCGAGAGCCCGTGCCCCTGGTAGCGCTTGGCGATCGAGACCACGAGGCGCAGGTTCGAGTTGATCATCCGCTCCTTCGCCTCGGTGTCGCCGCGCTCGATCCGCTTGGCCAGCTCGACCTCCTCCTCCTTGGTCAGCAGCGGCCAGCGGCCGGCCTCGTTCAGGAAGAGCTGCAGCGCGTCGGTGGTGGCGACGGCCAGGTCGCCGTTGACGTAGGTGCTCTGCTCCTGCTCGCGGCCGCAGTCGTCGGAGACCTCGACCCCGCGCTCCTCGAGCTGCTCGTACAGCCGCCCGACCTCGTCCTCGTCGAGTTCCTCGGCGGCCACGAGTTCCGTGAACTGCGAGAGGTTGACGCAGCCTTCCTCGTCGCCGCGGGCGAGCAGCGTCTCGAGCAGATTGGGGTTGTCGCTCATATGCGTGGTCTTCCCGGTTCGCCCCGGGTTGCAAACGGCGCTAGAGGAGGCCGCAGTAACGAGCCGTGTTCGGCCAGGGCGTGTAGCCGCGGCCGCTGCGGTGTGCGCGCTCGGCGACCCACATCTGCTCGAGCGGCGTCCAGCGGTTCGCCCAGCCCTTGCGCAGCAGGAAGCTCGGCGCGTAGGTGCGCATGAAGCCGCGATCCATCTGCAAGCCGCCCCAGTACGGGTCGCCGGAATCGCTCCAGCTGCCCTCGAAGTGGTGGATGCAGAGCCAGCCGCTCTTGTGTGGCGGATGGGCCGCCAGTCGGCTGACGTAGCGCACCTGGCGGCGCCAGTAGCGCAGGGCACGCGGCGAGCGCAGTGGCACGACGGACTGCGCGTGGCGCACGCCGATCACGGTCTGCCAGCGCCACGCGGTCTGCCGCAGGCGCCGCACCAGCGCCGGGTTGATGTGCCGCGAGTGCTTCACCCGAGGCCGGATGAGCGGGTGACGCGTGATCGACCTCGCCGGATGTGCCGTCTTGCCCGGCACCTCCGAGGCCGCCGCAAGCGTGGCGGCCACCGCAGCGCCGATCAGCACGGCAGCGAGCATAGGCAGGAGCAAACGTTTTGGTTTCACCGCAGAGACCCCTCCTCTGGAGCCCGACTCGTCTCGGCTCTACCGGGCGCGTCCGCGGGCGGCGCGGCACCACGCACTCGATGGCCTGTTCGATTCGACCTTGTTCCGAAGTGTTCGACGGCTAAACGTGCGCACTGTTAGTGAAACCTCGTGCGCTTCCGCACCAGATACGGCGCGAACCCGCTTGCTACCGTCGCCGAATGCGCCGCCTCGTCGTCCTCCTGAGCTCGATCGTGGCGCTCGACATCGCCTTTTTCGCCGCCCTGACGCCACTCTTGCCCCACTTCGTCTCGACGTACGGGCTCTCGAAGGCCGCGGCCGGCGTACTGTCGGCCAGCTACGCCGCCGGCGTGCTCGCCGCGTCGCTGCCGAGCGGGAGCATCGCGGCGCGCTGGGGGCCGCGGCGGGCCGCCCTCGTCGGGGTCTCGCTGACGACGGCCTCGAGCGTCGCGTTCGCCTTCGCCGACAGCGCCTGGATGCTCGGCGGCGCCCGCTTCCTGCAGGGCGTCGGCAGCGCGCTCTCGTGGTCGGGCGCGCTTGCCTGGCTGGTGGCGGCGGCGCCTCGCGAGCGGCGCGGCGAGCTGATCGGCGCGACCATGGGTGCCGCGGTCTTCGGCGCGCTGTGCGGGCCGGTGATCGGCGCGATCGCGACCGTGGCCGGGGTGCGGGCGACGTTCCTCGGCGTCGGCCTGATCGGCGTCGGCCTGATCGCCTGGGTGGTCGCCTCGCATGGCGTGCCAGCCCAACCGCAGCCGTTCAAGGAGCTCGTCCGCCGCGCCGACCGTCGCCTGCTCGGCGGGATGTGGCTGCTCGTCCTGCCGGCGCTGCTGTTCGGCGTGGTGTCCGTGCTCGTCCCGCTGCGCCTGCACGACGCGGGCTGGGGCGGCGTCGCGATCGGGGCCGTCTTCCTGATCACCGCCGCGCTCGAGACGGTGCTCAACCCCCTGCTCGGGCGCCTCACCGACCGGCGCGGTTACCTGCTGCCGGTGCGCGTCGCGCTCGTCGGCTCGGCCGCGGTCTCGCTCGGCTTCGCCTGGGCGACCGCGGCGCCGGTCGTCGCAGCGCTGGTGCTGCTCGCCGGCCTCGCCTACGGCGGCTTCTACACGCCCGGCATGACCCTGCTCACCGACGCGGCCGAGCGGCGCGGGATCTCGGCCGCGCTGGCGTTCGGCGCCATGAACGGCGCCTGGGCAGCCGGCAACGTGGTCGGCCCGGCGATCGGCGGCTGGCTGGCCGAGGTGGCCGGCGACGCGCTCCCGTATCTCCTGCTCGCCGCGATCTGCCTCGCCAGCCTGCTCGCGACCGCCCGGGTCGCCCCCCGTCAGCTCCAGCCGAGCTCGCGGCCGAGCAGTCCGTAGAGCCGGCGGTTCGGCTCCTCGAACTCGGCCACCAGCCGTGCACGGGTCTCCGGCGGCATCGGCTCGTACTCGCGCTCGTAGACGCGCGGGTACGCCTCGAGCCGGTGTGGCGGCGCGCCGAGGAAGTCGAGCACCCGCGCGTGCGTGCCGCCCGGATCGGCGGCCAGGTCGTCGCTCGGCACGATCAGCAGCTGCTCGGCCGGGAAGACCGCGAGCCAGCGCTCGAGCTGCTCCGCGTAACGTCCCCGGGCCTGGTAGGTGTGGCTCCACCACTCGCGGCTGAAGTAGCGCGGGTCGGCCCGCATCCGCTCCTCCTCGCCGTGGAGCCGCTCGCCCTCCGCGGCCAGCGCCTCCTCGAACGAGAGCGGCTCGCGGCCGAGCGCACGCTCGTGGTGGTAGTGCGAGAGCGCCCGGTCGACCGGGTTGCGGACGAGGGCGACCAACCGCGCCTCGGGCATGAGCTCGCGGACGCGCTCGGGCCCGAGCGGGTGGAAGAGGTAGCTCGGACTGGCCTCACCGACGAGCTTGCCGCGCGTTCGCGCCTTGTTCGGGAAGTTGCCGCGGTACCACGCCGCGCCGCGCGCATAGTGCCGGTCGAAATAGCTGACCTCCTTCCACGACGGCCCGGTAATCGACGGGTGCCGCCGCAGGTACGAGTAGAGCGCCGTCGTGCCGGCCTTCTGCGCCCCGAGGATGAGGAAGTCCGGCAGCGGCCGAGCCGAAGATGTGGCGCGGCCGTAGGTCCAGACCGCGTTTCGCAGCACCGCGCGGACGGGGTCCGGCAGCGTCGGGACGAGCTCGGCGAGGCCGCTCAACGGGCGGCGCGGTAGTCCCGCGCCTCGCGCACGAGCGCCTCGAACAACCGCATGTCCTCGCCGGCCTCCGGGTGCCAGAGCACGCCGAGCGTGAAGCGGCGCGACGGATCCTCGAGCGCCTCGATCGTCCCGTCGTCGGCGCGCGCCGACCCGCGCAGCCCCTCGCCGAGCCGGCCGAAGCCCTGGTGGTGATGCGACTTGACCGGCGCGTGGTCGCCGATCAACGCGCCGAGCTTCGACTCGGGCTCGATCGCGACGTCGTGCTCGGCGAACTCGCCGGGCAGCTCCTTGTGCTGCTCGTTCCCGACCACCTCGGGCAGGTGCTGGACGAGGTCGCCGCCGAGAGCGACGTTCAGCACCTGCGAGCCGCGACATACGGCCAACACGGGCATGTCGCGCGCGAGCGCCTCCTGCAGCAGCGCCAACTCGGCGCTGTCGCGCCCCGCTTCGAACCCGCCGGTCTCCTCGTGTCGTTCCTGGCCGTAGAGCGCGGGATCGAGGTCGGAACCGCCCGAGAAGACGATCCCGTCCAGCGCGTCGAGCGTCTCGTCGACGCCGTCGTCGGAGGGCGGCACCAGCAACGCGCGGCCACCGGCGCGCTCGATCGCCCGCACGTAGTCGGCGGGCACGAGCGCGGATTCCTCCTCCCACGCGCCGTGGGTCGCGCGCGTCAGGTACGTGGTGATCCCGATCAGCGGGCGCATCCGGTGAAGGTTAGGTTCTGCGGGTGGCAGGGGGCGCGAGGATTGGTCTCGTCGGCTGCGGCAAGTGGGGGCAGCTCATCCTGCGCGACCTGCTCTCGCTCGGCTGCCGCGTCAGCGTGGTTGCCCGCTCGGCCGAGAGCCGGGCACGGGCCGAGGGCGCGGAAACGGTCGTCGGCAGCCTCGCCGAGCTGCCCCAGGTGGACGGGATCGTGGTCGCGACGCCGACCTCGACGCATGCCGAAGTCACCGAGGAAGCGCTCGCGCGCGGCGTGCCGGTCTTCGTCGAGAAGCCGCTGACCGACGACCCGGTCGCAGCCGAGCGGCTCGCGGCGGCCGGTGAGCGGCTGTTCGTGATGGACAAGTGGCGCTACCACCCGGGCGTCGAGCTGCTGGCCGGGCTGGCGCGGGAGGGGTCGCTCGGCGGCGTGCGCGGACTGCTGACGACGAGGATCGGGTGGGGCAACGCGCACGACGACGTCGATGCGGCCTGGATCCTCGCGCCCCACGACCTCTCGATCGCGCTCGAGGTCCTTGGCGAGTTACCTGAGGCTCGCGCGGCGGTGGGCGAGGTCACCGAACGTGGGATCGAGCTGCTGGTCGGCCTGCTCGGCGAGCGGCCGTGGCACCGGCTCGAGATCTCCGCGCGCTCGCCGGAGCGCCGCCGGGAGGTGACGCTCATCTGCGAGCTCGGCGTGGCCTCGCTGTCCGACGGCTACAGCGACCACGTGCTCGTCCAGCGCAACGGCACCACCGAGGCGGAGCGCGTCGAGATCTCGACCGAACTGCCGCTGCTGCGCGAGCTGCGCGCCTTCGTCGAGCACCTCGAGGGCGGGCCGCCGCCGCGTTCCAGCGCCGCCGAGGGCGCGCTCGTCGTTCGCCGGATCGCCGAGCTGCGCGCGCTCGCCGGAGCGTCCGCGTGAGCCTCGCCGCGACCGTCCTGATCTCGACGCACGACCACGGGCCGTTGCTGCTGCACTCGGTCCCGAGCGCGCTGGCGCAGACGGTCACCGAGCTCGAGGTGCTGGTCGTCGGCGACGGCGTGCCCGACGAGACGCGCGAGCTGATGGCCGGGCTCGTCGCCGGCGACGAGCGCGTGCGCTTCTTCGACAACCCGAAGGGCGAGCGCCACGGCGAGGCCCACCGGCACGCGGCGCTGCAGGAAGCCCGCGGCGAGATCGTCTGCTACCTCTCCGACGACGACGTCTGGCTTCCGGACCACGTCGAGGAGCTGCAGCGGCTCCTGGCGCGCGCAGACGTCGCGCACACCCTTTCCTTCGCGATCGACGTCGGTCGGCTGCACGTCGTGCGTCAAGACCTTGCCCGCGAGTTCCACCGCCAGGTGCTGCTCGGCGGTGAGAGCCGGATCCACCTCTCGATCACCGGGCACACGATGGAGCTCTACCGACGGCTGCCAGGGGGCTGGCAGCCGACGCCGCCGGGGATCTACACGGACCTCTATTTCTGGCAGCGCCTGCTCTCGCTGTCAGGCACCCAGGCCGCGAGCGGGACGCGGCCGACCGTGCTCCACTTTCCCAGCGACTTGCGGCTCGGTTGGAGCATCGAAGAGCGCATCGCGGAGATCGATCGTTGGAACGAGCCCGATCTTGGGACCAGCCTGCGTCAGAAGCTGCTCGACAACGTGCTTCCCGACCGGGCCGCGCTCGACGAGGCGCTGACCAGCCGGGAGAACGAGGTGGCCGACTTGAGCGCGCATGTCGAGACCCTCAAGGCAGCGCTCGCAGAGGCCGAAAGCGCGCACGACGAGTTGCAGCGGATCGCTGCCTCGCTCACCTGGCGACTGCGTGGGCGACTTTTGAGCGTTCCGGTCGTCAGATCGGCTGCGAGAGCTCTAGCTCGGCGAGCAGCGCCTGCAGCGGCTGAGCGTCCCGATCGCGATCCGAGACCACGGCCGTAGCGGATGGCCAGTCGATCCCGAGCTCCGGGTCGGCCCAGTTGCAAGCCAGCTCGTCGGCCGCGTCCCAGTACTCGCTGACCGCGTAGACGTGCAGCGAGGGCTCGTGGAAGTAGAACCCGTGGGCGACCCCGCGCGGGATCACGAGCGCGCCCGGCTGCTCGCGGCCGAGCTCGACGACTGCGGTGAGCCCTTCGCTCGGCGAGCCGTGCCGCAGGTCTCTCAGCCCGACCGACGCCCGGCCGACCGGCACGGTCAGGTAGTCGTCGTGCCGGAGGTGGACGTGCACGCCGCGCAGGACGCCGGCCTCCGACCACACCGCATTCCACTGCACGGGCTCGGCGCCGAGGCCCCACTCGCGGCGATAGAGCTCGGTGAAGACGCCGCGCTCGTCGGCATGCGCCTCGAGCGGCTGGAGCATCGTGCCCGCGGGAAGAGTGGCGACCGTCATCCAGCCGCTTTATACCTAGCGTCGTGAAGCCGGTCTGGACCGCCGACGTGGACGTCGACGAGCGCCTCGTGCGCAGCCTGCTGGCCCAGTTCGAGCTCGGCGAAACTTCGCTGCGCAAGCTCGCCGAGGGCTGGGACAACAGCGTCTGGGTCGTGGACGAGCGCTACGCCTTTCGCTTTCCCCGGCGCGCGGCGTGGGTTTCCGGCCTCGAGCGCGAGATCGCGGTGCTGCCGCAGCTCGCGCCGCGGCTGCCGCTCGCGGTGCCGCGACCGGTGTTCGTCGGCGAGCCGGCCGAGGGCTATCCGTGGCCGTTCTTCGGCGCCGAGCTGATCCCGGGCATCGAGGCCGGCGTGGCCGAGCTCGACGACGAGGCGCGGCTGGCGATCGGGCTGGAGCTGGCGGCGTTCCTGCGCGCGCTGCACGCGCTCGAACTCGACATCGAGCTGCCGATCGACCCGAACGGCCGCGAGGACATGCCGAAGCGCATCGGGCTCGCACGCGAGGAGCTACAGACGCTCGACGAGCTCGGCCTCTGGCGCGCCCCGGCTGCGGTCGAGCGCCTGTTCGAGCAGGCCGAGCACCTGCCCGCGGCCGGCGTCGCGGTCGTCACCCACGGCGACCTGCACTTCCGGCACCTGCTCGTCGAGGGCCGCACCGCGAGCGGCGTGATCGACTGGGGCGACCTCTGCCGCGCCGATCCCGCGATCGACCTGCCGCTCTACTGGAGCTTCGTGCCGCCCGGCGGCCGCGCGGCCTTCCTCGACGCGTACGGTGAGGTGACCGAGACGCAGCTGCTGCGGGCCCGCGTGCTGTCGATCCAGCTCTGCGCGGTGCTCGCCCACTACGGCCACTCGGAAGACCAGCCCTCGATCTTGGAGGCCGGTCTCGAGGGGCTCGAGCGCACGCTCACCTAGGCCAGCGCGGCGATCCACTCCGCGAAGAGCGGGTCGACGATCGCCTGCTTGCGGCCGTCGTCGGCCTCGATCTCCGCGCGGGCGCTTAAGCGGTGCAGCGCCTTCTGGGCACTCGGCTTCGTCAACGCGAGCCGTTCCAGGACCGCCGCACGGTAGGGCGAGCCCTCGCCGGCGATGATCGCCCTCAGCGTCTTCTGCTCCGAAGTGTCGAGCCCGCGCCACTGCGCCTCGAACTCCGGCTGCAGCTCGTCGAGCGCCGCCGCGTGGGCGCGCGCCCAGTCGTCGAGCGTCGCCGTCGCCTTCGGCTCGACCTCCTCCCAGAGGCGGTGCGCGAGCAGCATCGCCCGTTGCGGGTGGCCTTTCGCCGAGGCCAGCAGCGGGTTGAGCGCCTCACCGACCGACCGCTTGCTCTCGCGGAAGCGGTCGGCGACGTAGGCGGCAAGATCGTCGTCGCGCAGCCGCCCGAGCCGCAGCGGGACGGCCGAGCCGTAGAGCGGCGCCTCCTTGTGCTCGAACAGCTGCTTCATCAGCCCTGGCTCGGAACCCGCGAAGACGTACGAGGCGACCTCGCCCTGGAACTGGATATGGCTGCGCAGGAGCCCGTCCAGCGACGGCACCTTGCGCACGTCCTGGAACTCGTCGAGCGCGATGTAAGCGCGGAACCCGCCCGACTCTTCCAGCCGCAGCGGCAGGTCGAGCAGCGCGTGCAGCGCTGGTAGCGGATCGGTCTTCGGCTCCAGCTGGAGGCGCGCGCTGATCCCGAACGCGCCCAGTGACAGCCCCAGGCCCGTCTTCTGCAGGAACTCCTCGACGCGGCCGCGGATCGCGCCGCGCAGCTCCTTCGCGTAGGCGCGCTCGAAGCGGACGGCCACGTCGGCGAGCGAGACGACCCCGTAGAGGTCGACCAGCACCGGCACGAGCCCCTCATGCCGCTCGCCGTCGGCGAGGGCGCGCTGCAAGAGGCTCGTCTTGCCGTACTTCCGCGGCGCGTAGAGGCGCACGTAGTGGCCGCCGACGGCGTTCTTGAGCAGCGCGTGCGTCTCCTCGTCACGGTCGACGATCTGGTCCGGCTCGATCGGGCGCGAATAGACGAAGGGGTTGACGTCGGTGATCACTGTCGTCTCGCAGGATACCGGCTGGTAGTCCTCGTGGATACCTAGCGGTATCTCAGGCGCACACCGCGTCGACCGCGGGCTCGAGGTCGGCGAAGACCTGCGCCGCGACGTAGACCGTCCAGGGGTGCGGCGGCGTGCCGCCGGTGTAGACCACGACCGGCAGCCCGAGCGTGTGCGCGTGCCACGCCTCCATCGCGGTGCCCTCGTCCGGGGCGGTAAAGGCAGCGAGCACCGCGTCGCAGGAGGCGATCTCCTCCAGGTCGCCCTCGACGATCTCGGTCTCGTGCCCCACCGTGTTGCCGCGGAAGTCCCGGCGCATCGGGTCGACCGGCTCGCAGCCGCGGGCGGCGACGAGCTCGGCGGCCCGGCGGCGGTACTCCTCGGCAAACGGCGGGCCGGCCAGGTAGATGCGCCTCACGGCGGCGTACAGTACGCGGCATGGCAGAAGAGTTCGTCGCCCTCGGCCACGCCGGCTCCGAGAACTACGCCGGCCTCGAGACGTTCCCGAACCCGGGCGTCGCGCTGGTGGAGATGACGAGCGACGAGCTCGTCGCGATGTGCCCGATCACGAACCAGCCGGACATGTACGTGGCGACGATCGAGTACGAGCCCGACAAGCTATGCCTGGAATCGAAGTCGCTCAAGCTCTACCTCGCCTCGTTCCGTAACGAGGGCGCGTTCTGCGAGGCGCTGGCCGTGCGGATCCGCGATGACGTGGCCCAGGCGCTGGAGCTGCCGGCCGAGCGGGTCAGCGTCGCGCTCCAGCAGAAGGCGCGCGGCGGGATCACGATCGTCGCGTCGACCTGAGCGGGCCGGGCTCCGCTCTCGCAGAGCCCGGCCGCCGCTAGCTCAGGGAAGCGTGACGTACTGCCCGAGGAACGCCCTCGCTGAAGGCGTGTCCAGCCGGTAGTCGACATTCGTCGACCGGCAGGGCGTGTCGCCGGTGATGGTCGTGCCGGCGATGATGTTCGTCTCCGAGGCGCCGGCGCCGAGGAAGTTCGGGCCGCCGGAGTCGCCGTAGCAGGTGTTGCCGTCGTCATGTGACGGATTTCCGGAGATCTTCAGCCAGGACTTCGTGAGCGTGTTCAGCGTTCCGACGGTGCGGTAGCGGACGTCCTGGTAGTGGAACGTCTTGCCGCCCGCGCCGCTCGTGACCGACTGCGCGCCGTAGCCGACCGGCGTGAACTGCTGGTCGCCCGGCAGGTTCGACAGCGACCCCGCCGCCGGCAGCCTCGCCGGCGTGATCCCGCGGACCGCTTTGTCCAGGACTACGACCGCGAGGTCGTTCGGGTCGCTCGCCGTCTGGTTGTAGTCGGGGTCGCCGTGCCACGTGCCCCAGTAGGTCGTGCTCGTCCCGCGGACGAACGTCGACGCGAACGTCACCTCGACCCGGCTCACGCCGAGGTCGCAGTGCTCGGCGGTCAGGAAGACGCGCGACGAGATCAGCGTCCCGGTGCACTCCTCCCAGGTTCCGTCCGAGAACGCCTGCGTCGCAAGCAGCGCGCCGACCTCCGGATGCGCGTTGCCGTCCGGAACGCCGTTCGTGATCGCGCTGCCCGCCGCAGCGAACAAGAGCGCGGCTGAAAGCGCGGCCAGAAAGATTGCCTTCCGCATCTGAGCTCCTCCCCGTGTCCTCGAAGTGCCGCGCGCAGCCTAGCCCGAGAACGACCAGAAGTCGAAGTCGTTGACCGGCTCG
>Ga0136846_1241354_pt1 | contig 11089 bp, 6 predicted proteins | sample HopSoiMetagenom2_FD_96841 | JGI IMG/M metagenome (GOLD analysis project Ga0136846, IMG submission 96841) | Grasslands soil microbial communities from Hopland, California, USA - 2 Assembly 2016 (version 4) | ecosystem: Environmental > Terrestrial > Soil > Grasslands | place: USA: Hopland... | reverse complement strand
TGCAACGCCTCGGTCGCCGCGATGCGCTCGCCGACGGTGTAGACCTAGTCGGGAGTCGTCACGAAGTGATCGAGGACGATCGCTCCGCCGGGCACGAGGTTGGGGACGATCGCGGCGAGGCGGCGCGCGCGCCACTGTAGTTGTCGGTGTCGACAAACGCCAGCAGGACCGGCTCGCGTGGTAGGCGCGCGGGCGCGGTTTCGAAAATGTCGCCGGGCACGAGCTCGATGCCGTAGGGCTCGGTCGCCCGGCGGATCCCGTCGAGGTCGCGGAAGACGCAGCGCGGGTGCTCGTACAGGTCGAGCAGCGAGCGGCGCGGCGGGAACCCGTCCCACGCGTCGAAGGCTATGACGGGCGTGTCACGCAGGCCGAGGCGACCGACCGCCTTGGCCAGCCACACGGCCGTGCCACCCTTGAAGGCGCCGAGCTCGACGACGGCGCCCGAGCGCCCGTGGGCGGCCGCGGAGCGCAGGCAGTCGTACAGGTGGGCGCGGGTATACGGGTGCCCGGTGGCGTATGAGGTGACGAGTGCCGGTGCCTCGAGCTCGTCGAACACTGGGTCGCGGGCGTCCTGGTGTCCGAGGCCGCCGAGGACCACGTGCGGCAGGGCTACCGTCTCGCCGCACCGGCGCGCTCCGGAGGTATCGAGGCGTCGGGCGGCGCGGGGGCGAGCTGAGCGCCGCCGCGGCGAGCTGGTCACCGCGCGAGGGCTGGCGGCTCTTATCGCTCGAGGACCCCGGCGTCGGGCGCTTGACAGTGCGCGTCAATGAGCGCTGGCTGTCGCGTGTCTGGCGCCGACTGAACCGTCGCGGCGACCACCTAACTGCCAGGGCGTTCAGGAGCCTGACCGCATTCCGCTCAAGGTCGCGCTGTTGCCCTTGGCCGCATGAATCCCGAGAACGTCGCTGCCACTTCAGTCGTCGCCAGACGATGCCGACGACATGTCCCAGGCAGATCAAACGACCCCGGACACAAACCATGACCAAGGCCCGTAGGACCCGCATCAATCACGTTGTCATCGCCGTGGCGTGCACGCTGGTCATGGCTGCTTTCGGCGCTTGGCAGACCGAGAGCGCGTCGGCTGCCACACCGAAGGTGTACACGTCGTGTTGGAACGGCGACGGCGGCAAGTGGAGTATGAAATGGAAGGTCAAACCGCGTACGTGCTCCTTCAACGGCGATGAGATGCACGCCGCACAGGTTCCGCTCACGAACATGCGCTGGAGCACTTGGGGCCACAAGACCGCCTGTGGACGCGGCGTGTACGTCTACAACGGGGGATACCGGGCGGCTGCGACGTTCTGCCTCTACGACCTGTCCGAGGTCGATGGCTACTTGAAGATCCGTGGCGTGATCGGTAGGCACTTTTCAACGATCGACGGCTCGGGTGACCGGCAGTACGGCACTCAGAAGCCGATTCATTTCCGTAGTGAGACTTGACTTCCGGGAGCCTGACCGCGCATTCTGCTCGGGGCGCATTGTTGCTGCTGGCGGCCTAATCGCGATGAGCGCTTACGTCGGAGCGCTCTGGATCAATTCAACGATGTGGGAGAAGGCTCCACTGCTCGCCGCGGCTCGGCGGATCAAGCGTGAGCGACACCGGTTATCTGAGCGCGCCGCACGCACGCCTACCGGTCGGCGAGCAACCCGGGCTCCCGTCGTCGGCGATCACGCCGGGCGGCGTGAGTCGGCACCCGGACTCGATCTCTCGCGATGTCGCGTGCGTCCGGTGGAGCGGCTGCGGCTATTCAACGGTGAAGGGCGTGGGGTCGAACGCGGCCGGCGCGGGGGAGGACCCTCCTCCGGCGCCATGGCCCTCGGCGAAACCCAGCTCGCGACTGTGCCGACGAAGTGCCGCACCTCGCCGCGAGGCGACTATTGCCGGTCGCCGCGACCGGGCCCACCGCCGCCGCGAGCTTGGCGAGTACCTCGCGCAACATGGTCGCCGCGGCGTCGGTGTTCGATGCGCGCAGGCGCTGGTCGTGCCACAGCGCGATGTCGCCCGGCGATCCGCAAACGGCTAACCGCGCACCACGCTTCCTGTTGCACCTCACCCTCGACGTCGAGTTCGTTCTGCACACGAATCAGCGAATCGAGACACCAGGGCCGCGGCGGCCTGAAGAGCAAAGCGTCCGTACGCGGACGTCACTGCGGGGCGGCGCGAGTCGGCGTGCCGGAAATGATAAGAATCCACGCCGAAACCGTTTTCGGACGGGACGCGGGCGCCGGGCTCTCGTCTCCTGTCAGGTCCAGGAGGAGGACAAACATGATGTCCAAGTGCGCCGGACCGCACCGGCGCCACGCGCTCGCGCTGAGAGCGCTCGTCGCTGCATTCGCGACCGCCTTGCTGGCCGTCGCCTGCGTGCACCCGGTCCAGGCGACAGCCGCCGGCCGGGGCTACTTTCACACGCGCGGCACGCAGATCGTCGACGCCGACAACCAACCGGTGCGCATCGCCGGGATCAACTGGTTCGGCTTCGAGACCGCCAACTACGTCGTGCACGGGCTGTGGACGCGCGACTACAAGTCGATGCTCGACCAGATCAAGAGCGAGGGTTACAACACGCTCCGGCTGCCGTTCTCCAACCAGATGTTCGACGCCGGCTCGAGCCCGAACGGGATCGACTACTCGGGCGGCAAGAACGCAGACCTGCTGGGCCTGAGCCCGATCCAGATGATGGACAAGATCATCCGGTACGCCGGGTCCATCGGGCTGAAGGTCTTCCTGGACCGCCATCGTCCGGACGCCGGTTCGCAGTCGGCGCTCTGGTACACGAGCCGCTACGACCAGGCCCGCTGGATCGGGGACTGGGAGATGCTTGCGCGCCGCTACCGCGGCGACTCCACCGTCATCGGCGCCGATCTGCACAACGAGCCGCACGGCGAGGCGACGTGGGGGGACGGCAACCCGGCGACCGACTGGCGGCTCGCTGCCGAGCGCGCCGGGAACGCGATCCTGGCCGTCAACCCTGACTGGCTGATCATCGTCGAGGGCATCGAGTGCGTCGGGCAGTCGTGCAACTGGTGGGGCGGCAACCTGCAGGCCGCGGGCGCGCACCCCGTCAGGCTCAGCGTGCCCGACCGGCTCGTCTACTCCCCGCACGATTACCCGCACGAGGTCTTCCCACAGCCGTGGTTCAGCGACCCGACGTACCCGGCGAACCTGCCGGCTCAGTGGGACCGCAATTGGGGCTACCTGTTCAAGCAGGGGGTGGCGCCGGTCCTGCTCGGCGAGTTCGGCACCAAGTTGAGCGACGAGTCCGACCGCCAGTGGCTCACGACGCTTGCGCGCTACCTCGGCGACAGCGCGCGACAAGGCGCTGCCGGCATGAGCTGGGCGTTCTGGTCCTGGAATCCCAACTCGGGCGACACGGGCGGGATCCTGAACGACGACTGGACGACGGTGAACCAGAACAAGGACGGGCTGCTGGACAACATCAAGCTGCCCTTCGATGCGATCCCGTCGCCCACCCCGTCGCCGACACCGACACCGACACCCACACCCACGCCCAGCCCGAGCCCGGGCGGCCATGCCGATAACCCCTTCAGCGGCGCGACCGGCTACGTCAATCCCGACTACACGGCCCGCGCCGATGCCACCGCCGCCGAGACCTCCGATGCGGCGCTGGCAACGCGGATGCGCGCCGCCGGTCGCCGGCCGACCGCGGTCTGGCTCGACCGCATCGCGGCGATCGACGGCACCGCGACCGGTCGTGGGCTCAAGGCGCACCTCGATGCGGCGCTGGCCCAGCGCCAGGGCACCACCCCCGTCGTGTTGACTTTGGTGATCTACGACCTGCCCAACCGCGACTGCGCCGCGCTGGCGTCCAACGGCGAGCTGAGCGTGAGTGAAGGAGGCCTGGAGGCCTACCGCAGCCGCTACATCGACCCGATCGCCAGGATCCTGGCGGACCCGAAATACGCAAGCCTGCGTCTGGCCGCGATCGTGGAGCCCGATTCGCTCCCCAACCTGGTGACCAACGCATCCGTCCCGAAGTGCGCCGAAGCTCAGTCCAGCGGCGCCTATGTGAACGGCATCCGCTACGCCCTCGACCGCCTGCACGCGATTCCCAACGTCTACACGTACCTCGACATCGCCCACTCGGGGTGGCTCGGCTGGGACGACAACCTGAGCCGCACGGTCACGCTCTACGCCGAGACGGCCCAGGGCACCGCCGCCGGCTTCCCGGCGGTGGACGGCTTTGTCACCAACACGGCGAACTACACGCCGCTCGCGGAGCCCTACTTGAGCGACCCGGCGCTGACCATCGGCGGCCAGCCCGTGCGGTCGGCGAGGTTCTACGAGTGGAACGGGGTGTTCGACGAGTCGGACTTCGCCGCGGCGCTCTACACCAGGTTCGTCGCCGCGGGCTTCCCCAGCGCCATCGGATTGCTCGTCGACACCTCCCGCAACGGCTGGGGCGGCGCGCAGCGGCCGGCCGGCGCCATCGGGAGCGACGTGGACTCCTACGTCGACTCCGGCCGAATCGACCGGCGGGCGCACCGGGGTCTGTGGTGCAACGTCGACGGCGCAGGCCTCGGCGAACCACCGCGGGCGGCGCCCGCGGGCTACGCGGCCGACCACCTCGACGCCTTCGTGTGGGTCAAGCCGCCGGGGGAGTCGGACGGAGCGAGTCAGGAGATCCCCAACGAGGAGGGCAAGCGCCTGGACCGCATGTGCGACCCGACGTACACCGCGCCCTCCGGCGTGCGGACGGGAGCGTTGCCCGACGCGCCTCTCGCCGGCCACTGGTTCCCGGCCGCATTCACGATGCTGGTGCGTAACGCGTTCCCGGTGGACGCGTCGCCGGACCCGGACCCGAGCCCGTCGCCGACGCCCAGTCCCAGTCCCACGCCCAGCCCGTCGCCCAGGTCGAGCCCGACGCCTAGTCCGACCCCCACGCCGAGTCCGAGCCCCACGCCGAGCGCGTCCTCGATCACCGCGCAGTACCGCAACTACGACGGCTGCTGCGCCGCGGACAACGACGCCAAGCCGGGGCTCCAGCTGTTCAACAGCGGACGCTCGGCAGTCAACCTCCGGTCGGTCACACTGCGCTACTGGTTCACGCGCGACGGCGGCGCGAGCACGGTCGAGACGTGGTGCGACTATGCGGCGCTCAGCTGCGGCCTGATCAGCCGCCGGATCGTCCGCATGTCGCCGGCGCGCGCCGGGGCCGACGCGTACCTCGAGGTCGGCTTCAGCGACGGCTCGCTGGCGGCCGGCGCGTCGACCGGCGACATCCAGCTGCGCTTCGCGAAGTCGGACTGGTCGGCGCTGGACGAGTCCGATGACTACAGCCACGGATCGAGCGGCTCCTACGCCGACGCCCCCCGAGTGACCGCCTACGTCGACGGGCGGCTCGCCTGGGGGACGGAGCCCCGCTAAGCGAACGGGGGGCGACCGGCCGGGCCCGGCCGCCCCCCGTTCGCCTCCGGGGCCGTCAGTCACCTCCCGAGGCCGTCAGCCGCAGCCGCCGAGACGCCCGCCGTCGAGCCACAGGCGGGTAAGCGCGATCCAGGCCGACCCGTAGTAGGTCGGCTGGCGGCGGTCCTGCGCCTCGGCCTGCGCCAGCAGGCTTTCGACTGCGCGGTCGTCGCCCGCCGCGTGGGCGGCGGCGGCCGCGGCCGCGAGCGAGGCGCCGTTGCGAGCCTCCGACACCGGATCGCCGTCGACCGTGAGCTCGACGGCGCGCCCGGCACCGGCGTTCTGGAGCAGCGGCCACATGCGGGCGGCCAGCGCGCGGTCCTTCGGCTCACAGCTCTCGGCGAGCCGAGCGGGCACGCGGATCGCGTCAAACCCGTAGCGCGGCATCTGGCTGCGGTCCGCCGGGGGCCCGGACGCCCGGGCGCGGCCCTTGGCGTTGACGCGCGCCCAGTCGGACGGCAGGCGGTCCGGGGTAGTGAGCTCGGTCAGCAGCGTGCGGCTGCCGTGGGCGATGGAGTGCCAGCGGGGGTTGTCGGTCGCCGCGGCGATCGCCTGGTAGGCGCGCGGGGCGAAGTAGCTCGGGTTGATCGTCACCGGCGAGCGGCCCCACGGTCCGGCCACCAGCACCCTGCGGTTGCCGACGGCGACGGTCTCCTGCTCGAGGATCCTGTTGGCGATACGGAGGGCGTCGCTGCGGTACTCCGGCCGGTGGAACCGATCGGCGGCGAGCAGGAGCGCCCGCGACGCGTCGAGGTCGGCGTCGGTGGCGGGCTCGGGGTCGGCGACGCTGCCCTTCTGCCAGCGGTAGGACAGCAGCCCGTCGGGCCGCTGGAGGTTGCTACGCGTCCAGCTCCAGACGCGGTCGAAGCGTTTGCGATCGTGGGTCGCGGCTGCGATGAGCATGGCGTAGGCCTGGCCCTCGCTGACCGTGTCGCCGCCCTGGTCGCGGCGCAGGACGCGCCCGTTGGGCGCGACATAGCGCTCGAGGAACCGGTCGGCGGCGGCGTCGGCCTGCTGGGCCGGCGTCGGCGGGGTGGAGCGATCGTCGCCGCCGCAGCCGGCGGCGACGATCGCGACGATCGCGAGCAGCGTGATGCTGAGGGTTTTCATGCGGCCTGCACCTCCAGGTGAGCGGACTCTTCGGGGGCCTCGACGGCAGCCGCGCGTGGGCGGACCAGCGCGGGCCAGGTGCCGGCGAGCAGGACCGAGACGTGGAGCGCCACGAACGCGACGTTGTTGAACGTGCTCGGCGTGCGCGCCTGGGCGAGGCCGTAGACGGCCGACCCGAGCAGCACCGCGACGATCGCCAGCGGCGCCGCCGCCGCGCGGGGCTGTCGGCCAGAGCCGCCCTTCTTGGGCGTCACCACGAACCGGCTGGGCCGGCGCAGCACCGCCTTGATCGACGCGTGGACGTGGATCCAGAAGCTCGCCACGGAAAGCGCGAAGGCGTGGAACGAGTAGGTTCCGGCGCCCGCGACGGCGACGGTGATGATGCTGACTGTGAAGTAGGGCGCGAAGTGCAGCAGGAACTCGTCGGCGGTGGCGCCGGCGACCGGCTGCGCCCCGGTCAGCATCCGGATGACCGGCAAGCTCATGTAGATGAGCACCGTCCAGCCGGAGAGGAAGTACATGGACGACAGCAGGTACTGGCCACGCACGCGCCATGGCAGCCGCGCGCGTAGGATTCGGGGCAGCGCGCTGAGGCAGCCGCGCGCCCAGCGGTGTTGCTGGCTCACGTAGGACGCCATGTCCTCCGGCCCCAGCCCGCGGGCGAGGACCTCGGGCAGGTACGCGGACTCCCAGCCGCGCTCAAACAGGGCGATCGAGAGCTCGAAGTCCTCGGTCACCGAGTCGGTCGGGAAGCCGCCGACCTCCTCCAGCGCATCGCGCCGGAAGATCATGTTCGTGCCGCAGCAGATCATCGATGCGAGGCCGTCCTTGCCGCGGGCGATCGGCCCGAAGAACAGGTTCTGCTGGGCGGCGGACGCGGCGGCCATCGGGTTCACGCGCGCGTTGGCGTAGTACTGCGGCGTCTGGACGAAGGCCACGCGGCCCTTCTGGAGCCAGCCGAGCGTCGCCTCGAGGAAGGCCGGGTCGGGAACGTGGTCGCAGTCGAACACCGCGACGTAGGGCGCGTCCGTGACGCCGAGCGCGTGGTTGATATTGCCGGCCTTGGCGCCCTTGTTGTCCTCGCGGCGCACGTAGTGGGCGCCGACACGCGCCGCCAGACTGCGCATGTCGTCGCTGCGACCGTCGTCCAGCAGGTGCACCCGCACCGCGGCACTCTGCAGCTTGGTGGCTGCCACGAGCGTGGGCTCGACGACGTCCACCGGCTCGTTGTAGACCGGGATGAAGACGTCGACCGCCGGGCGCCCCTTGGGGAGCGGTAGCCGCTCACGGACGCGCTCGTGCGCGGAGGTCCACCAGAAGCCGAGGCCCTGTACGAGGTTGAACACCTCGGCGGCGATCAGCAGCCCGTAGAGGACGGGCTGGCCCACGCGGCCCGGCTCCAGCAGCCAGCCGAAGTACCAGACGGCCAGCGGCAGGGCGAGGGCCAGCAGGAGCCGCACCCGCCAGGCGATGCCGCCCGCCGGTGGTCGTGCCGACCAGTCGGGCTTGAGGAGACGGAGATCGTTCATCGGTACACCCACACCTTCACCTGGGGTTCGTCGAAGCGCGCGTCGAGGACGCGCCGGCGGCGCTCGATCTCGGAGATCACAGCGCCGGTTCTGGCCGCCACGGATGGCCGGTCGAGGAAGCTGGCGATCACGAACACTCGGCCGCGGACGTCATGCAGCGCCTCGCCGGCGCGTGCGATCGGGCGCGTGTCCTCTCGCGGGAGGTAGTACTCCGCGATCGGCTGCAAGAACGAGGGCGAGTAGATGATCGTGTCGCCGGGACGCGCCTCGGCGAGGATGCGCGCCGTGGCGCCCTCGAAGTCGTAGAAGCGCGGATTGGTCCGGTTGAGCTGCTGGTCGGTCAGGCCGGCCACGAGGATCACGCCGACGGCCGTCGCCGCGATGGCGGCGGTCACGCTGCGGGGCTTGAACGAGGCCAGCAGCCGTCCGATCAGCAGCGCCATCAGCGGCACCGCGCCTGCGAAGTAGCGGACCTCGAAGAGGTCGCGCTTGAGCAGGCCAAGCCCGAACAGCGCCATCACCGGCACGAGCGCGCACGCGGCGACCAGGGAGCTCGTCGATGACCAGCCGCGACCGAGCAGGAAGAGCGCGGCGAGCATGGCGAGCGGCCACAGCGCGCCTAGCAGCAGCATCGTGTGGTCGGAGTGGTAGCCGATCACCGTCCACAGGGCGTTGGCTATGCCGGCGTAGATCGACAGGTCCTCGAGCGACGGAGCGACCGAGCTTCCCACCGACGACGGCGTCGCCGCGCGGCGGTCGAGGTACGCGTGCAACTGATCGGTTGCGAGTCCGGCCAGCGGCAGGCACAGCAGCGCGATCGTGAGGGCGGAGAGCACCCAGGCGATCGCCGTGTGCTTGACGGGTATGCCGACGCGCCGGCGGTACACCAGCACCCCGACGAACGCGACCTGCTGGACGAGCACCTGCAGGAGCCCGAAGTACTGCGTCCACAGCAGCGCGGCGCTCGCGAGCGTGTAGAGCATCCAGTCGACCGGGCGCCCGCGGCGCACGACGCGCACCTGCATCCAGACCGCCAGCAGCGCCAGCAGCATGAACAGCGAGTACATGCGCGCCTCCTGCGAGTACCACACCGCCAGCGGCGACAGCGCGCCGACGAGGCCGGCGAGGACGCCGACGCGGTGGCGCGAGTAGAGCTCGCGGCCGGCGAAATACAGCGCGGGCACCAGTAGCGTGCCCGCGACCAGCGACGGGAGCCTGACGGCCGTCTCGCCGGTCCCAACGATCCGCACCGTCAGCCACAGCAGGAGGTGATGCAGCGGCGGGTGCACGTCGCCGGCGCGCAGCGCGTCCAGCATGTCCGGCACGGACATGCGCGCCTGGTGCACGCTGATCGCCTCGTCGAGCCACAGGCCGCGTTCGATCAGCAGGCGCGGCACCAAGGCCAGCAGCGTCAGTCCGGCGACGGTCAGGACCTCCGGCCGCCGCAGGACGCGGCGCGCGGCAGCCGTCCGGCGCTCAGGCACGCGCCAGGCGCCGGGAAGATCGGTCACCGTGGCACGCACGACGCGGAGGCCGGGCGCGCTCATAGCGACGATGCCTGCCACCACGGCGAGCGCGGCGCAGGTCGCGAGCGTGCAGGCGGCGATCGCCGCTGCAGTGTCGCCGAAGGCGATCAGCAGCGCCGCTTGCAGCACGGCGGCGCCGGCCGGCAGCATCGCCGCCCGCGCGTCACCCGTGACGCGGTGGGCGACCAGGACGCGCGCGAGGCCCAGCAGCGCCATCGCCAGCAGATAGCGCGCGAACATCGGAGCGACGTCGGCATAGGGCGCGCCGAACAGCCCGGCGACGGCGCTGGGCGCGGCCGCGACCGCCAGCACGCTGCCCAGGCCGAGTGCGGCCGTGAGAGCGACAGCGGCGCCGAGGGCGCCCGCTTCGCCGCGCGCCGCCCGTGGCAGCAGGACCAGCGGTACGGTGGCGCTGGCGAAGATGGCGATGCTGCCGACGGTCGAGAGCAGCGCGAAGCGCGCCGCCTCGGCGGCCGGCAGCGTGGCGTTGGCCCACAGCAGATCCTGCGTCTGGACGACGGCCAGCGCGAGGAATGCGGCCACCGTCGCCCAGGGGACGCTCGGCGCCGTGACCGGAGCGACCGGTCGGCGGCCCCAGAGAGCGACACCTAGGGCGCCGTAGCCGGCGAACACGACCGCGCCGGCCGCGCCGGCGGAGCCGAGGGTCAGCGCGAGCGGCAGTCCGAGGAGGACGCGCAGCGCCGGCTCGGCGAGAAGGCTCGCGGCCGCGCGGCTATGGCGACCGTCGCCGTACAGGCTGCCGCGTGCCAGCGCGAGTGCGGGAGCGCCGGGCAGGGCGGCGGCGAGGACGAGCACCAGCGCGACCGGCAGGCCGAGTGCCGGGGCCAAGAGCGGCGCACAGACCGCCGCGGCGACGGCACCGCCCAGGCCGAGCGCTGACAGGCGCGGCAGGCGCGCCAGCGCCCACCCGGGGCGCTGCGCGGACGACGCGGAGAGGCTCAGGGCCGGCACGTGCACGAGCAGGTACAGGCCCAGGAACGCGGCCAGCGGGGCGAACTGGGCCGGCGCCAGCATGCGGACAAGGACGAGCGAGAACACGAAGTTCCCGAGACCCGCGAGGGCCTGGGCGCCCGCGACGAGCGCCTGCTCGCCGGCCAGCGCGCGCCACGCCCGCGCACGCCCCCGTGGTTCGACGCCGATGCCCTCGGGCGCCGGCAGGACGTGTGCAGTCATCAAGTGTTCTCCAAGGGTCGCAGTACGAGGCCGTCGGTCGGCTCGGCCTCCCGGCCGGCCGACAGCAAGAGACGAAGCAGTCGGAAACCCTCCTCGGCGGCCGCCCTCTCGGCGCGCACCGCAGCGGCGGGAGCGGCCGGCTCGGTCGCGGCCGCGAGCAGTCGCCGGCCGAGGACGCCGGGCGGGGTGCCCGGCGGAACGCTCGCCTGCCCGAGTCGCCGCGCGAGGCCCGCCAGCTTGGGCTCGTGTGCGAGCGCGACGAAGGGGACGCCGGCGCTCGCCGCGGCGATCAGCGCATGGAAGCG
>Ga0136846_1229858_pt1 | contig 11091 bp, 10 predicted proteins | sample HopSoiMetagenom2_FD_96841 | JGI IMG/M metagenome (GOLD analysis project Ga0136846, IMG submission 96841) | Grasslands soil microbial communities from Hopland, California, USA - 2 Assembly 2016 (version 4) | ecosystem: Environmental > Terrestrial > Soil > Grasslands | place: USA: Hopland... | reverse complement strand
GGCTACATCTCGGCCGGCTTCAACGCGCCCGGCTCTGAATTCCCAGTGATGAAGGACATCAAGAAGTTCGTCTACGACAAGGGCAAGGGCGAGTTCGAGGACAAGTCGCGCTTCGGCTCGATCTACCACACGCGCGGCGTCGTCGCGGGCATCGTCACCACGGAAGCGATCCGCCTTGCACAGGCGAAGTTCGGCAAGGGCAAGCCGATCACCGGCGAGCAGATGCGCTGGGGCATCGAGCACCTGAACATCGACGAGAAGCGCCTGAAAGAGCTCGGCGCTAGCGGCCTCATGCCGACGCTGAAGGTCTCATGCATGGACCACGAAGGCTCCGGCCTCGTGAAGTTCCAGCAGTGGGACGGCGCCAAGTGGAAGGTGATCACCGATTGGATGGAGCCCGACCGCAAGCTGGTGCGCGAGAAGGTCGAGGCCGACGCATCGCAATACGCGAAGGAAAAGGGCATCCAGCCTCGCGACTGCTCGAAGGACGCGCTGTAAGGATTTCTAAGGATTAAAAACGGCGGGCTGCGGTCCGCCGTTTTTTTATGGCTACCCAGGCTTTCCTTGCGGTCCAGAACATCGAGGTCATCTACGACCACGTGATCCTTGTGCTGCGCGGCGTGTCGCTCGACGTGCAGGAAGGGACCATCGTTGCTCTCCTGGGCGCCAATGGCGCCGGCAAGACGACGACGCTGAAGGCGATCTCCAACCTGTTGCGCGCCGAGCGAGGCGACGTGACGAAGGGGCAGATCCTCTACAAGGCGGAGCGCATCGACCGCCTGAACCCGGCGGAGCTGGTCAAGCGCAGCCTCTGCCAGGTCATGGAGGGCCGGCACTGCTTCCAGCATCTCACCGTGGAGGAGAACCTCCTCACCGGCGCCTACACGCGCGGTTCTCTCGGGGTAGGCATCCGCGAAGACCTCGAGAAGGTGTACTCGTATTTCCCGCGCCTGAAGGAGCGCCGCCACTCGCAGTCCGGCTACACCTCGGGCGGCGAGCAGCAGATGACGGCCATCGGCCGCGCCCTCATGGCCCGGCCGCAGATGATCCTGCTCGACGAGCCTTCGATGGGACTCGCGCCGCAGCTCGTGGAGGAGATCTTCGACATCGTGAAGGACCTCAACCGTAAGGAGCGGGTGAGCTTCCTCCTCGCCGAGCAGAACACGAACATCGCCCTTCGCTACGCGGACTACGGCTACATCCTGGAGAACGGGCGCGTGGTGATGGACGGCGAAGCCGCCTCGCTCGCGCAGAACGAGGACGTGAAGGAGTTCTACCTCGGCTTCTCGACCGCCGGGCGCAGAAGCTTCCGCGACGTGAAGTCCTATCGCCGACGAAAACGGTGGCTCTAAAGCACTACGACAAGCTGGAGACGCGCTCGCCTGCGACGCGCGAGAAGGCTTTGATGAGCGCGCTGCCGAAGCTCATCGCGCACGCAAAAAAGAATGCACCCGGCTGGGCTCGGATCCTGAAAGACGTTCGGCGCCCGGCGGGCGTCAACAGCCGCAAAGCGCTCGCGGACCTTCCGGTGACGCGCAAGTCCGAGCTCGGCGATCTGCAGAAAGCGCTGCCGCCCCTCGGCGGCCTGAACGCGACGCCAGCGGAGAAACTCGGGCGCCTATTCGTCTCCCCGGGACCGGTGTACGACCCGGAAGGCCGAGGCGAGAATTGGTGGCGTAGCGCGCGCGGACTTTTCGCGGGCGGCTTTCGCGCGGGCGATCGTGTGCTCAATACTTTCGCCTATCACTTCACGCCGGCCGGGTCGATGCTCGAATCCGGCGCGCTGGCGCTGGGCTGCACGGTGATTCCGTCCGGGACCGGGCAGACCGAGATGCAGGTCGCCGCCATCAATGGCCTGCAGATCAGCAATTACGTCGGCACGCCCTCGTTTCTAAAGGTGGTGGTCGAGAAAGCGGACGAGCTGCGTGTCGATATTTCATGCCTCAAGCGCGCGCAGGTCGGCGCCGAATACCTGCCGCCCGCACTGCGGAATGCGATGCGCGAGCGCGATATTGCGGTCACGCAGATGTACGGCAGCGCGGACCTGGGCGTCATTGCCTATGAATCGCTCGGCCGCGACGGGCTCCCCACCGAAGGCATGATCCTCGAGGAGGCGCTGATCCTCGAGATCGTGCGGCCGGGCACCGGCGATCCGGTGCCGCCGGGCGAAGTGGGCGAGGTCGTCATCACCAGCTTCAACAAGGACTACCCGTTGATCCGCTTCGCGACGGGCGATCTCTCCGCGGTGCTCCCGGGCAAGAGCCCCTGCGGCCGCACAAACGTGCGCATCAAGGGGTGGATGGGCCGCGCCGACCAGAGCACCAAGGTGCGCGCGATGTTCGTCACGCCGAAGCAAGTGAACGAGATCGTACGGCGCCACCCGGAAATCGTGCGCGCGCGCCTGGTCGTTTCTGGCGAGTCGGGCGCCGACCAGATGATGCTGAAGTGCGTGGTTCGCGAGCGCGCTGCAGGGATCACGGAAGCCATCGTCGCCAGCATCCGCGACGTCACGAAGCTGCGCGGCGAGGTCGAGCTCGTCGAGGCAGGCAGCCTGCCTAACGATGGCAAGGTGATCGAGGACGTGCGCAAGTACGGCTAGGCGAAAAATCGGTAGAGCACGTAGCCGATCAGGCCGAGGTTCATGTACCCCGTGGCAGACATGCCCGGCGCGCGATACAGCGCGTTGATGCGATAGCCGAACCAGAAAACAATGCGCGCGACGACAAAGACGATCGTGCAGGCCCAGACCACCTGCAGCGACTGCACCGGAACCAGCGTACTCACGGCGAGCGAAGCGAGCGCGAAGACGAAATTCTGCTGCAGCGTATTGTCGACCACGCGCCCGTCGATCTCCATCGTGCGGCTCTCGGCGCGGCGCGTGGGGTCGATCGCATCGCTCAGGAAGCGCGAGTTTGCGACCGTGATGATCATGACGAAGAACGGCAGGACGGCGACGACATTGGCGCGCAGCGCGTAGGCAAGGCGCTCGGCGAGCGTCCCGGCCATGCGCGGCGCCGGCAGCGCCAGTGTGAGCAGCCAGACGCTGAGCGCCATCACGACGATTCCGCTCGCCGCGCCGACGGCGACAATCTTTTGTTCCTTTTTCATCAACCCTCCCGGCCGGGACGCTACTCGCTCAAGTGGAGGGTAACAATTAGCCCGAAGGCCTACTTGCGCGCCGCCCCCACTGGCAGGCCGTCGACGCGGCGCATTTCATCGTTGCGCAGCACCGCGGAGTTGTGCAGGTAGGCGTTGAGGAAATCGATCGCATCGGCGCCCCAGAACACCTCGCCATCGACAACGAAGCTCGGCACGCCGAATACGCCGGCCGCAGCCGCCGCTTCGGTCGCCTTCCTCAGCTGCTCTTTGACTTCCGGGAGTTGGGACTCGGCCACGCCGAGCTCGCCGCACAGCGCAGCGAAGCGAACCGGATCGCTCGCATTCTCGCCGCTCATCCAGATCGACTCGAAGATTCGTTTGACTGCCTCGGGGCGGCTGCCGCACGCTAGCGCGAGGCGAAGATGGTGGAGCGGATTGAAGGGGTGCTCGGCGGGAAAGCGGAACGGGATGCCGAGTTCTTTCGCCCACCACGTGCACCAGCGGTAGGTCCAGCGGCGCTTGGCGGGGATCTCCGCCGGGCCCTTCTGGCCCCAATGGTTGAGCAGACCCGCGAAGAGCACCGGCTTGTAATTCACGGGCTGCGACAATTCACCCAGCCGATGCAGCGCGATGTACGAGTAGGGCGAGACGAAATCGAAATACCAATCGACGCTAGAGGACGCCATGACAGTGAGGATCGAGAAGAAGGGCAGGGTTTGGACCGTGATCCATTCGCGGCCGCAGTCGCGCAATGCGATGGATCCGCAAAGCGCGGACGCGCTGGTGGCTGCTTTTGAATCGTTCGATAAGGACCGGGACGCCGCAGTCGCGGTGCTTTGGGGCGAAGGCGGCGCGTTCTGCGCCGGCTGGGACCTCAAGTACTGCGCGACGATGATCCAGGACGCGAAAGAGCTGCACGCCATCGACTATCCGCTCGATGACCGCAAGGCCATCCCGCGCGGCCCGCTCGGCCCGACGCGCCTCGAGCTCGATAAACCGGTGATCGCCGCGGTCGCGGGTCCTGCGGTGGCCGGCGGCTTCGAGCTCGCGCTGTGGTGCGACCTGCGCGTGATGGAGGAATCGGCCTACTTCGGCGTCTATTGCCGCCGCTGGGGCGTGCCGCTCATCGACGGCGGCACGGTGCGCCTGCCGCGCATCGTCGGCATGGGGCGCGCGATGGAGATCATCCTCACCGGACGCAAGGTGCCCGCCGAGGAAGCGCTGCGCATCGGTGCCTGCGAGCACGTGGTGGCCGAAGGCCAGTCGCGCGAATTCGCCGAGGCGATGGCGCACGAGATCGCACGTTTTCCGCAAGCGTGCGTGCGTGCCGACCGGCGCTCCGCCTATATGCAGCAAGGGTTGCCGCTGCGCGAGGCGATGAGGAAGGAGTGGTACAACGGCTTCCCGGCCTTCGAGACCGACGGCGCCGCCGGCGCGGCTCGGTTTGCCTCGGGCAAGGGGCGCCACGGCGACTTCCGCGACATCTAAGTCTTGAATTCGGGGACGGAGCCCGAATTGCGTTCAGGCAGCTCGGAAAGGATGCGATCGCGCTCGGCATTGCTCATCGTGGCCCAGCGCGCAATCTCATCCAGCGTTCGTGCGCAGCCCAGGCAGAGGCCGCGCTGCGGGTCCATCTGGCACACCTTCACGCACGGCGATTTCACCGTGGCCGGTAGGCTTTGTTGACCTTCGAGGCGGGTTCCTTGCCGAGCACGCCGCAGATCCATCGGCCGATCTCCACGAGCGCATTGAGATCGACACCGGTGTGCAGGTCCATGCCGTTCAACATGTAAACCACGTCTTCCGTCGCCACGTTGCCGGACGCACCCGCGGCATAGGGGCACCCGCCAAGTCCGGCGACGGAGGCGTCGAAGGTTCGCACGCCGAGCTCGAGCGAGGCGTAGATGTTGGCGAGCGCCTGGCCGTATGTGTCGTGGTAGTGGCCGGCAAGCTTCTCGACCGGTACTTCGGCCGCGCAGGCCTCGATCATCGCCTTCGTTTTCGCCGGCGTGCCAGTACCGATGGTGTCGCCTAGCGAGACTTCGTAGCAGCCCATCGCGTACAGCGCCTTCGCCACCTTCGCCACGCTCGCCGGCGCGATTGCGCCCTCGTACGGGCAACCGAGGACGCAGGAAACGTAGCCCCTGACCTTAACGCCCGCTTGGCGCGCGGCATCGGCTACCGGGCGGAAGCGATCGAGCGACTCGGCGATCGAGCAGTTGATGTTCTTGCGCGAGAAGGACTCGGAGGCGGCGCCGAAGATCGCTACTTCCGTCGCGCCGGCGGCGCGCGCGGACTCGAAGCCCTTCAAGTTCGGCGCGAGCACCGGGTAGTCGACCCCCGGCTTGCGGCGGATGCGCTCCAGCACCTCGGTGTGGTCCGCCATTTGCGGTACCCACTTCGGCGAGACGAATGCCGTTGCTTCCACGGCGGGCAGGCCGGCGTCGGCGAGGCGCTCGATCAGCTGCACCTTGATATCGGTCGGCACCTCGCGCGCCTCGTTCTGCAGGCCGTCGCGCGGGCCGACCTCCACGATGCGGACGTTCATCATTCCATCCGCAGGAGCTCGGCGCCTTCCAGCACCTGCTCGCCGGCGCCATAGAGAATGTCCTTCACCGTGCCGTCGGCCGGCGCAGTGATGGTGTGCTCCATCTTCATGGCTTCGAGGATGAGGAGCGGCTGGCCCTTCATAACGCGCGCGCCCGTCTCGACCATCAGCTTGATCACCCTGCCGGGCATCGGCGCTGCGAGCGTGCCGGCGGCCTCGACGTCGACGTCCGGCAAATCTTCTTTCAGGGCGAGCGTCCAGCGCGTGCCGTCAGCGAATACATGCCAGTTTCGCCCGTCGCGCACCGTGCTGGACGGGCTGCGCGATTCGATCTGGCGGCCATCGATTTCCAGCCGCGGCCCGTCGTCGCCGAATGCCACGCGCACCCGGTGCTCTTCCTCCCCCGAGCGGAAGACGAAATCGTGATGCGACTCCTCGTTGAGTCGCCAGCCGTCCACCTCGTGCCACGGCGAATAAGGGTCGCCCGATTGCCCGGCGCGTTCTCGCGCCGTCTTCTCTTCATGCGCGAGCTCGGCCCATGCCGCGGCGGCCAAAACCTGCGGCGGTACGGCGCCGGACGTGCGGAAGAGCTCGGCGCGATGTCGCTCGATGAGCCCGGTATCGAGGTCCGCACGCGCGAACGCAGGTGATTCGCAAACGCGGCGCAGGAATTCGACGTTCGTGGCCGGACCGACGATGTGCGTATCGCGCAATGCGGCGCTCATCTGCGCGAGCGCCGCTTGCCGCGTATCGCCATGCACGATGAGCTTGGCAATCATCGGGTCGTACCACGGCGAGATCTCGTCGCCTTCTGCCACGCCGGTGTCCACACGCGCGCCCTCCGGAAAGCGCAAGTGCACCAGCTTGCCGATCGAAGGCAGGAAATCCCGCTGCGGATCCTCGGCGTAAATGCGGGCCTCGATCGCATGTCCCTTGGCGCGCAGCGCGTCCTGCTTGAACGGCAGCGCTTCACCCGCCGCGACGCGAAGCTGCAGCTCGACGAGATCGAGTCCGGTGATCATTTCGGTGACCGGATGCTCGACCTGCAGGCGAGTGTTCATCTCCATGAAGTAGAAGCGGCCGTCCTGCTCGGCGATGAACTCGACGGTGCCGGCGCCCGTGTACTGGATTGCTCTTGCGGCCTGCACGGCGGCCTGGCCCATCTCGGCCCTTTTGGTGAACAAAGGCGCCGGGGCTTCCTCGATCACTTTCTGGTGCCGGCGCTGGACCGAGCAGTCGCGCTCGAAAAGATGCACGACATTGCCGTGCGAATCGCCGAACACCTGCATCTCGATGTGCCGAGGCCGCTCGAGGTAGCGCTCGATCAGCACGCGCGCGTCCCCGAAGGAGCTCTTCGCTTCCCGCTGGGCGCCTTCGAGGGCGCTCGCGAATTCCTTGCGCTCGCGCACCACGCGCATCCCCTTGCCGCCGCCACCGGCGGAGGGCTTGATCAGCACCGGGAAGCCGATGCGCGCCGCTTCTTTTTCCAACAACGCTGGTGATTGGTCTTCGCCGTGGTAGCCAGGCACCAGCGGCACGCCCGCCTTCTCCATCAGCCGTTTCGCCGCCGACTTGTCGCCCATCGCGGCGATGGCCTGCGGGCTCGGCCCGATGAAGATCACGCCGGCCGACTTGCACGCGGCGGCGAAATCCTCGTTCTCGGCGAGAAAGCCGTAGCCCGGGTGCAGCGCCTCCGCGCCGCTCGCTTTGGCAGCGGCGAGGATCGCATCCACGTTCAAATAGCTCTCGCCCGCGGCCGGCGGCCCGATGCGGTAGGCCTCGTCCGCCTGCTTCGCATGCAGGGCGTTGCGGTCCGCATCGGAATACACGGCGACTGTCCGGATGCCCATGCGCTTCGCCGTGCGGATCACCCGGCAGGCGATCTCGCCCCGATTGGCGATCAGGATTTTCCGGAAGCCCATTTCGGCTTGCGCTTCTCGAGGAAAGAGGCAATGCCCTCGCGGCCTTCGTCCGATGCGCGGACCTCCGCGATGCGGCGCGCGGTGTCTGCTTTCAGAGCGTCGTCGATCGTGCGGCCGGCGACGTCGTGGATCAGGTCCTTGATGCGCGCATGAGCAGCGCTGCCGCCGGCCAGCAGATGTTTCAGCAGCGAGTCGATGAAACCGTCCAGCTCGGCCGCCGGCACCAGCGCCGACAACATGCCGATGCGCAGCGCTTCCTGGGCATCGAACACTTCGGCAGTGAGGAAATAGCGGCTCGCGGCCCGGCCGCCGATGGCGCGCATCACATAAGGGCTGATGGTGGCCGGCGAGAGGCCTAGTTTCGCCTCGGAAAAACAGAATCTCGCCTCCGGCGTGCCGACCGCGATGTCGCATGCAGCCACGAGCCCCGTGCCGCCGGCGAATGCCGGCCCGTGCACGCGAGCGATGGTGGGCTTGTCCATCCGATCGAGCGTCGAGAGCATCTCGGCCAAGCCGCGCGCGTCGCGGAGGTTCTCGTCATAGCCGTACCCCGCCATGCGCTTCATCCAATTGAGGTCGGCGCCGGCGCAGAACGCCGGCCCGTTGCCTGCAAGCACGACGGCCCGGACCGAAACGTCGGCATCCATCTGCTGGAAGGTCTTGGTGAGCTCGGCGATCAGCGCGTCGTCAAAAGCGTTGCGCACTTCCGGGCGGTTCAGCGTAATGCGGCCGACGCCGCCGTTTTTTTCAACGGTGATCAATGGTCGGCTCCACGGTTACTTCGCTCTTGATGGAGTTGGCGATGAAGCACTTCTCGTGCGCCCTGTGGTGCAGCGCGCGATGCTGTTCCTCGCTGGGCGCAGCCCCCGAAAACGTAACGCGCGGCCGCAGCGTGACCTTCGACATCCAGGTGCGATCGAGCAAACCGGCCGCCTCGTCGACGTATTGATCCACTACCAATTTGGCCTCGAGCGCGAGATGCAGAAACCAAAGCATGTGGCACTGCGAGATCGCGGCGACGAAGGCCTCCTCCGGATCGATGCCCGGGCGGGAAGGCGCGCTCTTCGGGATGTTGCTCGGCGCGGCGCGTCCGGAATACGCGATGCCCGATTCGAAGCGCACGTCGTGCATGCGGCTGTAGCTCGCATAGACGAATTCGCCCTCGCGCTTCCATTCGACCGTTGCGCGGTGCTCGCTCACATGCGGAACACGCCGAAGCGTGTCTTCTCGATCGGCGCGTTGAGGGCAGCGGAGATGGCGAGCCCCAGCACCCGGCGGCTATCGGCGGGGTCGATGACGCCGTCGTCCCAAAGGCGGGCGCTCGAGTAGTAGGGATGGCCCTGGCGCTCGTACTGCTCCCGGATCGGCGCCTTGAATTTTTCCTCGGCATCCTTCGACGGGAAATCGCCTTTGACCGTCGCCAGCACGCTCGCCGCCTGCTCGCCACCCATGATCGAGATGCGCGCGGTCGGCCACATCCACAGCATGCGCGGGCTGTACGCGCGGCCGCACATGCCGTAATTGCCGGCGCCGAACGAGCCGCCGAGGATCATGGTGAACTTCGGCACCGCCGCGGTGGCTACGGCGGTCACCATCTTCGCGCCGTCCTTGGCGATGCCGCCGGCTTCGTACTTCTTGCCGACCATATAGCCGGTGATGTTCTGCAGGAAGACGAGCGGGATGCCGCGCTGCGCGGCGAGCTCGATGAAGTGCGTGGCCTTCAGCGAGGACTCGGAAAAGAGGATGCCGTTGTTCGCGAGGATCGCTACCGGATACCCATGCAGGTGGGCGAAGCCGGTCACCAGTGTGGTGCCGTAGTTCTGCTTGAACTCGTCGAGCTCGGAGCCGTCGACCATGCGCGCGATGACCTCGCGCACGTCATAAGGCTTGCGGGCGTCGGACGGGATCAGGCCATAGATCTCGTCGGCCGGATAAAGCGGGTCGCGTGGCTCGCGCACTTCGAGGGAAATGTTCTTTTTGATGTTCAGCGAGGAAACGATGCGGCGGACCAGCGTGAGCGCATGCGCATCGTTGAGCGCGTAATGGTCGGCGACGCCGGAGACGCGCGTGTGGACGTCGGCGCCGCCGAGCTCTTCCGGCGTCACCACCTCGCCGATCGCCGCCTTCACGAGCGGCGGGCCGCCGAGGAAGATCGTTCCCTGGCCCTTGACGATGATCGATTCGTCCGACATGGCGGGCACGTAGGCGCCGCCGGCGGTGCAGGAGCCCATCACGCACGCGATCTGCGGGATCCCGGCAGCCGACATGTTGGCGATGTTGAAGAAGATGCGGCCGAAGTGCTCGCGGTCCGGGAAGACGTTGTCCTGCTCGGGAAGGTAGCCGCCGCCCGAATCGACGAGGTAGATGCAAGGCAGGCGGTTTTGCGCGGCGACTTCCTGCGCGCGCAGGTGCTTCTTCACCGTCATCGGATAGTACGTGCCGCCCTTGATCGTGGCGTCGTTGGCGACGATCACGCATTCGCGTCCAGATACCCGCCCGATGCCGCAGATGATGGATGCGGAATGCACGTCGCCCGTGTACATGCCGTACGCAGCAAGCTGGCCGATCTCGAGGAACGGCGATCCCGGATCGAGCAGGTTGCGCACGCGATCGCGCGGCAGCATCTTGCCGCGCGCCGTGTGCCTGTCGCGCGCGGCCTCGTCGCCGCCCACGCTCGCCGCGGCAACCTTCTGCTTCAGGTCATCGACCAGCGCTTTCAGCCGTTCCGCGTTGGCACGGAACTCGGCCGAGCGCGGATTGATCTGGCTTTTAAGAACCGACATAAGAATCCAAACAGGGACAGACCACGTTTACGCTCTCGTGGCTGGCCAAAAACGTGGTCTGTCCCTGTTTTAGGTCCATTCGCCCTGTAGCGTGCGGCCGATGACCATGCGCTGGATGTCGTTGGCGCCTTCGTAGATCTGGGTGACTCGCACATCGCGCCACATCCGCTCGACCGGGAAGTCGGCCACGTAGCCGTAGCCGCCATGGATCTGGATGGCGGCGGAGCAGACTTTCTCGGCGATCTCGGAGGCGAAGAGCTTCGCCATCGACGCTTCCTTGATGCACGGCTCGCCCGCGTCGCGCAGGCTCGCCGCGTAAAGGTAGAGCCGCCGCGCGGCTTCGACCTGCGTCGCCATGTCGGCGAGGCGGAAATTGATCGCCTGGTGCTCGATCAGCGTCTTGCCCATGCTCTTGCGTTCGCTCGCGTACGCGATCGCCGCCTCCAGTGCGGCGCGCGCCACGCCGGTTGCCTGCGCGGCGACGTTAATGCGCCCGGACTCGAGGTTGGCGAGCGCGATGCGATAGCCGCCCCCTTCCTGGCCGAGCAGGTGATCGGCGGGAATGCGGCAGTTCTCGAACACGATCTGCGCGGTATCCGAGGCGCGCTGGCCGGCTTTTTCCTCGATGCGTGCCACCACGTACCCGGGGGTGTTGGTCGGCACGATGAAGGCGCTGATGCCGCGCTTGCCGGCCTCTTTGTCGGTGACCGCGAAGACGATGCCGATGTCGGCGTTCTTG
>Ga0136846_1239047_pt1 | contig 11092 bp, 10 predicted proteins | sample HopSoiMetagenom2_FD_96841 | JGI IMG/M metagenome (GOLD analysis project Ga0136846, IMG submission 96841) | Grasslands soil microbial communities from Hopland, California, USA - 2 Assembly 2016 (version 4) | ecosystem: Environmental > Terrestrial > Soil > Grasslands | place: USA: Hopland... | reverse complement strand
TGCCCTGCTGCAGTGTGATGACCCGCCGGACCGTATCGTTGGCCGCCCTTTCGACGTCGCCCGGTGTGAGGTTCTTCGTCGGCACGCCGCGGCGGACCATCCGCCCCTGCAGGATTTCCCACAGTGCGTTCATCTTGAACTCGTCGTCGGCGACGAGCGTCAGGCTGTTTTCCGTTCGGTTGAACTCTATGGCCGCGCGGGATCCTTTGAAATCGTAGCGTTGCGCGACTTCTTTACGCGCCTGGTTGACCGCGTTATCGACTTCCTGAAGATCGACACCCGATGTGATGTCGAACGATGCGAGATTCGCCATACGAATCCAGTTATCTCACGAAGCCAGGTAGCTGCGGACTCGCCGGACGCGGCGCCCCAGCGCCAGCGAACGCTCGAATACCGCCCCCACAGCGACGCCGCCCGGCAGCCGGTGACGGCCGACCGCCTTCAATCCCGCCGAGGCGATGCAACCGCAGTTGGAACAGTCGGGGTTGCCGCCGAATTGGCAAGGAGCGATTTGCCGCTCGAAGTCGGCCGACACGCACGTCGTTGTCTGCGCGAAGATGCAGTCGTCGGGACTGCGCGGCGGGCGTGCATAGGCCTCGAGCAGTCCTGCTGGCATTCGTAATTTCGGGAACTTGCGCAAGTGCATCAATGCCGCGACGACGCGCTCGCGATCTTCGGACGTGAGACGTTCGTCCGACTCCTAGCCGATTTGCGGCGTGTACAGGCTCACCCAGATCTGATTGGTGTCTGGATTGTCCGACCAGAACCGCACGAACTCCTCGAGGTATCCGTCGCGGCGGGATTGCTGGCGGGTAACGGTGCAGTGGACCGTGATCTGATGTCCCTTGATATGTTTCAGGATACGTTCGTAAGTGGCCGGCTTCCGGCGTTCGTCATGTTCCGGCTGGAGTCCGTCGATCGACACGACGATTTTAAGACGCGGTAAACCGATCCACTCTGTTGGGATCGGCCGGACGGCGCTGGTGACGAGCTGCGTGTACAACCCCATCCGTGACATCCTCGGCAAGATCTGATTGAGCTCGCGATAGCGCACGAGTGGCTCACCACCGACGATGGAGACGTGAAGCGGTCGATGGGTATCAATCAACGCAAAAAATCGATCGATCAGTTCCTGTCCCTTGAAATCGCTCACTTGCCGAAGTGTGACTTCGCCACCGAGGTGGTCGTCGCCGTAAGCGTAACAGCCGGGGCACCGAAGGGGACATTCGCGGGTAATCTCGACCGAGAGGGCAGGGCGATAACCGCGAAGGATTCTCCCCCACGCGGGGATAATGCCTTCCATCTCCGCACTATAACAAGGATACGAACAGATGTGGAATCGCGAAGACGCGAGACGACTTGTTTCGCGCGATGCCGGTGACGCCCCAACGCTGAAGCCCAGCCTTAATGTGGTGACACCGATAGGGTTATCGTCCTGTCGTGCTTGAACTCGTTCGTCTATCGTGTTGAAATGGAGGTCCGCAACACTCCCAAAACTTTTTAATGGCGGCGGCAGCTCTGTGCCGCGAGAGGACAGTCGCATGCGCGAACAGAAGGTGCTTCATCGTCGGGCATTCCTCGGACTCGGAGCCGTTGCGGCCGCTGCCGCGCTCGTGCCGTCGAAAGCTCAAGCGGCCATCGCGCCAGCAGCCAAAGCACCGGAACGCATGCTGTCATTCTTCAACACCCACACCGGCGAACGGCTGAAGACAACGTATTGCACCGGTGGGTCGTACGTGCCGGACTCGCTTCGCGATCTGAATTTCATTCTTCGGGATTTCAGAGTCAACGAAACCAAACCGATCGACCCGCGTGTCTTCGATCTGCTGCACGAGCTCGGTGGCACGCTCGAGACGGACCAGCCGTTTCACATCATCTCGGGTTATCGGTCGGCACAGACGAACGCGCTGCTTCGGGAACGTGGCGGGGCCGCAACCGGCGTCGCGTCGCACAGCCTTCATATGGTCGGTCAGGCGATCGACATTCGGGTCCCCGGGGTCAAGCTCGATCGCCTGCGCGATGCGGCGAAGTCACTGAAGATCGGGGGGGTCGGGTTCTATCCTGATCTGAACTTCGTCCATGTTGATGTCGGGCGGGTGCGTTACTGGTAGAGCCGTGATGGTTTTTGGTTTACCCTTATCTCGTTGATCCAAAAACGCCACTCCAGGATTCAGGGCTGGGGTGTCTTCGCGACCCAGCCGATTTCCAAGAACACACGCATCGTCACTTACGAGGGTGAGAAGATCACCAATCGTGAGAGTCTGAAGCGCGAGGTGCGGTACCTGAAGAACGGCCACATCTGGTGCTTCAAGCTGAATCGTCTGTACGTTCGCGACGCCGCGGTGGGCGGCAACATCGCCCGCTACATCAATCACGCATGCGAACCCAACTGTTACACCCGGGTGATCGGCGACACGATCTGGATCATCGCGGCGCGTAACATCCGGAAAGGGGAGGAGCTGACGTACGACTATTCGACCGACGGCGAAGGCTCGATCCCATGCCGGTGCCGTCCGGCCTGTAAGGTCATGATCTGATGCAGGTGCTTTACCTGCACGGATTCGCGTCCTCCCCGCAGTCGTCGAAAGCAACCTTCCTGGCGAGAAAGTTCGCCGAACGCGGCGTTCGCACGATCGTCCCGGATCTGAACGAGCCTGACTTCTCGACGCTGACGGTCACCCGAATGTTGCGGCAGGTGCAGAACGTCACCGCAAGCACTGACGGGCAGTTGGTCGTGGTCGGTTCGAGTCTCGGCGGTTTCGTCGCCGTGCAGGCGGCGCTGCAACATCCCGATCGGATCAGCCGGCTAGTACTGCTGGCGCCGGCGCTCGACTTCGATGGCAACCGGCTCAGCCAACTCGGGGACCGCGGCCTCGGCGCGTGGAAGTCCTCGAACAGCCTGCCTGTTTTCCATTTCGGCTACGGCCGCATGATGCCGGTGCACTACGAGCTCTACGCAGACGCGCTCCGCTACAACGCACTGGATGCCGGACTGACGCAGCCGGTGCAGGTGTTTCAGGGACGGTTCGACACGGCCGTCGATCCAATTACCGTGGAACGCTGGGCTGCCGCCCGCCCGAACGTCGAGCTGCATATGCTCGACGACGACCATCAATTGCTCAAGAGCCTTGAGGGGATTTGGGTGGAGATGGAGCGGTTTCTGTTGGTGGAACGAGAGAGCTAGTCGCAAGTTGCCAGTTTCCGGTTTCCAGTCTCCAGTTCGGCAAGATCGTTACTGGCAACCAACAACGGGAACTCTGGCAACTGGAAACTGGCAACTGGAAACTGTTACCAACAGATTCCCTGATACTGACCTGGAATTTCCGCTCGATCGGTCTTCACCCGAACGAGGTCGACAATAAGCTGATCGGCTCGTGTCCTGGTGAGCGCGTCCGAGAACTCGGGCGCTGCATTGCCAACCACGATCACGTCTGACTTGTCGAGGACTTCGTCTATCGTCTCGCACAGCAGCGACGACAAGTGCGGGATCTGATTGTTGATGTATTCCTTGTTCGCTCCCACGAGACGCGCGATCGAGACGTTCTTGTCGTAGATCCGTAACTCGTATCCCTTGCCGAGAAGTACTTCGGCAAGGATGACGATCGGGCTCTCCCGGAGGTCGTCGGTCCCAGCCTTGAAGCTGAATCCGAGCAGGCCGACGCGCTTTTTTCCGCTCTCCATTACCTGGTCCAGCGCGTGCTGGATCTGCAAGCGGTTGCTCCCCAGGATCGACTGAATAACCGGGATCTCGAGGTCGACTTCCTTGGCGCGGTACTGGAGCGCCCGTACATCCTTCGGAAGACAGGAGCCGCCAAATGCGAAGCCGGGCTTCATGTAGTACGCCGACAAGTTCAGTTTTTCATCCCGGCAGAAGATGTCCATGACCTCGTGGCTGTCGATCTCCAGACGCTTGCAGAGATTGCCGATTTCATTCGCAAAGCAGACCTTCAGTGCATGCCAGGTGTTGCTCGCGTACTTCATCATCTCCGCCGTGCGGATGCTCGTGTTCACGAGCGGCGCCTGCACTCTGGCGTAGAGGGCTTCCGTTGGAGCCGCGTCGGACTTGTAGTTGTGGCCGACGAGTGTGAGTGGCGGATGACGAAAATCTTGAATCGCGGTCCCTTCGCGAAGGAACTCGGGATTGACGGTCACGCCGAACCCGATTCCATATTTCTTCCCGGACGTTCGCTCGAGCGTCGGAATCACGAGCTCGTGCGTCGTCCCCGGAAGCACGGTGCTCCGGACCACGACGACGTGATAGTCGGACTTCGATTTCAGAGCCGTACCGATCTGCTCGCAGACGCGTTCAAGGTACGCGAGGTCCAGACTTCCATTCTTGCGGCTGGGCGTGCCGACACATAACAGCGATAGATCCGTTCCGTGAACGGCCTCGTCAGTGCTCGTCGTTGCGCGCAGGGATCCGTTCGCCACTGCGGTCTGAATCAATTCATCGAGCCCCTTTTCGACAATCGGGCTCCGTCCCTCATTGAGACTGGCGACCTTGTCGGGATTGACGTCAACACCAACCACCGTATGGCCGTCGGCGGCGAACGAAGCGGCCGAGACGCTACCAACATACCCAAGACCAAAAACAGAAACCTTCATTGAAAATCGTCCTCTAAATAAAAGCCTTGCGCTAGGCTGCGGCGACCCGCGCGCGCTGCACGCGCACGAGCGCTTCCTCAAAATCTGACGCGACCGCCGACCAGTCATAGCGCTCGACCACGAGCTTTCTCGCCTCTGTCTCGAGCCGGCGTCGTGTCTCGCGATCACGGATGATCCGGACAACGGCGTCAGCGAACGCCTGCGGTTCGTCGGCGATGACGACGTGCTGCCCGGGCGTGACTGGCAGTCCCTCGGCGCCGATGGTCGTCGATACGACCGCTTTTCCCATGGCCATCGCTTCGAAAATTTTCAGTCTCGTTCCACCACCGATGCGGAGCGGCACCACGTAGACGCAGCCCTCAGCCACGTGCGGCCGGACATCGTCGACGCTGCCGGTCACATGAATGCGCGAATCGTCAGCCAGCCGCCTGACAGCCGGCGTTGGCGAACGGCCGATGATGCTCAGCGTGACGTCCGGCTCGACCTGCCGGATCTTCGGAAGAATTTCCCGGACGAAATACTGCATGCCGTCTTCATTCGGCAGCCAGTCCATCGAGCCCGTGAACACCAGATGTGCGCGCTTCGCGCGATGTTCTCCATCCATCGGCGCAAAATATGACGTATCGACACCGGTCTGCACGACGTGCGCCGGGGCGGTCAGGCTCTGCGGATACAGCCGCCCGAACGTCTGCCGATCGGCATCCGATACCGCGAGTACAAGGTCGAATCGGCTGAGCGCCGCTCTTTCGAACCGCAGCATCCTTCGCCATTGTGTGGTCATGAGGCGACGCGAGACCTGATTGGTCGCGTTCTCGACGTGCCGCCGCCAGATCTCCGACTCGACGTTGTGCGTGAATAGAATCGCCGGACAGGGCAACTTGTCGGGCAGGTTCACCGCCGGCACCAGGAAGTCGCAGACAACCGCATCGACCTGCTGAGCGTTCAACACTCGCTCGATTGCGCGTCGATACTCACTCGAGCGGTACTTCGCGATCGCGTACGGAGCGCGGTCGACCAGATACCGCGCCGCGTCGAGGTAGAAGGCCGCGGTGCCCTTTGCCGGTTCGGTCCGCGGTATCGTCAGGACGGTCGACGCCACCTCGCGCATCCCCGCAATGTCGGCGGGCGTCGCGGACGGATCGACGAAGGACAGAAACGAGATGTCGTGACGGCGGGCGAGCTGGCGCATCAGGTGCCACGTCCGCAGCTTGCCCCCTTTGTCGAGCGGCAGGAGCAATCCGGCGTTTATCCAGAGCAGATTCATGCGGTGGCCCTCAGCGCGGCCGCGGACGGAAGAGTCAAAGGCGTTCCGCTAATCGCCTGAACCCCCTCGCCATCGATATGCGTGCGATACCAGAGCTCAAGATTGAGCAGGCTCCAGATGGCGTCCGCGCCCTCGGTGGCTCCGGCGGCGTGCGCGGAAATCAGCCGCTCCACCGCGGCGGGTTCGATGATTCCGCGCTGCCGGCTTCGAACGTCGAGCAGCACGTCACGCGCGACGTCCTTCCATGGTCCGCGCATCCAGATACCGAACGGAACAGGGAAGCCCATTTTCTTGCGCGTGAGGATCTCGGCCGGGAGGAGCTCACGCACCGCTTCGCGCAAGATCCATTTGGTCGTGAAGCGACGAAGCTTCATCCGTGGCGGCAGTCCGGCTGCGAATTCAACGAGACGATGATCGAGAAACGGGACGCGGCTCTCGATCGATGCCGCCATGCTCATCTGGTCCTGCTTCATCAGCAGCTCGACGAGATACGTCTTCATGTCCGTGTACAACAACCGGTCAAGTGTCGTGCTTCGTCCGTTTGGCAGGTCGAAGAACGCGCGGGACGGACCGTAGGCGCGCTCAACTGTCGCCATCTTCGCCAATCGCGGCGACAAGAGGGTGCTCTGCCGTCGAAGTCCGACCGCGGCGAAGTTGTCGAAAAACATCGCCTCCGGTGTCCGGGGCATCCCGAGGAACGACCGTGCCGCATAGCGGCCGATCGTGCCGGGCATGTTCGGCACGACAGTTCCCGCCATCCAGTTCCGCATCGGTCCGGGAAGCAGTCTGTATGCGGCCCCGGCACGCCAGTTTGCGAGAGCCCGCGGGTACTTTCCGTATCCGGCGAGCAGTTCGTCGCTCCCTTCGCCGGTCAGCACCACCTTGACGTGCTCGCGAGCGAGCGCGCTGACGAAATACAGGGGGATGCTCGACGGGTGAGCGATCGGCTCGTCCTCGTGCCAGATCAATTGCGGCAGCGCTCCGAAAAAATCCTGGTCGTCGATGACGATCTCATGCGCGTCGGCCTTGATCGCGCGGGCGACCTGGCGCGCATAGTCGAGCTCACTGAAAGCCCGCTGTTTGAAAGCCACCGAGAACGTCTGCAGCGGACGGTCGATCATTTTCGACATCAGCGCGGCAATCGCACTGCTGTCGAGACCGCCCGACAGGAACATTCCAAGCGGCACGTCGGCCATCAGCCGGATTCGTACGGCTTCCTCGAGCAGGTCGCGAAAGCGACGCACGATTGCCGCTTCCGACAGGCCACCGACTTCTTCGGAGTTGCGCCCGGCGGGGATGTCCCAGTAGCGGCGGATCGAGATCTGTCCGTTCTCGAAGATGAGCGTGTGTCCAGGCTGGAGCCGATGAATGCCCCTGAACAAAGTTTCAGTGCCGGACAGATAGCGTGTGCTGAGGAGTTCCGGCAGCGCCTCCTCGTTCGCTTCGGCGCGAATCAGTCCGCTCTCGAGGATCGCTTTGATCTCCGATCCGAAGAGCAGGCGATCGCCCGCGAGTGTCCAATACAGCGGCTTCACTCCGAGTCGATCGCGCGCCAGCAGCAGCCGCCGGCGTGACGCGTCCCACACCGCAAACGCAAACATGCCGCGCAAGTGCTCGACTGACGCGTCTCCCCACTGCTCGTACGCGTGAAGAATCGTTTCGGTGTCGGATCGTGTCTTGTACTGATGCCCGGCTGATTCAAGCTGCTCGCGGACCGCCAGGTGGTTATAGATCTCGCCGTTGAACACAATCCAGGCCGTGTCCGTCTCATTCGAGATCGGCTGGTGCCCCGCGGCCAGATCAACGATGCTCAGGCGCCGATGGCCGAGCGCCGCCTGCCCATCGGCAAACAGCCCGGCATCATCCGGCCCTCGATGCGCAATGACATCGCGCATCCGGACGACGCGTTCGCGGTCGTCGGGATGGAGCCTATCCGACGAAACAATCCCTGCGATTCCACACATCGATTAGGTCGCCTCCGTGACCGTCCGAGCGGCCGGCGTCCACGCGGCCGGTAGGACGGCCTGATTGCCGGGTGCCTGGGTGGACCGCGGAGTGGCGCGCGTGAGCCGCTGTGGGTGGCCGTCAATGAATTGCCTGAACCACAGTTCGAGCATCACGAGCTGCCAGAGCCGGTGCGGGTGGTCCCCACGCCGGGTGCGGTGCTCGTCCCACAGGCGAGCGACTTCGCGTTGGTCGAAAATGCCGCGATTCCCGAGGCGACCGTCGAGCAGCAAATCCGACGTCATTCCCGCGAGAGGACCGCGCAGCCACTCGCCGATCGGCGCCGCAAATCCACGCTTGCTCCGTTCGGTGATGCTCTTGGGCACCCGCCGCTCGAGAATCCGCCGGAGAAGATACTTGCTGCGGCCGTCCTTGAGTTTCAATGAGACCGGAACCCGGGCCGCGAACTCCAGGAGCTTGTGATCCAAGAGCGGCTCGCGCGCCTCGAGCGACACAGCCATGCTCATGCGGTCAACCTTGGTGAGCACGTCGTCGATCATGTAGGTGCGCGCGTCCACGTAGAGGGCGCGATCGAGCGGATCGCGGGATGTGCATTCACGATACGCATCGCGGAAACTCGAGAGCGCGTCCGCATGGCGCACCGAGTGGGCGAAGTCGCGGGTGTAAAGGCGCCGCTTCGCGTCAGGTTCGAACATGCCGTACGCATGCTTGACGGCATACGCCTGGTCCGGATCGAGCGCCAGGTGGCGCAGCGAGCGCGCGCCTTTGACAGAGAGGGGGAGCGCCTGTCCGATCCATCCCGCCAGGTGGCGTGCGGAACCGAAGGACGCGCGCGCCCGCTGTTCCCACTGCTCGACACGATGCCGTGCGTACCCGGCCCACAGCTCGTCGCCACCATCACCTGAGAGCGCAACCGTCACCAGCTCGCGCGCCGCCTTGGACACGTAATACGTGGGCACCGCCGACGAATCAGCGAACGGTTCGTCGAAATGCCACGCGAGCTTTGGCAGGAGATCCTCGACTCTTGGATCGGCGACGAGCGGGTGGAACTCGCAGCCGAGATGGCGTGCGACGGTTTGCGCGTGCTGCACTTCATCGAACGCGGCGTGATCGAAGCCGACGGCAATCGTCACTGGAGGCGTGTCGCTGACCTCCTTCATGTACGCGACGACGGTGGATGAGTCGATGCCTCCCGACAGAAAAGCCCCGAGCGGGACGTCGCTGATCAGGCGAAGCTTGACCGATTCGCGAAGCAGCGCGTCGAGCTGTTCCAGATAGTCATCTTCGCTGAGGTCGCCGTCGCCGCTGAACTCGAGGTCCCAGTAGCGCGACACTCGAACGGTGCCGTGCTCGGCGACAAGCACGTGTCCGGGTGGCAGCTTGCGGATATCACGATAGACGGTGTTCGGCGCCGGGACATACAGCAGCGTCAGATACTCGTCGATCGCCTCCGGCCGCCAATCGCGCGAGACTTCGGGATCCTGAAGCAGTGATTTGATTTCGGAGCCAAACACCACACCGCGTCCGGGCAGGTCGGAGTAATAGAGCGGCTTGACACCAAGCCGATCGCGCGCCAGAAGCAGCCGTCGCGCCTTGTCGTCCCACACGGCGAACGCGAACATGCCGCGAAACCGATCGACGAGGCGCGGGCCCCATTGCTCGTAGCCGTGGACGATGACTTCGGTGTCGGAGTGGGTGCGGAACCTGTGGCCCAGTTCAACGAGTTCGGCGCGGACCTCGGCGAAGTTGTAGATCTCGCCGTTGAACACGACCTGTACCGACCCGTCTTCATTGGCGAGCGGCTGGTCGCCGGTCGCCAGGTCGATGATGCTGAGACGCCGGTGTCCCAGTGCGATCCCGGGACCCTCGTAGTAGCCTGCCGCGTCGGGACCACGATGCGCGACCGCGTCGGTCATCGCGACGAGGCAGTCGTGATCGATGGGGCGCCGCGCGTCGTAATTGAACCGTCCAGCGATTCCGCACATCTCAGATTTCCGCCGCTTCCACGTGATGAGTGCCAGCCGACACACGTTGTTCCAGGCTCGACACGTACAGACGCTCGAACGCACTCACCATCCGCTCGAACGAATATCGCTGTTGGATTTCCACGCGTGCGGCCCGCCCCATCGAAGCCGCGCGGCCCGGATGTTCGATCAGGAAGCGCAGCGCCGATGTGAGTGCATCTGAATCGGAAGGCGCGACGAGCATTCCGGTGCGACCCGGGTCAATGAGATCGAGCAATCCGCCAACCGCGCTGGCGACCACCGGCAGCCCTGCAGCCATCGCCTCGATCACGCCGTTTGGAAATGCTTCGGACCGCGACGGGAGCACGAATGCGTCCGCCGACGCGAGCAGCGACGGCACGTCGTCGCGATGTCCGAGGAATTCGACGTGCCGGCCGAGCCCGCGGGCGATGACGAGATCCTGAAGCTCGCGCTTCCGTGGACCGTCTCCGACGATCTGAAACCGCAGGTCCGGATGCGAACCGACGAGCGCGGCGGCCGACGCAATCAGCGTTTCGTGTTCTTTCTCAGGCCGGAGATTCGCGACCGTCACGATCCGCCGGATGTGCGTCGCTGCGGTTCGGTCGGTGTAGGCCGCGAGGTCGACTCCGTTGGGGATCATGGCAATCGACCCGGCCGCGAGCCCCTCCTGACGAAGCATTCGTTCGGCCGCCGGCGAATTCGCGACAACCTTCGTGGCACATCGATAAGCCGCTCGTTGGGCGCGGATCTGCCATGGCGTCTTGTCGGGATTCAACTCCCGCCGGCTGCCAATCCGCACCGGGACTCCGCCCAGGGCCGCTCCAAGCAAGCCGAATGTGTTCGCGTACAGGTCGCATGTCTGCACCACCGCAATGCGTTCGCGCCGGCACCACCGCGCGAACGAGAAAAGTTGCCCGCCTGTCTGAGGCCTAGCGAAACCGTGAATCGGGAACTCGACCACCGATGCCGCTCGTTCCACGACTCGGGGGAGCCATGCACCGTCCCGGTGGAAGCAGGCCACGTGGACGGCGAAGCGGGCACTGTCGAGTCGGCGCACCAGCTCGATCATCTGCCGCTCGGTCCCGCCCGGTTGAAACCGTGTCATGAACACGGCGACCGGAATTTGTGGCGGCAAGTTCACATCGGCCATCTCAGCAAGCGAAGTGCCACGACCGTGTGTTACCGCAGGCGGGCTTTTTGATGAATTCGTTCCTTATTTGCGACGTGAAGGCCAGCTTTAGGCCAAGCGCGGCCATACGCTGTGTAGCTGCGT
>Ga0136846_1237719_pt1 | contig 11092 bp, 8 predicted proteins | sample HopSoiMetagenom2_FD_96841 | JGI IMG/M metagenome (GOLD analysis project Ga0136846, IMG submission 96841) | Grasslands soil microbial communities from Hopland, California, USA - 2 Assembly 2016 (version 4) | ecosystem: Environmental > Terrestrial > Soil > Grasslands | place: USA: Hopland... | reverse complement strand
TGCATGTCTGGAAGCAGGCTAAAAAATGACAAAAAACGCCCCGACCCCTTTTGGGGCGAACGCGTGAATTCAGGGGACGAAGGCTTGGAGGCACGTGTCGGGGTCGCCTGCAAGAGGGGCGAAAACTTCGGGCGCTTGCGCTCACGTGGCAGGATTCTTTGAGCGCTGATCAAGGGGGACCCTTTTGGGGGCTGCCAAAACTTCCTTGAGTAAAATGGTGCCCGGGAGCGGACTCGAACCGCTACACCGTGAGGCACAGGCTTCTGAGACCTGCGTGTCTACCAATTCCACCACCCGGGCAGGGTTGGAGCGAAGAACAGAGGCGGCGCGCCGGGTGCTGGCAAGCACAGAATTGGCCGGCCGGCGAGGTTGCGCACCGTGGGGGCTTTATTTGCCGAAAGCGGCGAGATCGAGCCGGGCGCTTTGCATCTCGGCGATGATCTTGTGCGCGTGATCGAGGAGCTGCCGCCCCGCCGGTGTGAGCGTCACGCGCCGTCCAAGACGATCAAACAGCCGGCATTCGAGCTCTTGCTCAAGCGACTTGATCGCATGGCTGACGGCGGACTGGGTCAGGTGGAGTTCGTGGGCGGCGAGGGTAAAGCTGCCCACGCGGGTGAGGGTCGTAAAAGCGAGAAGTTTTCGGCTGTCGAGAATGGGCGTCATAGCAGTGGATGCGGCCGGAAGAGATTTCCCTCATAGCACGTTCCAAGCCAGCGATGATGCCGTCCGGCAACTTCGGTGAAAACTCACGCCGGAATGGCCCGGCTTTCGCTTTTGAGTCGGAGCGGTGCGCAATAAATCCGGCCGCGGACGACCCGTTTTACCGTTCAGGCGTAGCGCTCTTCCTTCCACGGATCGGCGGTGCTGGAATAGCCGCGGACCTCCCAAAATCCCGGTTTGTCGACGGGGAGAAAGGTGATGGATTTTAAGAACTTAGCGCCCTTCCACGCGTAGAGCTTGGGGATGATGACGCGCGCCGGTCCGCCGTGTTCGCGCGTCAGCGGCGAACCCTCGAACGTCGTGGCCACGAGCACATCGTCGTCGAGGCAGCGCGCCAGCGGCACGTTGGTTGAATACCCGTCGTAACTGGTAAAATACACGAACTGCGCCTCGGGTTTCGGCCGGATGAGTTCGTAGAGACTGGTGAAAGCCACGCCACCCCAGTGGCAGTCGTAGCGGCTCCACGTGGTTACACAGTGGAAATCACTGGAGTCTTCCACTTGCGGCAGGGCATTGAACGCGGCCCAAGAGAGGCGGGTGGGGTTCTCCACAAATCCATCGAGGAGGAGAGTCCAGTCGGCGAGCGGCACCTCGGGTTGCACGCCCAGGTCGAGCACGGGAAAGCCCGTGGTGAGTTTTTGGCCGGGAGGCAGGCGGTCGGCGGATGGCGTGGCGCGCGGACGGACACCGCGGGCAACTTGTTTGGCGGCCCATTGCTCTTTGGCGGCGAGGTAGCGCTCCTTCGACATGGCCAGACCGTGCGCCGGCTCGCGGTGTGGCGCAAGCGCGGGCCGGTCCTCCGGCCGGGCTTTCGACTGGCGGGTGCGGCGGTTCGCTGCCACGTTGCCGCCTTTTCCTCCCCGTGGCCCGCGCCGAACCTCCCGCCTTTCGCATCGATTTTCCCCCCGAGCTGCCCATCAGCGCCCGGGCGGGGGAGATCGTGGATCTCATTGGCGCACAGCAGGTGATCGTCCTCGCGGGCGAAACGGGTTCGGGCAAGACCACGCAGATTCCCAAGATGTGTCTCGCGGCCGGACGCGGACGTGCCGGCAAGATCGCCTGCACCCAGCCTCGTCGCGTGGCCGCACTTTCCGTGTCGCGCCGCGTGGCCGAGGAACTCGGAGTGGAGTGGGGCGGCGCAGTGGGCTGCAAGATCCGCTTCGACGACCGCACCTCGCGCGACACCGTCATCAAGTTCATGACCGACGGCATGCTGCTCGCCGAGGTGCAGAGCGATCCGCTGTTGCGCGATTACGATACGATCATCCTAGACGAGGCCCACGAACGTTCGCTCAACATCGACTTCCTCCTCGGGCACCTGCGCACGCTCCGTTACAAGCGCCCCGAGCTCAAGATCATCATCACGTCCGCGACGATCGACACGGCGGCGTTTTCCAAGGCCTTCGACGACGCGCCGGTGGTCGAGGTCTCCGGGCGCACCCATGAGGTCGAGGTGATCTACGCGCCGCTCGATGCCTTCGGCAGCGATGCGGCCGAGGGCGACGAACGCGAGGCCCGGTCCGAGGCGCTGCACTACATCGACGGCGCAGTCGCGGCGGTGGAGCGCATCGTGCGCGAGAGCGATTCTGGTGACGTGCTCGTGTTCATGCCGGCCGAGCGCGACATCCGCGAGGTGCGCGAGATGCTCGAAGGCCGCCGTCTGCCCAATTGCGAGGTCGTGCCGCTTTTCGGGCGCCTGTCCACCGCCGAGCAGCAGCGCGTGTTTTCCCCGTCGCAGCGGCGCAAGCTGATCGTCGCGACCAACATCGCCGAGACTTCGCTCACCATCCCCGGCATCCGCTTCGTCGTGGACACGGGGCTGGCGCGCGTCAGCCGCTATGCCCCGCAGGCGCGCACGCGCCGTCTGCCCATCGAGCCGGTGGCGCAGTCCAGCGCGGATCAACGCAAGGGCCGTGCCGGCCGCGTGGCCGCCGGCGTCTGCATCCGGTTGTATTCGGAACAGGACTTCAACGAGCGGCCGCGCTTTGCCCAGCCGGAGATCCAGCGCGCCAACCTCGCCGACGTCATCTTGCGCATGAAGGCCTTCGGCCTCGGCGACATCGAACGTTTTCCTTTCATCAACATGCCCGCGGCCAAGTCGATCCGCGCAGGCTACGCGTTGCTGGAGGAACTCGGCGCGCTCGAAACGAGCGACCAGCGGTCAGGGGCCGGAAGTCAGGGGGCAGATTCTTCAGGTCGGACATCCGACATCCGACTTCTGACCTCTGATCTCACCTCCGTCGGCCGAGAACTTGCGCGACTGCCGGTCGATCCCACCGTGGGGCGCATGATCCTGCAGGCGCGCGCCGAAAAGGCGGTACGCGAAGTCCTCGTGATCGCCTCCGGCCTGAGCATCCAGGATCCGCGGGAGCGGCCGATGGAAAAGCAGCAGCAGGCCGACGCCGCCCACCGGCGTTTCGCGCATCCCGACTCGGATTTTCTCACGCTCCTCAACATCTGGGATGCGTGGCACGACGAGTTCGACCGGCTTTCCCAGGCGAAGCTTCGCCGCTTCTGCAAAGATCATTTTCTGAGCTACACCCGCATGCGTGAATGGCGCGACGTGCACGCGCAACTGCTCGACGTGCTGGAACAGCGCGCCGATTTTAAATTCACCTCGGTTTTCGACGGGCTGCAGCCGCACCAGATCACGCCGGACAAGGAGGCCTTCGGCACGCCGGCGTATCGGGCGATCCATCGCAGCATTCTCGCCGGCCTCCTCGGCAACATCGCCCTCCGCGACGACGAGAACGGCGGCTACAAGGCTACGCACGACCGGCGCGTCACGTTGTTTCCGGGCTCGGTGCTGTTCTCGCGCGAGGAGAAGAAAAATCGCGCCGAGGGAGCGCGATCCACGCCCAAAAAAGACGCGAAGGGTCCGCGTTGGTTGATGGCGGCCGAGATCATGGAAACCTCGCGCCTCTACGCCCGCACCTGCGCGCGGCTCGATCCGCTCTGGGCGCTGGAGCTCGGCGCGCATCTGGCGAAAGTCGCGCACAGCGAGCCGTTCTGGAACACCGACGCCGGCCGCGTCCAAGTGAAGCAGCGCACGCGTCTTTACGGGCTCGAACTCGAGTCGCGCGCTGTGAGCTACGGCAAGGTCGATCCGGTTCACGCGACGGAGATTTTCATCCGTGAGGCGCTGGTGAACGACACCGTCACTTGGCCCTTCGATTTTATCGCCCACAATCGGGACATGCGGGAAAAACTCGAAAGCCTGCTCACGCGCACCCGCGATCGCGGTTACCTGAACCTCGACGAGGCGCTCTATCGGTTTTACGCCGCGCGGCTCAACACGGACGACGGGACCTGTGTTTCCTCCGTCGCCGAACTCGTTGACTTGGTTCGTGAGCACAAGGCGGCCGAACCCCGGTTCCTGATGCTTGAGCCGGACGATCTGCGCGATCCCGAGGAACTCCCGCATGACGCCGAGGCCTACCCGGAAACGCTGCCCCTGCAAACGAGCGTGCTGCCGCTGGCCTATGCTTACAAGCCGGGTCAGGCCGACGACGGCGTGACGCTCGACGTGCCGGTGCGCGAGGCCGGGAGTCTCACGCCCGCGGCATTGGACTGGGCGGTGCCCGGTCATCTCGCGACCAAGGTGGAGCATTACCTGCGCGCGCTGCCGAAGGAATTGCGCCGCGACTTCGTGCCGCTGGCCGACGCGGCGCGTCAGCTCGCCAAGGCGGCGGCGCAACACGCCCGTCTCACCGCGCACCGCCAGACGTTGCCGGAGGTGCTGGCCCTGCTGATCGGCGGACGGCTCAAGCTCACGCTGGACGCGTCGGTGTTCGCCGGGGACCGCCCGGTGCCCGACCACCTCCGCGTGCGGGTGCGGGTTGTCGATGACGACGGCCGCGAGATTTGCGCGAGCCGCGAGTTGACGGAGATCGCGGTGGGCGTCGCCGCGCATCAACGCCAGGCCAGCGCAACGGTTGCGCGGGAGGATCCCGACGCTTGGCGGCGGGCGCGCGCGAAGCACGAGATGGGAGAGCAGACCGAGTGGAAGTTCGGCGATGTCCTGGAGCGCGTCCACGTGTGCGATCAGGCGGGGGTCGCGGTTCACGCGTTTCCCGGATTGAAAAACGGACCGGGCGGCGGCGTGGCGCTGCGCCTTTTCAAAACGCCCGAGGAGGCCGCCGCCGTGACGGCGCCCGCATTGGAGCGCCTGCTGGAGTGGCAGCTCGCCCCGGCGCTGGCCGGTCTGCACAAAGATTTGAAACAGTTGCGCGAGCTCGGCGCGCTGCTCGCGACAGTGGGCACGGCGGAAACATTGCGCGAAGACGCCTATGCGGCGCTGCGGCGCTGGATCTGCGCGGCGGAACGGGTGAAGCAGCTCGACGCCGGCGCCTTTGCCGCGGCCGTAGCCAAGGCGAAAGCCGACCTGCAAGGACTGGTTCCGAGATTGGTGGATCTGCTACGCGAGATCCTTTCGTTGCGCCAGGCGCTGCTCGTGCATGCGCAGCCGTACCGCGGACAGGGACCGGATCTGACGGCGCTGATGCCGGCCGATTTCCTTCGGGTGACGCCGTACGAGCGTCTCGGGCATTTCCCCCGTTATTTGAAGGCGATGAAATTGCGCGCCGATCGCTGGAAGCAAAACCCGGCCAAGGACGCCGAGCGGGCGAAGCAACTGGCGGCCTTCGCCGGCGTGCCCGCCCTGCGCTGGCCGGTGGAGGAATTGCGCGTGAGCTTGTTCGCCCAGGAGCTGGGCACGGCCGAGCCGGTGTCCGTGCAAAAGCTGGAGCGTGCGCTGGTCGAGCTGAAGCAGGACGGACGGCGGTCTGATAACGCCGTTTCGGCGAAGTCCGTGCCGGTGGCGCCGGAACCGTCGAAATCGCGGGAAGCGACGCCGTTGCCGGTGACGACCACGAAACCCAAGGCTCCGCTCAAGAGCTTCGGTTCGCTCGACGCGCTGTTTCGAAAATAAGCGGCGCCGGAAAGCCAGAGAACCGGATTTTATCCGGCCGTGTCGCTCACGCTTAAGTTAAGGCCGCTTCGCTTGCGCACGAGGCGCAGGGTCGCGCCAAACGCGTGAGAGAGCATGCGTGTGGTCAGGGTAGTTTTTACCGGTCCTTGAGCCACGACCTTGCCCGCGGACAGAATCAGCGCATGCGTGAAGCCGGGGGTGATTTCCTCCACGTGGTGGGTCACGAGAACGAGCGCTGGTCCGCGCGGGGCGCGGGTGAGTCCGTCGATGAAACGGAGAAACCGCATCCGTGCCACCGGATCGAGGCCGGCGCAGGGTTCGTCGAGGATGAGCAACCGGGGTTTTGCCATGAGCGCACGGGCGATGAGGACGCGCTGACGTTCGCCCTGCGAGAGTTGCGCCCAGAGACGCCCGGCCAGCCGCCCCGCGCCGACGAATCGCAGCAAGCGCATCGCGGTCCGGCGGTCGGCGGGCGTGATTTTCATCCACAGGTCGAGCTGCGCGTATTTGCCGCTGATCACCGTTTCGAGGGCGGGTTCGTCCGGCGGCACGCTGGCCTGAAGGGCGCTGGTCACGAGGCCGACACGTAGGCGCAGGTCGCGCCAGTCGCTTTCGCCATAGCGTTCGCCAAACAGCGTGATTTTGCCGGCGCTGGGCGTGAGATAGCCGGTGAGCGCCTTGAGGAGCGAGGTCTTGCCGCAGCCGTTCGGGCCGAGGATTACCCAGTGCTCGCCGCGCTCCACCCGCCACGCCACGTCGCGCAGGATCGTGGTGCGATCGCGCATGATCGTGAGGCCATGCAGGTCGAGCCAAGGCGTGGAAGCGGGCATGGCCGAAGATTGGCCAGGCGGTTTTTAACGTCACGTGAAAATGCCGGTTTGGTTTTGCCAGCGGGCGGTTCTCCGCTGACTTATCGGGGATGCGGATGTGGAAACGGATGCTCGGGTTGCTTGCGTTCGCGCCGGCGTGGCTGGCGGCGAGCCCCTTCACGGTGTTGGTTTACAATGTCGAAAACTTCCATGACGCCGACGGCGTTGCGCTCTACGACGAGTACCAGCCTTCGCTCTACACGCCGGCGCATGTGCTCACCAAGATTCGCAACATCGCCGCGGTCGCGGCGAAGGTCGGCGACGGCCGCGGCCCCGAGATCATCCTGTTTCAGGAAATCGAAATCGACCGCACTCCCGGGAAAACGCCGCCGGATTACGCGGCCATGCTCAAGCATTACGCGGACACGACCATCGGGCGGATGCTCGGCGCGGGTTTCACGCCCGAGATACGGGATCTGCCGGCGGAGGCTTTGTTGCTTAAGGCTTTTGCCGACCAGAAGCTCGACGGCTACACGGTCGTGACCGGCGGCGACCAGCCTGGTTTGCACGAGGACAGCCACGGGCGGGCGATCAAGAACGTCGTCTTCACGCGTTTCCCGGTGAAGGCCGTGCGCACCTATCCCATGCTCAACGCCCGCAATCTCCTCGAGGTGCAACTCGAAGTGGACGGACACCTGCTGTATGTTTTCGACAACCACTGGAAATCGGGCGCGAGCGATCCGAAGACCGAGTCGGTGCGCATCGAGAACGCCCGCGTGCTGAGGAAGCGCCTCGACGAATTGCTCAAGGCCGATCCGGAAGCCGACATCCTCGTCGGCGGCGATCTGAACTCCGACTACAATCAGAAGCGCCGCTACCGCGCGATGAAGGAGACGGCCATCAACGACATCCTTGGTTCTCAGGGCGGCGAACTCGCCGTTCGCGGGCCATCCCGCGACCTCTACAATCTCTGGTACGAGCTGCCTCCCGGCCAGCGCGGCAGTGATGCTTACAAAGGCGAGTGGGGCACGCTCATGCACCTGATCGTTTCCCGCGGGCTCTATGACCTGCGTGGCGTGCAGTACGTAGACAACTCCTTCGGCGTGGCGAAATTCCCCGGGCTCAATGCCGACGCCACCGGCCTGCCGGTGCGCTGGAGCAACGCCGGTCCCGCAGGCCACGGGTTCTCCGACCATTTCCCGATTTTCGCGCGGTTCACCACGGTGGAGGACAACCGGCCGGACAAGTTCATGCCGCTCGTTCGTGGTCCCGGTCAGGATGAGGACGGGGCGGAGGCCGCCGCCCGGGTTGATTTTAAGAAGACCGATCTGACAACAGCGGTCACCGCTGTCACGCTTCCCGCCGGGGCCGATCTCCGCGACGGCACCTGGTCGGGCAAACTCTTCCGCGTCGAAGGCGACACGGAGGACGACCGCTATCTCAAAGTGCGCGCCTTCGGCGGAGTGTACGACGTCTTCAGTCCGGACAAGGCGGTGCGCGATGCGTTGTATGCGCAGCGTCGCGACCACGGCCGGCTAAAATTTTACGGCGAACTCGGGCAGTATAAAGGCCGCTGGCAGTTTGTCGTGAAATCGCTGGAGTGGGTGCAATGAGCCCGTTGACCGTTTACACCTACGCCAGTTGCGACACCTGCCGCCGCGCCGTGAAATGGCTGCGGGCAGAGGGTATTGCGTTCGTCGAAAAGCCTATCCGTGAAACCCCGCCCACGCAGGCGGAACTTCGCGCGATGCTCGCGCACCTCGGCGGTCCCGACGCGCTGCGCAGGCTCTTCAACACCGCCGGCCGCGATTATCGGGAGCTCAAGCTCGGTGAAAAACTCCCGGCGATGTCGCCGGCCGACGCGCTCGCGTTGCTGGCCGCCAATGGAAATCTGGTGAAGCGCCCTTTCGCGATCAGCGCGAAAACCGGGCTCACGGGTTTTGATGAGAAAACGTGGGCGGCGGCGCTGCGTTGACCGTTCGGACCGTCGGAAGAGCGGACTCGTCCGTGCCGTTGACTCAGGCGAGATTTTCATGGCATCCTGAAAGCGTGACTGTTTCCGACTCCACTCCGCTGCAAAAAACCCTTCGCTGGCTCGCCGCCAACACGCGCTTCCCGGCGGCCCGTCTGCCCGCGCGTGCGGAGATCCTGCTGCTCATTTCCACCGCGGCGGAGGAAGAGCAGGTCGCTTTGCAACGTTCGCCGCGCTTCCTGATCGAACGCAACGACAAGGCCAGCGATTCCTCGCTCCGTGCCTATGCGATGAATCGTTCGCTGGCTCACTACGTGTGCAATAACGGCCAGAAGACGTGAGTTTAAGGCGGAGAGAGATTTGCCGAATGGCGGCTTGAAGACTGGGGGTTTTACCCTATTTTTAGTTCATGCGTCTGCACGCTTTCTGGCTTCTCCTTGCGGCCCTGATAATTCAGGGGGAAGCGGCTGCATCCATGGAAAAGCGGGTCGAGCACCGTTTTGAAGTTTCCGTCGGCGCGGCTTTGAAGATCGATACCTGCACCGGTGAGGTGCGCATCACTGAAGGGGATTCCCAGGCCATTGAAGTGGTCGTGATCGAGCAGGCCAATGTTGCCGACGAAACCAGTCTCGACCGGCTCTTGCGCGGTTTGGATCTTCGCATAGATGAGAAAGAGGGAACGGTGAACATCACCGCCCGTGCCCGCCGTTGGCTGGCTTGGTCGTGGCAGGATTGGTCGCCGGTTTCACTGGCTTACGAGATTACGGTCCCGCGCGTTTGCGATCTCGAGGTGCGGACCCGGGAGGGCCGGATCATCGTGGGGAAATTGCAGGGCCGGATGGCGCTCACGACGGAGAGCGGACCGATTTTTACCGCTGAAATCGACGGCGAGGTGAAGGCACGCAGCCGTTCGGGTGCGGTGGCGGTGACGGCCTGCACGGGGCTGGTCGACGTGCGCACGAGCACGGGAAGCATCACCGTGGGTCGCGCCTATAGCCGTGCGGAGCTGGCCAGCGACGGCGGCTACATCGAGCTGCAGCAGGCGCACGGACCGGTGTTGGTGCGCGGCAACGGCACCGAGGCGAAGGTTGGCTTGGCGTCGCCGTTTAAAAACGGCGCCGATATCGCCACCTCGGGCGGCGATGTGCTGCTCGCTTTTGACAACACCAGTGCCTGCACGCTCGATTTGCATGCTTCGATTTTCGGCCATGTGCAGATGCGTGGTCTTGCCGTCGACGTGAGCGCCGGCGGCCAAAACCGCTCGACACTCGCCGGAACCGTCAATGGCGGCGGGCCGGTCATCAAAGTCGATGCCTCGGGGGGCAACGTGCAGGTGCGCGGGCAGGATCCGATTCCCTCCCTCGACCCTTCGTCCGCCTCCCGGGAATAACCCGTAGGCTGAAGACCGCCGATTCTTCGCTTTTGCCGCCCGGCGAGGTGTGCTTGTCTGTGGGAAACCCGCCATGCCTGATTCTTACGAGCGTCTTGTCGCCAAGCTGAAACGCGCGCATCTCCTCGGCACCGTCTCCGGACTGCTGGCGTGGGACGAACAGGTCAACCTCCCGCCCGACAGCATCGACCAGCGGTCCGAACAGATGGCCCTCGTGGCGGAATTGCAGCACGCCGCCGCTGCCGACCCGGACATTGGCGCCCTCCTTGCCGAACTCGAAGCGCAGTCTTTGTTAAGCGACATCGTTTCGGAGGAGGAGGCCCGGCGTGTGGTAGTACGGGAGGCGCGGCGGGATTATGACCGGTTGGTGCGGTTGCCGGCGGACTTTGTGGCGGAGCGGGCGCGGCATGTCAGCCTGGCCTACCATGCCTGGGTGGGCGCGCGGAAGGCGGGGGACTTTGCCGCCTTCGCGCCGTTTCTCGAAAAGCACCTCGCGCTGGCACGGCAGGAGGCCGAGCTGATGGGCTGGGGCGACCGGCCCTACGACTACGCTCTCGACAAACATGATCCCGGCATGACCGCCGTGACCATCACAGTCCTTTTTTCGGAACTGAAAACCGGGCTGCTGCCGCTGGTGCGGGCGATCGAGGCCTCGCCGGTCAAGGCGCCCGCGGGGCTCTTCAACGATTTTCCGGTGGAGGGACAGCGGACGTTGCTCACGGAAATCGCCACGGCGATGGGTTTCAATTTCCGGCGCGGCCGGATCGATGTGTCGCCCCATCCTTTTTGCGAAGGCTGCGGTGCGGACATCCGGATGACGACGCGGTTCGACACCGACAATCCGCTCGACGCGATTTTCAGCGCGATCCACGAGACCGGCCACGGGCTTTACGAGCAGGGCCTGCCGCTGGCGCACCTGGGCACGCCGCTCGGACAGCCGGTGGGCATGGGCGTGCACGAATCGCAAAGCCGCCTCTGGGAAAACCAGGTGGCGCGCAGCCGCGCTTTCTGGGTGCGTTTCGAGCCGCGTTTGCGCGAACTGTTTCCCGGACGTCTCGCCGGTGTATCGAAGGAACAACTTCATCTGGCCATGAACGCGGTCGAGCCCACGCTCATCCGCACCGAAGCCGACGAGATTCACTACAACCTGCATGTGATGCTGCGTTTCGAGCTGGAGCGCCGGCTGTTCGCGGGCGAGCTGACGGTGGCGGGGCTGCCGGCGGCGTGGAACGCGCTTTCGCAGGAACTGCTTGGCCTCACTCCGCCGGACG
>Ga0136846_1214125_pt1 | contig 11093 bp, 9 predicted proteins | sample HopSoiMetagenom2_FD_96841 | JGI IMG/M metagenome (GOLD analysis project Ga0136846, IMG submission 96841) | Grasslands soil microbial communities from Hopland, California, USA - 2 Assembly 2016 (version 4) | ecosystem: Environmental > Terrestrial > Soil > Grasslands | place: USA: Hopland... | reverse complement strand
GGCGCGGCCCGGGACCTGGCCGCGCGGCGGACCGGCGTGCTCGGGCTGTGCTTCCCCGACCTGGACCAGGACGAGGGCGACGCGGCGTACTGGTACGACGAGGTGATCCGGGGCATGGAGCGGGCCGCCCGGCGCGGCGGGTACGCGATGCTCATCGCGGCCAGCCACCGGCGCGACGACAGCGGCCTGGTGCTGAGCATCGCGGGGCGGTGCGACGGGCTGGTGGTGCTGGCCGGGACCGCGCCGCTGGCGATGATCGAGCACGTCGCGACGCGGATCCCGGTCGTGCTGCTGGCCACCGGGGAAAGCGGGGGGCGGCCGGACCGGGCCATCGACCACCTGGCGGTGGCCAACGAGACCGGGGCGTACCAGGTGACCGAGCACCTGGCGGACACGCACGGCTACCGCGACATCTGCTTCATCGCGGGCCCCCCCGACTCGCCGGACTCGTCGCGCCGGCTCGACGGGTTCCGGCGGGCTACCGCGGGCCTGGATCAGGTGTTCGTCCGCCACGGCGACTTCACCACCGCGGGCGGCCACCGGGTAGCCGAGCGGATCCTGGCCGGCGGGCGCGTGCCCCGCGCCGTGGCGTGCGCCAACGACCAGACCGCGATCGGGGTGATGGCGGCGCTGCTGCAGGCCGGGCTCAGCGTGCCCGGCGACGTGGCCGTGACCGGGTTCGACGGCATCAGGCTGGGACGGCACCTGCGGCCCGGCCTGACCACCGTGGTCCAGCCGATGGCGGCGCTCGGCGACACCGCCGTGGCCATGCTCAGCGACCGCATCGGGGGCGCCGACCTCCCCCGCCGGACGGTGGAACTGCCGGTCCGGCTCGAGCTCCGGGGCAGCTGCGGCTGCTCCCAGTAAGCCCCTCAAGCCGCCAAAGGAGGCGACGGATGCGCAGTGCCCGACGAAGCAGGATCCGGAGACCGGGATGGGCCCTGGCCCTGATGGTCGCGGCCGTCATGGTCGCGCTGCTGGCCCCGGGGACGGCCCGGGCGGTCTCCGCGCCCTCGGTCAGCCCGTACGGCGGGCTCAGTACGGCCCAGCGGGCCAGCCTGATGGCCGTCGCCCGGGACACCTGGAAGTTCTACGGCGCGGACGTGGACGCCGCGACCAGCCTGCCGATGGACAACCTGACGTTCGCCGGAGGTTCGGCTACCCCCACCAGTTACGGGCGGTACACCTCCCCGGCCAACATCGGGGTGTACCTGTGGGCCGTGGTCTCGGCCCGGGACCTCGGCCTGATCAGCGAGGCGCAGGCCCGCGCCAGGCTCTCGGCCACCCTGACCGAGGTGTCGCAGCTGAAGCGGTTCGACGGCTTCCTGTACCAGTGGTACGACACCACCAACGGCGCCGTGCTGACCAATCCCGGCCAGGGCGACTGCACCGAGACCACCCCGGCGTTCGACAACTGCTTCTTCGTCTCCAACGTGGACAACGGCTGGTACGCCTCGGGCCTGATCGTGGTCCGGCAGGCCGTGCCGTCGCTGGCCGGCCAGGTGAACCGGCTGATGGCGCCGATGAACTTCGGGATCTTCTACGACAACCGGGCCGAGACGCACTGCAACGTCAACCCGGCCATTACCGGGAACCAGCCGACCGGGCAGATGTACGGCGGGTACTACGCCGGGCTGCCGCCGACGGCGGGCGACAACTGGACGCACTACTACCACAACGGCGCGCTATACAGCGATCCGCGGATCTCCGCCTACATCGGCATGGGCCTGCGCCAGATGCCGGGCAACGTGTGGTGGCGCAGCTGGCGGGAACTGCCGCCGCCGGCCCCGTTCGCCGACTGCCAGCCGACCGACCCGGACTTCTCCTGGCAGGGGCAGTGGCCGATGGCGGGCTCCTGGCAGACCTACACCGACCCGCAGTCCCGGCAGCAGTTCGGTGTGTGGGAGGGGCACTACACCTACCCGGGTTCTTCACTGACCTTCATCCCGACCTACTCGGGCGGGATGTTCGAGGGACTGATGCCGAACGAGATCGTGCCGGAGACGTCGTGGGGTACGCGCAGCTTCGGGCTGGCCGACGCGCGGACGGCGCAGGTGCAGGTCAAGTACGCGACGCAGCAGCTGGGCTACCCGGTCTGGGGCATGTCCCCGTCGAGCACGGCCGACGACAGCGGGGACTACAGTGCTTACGGCGCCGAGGGCCTGAAGTTCCCTTACTACGGAGTGGGCGCGAACGCGAGCCACCCGAACGAGGGGCTGTCGCAGGACCACGGCGGCGCCGCCGAGACGGTGGTCACGCCGCACGCGTCTTTCCTCGCCCTCGACGTGGCCCCGCAGCAGGCCGTCGCCAACATCACCGCGCTGCGGGCGCATTTCCCCGGCGTGTACGGCGCGGACGGGTTCTTCGACGCGGTCAACCCGGTCACCGGGGCGGTCGGCCACCGGGACCTGGTGCTCGACCAGTCGATGATCATGGCGTCGCTGGACAACGCGCTGCGCGACCGGGCGCTGCAGCGCGACTTCGCGCACGACCCGGTGTCCTGGGCCGCCCGCACCTACCTGTCCATGGAGACGATGTCGCTGGGTGGCTGATCCGCTTCCAGGCTTTCTTCAGGGTCTCCAGGCTTCGTTCAGCATTGAACCTTCGCGCGCCCGGCCGCGTGGCAATTTACGGCGGGGCGCGCGTCGGCGTCCCGGTGAAGGACGGGGATTGTGATGAAGCACGAGCTTGCGCCGGGGGATCCCGAGCTGATCGGGCCGTACCGGCTGCGGGGACGGCTCGGAGCCGGCGGCATGGGGCGGGTGTACCTGGGCCTGTCGCCGGGCGGCCGGGCGGTGGCGGTGAAGGTGATCCGGGCCGAGCTGGCCCAGGACCCGGAGTTCCGGGCCCGGTTCCGGCGGGAGGTCGCGGTCGCGCGGACGGTGAGCGGGCTGTACACCGCCCCGGTGCTCGACGCGGACACCGACGGCGATGAGCCCTGGCTGGCGACCGCGTACGTGCCCGGGCCCTCGCTGGCGGACGCGGTGACCCGGCACGGCCCGCTGCCGGCCGCGTCAGTGCTGATGCTGGCGGCCGGGCTGGCCGAGGCGCTGTCGGCGATCCATGACGCGGGCGTCGTGCACCGCGACCTGAAGCCGGCCAACGTGCTGCTGGCCGCGGACGGCCCCCGGCTGATCGACTTCGGCATCTCGCGGGCGGCCGAGGCCAGCGCGCTGACCCATACCGGCCTGGTGGTCGGCTCGCCCGGGTTCATGTCCCCGGAGCAGGCCGAGGGCCGGGAGGTCGGGCCGGCCAGCGACGTCTTCAGCCTGGGGGCGGTGCTGGCGTTCGCCTCGACGGGCCAGGGACCGTTCGGTTCGGGGTCCACGCCGGCGCTGGTGTACCGCGTGGTGCATAACCGGCCGGACCTGGACCTGGTGCCAGCCAGGATCCGGGCGGTGGTCGAGCGCTGCCTGGCCAAGGACCCGGGCGCGCGTCCTACGGCCGCGGCGCTGCTGGCCGGGGCGGCTTATCCGGTCCAGGACTGGCTGCCGGAACCGGTCACGCGCACGTTCCGGGTCGGCGAGGTGCCGCTGACGGTGACGACGGCGGACCTGGGCGCGGCGGACCTGGCAGCGGCGGACCTGGTCGCGGCGGACCTGGTCGCGGCGGCGGCCGATCCGGCCGTCACGGGGGCCGATCCGGCCGTCACGGGAGCCGATCCGGCCGCGGCGGCGGTCCGGCAGGATGCGCGTGGCTATGGTGAGGCTGGTCACGGTGCGGCTGGCTTCGGTGCGGCTGGCTTCGGTGCGGCTGGCTTCGGTGCGGCTGGCTTTGGTGAGTTTGGCCGCGGCGGTCCTGGGATCGACAGCGTCGCGAGGATCGGGGGCGAAGGGGGCCGACGGCCTCAGCGGATCCGCTGGCGGTCGTTCGCCGTGGCGGCGGTCCTGGCCGTGGTGGTCGGCGGCGGAGGCGGGGCCGCCTTCGCGCTGACCGGAGCCCCGGCCCGCGCGACGCCTTCCGCGCAGCAGGTCGCCGGGGCTGCGCCCCCGCCCACCACGAAGCCGGCTTCGCACGCCCCGTCGAGGGCGCCCGCTTCGTCCTCGCCGCCCTCCTCCTCGCTCTCTTCCTCGCCGGCGTCGGCGAGGCCGTCATACGCGGCGCCGAGCTACCCGGCACCGACATACGTTCCGCCGAGTACGCCGTCGGCCAGGCCTTCCACACGGCCGACCAGAACTCCGCCGAGCAGCCCCCCGCCCAGCAGTAGGGCGCCGGCGCCCCCGCCCAGCCCGAGCCCTTCATCGTCGGGCGCCACTCCCCCGCCGACTTCCTTCCCTGATGTGGCCGCCTTCCCTAATGTGGCCGCGTCGGCTAACGGCGGCGGAACTTACTAGGGGAGGCTTGAGGCAGGAGGTTCGCACGGTGTGTCTGCTACCGCCTGACCCGTCCGGACGGGCTGGCCCGATGCTCCGTGGGCGCGGCTTTCTCGGATGAGCGTCGCGAGACGCTACCGAGGGTCTCGCAGACCTCATGCGGCGCAGGCGCAACAGGCCGGGTCCGGCCCTGACCGGTTCAATGCTCCATCGAGCCGGTGGTGGCCGGCTGAATGTTCCATCGAGCCGGTGCCGGTCTGCCGCCAGCCGGACGGTGACAGTCGTCTCAGCTAAGGTGTGCCGCCGCTGAGATCAGGTGACGTCACGTGCTGCCGCTCGGACGGGTGACGTCAAGTGCTGCGACTGGGACGGGTGAGGTCACGTGCTGCCGCTGCCGTAGGGGCGGGTGAGGAGTTCGAGCAGGTGGCCGTCCGGGTCCGGGAAGTAGACGCCGCGGCCGCCGTCCCGGTGGTTGATCACGCCGGGCTGGCTGCGGCCCGGATCGGCCCAGTACGGCAGGTCCTGCTCGCGGATCCGGCCGAAGGCGGCGTCGAACTCCTCGTCCCCCACCAGGAAGGCGTAGTGCTGGGCGGTGATCTCGCGGCTGGTCTCCGCGAAGTCCAGGGACACGTCGTTGTCGGCCTGGACGACGAGGAAGGGCCCGTAGCGGGTGGCCGGGGGCAGGCCGAGGATGCCGGCCAGGAACGCCGCCGACCGCTCCTGGTCACGGCAGGAGACGATGGTGTGGTTCAGGTGCACGCTCATGCCGGTGATCCTGCCCGTTTTCCGGCACCAGGCTCAGTCGGCCGGCGGCTGGAGGACGCAGAACTCGTTGCCGTCCGGGTCGGCCAGGATGTGCCAGAGCCAGCCGTCCTCCGCGACCGGCTCGCTGGTCAGCAGGCTTGCCCCGAGACCGAGAACGCGCCTGACCTCGGTATCGAGGTCGGGCGTGCGCAGGTCCAGGTGCAGCCGGTTCTTCTGGCTCTTGACGTCGGGCACCCGCTGGAGCAGCACGTCGATCCCGACGCCGTTTTCCGGCTGGAGACCGCGGTACCGCTCGCTGCCGGCCGGGCCGTCACCGGGCGGGCTGTCCTCATAGCCCAGCACGCCGCTCCAGAACCGGGCCGCACCGTCTAGGTCCGAGCAGTCGATGACGATGACAAGTTCGCCGTTCGGGTAGGGCTGCGGCATGCCGTCTCCAGTCCGCCAGGGTTGTGTCGCGGTCGCTTACGGTTCCTGACCAGGGACCAGACCCGACCCTATCCCGCTAAGATCCGAACGGGTCCCGCGTGGCTGATTGTAAAATCTAGTATTCCGATGTGAATAAACGATAAGGAGTTCCTTGATGCTGCTGCCCCGGCTCGAGCATGGCGTTGTGGCCGCCGAATCCCCCGGCTCCGGGCCCGGGTACTGGTCAGGTGCGCCGAGCGCGGTCGCTGGCGACGACGGGATCTACCTCGCTTACCGGCTCCGGCGCCCGATCGGCCAGGGCCGTGGCTACGCGGTGGCGGTGGCGCACTCGGCGGACGGCGAGCGGTTCGAGACGCTGCTGACGATCGGCAAGGATGAGATGAACACCGAGTCGCTAGAGCGGCCCGCGCTGGTCCGTACGCCAGAGGGCCGCTGGCGGCTGTACCTGAGCTGCGCGACCACCGGCACCAAGCACTGGCGGGTGGAAGTGACCGAGGCGGCCCACCCGGCCGAGTTCGACATCACGGCGCGGCAGACCGTGCTGCCCGGCGACGCCAAGACCGGCGTGAAGGACCCGGTAATCGTCCACCACGACGGCCAGTGGCACCTGTGGGCGTCCTGCCACCCGCTGGACGACCCGGAGCAGACCGACCAGATGACCACCGAGTATGCGACCAGCGCCGACGGCCTGACCTGGACCTGGCATGGCACCGCGCTGAGCGGGACGCCGGGCCAGTGGGATTCCCGGGGCACGCGGGTCAGCGCGGTGCACTTCGACGGGGACACCGTCACGGCCTACTACGACGGGCGGGCCAGCGCCGCGGAGAACTACGAGGAGCGGACCGGGGTGGCCACCGGCTCCGACGCGGCCGCGCTCACCGCGGTGGGCGATCAGCCGCTCGCCAGCTCGCCTTACCACGGCGGCGGCCTGCGGTACCTGGACATCGTGCCGCTGCCGGACGGCCGGCACCGGCTCTACTACGAGATGACCAGGCTAGACGGCTCGCACGCCCTGTTCACGGAACTGCGCTAGGCGCCTGCTGCCGCTGGTCCGGCCGGCCGTTCCTGGCCTGGCCCTGCCCGGTCGGCCGGCCGCCGACCATGCCGCCCGAGCGCTCCCGCGGCAGGATCCAGTCGCGGAAGCTCTCGCCCAGGACCTCCTCCAGCCGCTTGATGTCGGCCTCGAACCGCGGGATGAGCTCCTGGCGCTGGTCCCAGCTCAGTGGCTGGCGCTCGCGGCTGTGCCGCTGCAGGTACCGCTCGAGCGGCCCGGTCAGGGTGGCGGCGGTCAGCCCGGGGATCAGCGTACCGATGGCGCTGCCCGCCCGCTGCGCCAGCGAGACCGCCCGGTGCCCGAGCGTCGGCTCCGGGTGAGAGGTGACGTTCTGCCTCGGTATCTCGGTCAGCACGCCCGTCGGCACGCCGAGGAACTCGCAGATCCGGTCCAGGGTCTGGGCGGGCTCGTCGACCAGCAGCCGGTAGCGGATGACCAGGACCTGCTCACGCGGGAACAGCGTGAACAGGTACTCGAGCTGCTCGCCGTACCGGCCGAGCCCGGTGTAGTGCCAGAAGCTGGCCCAGCCGGCCGCGATCCGGCGCTCCTCCTCGGCGCAGGCCCGGACGAAGTCGCCGACGGGCTCCAGGCCCGCGGACCACAGGTGGGTCCAGTTGGAGTGGGCGCGCTCGACCGGATCTCGGACCACCACGATGAGCCTGGCCTCGGGCAGCGTCGCCTGGATCCGCTGCATCGCGGCCCGGTCGTACAGGTACAGCGGCGTCGACTCGCCGCGCAGCGTGCCGGGCGGGGCGGCGTCGAACAGCGCCTCGTAGTCCGGCCGGCGCCAGATGTGCTCGCGGTAGGTCAGCGCGTCACCCGGACCGCCCTTAGTGGGCGGCGGCCCGTCGGTGAGGAAGAACTTCGGCTCCTTAACCGGTGACATGAACAGCCCTGGATGCCGCGCGAGCGCGGCGTGCAGCGCCGTGGTTCCGGCCTTCGGAGCGCCGATCACCAGGAAGTCGGGCATGGACATCGGGGGCCTCCAGGGAAGACTCCTATACCTGACTATTCCGATTAGGTTAATGGAATATTCCCGTACAGGCTATCCCCTACCCGCGGTGCCTGCTTCAATCACCCGGCCGCGCGCTGAGCAGCAGCGGGACGGCGGCGAGCAGGCACAGGCCGCACAGCAGGCCGGCCACGACGTAGGGCGCGCGCAGGCCGGCCGCGTGCGCGACGAAGCCGCCAGCCAGCGCGCCCAGTGGCATCAGGCCCCAGCCGAGCATCCGGTAGACGCTGTTGACGCGACCGAGCAGGTGCGCGGGCACGACCTGCTGGCGCAGGCTGACCGTGACGACGTTCCACATGGTCACGGCGAACCCCTGGCCCGCCAGCATCAACGCCGCCACCGCCGGGTCCGGGGCGAGCCCGAGGCCGGTGAGGACAGTCGCGTCGGCCGCTCCGGCGATGATCAGCGACGGCAGCAGGCCCAGCCAGCGGGTCACCGCCGGGCTGACCAGGCCTGCGGCCACGCTGCCGACGGCGGTTACCGCCAGCAGCAGCCCGTACCCGCGGGTCCCGACGTGCAGCGTCTGGGTGGCCAGCAGCACCAGGACGGCCTGGCCCATCTGGTTGCCGAAGTTGAAGACGCCGAGCAGGACGGCGACGACGCGCAGCAGGCGGTGCCGGTACAGCCAGCGCAGCCCTTCGGCGATCCGGGCGCGGATGGCGACCTTCGGCTGGCCGGCTTCCCGGCCGGCCGCCCGGCTGCCCCGGGGCAGCCTGGCCAGCTGTGCCGCCGAGCCGGCGAAGGAGAGAGCGTCCAGGCCGAACGGCAGCGCCGCGGCCACCGCGAACAGCAGGCTGCCGGCCGGCGGCCCGAGGAAGGTCTCCCCCACGGTCAGGCTGACCTGCTGGCTGCCGTTGGCCCGGGCCAGGAGCTCAGGCGGCACTAGGTCGGGCAGCACCGCCTGGGCGGCGTTGCTGAAGACGACCTCGGCGCTGCCGAGCAGCAGGCCCGCCAGGCCGAGGACCGCGATGTTCGCGATCCGGAAGATGACGGCGACGGCGACGACGGCGACGACGGCGGCCTGCACCGCCTGGGCGCGCCACATGAGCGTGGCCCGATCGTAGCGATCGACCAGCGCCCCGGCGGGCAGCGAGAGCACCATCCACGGGAAGAAGCCGGCCGCGGTGACGACCGCGACCAGCCGCGGATCGCGGCTGATGGTCACGGCGAGCAGCGGCAGCGCGGCCACGAAGGCGCCGTCGCCGGTGCTGCTGATCGCGTTGGCCCGCCACAGCCGCCAGTAGTGCGGGCTGAGCCGGGGCCGGCGGGTATCGCTGCTCGTCGTTGACGTCATGCGGCCAGGCTGGCCAGGGCGGCCCGGAAGCGGCTACTTTTTAGCCAGCTGCTAAATCCTCGCGCATGTGAGCAGAGCCGGGCAGGGTGGAGACCATGCTGCTGGTACTCGAGCTGGACGTGGCCGATCTGGCCGCGACCAGGTTCGCCATCTCGCCGCTGAACGAGACGCTGCGTGCCGTCCAGCTGCTGGGCAGCCACAAGACGCCGGCCGTGAACGCGCCCTGGGTGCGCTGGATGCGCCGCGAGCTCAGCTGGCGGCCGCTACGGCTGCCCCGGTTGTGGCCGCTCGTCATCAACGGCCTGACGACCCATCCGGAATTTTTGTGCCTGGCCCCCGAGGTGAGGGCGCCGGAACTCGGCGCCGAGCTGGCCCGTCTGCGCGCGACGCCCGCCACGGCGGTCCGGGCGAGCCTGCGCCGGGTGTGGGAGGGACGCCCGTGGCCGGAAAGCGCGCGGGAGCTGGCCGCGCGGCCGCGGGAATCGCTGGCCGAGCTCGCGGACGAGCTCGGTGAATGCCACGACCGGCTCATCGCGCCGCACTGGGAGCGGATCCGCCCGGTGCTCGAGGCCGACATCGCGTACCGGGCCGGGCTGCTGGCGAACGGCGGCGCCCGGTCGCTGTTCAGCGACCTGCATCCCGAGCTGCGCTGGTCCGGCGGCACGCTGACGCTCACCGACAACGATCAGGGGCCCTCCCCCGGCAAGATCATGCTGGGTCCCGACGGGGTTGTGCTCATGCCGAGCGTCTTCAACTGGCCGGAGGTGTCGCTGAGCCTGGCGACGAGCACCCAGACCGTCATGCTGTACCCGGCGCGCGGAACGGCCACAGTCTGGGAAGGCACCGTAGGAGACGGCGGGGCCCGGGAGGGTGGCGCCTGGGCCGGCGGGCGCGAGGAGGCGGCCGAGGCCCTGCTCGGAGCACCGCGGGTCCGGCTGCTGAGCGCGCTGCGCTCCCCCGCGACCACCACGGCGCTCGCCCGCCGTCTCGGCGTCACGCCCAGCGCTGTCTCCCAGCACCTGGCCGTGCTGCACCGGGGCGGCCTGGTGGACAAGCGGCGCAGCGGGCGGGTCGTGCTCTACCAGACCACGGCACTCGGGCTCGCCCTGCTCAGGGGCGGTCTTGCCTCATCCGGGGCGGATGTGTCGTCCGGGGCGAGTGCCTCGTGAGGGCGGTGGTCTACTCCGGCTACGGGGCCACGCCGGTGCTCACCGAGGTGCCTGAACCGGCCTGCCCGGCCGATGGGGTGGTCATCACGGTGGGCGCGACCGGCGTATGCCGCTCGGACTGGCACGCCTGGAAGGGCCATGATCCAGTCGTGCTGCCGCACATCGGCGGGCACGAGTTCGCCGGCCTGGTCGCGGCGGCCGGTTCCGAGGTGACCCGGTGGCGTCCTGGGGACCGCGTGACGGTGCCTTTCGCCTGCGGCTGCGGCCGGTGCGCATTCTGCCTGGCCGGCGATGCTCAGGTGTGCCCGGACCAGACCCAGCCGGGGTTCACCGGGCCTGGTTCGTTCGCCGAGCTCGTGGTGGTGCACGCGGCGGATGCCAACCTGGTGGCGCTGCCCGGCGACGTCAGCTTCGTCACCGCGGCCTGCCTGGGCTGCCGGTTCGCTACCGCGTTCCGCGCGGTCACGGCGCACGGCCGGGTAGACCCGGGAGACTGGCTGGCCGTGCACGGCTGCGGCGGGGTCGGGCTGTCCGCGGTGATGATCGGCGCGGCCCTGGGCGCGCGCGTCGTGGCCGTCGACGTCTCCGCCGCCGCGCTGGAACGGGCCCGTGAGCTCGGCGCCGAAGCCGTCGTGGAGGCGGGCACCGCCGGGGTGACCGCAGGCGCCGGAGTGGCCGGCGCGGTCGCGGAGATCACCGGAGGCGGGGCGCATGTCTCCGTCGACGCGCTCGGCTCCCCGGCGCTGGCCGCGGACTCGGTGCGCTGCCTGCGGCGCCGGGGCCGGCACGTGCAGGTCGGCTTGCTGCCGGGAGGACCCGTCGCTCTTCCCATGGACCTGGTCATCGCGCGCGAGCTAGAACTCTACGGCTCGCATGGCATGGCCGCACGCGACTACCCGGCGATGATGGCCATGGTCGCCGGCGGCACGTTGCGCCCTAGCCTGCTGGTCGGCAGCACGATCACCCTCGAGGAAGTCGGCGCGGCGCTGGCCGCGATGGACGGGCCAAGCACGACGGCCGGGTTGACGGTCGCCAGTCTGGCGGGCTGACCGGCGGCGCG
>Ga0136846_1212792_pt1 | contig 11095 bp, 11 predicted proteins | sample HopSoiMetagenom2_FD_96841 | JGI IMG/M metagenome (GOLD analysis project Ga0136846, IMG submission 96841) | Grasslands soil microbial communities from Hopland, California, USA - 2 Assembly 2016 (version 4) | ecosystem: Environmental > Terrestrial > Soil > Grasslands | place: USA: Hopland... | reverse complement strand
TCAAGAAAGCTCGTAAGGCTCCGCAGTACAGCAAGCGCTGAGGATGCCGCCGCGCGTCTTCGGCACCGACGGGGTCCGTGGCCTCGCCAACCGCGAGGTCACGGCCGAGCTCGCACTCGACCTGTCGGTCGCCGCGGCGCGCGTCATCATCGACCGCGGTGACTTCGACCGCACCCGCGAGCGACCCCTCGCCGTGGTCGGCCGGGATCCCCGGATCTCCGGCCAGATCCTCGAGCACGCCGTCGTGGCCGGGTTGGCGTCGGCGGGGGTCGACGTGCTCCGGCTCCGGGTGCTGCCCACTCCGGGGGTCGCCCACCTCACCGGCGCCCTCGACGCCGATCTGGGTGTCGTCATCAGCGCGTCGCACAACCCCATGCCGGACAACGGCATCAAGTTCCTGGCCCGCGGCGGCCGGAAGCTCGACGACGCCGTCGAGACCCAGATCGAGGAGCTGCTCGGCGGCGCCTGGGACGCACCGATCGGCGGCGACGTCGGCCGGGTGCGCCCCTACGAACGACCGGTCGAGGAGTACGTCGAGCACCTGCTGGCCACCCTCGACCGGCCGCTGACCGGGCTCAAGGTCGTGGTCGACTGCGCCAACGGCGCCGCCAGCGAGGCCGCGCCCATGGCCTTGCGGGCCGCGGGTGCCGAGGTGGTCGCCATCGGCGCCGAGCCGGACGGGCTCAACATCAACCAGGGCTGCGGCTCGACCCACCTCGGCCCGCTACAGGCTGCCGTGGTCGAGCACGGCGCCGACGCCGGCATCGCCCTGGACGGTGACGCCGACCGCTGCCTGGCCGTGGACCACGAGGGCCGCGACATCGACGGCGACCAGATCCTGGCCATCCTGGCGCTCGACCTGGCCGAGCGCGGCCGGCTCGTGGACGACACGGTGGTCGTGACCGTGATGAGCAACCTCGGCTTCGTCCAGGCGATCGAGGCCGCCGGGCTGCGGGTCCGGCAGACCCGGGTCGGCGACCGCTACGTGCTCGAGGAGATGCGCGCCGGCGGCTACGTCCTCGGCGGGGAGCAGTCCGGCCACGTGATCATGAGCGACTACGCCACCACCGGCGACGGCATCCTCACGGGGCTGCACGTCCTCCAGCGGATGGTCGCGACCGGGAAGGACCTGCAGTCGCTCGGCTCGGTGATGACCCGGCTGCCGCAGGTGCTGGTCAACGTGACCGGCGTCGACAAGGACCGCACCGACGACCCGGTCCTGGCCGAGGCCGTGGCGACCGCGGAGGCCGGCATGCGCGGTCGCGGCCGGGTGCTGCTGCGTCCCTCCGGCACCGAGCCGCTGGTCCGGGTGATGGTCGAGGCGCCCACCGACGAAGCTGCCCGCGAGGTGGCCGACAGGCTCGCCGACGTCGTCCGCGAGCGGCTCTCGCTCGGCTGACACCGACGGGAGGCGCACGACTAGGCTCGCGGACCGTGGCTGACATCGAGGTCCGTGAGATCGACCGCTCCGATGAGGGTCATCTCCACGACTGGTGGTCCATTGGCCACGCCGCCATGTCCCACCGGCCGGTTGACCTGTGGCCGGACTGGGAGGTCTCTCGCTACTCGTTGCCGCAGGCCGACCCGGAGAACCGCATCGACCTGCTGGGTGCGTACGCCGGCGACACCATGGTCGGCAGCGCACGGGTCTTCATGCCCCTCGAGGACAACGTCCACCTCGGCGCCTTCGACGTCCACGTGCCGCCCGCGCAGCGGCGGCAGGGGATCGGCAGCGCACTCCTGGCCCGGTGCGAGGCGCTGGCCGTGGCGGACGGCCGCACCACGCTCCTGGCCGACGTTCGCGCACCTCTCGACGAGGACGGCGACGACAGCCGCTGGGCCGTCGACCGCGGCTACGCCAAGGCCAACGAGGACGGCATCAAGGTGGTCGACCTCGCCGCCACCGCCGACCGGCTGCCGGCGCTGGAGGCGCACGCAGCCGAGCGGAGCGGAGGCTACCGGCTGGCGTGGTGGACCGACCCCGCGCCCGAGGAGCACCTCGCCTCGCTGGCCGCCGCGATGAGCCGGTTCATCGAGGAGATCCCGCTCGGAGACCTCGACCTCAGGCCGCAGGCGTGGACCGCCGACCGGCTGCGCATCCGCGAGGAGCGGCACGCCGGTCAGCGACGGACGCAGCTCACGGTGGCCGCGCTCGGTCCCTCGGGCGAGGTGGCCGGGTACACCAACGCCCACCTCTCACCGCATGCGCCGCGGCTCGCCGACATCGGCGACACCCTGGTGCTGCCGGACCACCGCGGCCACCGGCTGGGGCTGGGGATGAAGGTGCTGCTCCACCAGCAGGTGCGGGCGCTGTTCCCGGGTGCCGAGCTCATCGCTACCGGCAACGCCACCACCAACAGCTTCATGAACGCGGTCAACGACCAGCTCGGCTACCGGCTGGTCGACCGGGCGTTCGAGATGCAGAAGCTGCTGGTCTGAAGGTTTGCTCCGGGTCTGGCCACTGGCCATGTCGATCGGCCCCAGCCGGGGCGTGGGCGTCTTGTCTCACCAACCGGCGGCTGTGGCCAGCGCGACCGCCCGCTCGGGCCACAGCTGTCCGGCGGCCGGCCCGCCGTGGCACGTCCCGTCGCTCTCGCCGGGTGGCTTCACCCAGACGTAGGCGTCCAGCCCGCTTCCGTCGTCGACACCGGCCGGCGCGCGGCCCAGGGCCTGCCCTGGCGGGTTGCACCAGTCGCTCACCGCCCCGGCGCCGATCCCGTTCCGACCGGTGTCGATCACGTAGTGCGCGCCACCCAGCAGGCCGCTGAGCTCCGAGGCGTACGCCGCCTCCGCCTCGGTCGGCTGGTAGTTCGAGACGTTGGTGCTGAAGCCGCGCACGCTGTCCACGCCGACCTGCTCCAGCAACGGTGCGAGCTGGTCGGCGGGGACCCACGACGAGTGCCCGGCGTCGACGTACGTCGTGACGCCCGCGTCGTGCAGGGCCGCCACCGCCTGCGCCAGGATCGGCACCCGGGTGGCGACCAGGCCGCACTGGATCGCGGCGGGCAGTGCGTCGGGCTCCAGGATCGCCACCGACGTGCTGCCGACGGACGACGCGATCGACCGCACCCAGGTCAGGTAGGCGGCCTCGGGCAGCCCACCGCTGGACTCGCCGCCCGTGCAGTCGCGGTCGGGGACGCCGTACACGACGAAGACCGGCACCTCGGTGGCGGCGTCGGCGACGACGGAGGAGACGTACGCGGAGACCGCGCTCGGCGTCGGGAAGCGCTCCGGGGTCAGCCACAGCCCGGTCGGCACACTGTCCAGCCGGCTCAGGAGGTCGCTGCCGTGGTCGTCCCCCTCGGCCTTCGCCTGCTCGGCGGCCGAGACCAGGGCAGCGTCCGCGCCGTCGTACTGCTGGTGGTGCGCGAAGGGGTTCCCGGTCAACGACTCGTCGCCCTTCTCGTCCGGGCCGCCGCACCCGGCCACCGCGGCGAGCACGCAGACCCCCAGAACGACGTACCGACGCACTCACCCATGTTTTCAGTCGGTCGGTGAGCCGTAGTAGCGATCATCAGGAACGGGGGAGGCGTACCCCGACTTCCTCACGACGGCGCCGAGCACCGGCCTGGTCGCGTAGACCGCGACGCTGTAGGCGTGCGTGGTCCACAGATAGGCGGTCAGGTGCCGGTAGCCCCGCCGGCCGATCCGGCCGTCCCAGGCATACTTCTCGGCCGACCCCCCCGTGCCGGCGGGCTCGCCCAGCCGCGCGCTGTAGTTCGCCACGCCAGTGGAGACATCGCGCCACAGCGAGACGTCCATGCGGACCTGTCTTCCGTAGAAGTAGCACTCCAGGAGCATCCGTCGGCCCGGCGTGGGGTCCGACATGCGCGGGCGGCAGTTCTGCCCGTCAAGCAACGGGAAGACCCAGTAGACACCGCGGGTGCCGTGAGGTTCCCGGCACTTCTTGCGCGACTTCGCGGTGCGGCCGTTCCAGCAGGTGAAGGTCCTCTTCTTCTGGACGGCAGCGCTGGGGGACGGGGGGGCGACCGGCGCCGGGCTGCTCGACACCGGCTCGACCGGCGCGGCCTCCGCCGGGGGACCGGCCGACTCACGGCCGAGGCTCGTGACGACGTACCCGCCGACGGCGATGGCCAGCAGGGCGAGCCCCACCACCCCGACGATGCCGACGTTCTTCCACGACGTCGACGACCTGCCGGCCGGCGGATCCGGTCCGGGGTAGAACCGGTCGGCGATCCAGTCCGCCTCCCGGTCGATCTCGGCCAGGGAGCTGAACCGTTCGGCCGGGTCGTCCCGGAGCATTCCCTCGAGCAGCGCCTCGAGCTGGTCCGGGACCGGCCGGCCGTCGGCGAGGCGCAGCTGATGGGGGTCGGCGCCGTCGTGCGGCGGGGCACCGGTCAGGCAGGCCCAGAGCAAACAGCCCATGGAGTAGATGTCACCGCGCGACGTCGCCGTCGGTTCCTGGTGCCGCTCGGGCGCCGGATAGCCGGGAACCTCGCCGACGTCGGCGGTCGCATCGCGCAGGTGGCCGACGAGGGTGCCGTCGCGACCGGTGTGGAGCAGGACGGAGCCCGGCTCGACGGCTCCATGGACGAGGCCCTGCTTGTGCGCCGCCCCGAGCTCCGCACAGAGCTGGGCGACCAGTCGGAGCGCCTGCGCCGGTGACATGGCGCCGTACCGCTCCAGCCAGCCGCGCAGGTCACCGACGGGTCCGTCGGTGCCGCCGCCCCTGCGCGAGAGACCTGCCACGATGCGTATCGAACCACGAAGTGGGGCGGACCCGGCCGCCTCAGAGCTTCCGCAGCCGGACGTAGCGGACCGAGTGGTCGGCGTCCTTGCGCAGCACCAGCGCGGCGCGCGAGCGGGTGGGCATGACGTTCTGGGTCAGGTTGGGGCCGTTGATCGAGTCCCAGATCCGCATCGCCTCGGCCACCGCCTCGTCCTGGGTGAGGGAGGCGTACCGCGCGAAGTAGGACTGCGGGTCGCGGAACGCCGTCTCGCGGAGCCGGAGGAACCGGGAGACGTACCAGTCCCGGATGTCGGAGGTCTTGGCGTCGACGTAGACGGAGAAGTCGAAGAAGTCGCTGACGGCGAGACCGGTGCGGCCGTCGTCGCGCACCCGTGCCGGCTGGAGCACGTTGAGCCCCTCGATGATCACGATGTCGGGATGCTTGACGTGCAGCTTCTCGTCGGGCACGACGTCGTAGGTGAGGTGGTCGTAGACCGGTGCCGCCACCTCGTCGCGGCCGGACTTGATGTCGACCACGAAGCGGAGCAGGGCCCGGCGGTCGTAGGACTCCGGGAAGCCCTTGCGCTGCAGCAGTCCACGCCGCTCGAGCTCGGCGTTGGGGTAGAGGAAGCCGTCGGTGGTGACCAGAGCGACGTGGGGGTGCTCCGGCCAGTGCGCGAGCAGGTGCTGGAGCACGCGGGCGGTCGTGGACTTGCCGACCGCCACCGAGCCCGCCAGGCCGATGACGAACGGCGTCCGCGGCGGCGTGTCCTGGTGGAGGAAGGCCTCCTGGTCGCGGTGCAGGCGGCCCGCCGCCTCGACGTAGAGGCTGAGCAGCCGGCTGATCGGCAGGTAGACCTCGCGGACCTCCTCGAGGTCGAGCTGGTCGCCGAGGCCGCGGAGCGCGGAGATCTCGTCCTGGGTGAGCGGGTCCTCGACCTCGTGGGCGAGCTTGGCCCAGGCGGCGCGGTCGAGCTCGATGTACGGCGTGGCCTCGCGGGTCGCCTCCGGACCACTGGGATGGCCCCCGCCGTTCGGCATGACGGCGATTCTCTCAGCCCTCGGGCCGACCCGGACGCGCGCCCTGCTCGAGCCCAGCCCGCGGCCCGGGCTCGATAGGGTCGCCTGCCATGGGCGGGATCGTCGGCGTGGGCATCGACGTGGTGGACATCGCCCGCTTCAAGGCGTCCCTGGCCCGCACGCCCGGGCTGGCCGAGCGGCTGTTCACCGCGCAGGAGCTGACCCGCCCAATCGCTTCGCTCGCTGCGCGGTTCGCGGCCAAGGAAGCGGCGGCCAAGGCCCTCGGCGCCCCCGGCGACATGCACTGGCACGACGCCGAGGTCGTCCCGCAGGAGTCCGGCCGTCCGGTGCTGGAGCTCCGCGGCACGGTCCTGGCCCGCGCCGACGACCTGGGTGTCACCTCGGTGCACCTGTCGCTGTCGCACGACGCGGGGATCGCGTCGGCGATGGTGGTGCTGGAGGGGTGACGACGAGCGAGCGCGGATTCGGCTGCGAGACCGGTTGACAGCCCGAGGGCGCACCTTGGGCGACACTCGCCGCATGGACATCGTCGTCAGCGGGGGCACGGACCCGGAGCAGCCGGTCCCCGCACCCCGGCAGCGGGACCCGATCCGGCTGTTGCTCCAGGTCATCGCCGCCGGCGTCTTCCTCGTCGTCGCAGGCGTGGGCTACACGGCCTGGACGGTCCACCAGACGCAGGTGGACAACCGGCAGCTGAACTGTCTGTTCGTGGGCAACTTCTCCAGCGACGGCTCGACCCAGGACTACAAAGACCTGCCGAAGAGCCAGCAGCGCGTCGTGGACCGGCTGGACTGTGACGTGCCCGGCCGGTAGGGACGCCGGCAGATAGCGTGAACGCATGCTGCACGCGCACACGGTCGAGCAGGTTCGCGCAGCCGAGCGGGAGCTGATGGCGCGGCTCCCCGAGGGGATGCTGATGCAGCGGGCGGCGGCCGGACTGGCGGCGGCGATCGTCGACCTCCTCGGGTCGGCGTACGGACGCCGGGTGCTGCTGCTCGTGGGCTCCGGGGACAACGGCGGGGACGCGTTGTACGCCGGGGCGATGCTGGCCCGCCGGGGCGTGCTGGTCGAGGCCTGGCTGCTGAGCGAGAAGGCCCACGACCAAGGCAGGAGGGCGCTCGAGCGGGCCGGCGGCCGGTTGGTGACCGAACCCAGCGGGAGGCCCGAGGTCGTCGTGGACGGAATCGTCGGCATCGGCGGCCGGGCCGGTCTCAAGGAGAACGCCAGCAACGCGCTCAAGCTGTTGCACGGCGTACCAGTCGTCGCCGTGGACACCCCGAGCGGCGTCGACGTCGACACCGGCGAGATCGACGCCGACGAAGGTGCAGATCACGTGGAGGCGGTGCTGACCGTGACCTTCGGGACCCACAAGGTCTGCCACCTCGTCGACCCCGCGGCCCAGGCCTGCGGTGCGGTGCACCTGGTCGACATCGGCCTCGAGCTCCCCGAGCCGGAGGTCGAGGCGCTGCAGCCCGAGGACGTGGCGGCGCTGCTGCCCAGCCCGGCCTCGAACAGCCAGAAGTACGCCCGTGGGGTGGTCGGGGTCCGGGCGGGGAGCACGCAGTACCCCGGCGCCGCCCTGCTCAGCGTCGCCGGCGCCGCGTGCGGGCTGGCCGGGATGGTCCGGTACGTCGGCGAGGAGCCGGTCGCGCACACCGTCCGCGAGCAGCACCCCGAGGTCGTGGGCGAGGGACGCGTGCAGGCCTGGGTGGTCGGGTCAGGCGGCGGCGACCGCGCCGGCGACGAGCTCGAGCAGGCGCTGGCCGACGAGGTCCCGCTGGTCGTCGACGCGGACGCGCTCCAGCACCTGACGGGCCCGGTCGAGCGCGCGGTGCTCACGCCGCACGCCGGCGAGCTCGGCGCCATGCTCGGTGTGCGGAGGGAGACGGTCGAGGCCCGGCCGCTGCACTTCGCGCGGGAGGCCGCTCGGCACTACCGAGCCACGGTCCTGCTCAAGGGACGGCGAACGGTGATTGCCCGCCCGGACGGCCGGACGAGGGTCAACACCACCGGCACGTCGTGGCTGGCCACCGCCGGCGCGGGCGACGTGCTCGGTGGCGTGATCGGGGCGCTGCTGGCCGCCGGCCTGACGCCCTACGACGCGGCGAGCGTCGGTGCCTGGCTGCACGGCGCCGCGGCGATGCTGGCGTCGGACGGCGGGCCGCTCGTGGCCAGCGAGGTGGCCCGCGCCGTCCCTGACGTGGTGCGAGGATCCCTCGCATGACCCCGCGGGCCGAGATCGTGGTCGACCTGGCCGCGATCCGCCACAACGTGCGGCTGCTCAAGGGCCTCTGCGGCACGGGCTACCTGGCCGTGGTCAAGGCCGACGGCTACGGCCACGGCCTCGTGGCGTCGGCGGGCGCAGCCCGGGAGGCGGGCGCGGACTGGCTGGGCGTGGCCACCATCGACGAGGCGGTCGCGCTGCGCGAGGCCGGCGACCCGGGCCGGGTGCTGTGCTGGCTGACCGTCCCGGGCGACGACTGGGGGGCTGCCATCGAGCGGGACGTCGACGTCACGGTCTACTCCGAGGCCGAGCTGGACGAGGTGCTGGCCACCGGGCTCGTCGCGAGGGTGCAGGTCAAGCTCGACACCGGGCTGCACCGCGGCGGCGCCCCGCACGACACCTGGGACGCCCTGTTCGCGAAGGCGCGAGCCGCCGAGGAGCAGGGCCTGATCGTGGTCACAGGCATCTGGTCGCACTTCTCCTCCAGCGACGAGCCCGACGACCCGGCCAACGACGAGCAGGAGCGGTTGTTCGACGAGGGTCTGGAGCTGGCGCGAGGCCGTGGACTGGAGCCCGAGGTCACCCACCTGGCCAACTCGGCCGCCGCGATCCTGCGGCCCAGCAGCCGGCGCGACCTGGTGCGGGTGGGCATCGCGTCGTACGGCCTCGACCCGGCCCCCGGCGAGACACCCGACCTGGGCCTGCGCCCGGCCATGACGGCGCGGGCCACGCTGGCCATGGTCAAGGAGATCGAGGAGGGCGGCGCCGTCTCCTACGGCCGCACCTGGGTCGCCGACCACGCGACCACGCTGGGGCTGGTGCCGGTCGGGTACGCCGACGGGCTCCCGCGGGTGGGTGGGAACCGTGCTGAGGTCCAGGTCGGCGGCCGGCGCCGGAGGATCAGGGGCCGCATCTGCATGGACCAGCTCGTCATCGACCTCGACGGCGCGGACCCGGGAGCCGGAGCGGACGTGACGGTCTTCGGGACCGGCCAGCACGGCGAGCCCACTGCCACGGACTGGGCCGAGGCCTGCGGCACGATCAGCTACGAGATCGTGACCAGGATCGGGGGCCGGTTCACGAGGCGGTACGTCGACTCCGAGCGGCACTGAGAGGATCGAGCCATGAGCACGCGTGGCCGCATCCTCGGGGCCGCAGCCGGTGCGATGGGCCTGGCCGCGGCCGGCGCCGCGCTCGGCATCCGTCGCCAGAGCCGCGCCATCGAGCGGCGCAGGGGCGACGGGACGCCGTTCGGCAGCCTGCACTCGGCGCCGATGACGGTCGTCGCCGACGACGGCGTTCCCCTCCACGTCGAGGTGGACGAGCTCGACCCCGACGTGCGCCGCCGGACCAGCCCGCTCACGATCGTCTTCTGCCACGGCTACGCACTCAACCTCGACAGCTGGCACTTCCAGCGCGCGGCCTACCGAGGCCTCGTGCGAGCGGTCTACTACGACCAGCGCTCGCACGGCCGCTCCGGCCGCTCGCCGGAGGACCACGCGACGGTCGAGCAGCTGGGCCACGACCTCGGGACCGTCCTCGACCACGTCGTCCCCGAGGGCCCGGTGGTGCTGGTGGGCCACTCGATGGGGGGCATGACGGTCGTGGCCTTCACCGAGCAGCACCCCCAGCTGGTCGGCGACCGGGTCGTCGGCGTCGGGCTCATCTCCACGACCGCCGGGGGCCTGGACCCTGGGCGGATCCTGCTGCCGATGCTCCCCGCCAAGCTGGGCGGCGAGCTGACCAGCCGCACCGTCCGGACCCTGGCCCGGCGGCACAAGCTGGTCGACGGCGTACGCCGGGCGGGCCGGTCGGTCGCCACGGTGGCCACCGACCTCTTCGCGTTCGGCGACGAGGTGCCCGCTGCGTACGTCGAGTTCGTCGACCGGATGCTGTCGGAGACGCCCTTCGAGGTGGTGGCCAACTTCTTCCCGAGCCTGCGCGGCCTCGACAAGTTCGACGCCGTCGAGGTGCTCGGCCGGGTGCCCACCACCATCATCTGCGGGACCGCGGACCGGCTCACCTCCGTCGGCCACAGCCGCAAGCTGCACGAGCGGATCCCGGGGTCGACGCTCGTCGAGTGCGAGGACGCCGGCCACATGGTGCTGCTCGAACGGCACGACCAGGTCAACGCCGCGCTCGACCAGCTGCTGTCGGCGGCCACCGAGCTGGTCGGCCAGCGGTGAGCCTCCGGTGAGTGTCGAGGTGAAGCCGGCCGGCGCGGAGGAGACCGCGACCGTGCACGCGGTGATCCACGCGGCGTTCGAGGTCCGGCCGCCGCTCGACCCGCCGGCCGCCGCGCTGACCGAGACCCGTGCGGAGCTGGAGGCGCGGCTGGCCAGGCACGGCGGGCTGCTCGCCCGGGTCGACGGCGTCCCCGCCGGTGCCCTCGTCCTGGACCCGGCGGGCAGCAGCATGTACCTCCGCCGGGTGGGCGTCGTGCCCGCCATGCAGCACCACCACGTGGCTGCTGCGCTGATCGACGCAGCCGTCGAGGCGGCCGAGGGGTACGACGACCTCACCGTCGTCGCGCGCGACGAGCTGCCCGCCACCATCAGGTTCTGGGAGCACCAGGGGTTCCGTGCGATCCGCCGAGACCCCCCGAACGTCGAGCTGCGCCGGCCACTGCGCACCGCGGTCTGCCAGGCCCCGGACGCGGACGCGATGCGCGGGCTGGGCCGCTCGATCGCCGGCCAGCTGGCAGCCGGTGACCTGATCGTGCTGACCGGGTCGCTGGGCGCCGGCAAGACGACGTTCACCCAGGGCTTGGGTGCCGGCCTCGGCGTCCGCGGTGCGGTCACCTCGCCGACCTTCGTGATCGCCCGCGTCCACCCGAGCGAGATCGCCGGCCCGGCGCTGGTGCATGTCGACGCCTACCGCCTCGGCGGCATCGACGAGCTCGACGACCTCGACCTCGACACCTCGCTCGACCAGGCGGTCACCGTGGTGGAGTGGGGTGAGGGGCTGGCCGAAGGCCTCTCGGAGTCGCGGCTGGAGGTCAACCTCGTCCGCGACGACGCCGACGGGGAGGGCGACAACCGCCGCGTGGAGATCACGCCGGTCGGCCCGCGCTGGCACGCCTTCTCCTTCCGGGGGCTGGGATGATCACCCCACGAAAGCGCCCGGACGGAGCGTTGCGC
>Ga0136846_1214148_pt1 | contig 11096 bp, 5 predicted proteins | sample HopSoiMetagenom2_FD_96841 | JGI IMG/M metagenome (GOLD analysis project Ga0136846, IMG submission 96841) | Grasslands soil microbial communities from Hopland, California, USA - 2 Assembly 2016 (version 4) | ecosystem: Environmental > Terrestrial > Soil > Grasslands | place: USA: Hopland... | reverse complement strand
GTATGCATACAGTCCGGAGGAGAGGCTTACCATCGGCCGGGACGGCCCAGCGCCGGGGACACAGAGGGGAACGCGACATGCAGGAAGACCTGCCGGCGGGCGTCGAGCGGGACATCGTCACGATGGAGGCGCCCGGAGTGCCCCGGGCCGGCGCGGGCGGCTACCCGCTGCAGGGCTTCTACACCCGGCCCGCCGGAACGATGCCGAAGGTCGCGCTCATCGCCGCCCACTACAACGTGGACTTCGCCGAGCACTACCTATCCGCGCTCATGGCGCAGCGCGGTTACGGCTTCCTCGGCTGGAACACCCGGTTCCGCGGCGCCGACCACTTCTTCGCCCTCGACCGCGCGCTCGTCGACATCGGCCAGGGAGTGTCCTGGCTGCGCACTCACGGCGCCGAGACGGTCGTCCTGCTCGGTAACTCCGGCGGGGGATCGCTCATGGCGGCTTACCACGCGCAGTGTCAGGGTGACGTGATCACGAGCTCGTTTGGTATCCCGCTGTTGCGTGAGGTGCACCAGCTCCCGCCGGGCGATCTGTACGTCAGCCTGGCCGCCCACCCGGGCCGGCCCGAGGTGCTGACCGGCTGGCTCGACCCGTCGGTCACCGACGAGACCGACCCCACCTCGGCCGACCCCGAGCTCGACATGTACGCGGAGGGCCGCGAGGCGCCGTTCGACCCGGAGTTCGTCCGGCGCTACCGCGCCGGGCAGCGGGCCCGCAACCAGCGGGTCACCGACTGGGCCAAGGCCGAGCTGGCCCGGCTGAACGCGGCCGGCGTGCCCGACCGGCTGTTCCTGCTGCCCCGTACCTGGGCCGACCTGCGCTTCGTGGACGCCACGCTGGACCCGTCCGAGCGGCCGGTCCCGTACTGCTACCGGGGCGATCCCAAGACGGCCAATCGCGGCGTGACCGGCGTCGGCGCCATCAATACCCTGCGCAGCTGGCTCTCGATGTGGAGCCTGGAGACCTCGCAGGCCCGCAGCGAGCTGCACCTGGCCGCGCTGACCATGCCCGCCCTGGTCATCCAGGCCACCGCCGACTCCGGCGTCTTCCCCAGCGACGCGGACACCATCTACGCGCAGATCGCGGCGCCGGACAAGACCCGGCTCGACATCAAGGGCGAGCACTACTTCCGCGACCGGCCCGACGGGCGGGACGAGGTAGCATCCGCGATCGCGGACTGGATCGCGCCCCGGCGCGGCCGGTAAGTCAGCGCCGGTGGTGTCGGCTGCATACTGGTATCAGGAACAGGCCATAGAAGAGGCCTGATACCGGACCGCACTGGCGGGGGGGCGCGATGCGGACGGCGGTGCCGGTCAGCTTCACGCTGGACCTATCCGGGCGGACCGGGCCGCGGCCGGATCAGGTGGCGCGGGCGCTGGTTGCGGCGATCGCGTCCGGGCAGGTCCACGACGGTGACCGGCTGCCGTCCACCCGGACCCTGGCGGCCACGTTCGGGCTGGCCCGAACGGCGGTGGTGGGCGCGTACGAGGAGCTCACCGCGGCCGGGTTCCTGGTCGCCCGGCCGGGCGGGGCGACCTACGTCGAGCACGGCGCGGCCGCGGCCGCGCGGGCCGGGGCGTTCGGGGCCGGCAACGGCGGGGCGTCCGAGACCGGGGCGTTGCCGAGTACCGGGGCGTCTGGGCTGGCTCGGGCGAGGACGTTCGGGGTGGCGGAGGCGCCACCCGTCTGGTCGCATCCGGCTGGGGACGGGCGGATCGTTTACGATCTGCGGCCCGGGCTGGCCGATCCCGGGCTGATCGCCGAACGGGACTGGGCGCGAGCTATGCGGCTGGCCGCGTCGCCCGCCCGGCCGGCCCCGGACCTGCGGGAGGAGCTCGGCGGCCACCTGCGCCGCTTCCGCGGGCTGGTGGTCGACCCGGCGGACATCTTCTTGTTCCCGAGTGTCAGCTCCGCGCTCCGGGCGGTCGCCGTCACCTGCGGGCTGGCCGGGCAGCCGGTCGCGTTCGAGGACCCCGGTTACGCCAAGGCCCGGCTCGCGCTGGGCGAGGCCGGCGCGGTGATCCGGCCGGTTCCGGTCGACGACGACGGCATCCGGGCCCAGAACTTGCGGGACAGCGACCAGGCCTGCTACGTCACGCCTGCCCATCAGTTCCCGCTGGGGGGCAGGATGCCGGTGCGCCGCCGGGCCGCGCTGCTGGAGTGGGCGGCCGCGGGCGATGCCCTGGTGCTGGAGGACGACTACGACGGCGAGTTCCGGTACGACGTCCCGCCGCTGACCCCGCTGCGGGCCATGCCCGCGGCCGCCAGGCACGTGGTCTACCTCGGGACCAGCTCGAAGATCTTGTCCCGGGGGCTGCGCGTGTCCTGGGCGGTGCTGCCCGCGCGGTTCCGCGCCCCGATGATGGCCTGCCTGGACGCCTCCGGCGAGGAGGTCAGCGAGGTGTCGGCCGCCTTCCTGGCCAGCTTCATCGCCTCCGGCGCGCTGACCCGCCACCACTCCCGGGCCATGCGGACCTACCGGGCGCGGCAGGGACGGTTCGTCGCCGCCTGCCGCGAGCACATCCCGGCCGCCCGGGTCCTCGGGATCGAAGCCGGGCTGCACCTCACCCTGGTCTTCGGCGACGCGCTGGACGACGTGGCCGCGGTGAGCCGGCTGGCCCGGGCCGGGCTGGCCTGCCTGCCGCTGTCCGCGTTCTGCGCCCGGTCGGCGGGATCCCGGAGGTCCGGCCTGATCTGCGGGTACTCGCGGCTACCGGAGACGGCGGCCGGTCCGGCGGCCGCGCTGATCGGACGGGTCACCGCCGAGCTGATGGCACCCTAGGCGTCATCGCGGACGGAGGTGACGTCGGATAGCCCGGAGATGGCCAGGACCGGGACGAGGAGCGGGCTGGCGATCAGCCGCAGGCCCGGCGCGTGTGCGAACAGGACGTGCACGCCGGCGCTGTCCAGGTACTCCACCCGGGTCAGGTCCACCACGACCGGGCCGCCCGCCGCGGCCTGGCTGAGCGCGTCCTGGAACTTGTCCGCGTTGCTCATGTCGATCTCGCCCACCGCGGTCACCACCGCGGTCCCGTCCGGACCAGGACGGGTGGAGAGCTCAAGCGAGGTGGCCATGGTTGATCCTCAGGTACAAATCGACGGTCGTGCCGGCTGGCCCCGGCTCGATGGTGACCTGCTGCATGAGAGCCCGCATCAGCGCGATGCCGTGCCCGCGCAGGCTGCGGTCGCCAGGTGGGGTGGCCTGCCAGCGGCCGCTGTCGGTGATGGTCAGCCGGAGCTGGTTCGCGGTCGAGATCGCGCGCAGCCGGACCAGCTCGCCGGGCCGGGAGCGGTGTCCGTGCTCGATCGCGTTGGCGATGGCCTCGCCCGCCGCGACCAGGACGTCCTGGGCGATCCGGGCGCCGATGCCGCAGCTGCGCAGCCAGCCGCGCAGCTGCGCCCGGACCGAGGCGAGCTGCTCCGACTCGGCGTAGAACGAGACGTCGAGCGGGGTCGGGTGGTGGTACAGGACCAGGGCCACGTCGTCTTCGTAGCCGCCGGCCGGGGCGAGTCCGGTCATGAGCTGCTCGGCGAGGTCCTCCAGCGAGGCCGGGCCGGCCTCACCCACCGCCGTACCCGCCGCGACGATGCCCGCGGTGACCGGCCGGCCGCGCCGCTCGACCAATCCGTCGGTGTAGACCAGCAGCGTGGACCGGGGCGGCAGGACGTAGCTGGCCTCGGTCCGCTCGATGCGGGCGCGGACGGCCAGCGGCAGCGAGCGGGCTTCTTCGAGCGGGTCCGCGCGGCCATCGGGATGGATGACGATGCCCGGCGGGTGGCCGGCGCTCGAGTAGCGGAGCTCACCGGTGCCCGGGTCGAGGATGCCGCAGAACACGGTCGCGCACTCGCCGCCCGGCACAGACGACGCGAACCGGTCCATGGCGGTCAGGGCGGCGCCCGCGCTGGCGTCCTGGAGCAGCAGCGCGCGGCAGGCGCTGCGCAGCTGGCCCATCACGGTGGCCGCGCCGAGGTCGTGCCCGACGCAGTCGCCGACCATGATGCCGATCCGCCCGTCCGGCAGCTCGATGATGTCGTACCAGTCGCCGCCGACCTCGAGCGGCCGGGTGGCGGGCTCGTAGCGAGCGGCGAACCCGGCGGGCAGCCGGGACGGGCCCAGGATGGCGCGCTGCAGGGCCAGCGCCGTCTCGCGCTGCTGGTCGGTCTGGTAGGCGCGGTGCAGGGCCTGGCCGAGATAGCCGCCGACCAGGCTGAACAGGGTGCGGTCCTCGGCGCTGAACATCCGGCCGGGGCCGAGGTCGACCCAGATGCCGAGCGTGCCCGCCGGATGCTCGAGCCTGATGCCGGCCCCGCCGGGCCCGTCGGCCGCCGGGGTCAGCACGGGCTGGTCCCGCAGCGCGGCCAGCGCGTCGCGGAGCCCCGCGGGCAGCGCGTCCCAGCTGTCCGCGGGACCGGTCGACGTCACCATCGCCTCGTCGGCGCCGGTCCAGGTGGCGGCGGTGACCTCGGAGGCCCGCCACAGCCGGGCCAGTTCGCCCAGCGCCTCCTGCAGTACCTGGGCGGCGCTCGCGGCCCGGGACACCATGAGGCCCATCGCGCCCAGGGCCGCCTCCCGCTGCACCGCGTAATGCTCGGTGGTGACGTCGCGGAAGGTGCCCACCACCATGCGCCGGCCCTTCTCGGGGTCGGTGATCTCGTTGAAGCTGCCGGTTACCCACACCCGGCGCCCGTCGCGGTGGCGGAGCGGCACGGTGAAGCTGCCCGTGCTGTCCGTCATCAGCCGCGCCAGCGCCTCGGTGGCCAGCCGGTGCCCCTCAGGGTCGGCCTGCTCGTCGGGCCACCATGGCCCCTTGGGCGGGTACGGCAGGCCCTCGGGGCCGTAGCCGAGCAGGTCGGCGAAGCCGGCGTTGACCTCGACGATGTCGCCGTCCTCGTCGACCAGGTAGAAGCCCTCGTGCAGCGAGTCGAGCAGGGCGGCGCGCCAGCGCGCGTGGTGGGTGCGCAGCCGGGCCAGGTCCAGGTTGGCCCGGACGCGGGCCAGCAGTTCGGCCGCGGCGAACGGCTTGACCAGGTAGTCGTCCGCGCCCGCCTCCAGGCCCTCGATCGAGGCCTCCTGGCCGGCCCGCGCGGACAGCAGCAGCACCGGTATGCCCGCCGTGCGCAGGTCCGCGCGCAGCGCCGCGACCAGCTGCAGGCCACTGAGGCGGGGCATCATCACGTCGCTGATGAGGATGTCGGGCGGGCTGAGGCGGGCCGCCTCAAGCGCGGCCTGACCGTCGGTAACCGCGGTGACCTGGTAGGACGGCTCCAGCAGCCGCTGCAGGTACTCGCGCATGTCCGCGTTGTCGTCCGCGAGCAGCACCCGGGTCACGGCGTCCGGCCCGGGCTGGCCGTCGGCGGATACGCGCCCGGCCGTCAGCCCGGGCGCCTCGTCCCCCGTGTCGGGCGGCAGCGTGCCGGGCGGCAGCGTGCCGGGCGGCAGCCAGCGCATCGCCTCGAGCAGGAAGGGGCGGGCCGCCGCGGCCGCGGCGTGCGAGTCGCCCGGGGCGGCCACGTTTTCGTCCGCCAGGTGCTCGCGGCCGAACGGGAGCTCGATGGTGAACGTCGTGCCCGCGCGCTCGGTGCTGGCCGCCTCGATCGTGCCGCCGTGCAGCCCGACCAGCTCCCGGACCAGGGCCAGCCCGATGCCGCTGCCCTCGTTGGACCGGGACGGGACGTTCTCGATCCGGTGGAAGCGGTCGAACAGGCGGGGAAGCTCCGCGGCCGGGATCCCGGTGCCGGTGTCCGTCACCCGCAGCACCGCGTGCCCGTCTTCCTGGCTGAGCCGCACTCTCACCGTGCCGGAGAAGGTGAACTTCAGCGCGTTGCTCAGCAGGTTGAAGACGACCTTCTCCCACATTTCGCGGTCCACGTAGACGGGGGCGCTCAGCGGCGGGCAGTCCACCTCGTAGCCGATGCCGGCCCGGTCGAAGGCCGACTGGAAGACGCTGGCCAGGTCGGTGGTGAAGGCGCCGAGGTCGAGCGGCTCGAAACTGGCCTGCATCCGGCCGGCCTCGAGCCGGGAGAAGTCGAGCAGGGTGTTCACCAGCTTGCCGAGCCGGACGCCGTTGCGGTAGATCACGTCGAGCTCCCCGGCCGCGACGGCGTCCGCCGGGTCGATCCGGGCCCGCAGTTCCTCCAGCGGTCCCATGATCAGGGTCAGCGGGGTGCGGAACTCGTGGCTGACGTTGGCGAAGAAGGTCGTCTTGGCCCGGTCGAGCTCGGCCAGCTCCTCGGCCCGGCGCAGCTGTGCCTGATACGCCACCGCGCGGTTGACGATCGCCGCGGTCTGCTGGGCGACGAGGCCGAGGAACGAGGCGTAGGCCTCGTCGAGGGCCCGGCCCGCGCTGGCGGCCAGCACGATCGCGCCCGTCGCGGCGCCGTCGGCACCGCCGGTCAGCGGCAGCACCATCGCCTCGGCCGGGGGTGTCTTCCAGCCGCCGGACGGCAGCTCCCCGAACCGGGCGATCACGTCGGTCAAGATGACCGGCTGACCGTGGCGCAGTACGTCCGCTACCGGCCAGCCGCCGGGGCCGCCGGGCACCGGGGACAGGCCGGCGTCCGGCGCGCTGCTGCGGGCCAGCACCGGGTTGCTGTCCGGCCCGCGCAGGTAGACGGCCGCGAACGGCACCACGTCCGCCGCCCCCTCTAGCGACCGAACGACCAGCTCACACGCCTCGGTCACGCTCCGCGCCTGCGCGGCCAGGGCGCCAAGGTCCTGCAGCACGGCGAGGCGGCGCCGTCCGACCACCTGCTCGGTGGTCTCCTTGACCGCCGTGAACACCCCGCGTACGGTGCCGTCGTCGTCCTGCAGCGGGCTGTAGGAGTAGGTCCAGTAGGTCTCTTCCCAGTAGCCGTGCCGGTCCATCGGCAGCAGCAGGTCCTCGGACCAGGTGGCCTGCCCGGTGCTCATGACGGAGTCGAGCATCGGGCCGATGATGTCCCAGATCTCGCTCCAGACCTGATCACCGGGCTGCATGAGGGCCGGGTGCTTGTTGCCGAGCAGCGGCAGGTAAGCATCGTTGTAGAGGAAACGCAGATCCTCGCCCCACCAGACGATCATGGGGAAGCGGGAGGTGAGGCAGATCCGGCAGGCGGTGCGCAGGCTGGCCGGCCAGCCCCCGGGCTCGCCGAGGGGCGAGCCCGCCCAGGAATACTCCCGCATCCGGTGGGCCATCTCGCCGTCGCCGGGGAAGGCGAGCTCGGCCTGGCCGCTACTCATGGCGTCAGCCCCATTTCGGTGCTCCGGGGCTGTCGAGCCACGTGGGAGCGTCAGGAATGCAGGATAACGCACGTGGGGTACGGGCAAAGGCCAGCAATAGGAGCAAGGGGAGCAGAGAGGCGGCCGGCATGACCGATGGAATTCCCGCGGACGACCTGAGTTACGTCGAGTCGTTCGGTCCCGGGCATGGCTATCTTCCGGCCCGGGCGTCGCAGGCCGGCGGGAGCGTCCGGGTCAGCCTGGACGGGACCTGGAAGTTCCGGTACGGCCGGGGGCTGGCGGACCTGACTCCGGGCTTCGAGGCACCGGACTTCGACGACGCCGGCTTCGATGAGCTCGCGGTGCCGTCGCTGTGGCAGCTGGCCGGCCTGCCCGGGTCGCCGGGCGACGGGTCGCCGCGGTACGGGGCGCCCGCCTACACCAACGTGGTCTACCCGTTCCCGGTCGACCCGCCGCGGGTACCCGACGACAACCCGGCCGGGGAGTACCGGCGGCACTTCACGCTGCCGGCGGAGTGGGACTTCGGCGGGTCGGCCGTGATCCGCTTCGACGGGGTGGACTCGTGCTTCGCCGTGTTCGTCAACGGGGCCGCCGTCGGTCACAGCAAGGGCAGCCGGCTCATCCGCGAGTTCGACGTCACCGGTCTCGTCCGCCCCGGTGACAACGTGATCGCGGTGCGGGTGCACCAGTGGTCGGCCGGGTCCTACCTCGAGGACCAGGACATGTGGTGGCTGTCCGGCATCTTCCGGGACGTGACGCTCATCAACGAACCGCCCGGCGCGATCCGGGACTTCTTCGTCCACGCCGACTACGACGCGGCCAGCGATACCGCGACCCTGCGGGTGGACACCGGCGGGCCGGCCACCGTGTCGGTACCGGAGCTGGACCTGGCCGCCGTCGCGGCCAACGCCGAGCACCGCGTGCCGGGCGCTGAGCCCTGGTCAGACGAGCAGCCCCGGCTCTACGACGCGGTCCTGGCCAGCCCGGGCGGGGAGATCGCCTTCCGGGTCGGGTTCCGCCGTATCGAGGCGCGGGACGGCCAGATCCGGCTCAACGGCCGCCCGGTGCGGTTCCGCGGCGTGAACCGGCACGAATGGCACCCCGAGACGGGCCGCCGCCTGGACGAGGCCACCATGCGGGCGGACGTCGTCCTCATGAAGCAGCACAACGTCAACGCGGTGCGGACCAGTCACTATCCGCCGGATCCGCGGTTCCTCGACCTGTGCGACGAGTTCGGGCTGCTGGTGATCGACGAGTGCGACCTCGAGACCCACGGCTTCGGGCTGAACGGCTGGCGCGGCAATCCCAGCGGGGATCCCCGCTGGCTGCCCGCTTACCTGGACCGGATCCAGCGCACCGTCGAGCGGGACAAGAACCATCCCTGCGTGATCATGTGGTCGCTCGGCAACGAGGCCGGGACCGGCCCCAACCTGGAGCGGATGGCCGAGTGGGCCCGCGGCCGCGACCCGGACCGGCTGATCCACTACGAGGGCGAACCCGACGCCTTCTATACCGACGTCTACAGCCAGATGTACACCGGATACGGCGACCTGGACGCGATCGGCCGGCGGCAGGAACCCGTCACCGCGGACGGCGGACACGACGAGCACCGCCGCGCCCTGCCGATGATGCTGTGTGAGTACGGCCACGCCATGGGCAACGGCCCCGGCGGGCTGGCCGACTACGCCGAGATCTTCGACCGGCACCCGCGGCTGCACGGCGGGTTCATCTGGGAGTGGATCGACCACGGGATCGCCCAGCTCACCGCGGCGGGCGAACGGTACTATGCCTATGGCGGCGACTTCGGCGAGCCGGTCCACGACGGCAACTTCGTCATCGACGGCCTGGTCTTCCCCGACCGCACCCCGTCCCCCGGGCTGCTCGAGGCCAAGGCGGTGTTCACGCCGGCCCGGATCACGATCGATCCCGGTGCCCGGACCATCGCGGTGCGGAACCGGCACCACACCGCCAGCACCGCGGCGTACCGCTTCGGCTGGCGGGTCGAGGACAGCGGAGACCTGGTGGCGGCCGCGGACCTGGCGGTGCCCGCGGTTCCGGCCGGAGGTACCGGCCAGGTCGGTTTCCCGGCGGCGCTGCTCGCGGCGGCGGCCGCCGAACCCGGAGACGAGCGCTGGCTGACCGTTACCGTCTCACTGGCCGCCGGCACTGCGTGGGCGCCGGCCGGGCACGAGATCGCCTTCGCCCAGGCTCAGCTGAGCCCGCCGGATCTGGCCGAGACGCTCCGGCCGCCGCCCGGACTGGACATCGGCGCCCCGGCGGCCAGAACCGGCCCGGTCACGCTGGGCTGCGCGGTCCTCGATGCCGGCACCGGCGAACTGCTCCGGCTCGGCTCGTACCGGGTTCACGAGGCGGCGCTGGACTTCTGGCGCGCCCCGACCGACAACGACCTGCCGTCGGTGGCCCGCGCGTGGCGCCAGGCGGGCCTGGACCGGCTGGTGCGCAAGACCCTCGAGGTCCGGTGCGGCGAAGACGGGCTGCGCACCCGGTCGCGGATCGCGCCCGCCGGGGCCGACTTCGGTTTCCTGGCCGCCCTCACCTGGACCGCCGACGGCATGCTGTTCATCCACGTCACGCCGGACGGAACGTGGCCCTGCCCGGTGCCGAAGATCGGGCTGCGGCTGGTGCTCGACGCGGCCGTCGAGGAGGTGACCTGGTTCGGACGCGGACCGGGCGAGGCTTACCGGGACACCCACCAGGCCACCCGGGTCGGGCGGTTCAGCGCGCCGGTCAGCTCGCTTGCCACCCCGTACGTCAGGCCCCAGGAGAACGGCAACCGGATGCACGCGCGCCGCCTGTCGCTGTCCGGGCCTTCCGGCCAGAGCCTCGCCGCGGCCGGCTATCCACATGTCGACTTCACCGTCCGGCCCTGGTCACCGGAACTGCTCACGGCGGCCAGGCACACCCCGGACCTGGTTCCCGACGGCCGCACCTACGTGCACCTCGACATCGTGCACCAGGGCATCGGCAGCGCATCCTGCGGTCCGCCGCTGCTGCCCGGCCACCGCCTCGCCGCGCATGCGGTCGACCTGACCTTGGGGTTCGCCGCGTCATAAACGGTGCGCGCAGGCCGACGGCCCCGGTCCCCCAGGTGGAGGGCCCGGGGCCGTCGGGGGCCAGGCTGATGCGGGTTTAGGCATCCCCGCGACGCATCCGGACGGCGGACACGGCGAGCAGGACGGCGGCGTAGGCAGCGAAGACGCCGAACCCGGTCCACGGGGACAGCGACGTCGCCGGGTCCGGGTGGACCGCGGTGATCGCCTGGCCCGCCGTGCTGGGCAGGAACTTGCCGACCTGGTCGGACAGGCTGCCCGGGAGGAAGCCGGCCATGATCGGGAGGGCGAACAGCACGCCGAACAGGGCCGAGATCCCGGCCGCGGCGCTGCGCAGCAGGGTGCCGAGGGCCAGGCCGAGCAGCCCGGCCACCGCCAGGTAGAGGGCGGAGCCGATCACTGCCTGGGTCACGCCGGGCGCGCCGAGCGTGGTGGACAGGTGCTGCTTGCCCAGGATCGACTGCCCGGCGGTGAAGGTGATGAACGAAGCGGGCAGGCCGATGACACCGATGGCGGCGGTCAGCACGATCGCCTTGCCCCACAGGGCGGGCAGCCGCTTCGGCACGGCCGCCAGCGTCGTCCGGATCATGCCGGTGGCGTACTCACTGGTGATCAGCAGCACGCCGAGCACCCCGACCGCGATCTGCGCGAGCTGGATCCCGGACTGGCTGACCGAGACCGGGTCGAACGAGGCGGTGGCGGCGGCGCCCTGCGGCGGCCGCGCCTCCCGCAGCAGGCTGTACAGGACGCCGAACCCGACCACGAGGATGACCGCGGACAGCAGGCACCACAGCGCGGCG
>Ga0136846_1215562_pt1 | contig 11097 bp, 5 predicted proteins | sample HopSoiMetagenom2_FD_96841 | JGI IMG/M metagenome (GOLD analysis project Ga0136846, IMG submission 96841) | Grasslands soil microbial communities from Hopland, California, USA - 2 Assembly 2016 (version 4) | ecosystem: Environmental > Terrestrial > Soil > Grasslands | place: USA: Hopland... | reverse complement strand
GGCATCACGGTGCCCGCCGGCAGCTCGAGCACGAACCGGATCACCCGCGCGACCGCCGCGGGCTCTTGCAGGGTGTCGAGATCGATGTCGGGGAAGCGGTCGAGCAGGAAGGGTGTGCGCATCCCGCCCGCGACGATCGCGCTGACGCGGATGCCGCATGTTCGGCCCTCGACGTGCAACGCGTGGCTCAAGCCGAGCAGACCCCACTTGCTCGCGTGGTATGCCGACGCGTTGGCCCACGCGCGCTTGGCGGCTGTCGAGACGACGTTGATCACGTCGCCGCGGGCCTCGCGAAGCATCGGCCACGCTGCCTGTGTGAGCAGGGCGGGCCCACGGAGGTTCACGTCGAGCACGCGGCCCCAGACGTCGGCCGGGATCTCGTCGATCGCGTCGGTGCGGTCGACGCCGGCGTTGTTCACCAAGACGTCGAGCCGTCCGTGCGTCTGCGCGATCGCCCGCAGGCCGGACGCGATCGAGCCGGGATCGGCGACGTCGAGGGCGATCGCGGAGGAAGACGGTCCGAGCTCCACCGCGACATCGTGCGCTCGGTCCTCCGCCACATCGGCGACGACGACGGCGGCGCCCGCGCCGGCCAGTTCGCGGCCGATCGCGGCTCCGAGGCCACCGCCGCCGCCGGTCACCACGACGACCGCGTCGCGCAGCGTTCGCGCCCGCGGCGCGGTGTCGACGACGGCGTTCATGACGCGTCCTGCCAGCCCGGGGCGCCCGCAACCGTCGCGGGCTCGAACACCGTTCCCGCCTGCTCGGCGATGGCGCTCGTGTAGACGTCGATCAGCTGCTCGGTGATCCGCCGCCACGTGAAGGCCGGCCGGACATGCCGGGCTGCCGTGCGCCCCATCTGCGCGAGCCGGCGCGGGTCCGACAGCGCTTCGGTCAGCCGGTCGGCGATCGCGTCGGGCGCACGCGGCGGGACCAGGAACCCGGTGACGCCGTCGCGAACGGTGAATCCGATGCCGCCGACCGAGGAGCCGATGACCGGCGTGCCGCACGCCATCGACTCGATCGGCGTGATGCCGAACGGCTCGTACCACGGGGTCGTGACGAACACGTCGGCCGCGGCGTAGTAGTCGCGCAGCCGGTCGCGCGTGACCGACCCGGTGAAGAGCACCTGGTTCGACACTTCGAGCTCGCGCGCGATCCGTTCGAGACGCGCGCGCTCCTTGACCGAGGCCGGGTCGTCGGCGTGACCGCCGACGACGAGCATCCGCGCCTGTCGCATGTCGGCGAGCACCGTGCTCGCGCCACGGATCGCGTCGTCGATCCCCTTGCGCGGCACGAACCGGCCGACGTGCAGGATCAATGGGCCGCGGAGGGGCACGCCGATGCGCCTTCGTGCCGCGTACTTCGAGCGGGGAGACAGCTCGCGCGGCTCGAACCCGGCGGGCACCATCGGGATGCGTGCCGGCTCGGCGCCGTACAGCATCCGGAGGTCGTACTCGTCCTGGGGGCACTCGGCGATCACGCGGTCGGCGGTGCGGACGGCCATCGTCTCGATCGCCTCGCGCGCCGGTGGCGACGCGTCGGCCGTGCCCTGCTCGCGACGTCGGATCTTGCCGAGCGCGTGGAACGTCACCACGAACGGGGTGCCGAGGGTGCGCTGTACCCGCATCCCGGCGATCGTGGACATCCAGAAGTTCGCGTGGACGACGTCGTACCGGCGGATGCGCGCCGTGCGCTCGACGGCGGCGGCGAACGCATCCATCCAAGGCAACAGCTCTTCCTTCGCGACCGCGCGCGGGGGCCCGGCGTCGACGTGCAGCACGCGGACGCCCTCGGACGTCGTGACCTCCGAGGGGAGCGACGGGTCGTCGCGGCGCGTGAGGACGTCGACCTCGTGGCCGAGGGCACGGAGATGACGGCCGACCTCGGCGACGTAGACGTTCTGGCCGCCGGCATCGATCGAGCCGGGTGGGGTGAGCGGCGACGCGTGGTCGCTGATGAGTGCGATCCGCATCGCGATCCGACTCCCTCCCGTCCCCCCTCTTCCCGACGGTTCGAGAAGCGCTTACCCCTGTGGAGAAGTGAGAAACACTTCTCGAGCGCCGAGGGTGGCTGGCGCCCAGCCCGTCCCCACGACCCTGAGTCCTGCGGCCGCGAAGCCTGCGGGGTCGAGCGCGTTGGGGAGGTCCAGAACCACCTCGCCGCGCATCGCGCTTGCGAGGCGCACCGGATCGAGGTCCTCGGCGACGTTCGAGCGAACGGTCAGGACGATCGCATCCGCGATGCGGGCGGCCGCGTACGGATCGGCGACCAGTGGCACCGACGCCCACTCGTCCGGCAGGAAGCGAACGAGAGGATCGCTCGCCGCGACCGTCGCGCCGTCGGCGAGCAGGCGTGCGCACAGCGCGAGTGAGGGCGACGATCGGAGATCGTCGGTGCCGGCCTTGAACGCGACGCCGAGCACCGCGATGTGGCGCCCGCGAACGGTGCCGAGGTGTGCGCGGAGCTTCTGCATCGCGACCGCGACGCGGTCCGCGTTGACGGCGCCGACCGCGCGCAGGAGCGGCGTCCGCAGGCCGACGCCCTCACCCGTCGAGATCAGCGCGGCGAGGTCTTTCGGCAGGCATGAGCCGCCCCAGCCGAGCCCGGGTCCGAGCCAGGACGCGCCGATCCTCGTGTCGGCGCCGATCGCAGGCAACACGGTGCGGGCATCGGCGCCGGTGCGTTCGCAGAGATCGGCGATCTCGTTGGCCAGGCTGATCTTGGCGGCGAGCGCGGCGTTGGCCCCTGCCTTCACGAGCTCTGCCGAGCGCCGGTCCATCCGGAAGACCAACGGATCTTCCTCCGCGAGCAGCGGGCGGTAGAGGTCTTCGAGCACCGCGACGACGGCGGCCGGACCGCCGAACACCAGCCGGTCCGGATGCAGGAAGTCGTGCACGGCAGTCCCTTCACGCAGGAACTCCGGATTCGTCACGACGTCTCCGGTCCACCGCGCCGACGTTGCATCGCGGAGCGCATCGACGCACGCGTCACCGGTCCCGACGGGCACCGTCGAACGAAGCACCACGACGGCGTCGCGGCGCAGTTCGGGCGCGACCGCGACGAGCGCACCCCAGAGCTGCGAAAGATCGGACTCGCCCGACGGTGCGGTCGGTGTGGCGACGCAGATCAGCACTGCGTCGGCATCGCGAACCGCCGCGCGCACATCGCAACCGAACGTCAGTCGGCCGGCGTTGGCTTCGTGCCGCACGAGCTCGGGCAGTCCGGTCTCGACGAACGGCGGATCGGCGCGGCGCAGGCGTGCGACGCGCTCCTCGTCGACATCGACCGCTCGGACGCGATGGCCGAGCGACGCGAGGCATGCGGCGCTGACGGAGCCCACGTACCCGCACCCGATCACGGCGAGGTCGCTCATCGCGCGACCCGTTCGTCGGCGAGCCACCGCGCGGCGCGGACGACGGCGCTGTGTGCGCTCATGGTCGGGCGCCACCCGAGCACGCGTCGCGCGCGCGTGATGTCGGGGCACCGGCGGACGGGGTCGCCTCGCATCGCCGGAACGAACCGGTGCGTGACCTTGACGCCGATCGCCTCGCCGACCCAGCTCGCGATCTCCAGCACCGTGTGCTCGTCCGGGTTGCCGATGTTGATCGGGCCGGTGACGGACGCATCGAGCGTCCGGAGCAGCCCGTCGACGGTGTCGCCAACGTCGGCGACCGAGCGGGTCTGCCTCCCATCGCCGTGGATCGTCACCGTGCCGGTCTCGAGCAGCTCCGCGACGAACGCCGGCACCATCCGGCCGTCGTCGGGCCGCATCCGCGGCCCGACGGTGTTGAAGATCCGCACGATCGCCACGTCCGCCCGGCCGTCGCGGCCTGCGGCGGCGACGGCCGCCTCCCCGAACCGCTTGGCCTCGTCGTAGACTGCGCGCGGACCGATCGGGTCGACGTTGCCCGTGTAGGTCTCCGGCTGCGGGTGGACCAGCGGATCCCCGTAGACCTCCGACGTGGAGGCGAAGAGCAGCCGCGCGCGGTGTGTCGCCGCGAGGTCGATCGCCCGCAACGTCGCGACCGAACCGGCGCGAAGCGTGGCGGTCGCGTGCCGCAGGTAGTCCGGCGGGCTGGCAGGACTTGCGAGGTGCAGGATCGCCGCGACGGGCGGCTCGATCGCGACCTCGGCGGCGTCCGCCGTCACGACCTCGAGCGTGCCGGGACCATAGATCCCCTCGAGGTTGCGCTCGCGCCCCGTGATCCACGAGTCGACGGCCACGACGGCCGCGCCCTCGGCGATCAACCGTGCACAGACGTGCGAGCCGAGGAACCCCCCGCCGCCGAGGACGACGATGCGTTGCCCACGCCGATCGCGCTCCATGAAGCGCTGCTACCCGGCGCGCGCGACCTGAACCGCTTCCGAGGCGTTCGAACGCGACGCGAACGCTCCGCCGCTCAGCCCAACAGGGCCTTGCCCATCTCCTTGCGGTAGCGCTCGTTGAAGTCGTAGAGGAACCGGTCCTGCCGCGGATAGACGCCGGTGGTGAACGCCCGCGAGCCGACGCCCGTCTGCGCGCGCTGGCACACCTCCCAGTCCTGCTTCGAGATCAGGTCCCACAGTTCGACGACCGGCTCGGGCTTGAACGTCGCGGGATCAGCGATCGTCTCGGGCCGGAACAGGTACTCGGACACGACCGTCGTGTGCTTCGGGCCCTTCGGGAACCCGAGGTAGTACATGACGGTGTCCGGGTGCAGGTTGATCATGAGGTTGGGGAACTGATAGGCCCCGTAGTACATCGAGTAGTCCTCGGGCTCGAGGTCCGGGAACTTCGGCAGGGTCGACTCGCCGGTCTGCGTGAAGCTGGTCGCACCCTCACGCATCCAGTTGCCGTCGTCGCGGGTGACCTCGTCCCACACCTCGCCGAACCGGAACAACGGCACGACCTGGACGAGCTCGGGATGCACGGTGGGGCAGTGGAGGCATTCGTTGTAGTTCTCCACGACGATCTTCCAGTTCGCCTCGACCTCGTAGACGAGCCGAACGCCGATCCGGAGCTCGTCGAGCTTGAACCGGTCGAACATCGACAGCGACTCCGCGCCCTCGTTCATCTGCTCCAGCAACGGCCGCGGCGTTCCACGGGTGAGGTTCACGAAGATGAACCCGCCGAATGTCTCGACAGGGAAGTCGTGCAACGGGTAGTCCCGCCGCTCGAACCGCTCATATTCCTTGACGTTGGGCGTACCGATCAGCGACCCATCGAGCCCGTAGACCCAGCCGTGGTACGGGCAGGTGAAGGCCTTCCGCACATGGCCGCTCGCCGGCTCGTCGTCGAGGAACTTGGTGCCGCGATGGCTGCAGACGTTGTAGAAGCCGTGCAGCGTTCGGTTCTCGTCGCGCGTGATGAAGATCGACTCGCCGGTGAGGTCGCGCACGACGTAATCGCCGGCGTTCGGGAGTTCCTCCTCACGGCCGATGCACACCCAGTCGCCCCACCAGATCTGCTCGCGCTCCTCGTCATAGACGCCGTCGCTGGTGTACTCGGCGCCCGAGAGCGTCGGTCGGGGCTGCCAATCGTGTTCGTCGTAACGCAATGCGGTCTGGCTGACCATCGATGCGGCTCCCTTGCGGCTCTGGTCGACCCCTGCAGGATAGCGACGCAGCGCGTCCCTCTGTGAACGCCGGTTCTCGCACGAAGGCTGCCGGATGGCTCGTTCACACGCGCAGCGGGGGGAACCGCGACCGAAGCCCTTCGGCCCGGACTTGGTACAGCACTTCGTCTTTCGGCAGCCCGGCCAGCCGGTGCTCTCCGAGCAGGTGGTACTTGACCCCGGCGGGAGCGGGCGCGTCGACGGCGTGTGACGACACGACGATCTGCCCGCCGTGGGCGACCGAGCAGATCCGCGCGACGGTGTGCACCGAGATCCCGACGTAGCCGGTGTCGGTGAGCGTCGGGCGGCCGCCGTGGATGCCGGCGCGGACCAGAACCTCCTCGACGCGGGGAGGCCACGTCCACCTGCGGAGCTCCGAAAAAAGGTCTATCGCAGCCTGAACGGCCGCGTCGGGCCGGTCGAACACAGCGAAGAACTCGTCGCCGTGGCTGTCGACCCGGTGGCCGCCGACGGCATCGACCGCCTTCTTGGTGCATGCGCGCACGTCGCGCAGGAGCCCGGCGTAGTCGTCGCCGAGCCGGCGGAGGAGGGCCGTCGACCCTTCGATGTCGGTGAGGAGGAACGTGACCGTGCCGGTCGGAAGGGTGGGCGGACTGGACGCGCCGAGCTGGCGGTTGATGAACCCGACCGGCATGATCCCGAACCGCTTGGCGGCGTTCAGCAGCCGCTGGCGGGCGCGGTCGCGTGCCGCGTCGTCCTCCCACGCGACACGATCGAACCGGGCGAGGGCGTTGCGGACGTGCGCCTCGTCGTTGATCGGCAGTCGCCGGGCGCCCGTGGAATCGATGTAGGCGAACGCTCGATCGGGGAGCTCCGCCCGTTCGCGGGCACTGAGCTTTGCCATCGTTCGACGATACCGCCCGCCTCGGACACGGCGGGTGTTGGCCGTGCGAGTCGGCGATCACGAGCCGAGGCGATAGGCGGCGAGTCGACCATGTCGAACACCTTGCGCAGCGGCTTGGTCGGTTCCGCAAGCACCGGGTGTCCGTCGCGCAGGTCCGCGGCGATGTGCAGCAACGCCAACACGCAGGAGCCGACGAACCTATGGCCTCCCGTCGGACACTGCGAGCGCCGGCGCCGGAACGGGCGTGCGAACCGTCCGGGTGAGCACGATGCGGGTGCCGGGATCCAGCCGTTCGATCTCGACGTTGTCCATGAGCGTGCGCATCAGCGGCAGCCCGCGGCCACGGGCCGGGTCCGGCTCGCCGTCGCGCCAGCCGCCGTGGTCGACCACGGCGATCCGCAGCTCGCCGGCGACCACGTCGCCCGTGACCTCCACCGGTCCGTCGCCGTCGTGGTACCCGTGCTCGATCGCGTTCGCGGCGGCCTCGTTGACGGCCAGGACGACGGCGTCGGCGTCCTCCGGTGTGCATCCGCGCAGGTCGAGCCAAGCGTGCAACCGGTGACGCATCGGGCGAAGTCCCTCCGGCGCGTCGCCGAGCGTCATCGAGAACGCGATCGGCTCGCCGGTCCGCAACACGAGCAGTGCGGCGTCGTCCGTACGCTCTCGTTCGCCGAGCACCGCGTCGATCACGCGCTCCGAGATCGCGTTGGGCTCAAGATCGCCTGTCGCCTCGAGTGTCTCGCGGAGCCGGTCGATCCCTCGATGGAACGGCTCGTCCCGTCGCTCGATCAAGCCGTCGGTGTACAGCGCCAGCGTTGAGTCCGGTGGGAGCACCAGCGCCGCTTCCGCCCGCGTGCCGTCGTAGCCGGCCGCGAGGAGCGGCGAGCGGCCGTCCTGCAGCACGACCGCTCGCCCATCGATGCACGCGACGGGCGGCGGATGGCCCGCGCATGCATAGACGAAGACACCGGTCATCGGGTCGTACTCGCCGTAGGCGACCGTCGCCAGCTCCGTCCCCCGGGTTCGCGCCGCGAACCGGTTGAGCGCCTCCAATGTCGCCGCCGGCCCACGCATCTCAAGCGCGATCCCGCGAAGGGCGCTGCGCAGCTGGCCCATCGCGGCCGCAGCGCGGAGCCCGCGGCCGACCACGTCGCCGATCGACACCGCGAGCCGGCCGTTCGGCAGCTCGATCGCGTCGTACCAGTCACCGCCGACGTCGAGGTACTGGGTCCCCGCGGAATACCAGGTGCTGACGCCGGCGCCGTTCCAGGACGACGTCGGCTCGTCGGGCAACAGGCTTTCCTGCAGGATCCGGGAGATCTCGCGCTCGCGTCGGCGCACCCGCGCGCGGCGGACCGCCTGCGCAGCCTCTGATGCGACGGCCGCCAGCAGATCGATCTGCTCGAGGTCGAACGACTGCGGCTCGGTGAAGCTCACCACGACGGCGCCGACGGTCTGCCCGTCGGTGAGCAACGGCAGCTCGGCCACGGCGGCACCGAGGTCGTCCGCTAGAGCGGGGTATCGGTCGGCGAGGGCCTCGGGCGTGCGCGCGACGGCAGGCCGGCCGCTCGCGACCGCGGCGCGTCCGGGCGCCGCCTCGTCCTCGGCGATCGCCCGCAGGACGGCGGCGGGGAACCCGGTGGCCGCGACGACGTCGGGTGTCGCGTCCGGCGCCTCGTCGACGAGGATCACGGCGGCGGCATCGGCGCCGAGCACCTCGAGCGCGGTGGAGGTGAGGATCGTCGCGATCCCCGCGGTGTCGGCGCTCCCGGCGAGCTCCGCGATCAGATGTTGGATCTGCTCGGTCCGGCGGCTGCGCGCCATCTCGCGCTCGTGGAGCTGTGATCGCTCGAGCGCGACCGCCGCCTGGTGGCCGATCGTGCGGGCCAGGCGGCGCTCGGGCCGGTCCAGGACGTGCTCGCCGGAGAACACGAGCGTCATCACCCCGAGCACGCGGCCCTCGAGGGTGAACGGGATCGCGATGCTCGAGCGCGCGATGCCCTGGAACATCGCGGCGCCCTGGGGGTAGCGGCGTCGCCATTCCGTGCGTGTGGGAACCCAGTTGACCGTGCCGGTCGCGAACGCTGCGCACATCGCCATGTCGGCGTCGACCGAGACGGTGTCGAGCCGACCCGCAACCGCCGACGTGAACACGCCGGCCGCGGCAACCTGGCGCAGCACGTCGCCGTCGGCGAGGTACGCGCCGCCGCCGAGCGCACCGAACGCGTCGATCGAAGCTCCGAGCGCCGTCGCCGCGACTTCTTGTGCCGGCACCGCCTGACTGATCGCGTCGGACACCGCCTGCAGGCGGGACAGTCGGGACAGCGTGTGCTCGAGCTGCCGGCGCGTCCGGCGCTCGGTCTCGAGCAGCTGCGCCCGGTAGATCGCCGCACCCACGCGCTCGGCGAACGCCTCGAGCACGCTTCGGGCCTGCCGGTCGGGCGGGTCGGCGTCCGGGCCCCCGACCCCGAGGAACCCGAGGACCCCGCCAGCGCTGATGAGCGGGAGCACGCCGAGCGTCCCGACCCCGATCGAGCGCAGATCGCTCGCAAGCGCCGGATCGTCGACGGCGATGTCCTCGATCGTCTGCCACTGGCCGCGGCGGCTCTCGGCGGCGCGATCGAGGATCGCCAGCGCGTCGGTCGCGATGTTTCCCCACCGGTCGAGCAACCGGTGCGGCACGCCGACCTGGTGCGCAACCCGAAGGCGGCGGCCGTCGGGCTCGATCAGCAGAACGCCGCCGACGTCGGCGTCCAGGAGCTCGAGCGCGAACGAGACGCCGGACTCGACGGCGTCGCTGATCGTCGTCGCCTCGGCGAGCGAGAGGCTGGCTGCCTGGAGCGCGGCGGCGCGTTCGGTGGACGCGCGCGCCTCGCGGAGCAGGGTCGCACGGTCGAGCGCCTGGCCACACTGCCCGGCGATCGCCTCCAGCAGCCGAACCGCCTCGGCGTCGAAGTGCCCTTCCCGTCCGCTGCTCGCGACCAGGACGCCGGTGGCTGTTCCGGGGGCGCCGACAGGAACGAACGCGCGCGCGGCGAACGGCATCGCGGCGATCAGATCGCCGAGCTGTGGGTACGCCTCCACGAGCGCGGCGCCCGACTCGAAGATCAAGCTCGTGCCCGTCGCGAGCACGTCGGCGACGGGCGACGCCGCGCGCTCGAGGCTGGTCGGCAGGAGCGGCCGCAGGTCCGCCGGATAGGCGTCGGTCGAGGCGTAGGTCACGGTCGACGTCTCGGGATCGACGAGCGCGAGCAAGCAGGCGTCGGCGCCGACTGCCCCGCATGCCGACCGCGTCGTCACGAGCTGCACCTCCTCCACGGTCATCGCGGCCCCGAGATCGGCGGTGACCGCTTGGAGCGCGCGCGTGTGTTCGTCCGAGCGCCGCGCGGCGTCGAACAACCGCGCTCGTTCGAGCGCTTGCGCGATCCGGTCGGCGACGGCCAGGAAGTAGGCGCGTCGCTCCTCGTCGAAGGATTGTGGATCGGTGAAGGCCGCGTAGAGCACTCCGAGGACGTCATCGCTCGAACGCAGTGGGAGGACGGCCCGCGCCTCGAAGTCGAGCAGTTCGCCGCGCAGATGAGGGAACCGCGCGACGAGCGCATCGGCCGTCCCATAGAAGGCGCTCGTCCGCTCGCGCACGGCCCGCGTCATCGGCATGTCGTCGTCATCGATCGAGAGTGATCGCCACACGCCGCGTTTGCTCTCGAACCCGCGCAGCCGCGAGATCGCGAGCGTCCGACCGTCCCGCTCGACCAGACCCAGCGCGCCGAACGGCGTCTCGAGCGCGTCGAGCGCCTCGACGAAGACCGCGTCGGCGACGTCCTCGACGGAGATCGAGGAGCTGAGCGCCTGGGTCACGCGATCCAATCGCTCGGCGCGGGCGCGTCGCCGGCGCTCGACCGAGATGTCGGTGCCGACCACGATGACGCCGTCGACGCCGTCGTCATCACCGCGAAGCGGGCTCTTCGTCGTCAGGAATGTCGCGTCGGCGTGTTCGTCGTCCGCCCGCACGGCCTCGCCGTCGAGCACCGCGCGGTCCTGCTCATCGCGACGTCCCCAGTCCTTTACGCCGAGCTCGCGATCCGTGCGGCCGATCGCGCGGCCGGGCTCCACGCCGAGCAGGGCGCTCATCGCGTCGTTGGCGATGACGTATCGCCCTTCACGGTCCTTCACGCCGAGCGCCACGCCCATCCCCTCGGCGACCGCCGAGAGCAACGCGTCGCTCGCCCGCACGAGCGCCTCGGCCTCCCGCTGCGCGGTCACCTCGAGCGCCGCGCCGAGGAACGATCCCGCGGCGGGCACCGCCTCGAGGGGGTAGCCCTGGTCGTGGACCGTCGCGTAGGTGCCGTCCGCGCGCCGGAGACGGTATTCAGCGGCGAAGCGCTCGTTGTCCCGCATCGCCGCCTGGCACGCCGCGAAACGCTCTCCGTCGTCGGGGTGCACGCTCGCCGCCCAGCCGCCACCCCACGCCTCTGCGGCCGGCCGGCCGGTGATCTTGGTCCAGGCGCTGCTGACGTAGGTGCAGCCGGCCTGCGGATCCCAGAGCCACACGATCGCCGGCGCGCTCTCCAGCACGACCGACAACCGCTCGGACGGGAACGACTCGGACGGCGTCGCGTCGTTGCTCATGCATGC